>Ga0209803_1000134_pt1 | contig 44926 bp, 42 predicted proteins | sample GraSoiAngelo_138_FD_185895 | JGI IMG/M metagenome (GOLD analysis project Ga0209803, IMG submission 185895) | Grasslands soil microbial communities from the Angelo Coastal Reserve, California, USA - 14_0929_09_40cm (SPAdes) (version 2) | ecosystem: Environmental > Terrestrial > Soil > Grasslands ...
ACCTTCAAGGTGTGCGGGAACCTGAATTGCTCCACGCATCCCACCGTGACGGCGACGGCGAAGACCGTTGGGGCGCACGTGGCGGTGTACGTCGACAATGCTTCGCGGGACACGCTGACCACGGCCGATCTCGACTCCGTCGCGGCGGTATTCGACACGCTGCTGTACCCGACCGACACCGCCGCGTTCGGGCGGGAGTCGGACATCGACCGGAACGGGCTGGTGCTGGTGCTCATGACGCCCAAGGTGAACTCGCTCGTGACCTCGGCGCAGTGTAACGACCCGGCGTTCGGCTTCGTCGCGGGTTATTTCTACGGCGGCGATCTGATCAGCGGATTTTCGGGAGGCAACAACGCGGAGATTTTCTATTCCATGTCCCCCGATCCGTCCGGCACCGTGAGCTGCATCCACACGACGACCGAAGTGAAGCAGCTCGTGCCGGTGACGTTCATTCATGAATTCCAGCATATGATCAGCTTCAATCAGCACTTCCTCATACTGGGCGGATTCCCGGAAGACTTGTGGCTCAACGAGGGGCTGTCGCATTACGCGGAGGAGAACGGCGGTCGGCAGTTCCTGCCGGACACGGCTACGTTTTGCGACTTCGTGTTCGGCGACCTGTACAACGCTGGGCAGTATCTCACGGCGCCCCACAGTCACTTCCTCGTGGACACGGCCGGCATCGGCGGGTTGGCGGAGCGCGGAGCCTACTGGCTCTTCGTCCGCTTTCTCGTGGACCGGTTCGCCGGGGGCACGACGCAGGCCGCGGCGAATACGTTCACCCGGTCGCTCGAGGCAACCAATCAGGTTGGGGTCGGCAACGTCGTGGCGAGGACCGGCACGACCTTCCCGACCATCGTCGAGCAGTGGACGCTCGCGAACTACGTTTCGGACCTTCCCTCATTCCCGACGCCGCCTGAGCTGCAGTACGTCAAATGGCAGTTTCGCACCGCGTTCCCGACCCTCCGTACCGCGTGCAACAACACCAAGCTGCCGGCGCAGTTTCCGCTTGCCCCGCAGTCCGTCACTGGTAGCTCGGCACAGCTCGCGGGGATGCTCCGCGCCGGGTCGGGAAGCTACTACGTGATGCAGCAGGCCCCCAGCACGCCGGGCTTCACGCTCCTGTTTTCCACTAGTTCCGGGACGGCCCTGCGCACGTCGCTCGTTCCCCAGCTCGCCGTCTTGCGCCTGCAATAGATGAAGGGGCGCGTCCCCCGTGCGTTGCTCCTGACGGCGCTGAGCGACGTTCTGCTCGCGTCCGCGCTCGTCGCTCAGGGCGAGGGCAGTCTCCCCGCCCTGCTGGGCTCGGTGCGTGGAGCGGGCATGGGGGGGGCGGGAGCGGCCCTGGTCGGCGACGCGGGCGCGATCTTCGCCAACCCGGCCGGTCTCGCCACCATCCACCACGTGGCGGTCGAAGGCGCATATGAGTCCTATCCCGCGGGCAACACGCTCTCGACCGGGGCGTTGGCCCTGCGGGTGAGCCGCTTCACGTGGGGAGCCGGCGCGGCGGCCCTGGGCCCGAGCTACACCCGCGCAGATTTGCTGGGCGTCTCGTCTCTCGTCTTTCGCACGGGACTGGTGGCGCTGGGCACGTCCATCAAGTACGCGCGCGAAACGATCGGCGGAGCACGGCTCGACGCCTGGGCGGGCGACGCCGGCCTCGCCATCGCTGTGTTCGACCTGATGGCGTTGGGCGTCAGCGTCCAGAACATCGGCGGCGATCTTGGCCCCGGGTTGCACTTGCCGCGCCGCACGCGAGCCGGCTTTACGCTGAATTACGTCGATCCCCAGGGCACGTACCGACTCCTCACGACGCTGGAAGGTCAGTGGCCCTCGGAGGGCAGCGCGTTTTTGACCCTCGGCGTGGAAAGCGGCATGGTGACGCACGGCCTGGGCCTCCTTGGGCGTGTGGGGTACGTCGGTCACTCGACGACGACGTCGGCCTCGCCGTTCACCGCGGGGGCGAGCATGGAGTTGGGCCGTCTCCATCTGGACTATGCGTACAGGGCCGACGATGCCCTGGGCGCGCGGCATCGCGTAGGATTGCGATGGACCCCGTAATCGAGCGCCGTCCGCCCAACTGGGCGCGCGTCGGTCGACGCCTGCTGGCGTGGGTGGTGATCGGCGTGCCCGTACTGCTGGTGGTGACGCTCGTGACGAGCGCGGACGTGCGGTATCTGGCGCGCGCCGGCGTCGAGGAAGCCCGCATTCTCCTGAAGCGGCGCGCCATCGACAAGCTCACTCGCGATCCCAAGACCGCTCCCGCCCTGCGCCAGCGCTTCGAGCTCGTGCTCGCCGCTCGCGCGTACGCAGCGGATTCGCTCGGCTTGCTCGTGGGCGAAACGTTCACGAGCTACGCGGACGTCGGACGGGACACGCTGCTTCTCGTGCTGTCGGCGTCGCGTCGCGACCGGCTGCACGAGTACACCTGGCATTATCCGATCGTGGGCACCGTGCCGTACAAGGGATTCTTCGACTTCGCCCAGGCCCGGCGCGCGGCGGCGGACCTGGAGCGAAACGGATACGACACCTACCTGCGCACCGCGGGCGCCTTTTCGACACTGGGATACTTTGCAGACCCGCTGCTCTCCACCGTCATGGAGCGGGACACCATGGAGCTCGTCGCGACGGTCATCCACGAGCTCGCCCACAATACGCTGTATCTCAAGAGTCAGACTTCTTTCAACGAGAGCTTCGCGAGCTTCGTCGGGTACCGCGGGGCGCAGGCGTTCTTCCGATCGCGCGGAGACTCGCTCGACGCGAAGCGCGCGGTGGCCCGGTGGCGCGACGAGCGCACGCTCGACCTGCTCTACGCCGAGCTCGCGCGTCGCCTCGACTCCGCTTATGCGGCGGCGCCCGCGGGGCCGGGCCTCGAGCGGGCCCGCACCACCATCTTCGGGTGGGCCCGCGCGCAACTCACGGGGCCGGTGGGACAGTCGCTTGAAACCTACGACTGGCGCTGGTTCGCCAAGGCTCCTCTCAACAATGCCGTCGTGATCGCGCAGCGCCTGTATCGGATGAACCTGAATCTGTTCGAGGACATCTACGTACAATCCCGGGCGGACTTGCGGGAGACGATTCGCGCGATTCAGGTGCGCGTCTTCACGGAGCCGGGGCGGGATCCGTATCAGGCGTTGTACTCAAGAGGCGGGTAGAAAAGAGGCGAGGGCTAGAGGGGGGACGGACGGAGAGGCGACGGAGGATGATGCGAAGAAGCACTCCGTCGCCTAATTGCCGCGTAACCGCTCCGCCTCCGCCACCCGCTGCAGCGCTATGGCATACGCTGCCGTCCGAAACGTGACCCCTTTCTGCTTCGCCAGGTCCCGCACGCCGACGTACGCCTTCGTGATCGTCGCCTGGAGCTCGCGGTTCACCTGCTCGTGGGTCCACCGGTACTGCTGCAGGTTCTGCGACCACTCGTAGTAGCTCACGGTCACGCCCCCCGCGTTGGCGAGGAAGTCGGGGATCACCGGAATGCCGCGCTCCTCGAGGATCAGGTCCGCCGTGGGGGTGGTGGGCTCGTTCGCGCCCTCGACGACGACCTTGCAATTGATCGTCCGCGCGTTGGACTCCCTCGTGATCACTCCGCCCAGCGCCGCCGGCACGAGCCACTCGCATGGGACGGTCCATAGCTGGTCGTTGGTGATCGCCGTTCCGCCCTTCCACTCGGACACGGGCCGGCCCCCGGCCGTATGGGCGAGGAGGCCGGGGACATCCAGCCCGCCGTCGTTTGTGATACCGCCGTTCACGTCCGACACGGCGACGACTTTCGCGCCGGCCTCGGTATGGAGCAGCCGGGCGAGGTGCCCGCCCACGTTGCCGAACCCCTGAATGGCGACGCGGCTTCCCTTCAGCGGAATGCCGAAGTCGCGCGCGTATTCCATCATGACATACATCACGCCCCGTCCCGTGGCCTCCTCGCGGCCGAGGGAGCCGCCCAGCGAAACGGGCTTGCCGGTCACCGCGGCCGGCGTGTACCCGTGCCGACTGGAGAACTCGTCGAGTATCCACGCCATGACCTGGGCGTTGGTGGCGACGTCGGGCGCGGGGATGTCCCGGTACGGCCCCAGGACGATCGAGATCCGCTGGGTGAATCGGCGCGTGAGCCGCTCGAGCTCGAGCTTGGAGAGCCGCTTGGGATCGACGGCGACGCCGCCCTTCGCGCCGCCGAAGGGGATATCCATCAGCGCGGTCTTCCAGGTCATGATGGTCGCGAGGCCCAGGACTTCGTCGTGGTCCGCGTCCGGGTGGTAGCGGATCCCTCCCTTGCACGGACCGCGTGCGCCATTGTGCTGGATCCGATAGCCGGTGAACACCTCGATCCGGCCGTCGTCCATGCGCACCGGGACCTCCACCTGCACCTCCCGGAACGGCCGCATCAGGATGCGCCGCATGTACTCCTCGAGGTTGATCAGGTTGGCGGCACGCTCGAACTGGCTGTCGACGATCGATTTCCCCGTCATCGTGCGCGGGGATCGTGCGGTAGCGGTCACGGGAAAATGGTCCTTCGTTCTGACGGCACCCGGCCGAGAGCGAGCGTGGCTGAAGCCGCGGCTCGGCACTGCCGCTCAAGCGGCGTCCTGCACGCCCGTTTACGGGCAACGCCGAGCCGCGAGTTCACTCGCGGACGAGGCGACGATGGGCCAGACGGCCCGCCGGGTGCTGCGCTTCGGACAGCGCGTGCGCGACGTTCAGCCGCTGTGGCCGGCGGCCGCCCGGCGGGGGGTCCGCGAACACGCCGATCACGTCCGCAGCCGGGGAGGTGGGCTCGGGGAGGGCGAGCGAGAGGGGGACGGAGAGAGGCACGTGCTCCAGCACGAACACCAGGCCCGTGGCACGCTCGGCAACCGAGGCGGTGAGCGTGGACCACCCGGCGTCCGCCGGTTGGGGGCGTTGGGCGACAACCAGCGGGCAAGCAGCCGGGTCGAAGCTCGCGCCCCCCACCAGCGGGGCTCGCAGCGCGTCGGCCAGGGTGCGCCACACCGGCAGTGCCGGGCCCAGGGTCACCACCTGCCCGAACCGCCAGCCCGAATCGCGGGCCAGGTCGAGGAACGCGGCAGCGAGCGCGGCGTCGTCCGGTGGGGGGACGTCGGTCCCCTCTTGCGACGCCAGCACCACGGTGCCCGTCTCGGCGAACCACCGCTCGGCCGACGTGAGCTCGTCCGGACGGCGCGGTGCGTAGAACGCGTAGCGTTGCGTCACCCCGATTTCGCGCTCCGCCGCGGCGCGCTGCTCGGCGTGCTCCGCCGCCTGGGCCGCGCCTTCGTAGGCGACCTCGGCGGCCTGATAGCGACCGGCGTCCCGCAGGATGCGCCCCCGCAATCGGAGCGTCTCGGTGTGCGGCTCGAGCCCGAAGGCACGATCGAGGGCGAGGAGCGCGCGATTCCGATCGCCGAGGCGGAACGCCGCGTACCCGAGCTCGTGCCAGACCAGGGCGAGATCGGGGTCGGAGTCGACCGCCTGCTCGAGGGTGCCGAGCGCCTCGCGGTACCGCTCGAGCTCGATGAGCGCGGCTCCCTTGAGCGCCAGTGAGAACGCGGAGTCCCCGAACTGGGCCCGCGCGCCCTCCGCGAGACGGAGCGCGTCGTCTTTCCGTCCCTGGCGGCGCAACAACTCGAAGCACTCGGCCCATCCGGGTTTCAGGTCGGGGTGCTCGGCGAGGAGGTCGCGATAGGCCTTTTCCGCGTCGGCGACCCGGCCTTCGCGGGCCAGGTATCGCGCGCGGGCCATCGCGCGCTCGCTCGGTGCGTCTGGAAACAGATCGTACGACGCGGTCGTCCGCATGGCGTGCGAATATAGCCCCGGACGTCTGGACGGCTAGACGTGCGGCCGTCTCGCCGTCTAGATTCTCCGCGCCATGGAGACCGATCGCCTGTTGCGTGAGCTCACCGATTTTTTGCGCATTCCATCGGTGTCGACGAGCACATCGCACAACGCCGACTGCCGCGCCGCGGCGGAGTGGGTCGCTGGGGAGCTCCGACGACTCGGCTGTCGCGAGGTGGAGTTCCTCGCGAGCGGCACGCATCCGGTCGTGTGGGGCGTGGGGCCGGATGTGCCCGGTGCGCCGACGCTCCTCGTCTACGGGCATTACGACGTCCAGCCGCCCGACCCGCTCGACCAATGGACGACGCCCCCGTTCGATCCCACGGTGCGGGACGGTCAGCTGTTCGCGCGCGGGGCGGCGGACGACAAGGGACAGGTGTTCTGCCTCCTCAAGGCGATCGAGGCGGGTGGCGGGGGGGGCCGGGGGAGCCCGCTCGTGAACTTCCGCTTCCTGATCGAAGGTGAGGAAGAGTTCGGCAGCCGCGTCCTGTTCGAGCTGCTGCGACGCGAGCCGGAGCGCACGCGTGCGGATGCCGTGCTCATCGCGGACATGGCCTACATCGCGCCCCGCTGGCCGGCGGTCTACACCACGCTGCGGGGCCTGTGTTACGCGGAAATCACCGTCCGCACGGCCAAGACCGACCTTCACTCCGGAGAATTCGGCGGGGCTGCGCCGAACGCCCACGAGGAGCTCGCGCGGCTGCTCGGCCGCCTCAAGACGCCCGACGGGAAAATCCACGTCCCGGGTCTGTACGCATCCGTCAAGCGGCCGTCCAAGCGTGAGCTCGCCACCTGGAAGCGCCTGCCGTTCAAGGAGGGCGAGTTCCTCAGGCATCGCGTCCAGGCGAAGGCGCTGACGGGGCTCAAGACTCACTCGGTCCTGGAGCGCCTCTGGGCGCTCCCGACGTTCGAGATCCACGGCATCATGGGAGGCTTCACGGGAGACGGCGCCAAGACGGTGATCCCGGCCGAAGCCAGGGCGAAAGTGAGTCTCCGTCTCGTGCCCGATCAGAAGCTCAAGACCGTGGAGCGTCAACTCACCGCCGCGGTCAAGCGCCTGGCGCCCGCGTACGTGCAGGCGAGCGTCACGTTCCTCCACGGCGCCGATCCCGCCACCGTGGAGGTGACGCATCCCGCCTTCGGTTTGCTCGACCAGGCGTTCCGTGAGGTGGTGGGGCGGGGGACGGTGCCCGCACGTGCTGGGGGCTCCATCCCGGTCGTGCCGGCGCTCGGCAAGAGCGGTGCCCCGGTCATTCTCACGGGAATCGGTCTTCCCGACGACCGGCTGCATGCCCCGAATGAAAAGCTGGACTTGAAACAGCTGTGGGACGGTATCAAGGTCTTTCGGCGATTTTACGAACTGCTGGGAGAGAAAGGCGTGTGAGGAGAGGCGTGGAGGGACAACGTGGAGGAGAGACGTAGAGAAACAGCGTAGCGTACGCATTTCCTCCACGGTTCTTCTCCACGTCGTTTTTATACGGTTTTTTTGCTCAGGTTTCGCAGTTTATTAATGTCGTGCTGGCTCAGCCCGCGTCCGCCGTAGCGCTCTTCCTTCCAAGGGTCGCCGTGCATGTGGTACCCGTTCTGCTCCCAGAAGCCGGGCACGTCCGCATCGAGGAGCATCAGGCCCCGAACCCACTTGGCGCTTTTCCAGAAATACAGGTGCGGCACCAGCAGCCGCGCCGGCCAACCATGCTCCGGCGTCAGCCATTCCCCGCTCCACTTGAGCGCCACGAGGTTGTCGGGCCGATCGAGGTCTGAGAGCGGGAGGTTCGTGGTGAATCCCTGCTCGGCGGACACGAGGCAGAACTTCGCCTCGGGTTGGACGCCGCCTCGCTGCAGTAACAGCTGCACTGGCACGCCCTCGAAAACGTTGTCGAATCGGCTCCACCGGGTCACGCAGTGTATGTCGCACTGGACCGACTTGCGGGGCAGCTGCAGCAGCTCGTCGTAGGTGAGCGTGAAGGGCCGGTCCACGAGCCCCGAGACCTCGAACGTCCACGTACCCGTATCGACGCGGGGGACGTCACCGTAATGCAGGACGGGCCACTTGATCGTCACCACCTGGCCGGGTGGCAACCGGTCTTCAGGCACCGGGATGCGACGCCGCAGCTCCTCGAGAAACTTCGTCATGGACCGTCGCCTCGACGCCGAAGGCTGTTTCGAACCCGTGAATCACGGAGGTGAGTGCAGCGTTCCAAAGGTCCCTCTCCCCTCTCCCCTCTCCCATTTCTCGTTGGACCGACGTCATCTCGACTCCCGGAATTCCACACGGAACGATGCGCTCGAACTGGGCGAGGTCGGTCGTGACGTTCAGCGCGAACCCGTGCCACGTCACCCACTGCTTCACGTGAATCCCGATGCTGGCGATCTTGCGCCCCCCCCCCCGCGTCCAGACACCCGTGTAGGGCGGGTTCCGACCAGCGGGAATCCCGATCTCGGCCAGCGCGGTCACGAGCGCCTCCTCGAGCGTCCGGAGGTACCAATGGAGGTCGGGCTTGTGGCCGGTGAGGTCGAGGATCGGATAGCCGACGAGCTGCCCCGGTCCGTGGAACGTAACGTCACCCCCGCGCTCGATCTCGAACACGTCGAGGCCGACGGGACTCAGCAGGTGCGCGGCGCGGGAGTTGCGACCCAGCGTCACCACGGGCGGGTGCTCGAGCAGGAGAAGCAGGTCGTTCGCCAGCTGGCGATCGATCCTGGCCTGGGCCAGGGAGCGCTGCCACGCGAGCCCCTCCGCGTAGGGAACGAGTCCGGCCCGCACCACTTCGAGAACGCGTGTGGTCACACGCCGCTCCCCGTGCCCTGTCGTTCATCTTCCACGCCCGAGCCGGCGATGGCCCATCGGCTCGCCGTCACCCCGACCGCGAGGCTCAGCGCTCCCCACACGAGCAACCCGGGCAGCATGAGGAACCGATCTGTGACGGCGGCTAGAAATCCCACCAGCAACGCTCCCACGGCGGCGAGGACTCCGATCACACCCCGTTGCCACAGGTTCTCGAGCGCCTGGCTGCGGCGCCAACCGAACAGGCCGGCGACGGCGACGCCCGCCAGCAGCCCGGCGAGCAGCGGGTCGGCGGCGGCCTCCCGGTAGCGCTCGGGGTCCAGCCTGCCCTGGAGCAGCTTCACAAAAATCTGCGCGAGCGTGATGGTCGCTCCGCCGAGTCCCGTCCCGGCGGCGAGCGCGCCGATGCCGATGGCTAAGGGGTCTTTCTGTCCCGCACTCACATGTCGATCGCGCGTCCGAGGGAATCGAGCGCCGCCTGCGCCACCGCCTCCGACATGGTGGGATGCGCGTAAATCGCCAGCTCGACCTCTTCCACAGTGTATTCGTTCGCCCGCGCCACGGCTAGCTCGTGAATGAGCTCCGATGCATGCTCGCCCACGATGTGCGCGCCCAGAATCTCGCCATATTTCTTGTCGCGCAGAATCTTCACGAACCCCTCGGTCTCGCCGGTCCCACGGGCGCGCCCGTTCGCCGAGAACGGGAAGCGCCCCACGACGTAGTCGAGCTTCCGCTCCTTGCACTGATCCTCGGTGAGCCCGATGCTGGCGACTTCGGGGTGGCAGTACGTCACGCTCGGGACGTTGTCGTACTTGATCGGCTGCGGCTTCTTGCCAGCGAGGAGCTCGGTGACGTACACGCCCTCCCGGCTCCCCTTGTGCGCTAGCATCGGGGGCCCGGCCACGTCGCCGATCGCGTAGTAGCTCGGGGCGGTCGTCTGCAGGTTCTGATCGACCTTGATAAAGCCGCGGTCGGTCACCTGGACGCCGCACTCAGCCAGCCCGATGGCTTCCGTGTTGACCGCACGTCCCGCCGCCATCAGCACGGCCGCGACCTCGAGCTTCTGGGTCGCGCCGCCGGCCTCGATCTCGAGCGTCACCTTGTCCTTCCCGGGCGTTCCCTTCTTCACCTTGGCGCCCGGGATCACCTCGATGCCCCGCTTCTTATAGCTCTTCGTGAGCGTGTCGGATGCCTCGACGTCTTCCAGCGGGAGGATGCGCGGGAGGGCTTCGATCAGGGTGACCTTCGTCCCGAAGGCATGGAAGATATCGGCGAACTCCATGCCCACGGCGCCGGCGCCGATGATCGCGAGGGATCCGGGAGCCTTTTCGAGGAACAACGCTTCGTCGGAGGAGATCACGGTGGTCTTGTTGATCTCGAGCCCGATCTGTGGCAAGCCCTTGACGCGCGACCCGGTCGCGATCAGGACGGCCTTCTTCGCCTCATAGACCTCGCCGCCGACTTTCACCTTGCGGCCCGGCTGCAGCACGCCGGCCGCCTTGGCGACCGTGATCTTGTTCTTCTTCATCAGGAACTCGACACCCTTCGAGTTCTGGTCGCTCACCCGGCGCGAGCGCTGCATGGCGACTCCGTAATCGGTCTTTACGGTCCCAGCGTCGACCCCGAAGTCCTTGGCCTCGCGGAGCAGTCTCGCGATGTAGGCCGAGTGGAGGAGGGCCTTGGTGGGAATGCAGCCGATGTTGACGCACACACCCCCGAGCTTCTCCTTTTCGATCAGTGCGGTGCTCATGCCGAGCTGGGCGGACCGGATGGCGGCGACGTAGCCCGCGGGGCCGCCGCCGAGAACGATTACGTCGAACGTGTTAGGCACAAGAGCTCCTCACAAGAGCATCGCCAGCGGGTTCTCCAGCATCTGTTTGAGTGTCTTCAAGAATGCGGCTCCTGTAGCGCCGTCGATGACCCGGTGGTCGCAGCTCATCGTGATCCGCACCCGACGCCGCGGCGCCAGCTGGCCGTCCATGACCACCGGTCTCTGAACAATGGATCCGATCGCGAGGATCCCCACCTCCGGGGGGTTGATGACGGCCGTGAACTGGTCGATCTCGAACATCCCAAGGTTCGAAACGGAGAACGTCGATCCGGTGTATTCGGCCGGCTGGAGCCGGCGGCTGCGGGCCTTCTCGGCGAGCTCCTTCGCCTCCCGCCCGATGAGAGCAAGCGATTTGCGATCCGCGTTCCAGATCACGGGAGTGATGAGCCCGTCCTCGATGGCCACCGCCATGCCGATGTGCACCTCGTTCCAGTAGCGGATGTGGCCCTCCTGGAACCAAGCGTTGCACGCACGGTGCTTCACGAGCGCCAGCGCCGTCGCCTTGATGATGACGTCGTTGAAGGAAACCTTCCCCTGATCGCCGAGCTGCTTATTGAGGGCATCCCGGGCTTCCGCCGCGCGCTCCATGTCCACTTCGGTGGTGAGGAAGAAGTGGGGGATCGGACCGAGGGATGTGACCAGCCGTTTCGCGATGGTCTTGCGGATCTGGGTGAGGGGGACGTCATCGTATGCCGGCCCTTCCGAGACGAACTCCTGGGAGCGGGGAGCGGGGAGCGGTACCTCCCGCTGCGGGGTGGGCTGAGCGGCAGTCGGACGAGCCTCCACCTGCACGCCTCGCCTCGCCGTTTCGAGGTCGCGCTTGGTAACCCGACCCCCCGGCCCCGTCCCGGTTACCAGCTTTAGGTCGACCCCAGCCTCTTTCGCGATCCGTCTCGCCAGCGGGGAGGCCTTCACTCGGGTAGCGTCGGCCGGCGTCGCGACGGAGGGTACCGCTCCCCGCTCCCCGCTCCCGTCCCCAGGGGCCGGTCCCCGCTGCCGGCTCACCGCGCCAGGCGGTGCTGCAGGTCGGGGCGCCGCGGCTGGGGCAGCGCCGACCGTCTCCCCCGGCGCCGCAATGACCGCCACCACCGTGCCGACCGGGATTGTCTGACCCTCGGTGGCACTCACCTGGCGCAGCACGCCGTCCGCCCGCGCGACCAGGTCCATGACGGCCTTGTCGGTCTCGACCTCGGCCAGGGTGTCGCCGGTCTTCACGGCGTCGCCCTCCCGTTTGTGCCATTTCACCACGCGTCCCTCCTCCATCGTCGGGGAGAGCGCTTCCATGTAGACGTTGGTGGCCACGGGGAAGGGGGGGAGGTCAGTCGAGGTAGAGTACGCGACGCGCGGCGGCCACCACGCGCTCGGCGCTCGGCTTGGCCAGACGCTCGAGCTGCTTGTTGTACGGCATCGGGACGTCCGCCTGTGTCACCCGCAGTACCGGCGCGTCGAGCTGGTCGAAGGCGTCCCGCTGGATCACGTCGACGACCTGCGCCCCGATGCCACCGTGCGGCCACCCTTCCTCCACCACGACCGCGCGGTTGGTACGCGCCACCGAGTCCAGGATGGCCGCCTCGTCGAGCGGGCGCAGCGAGCGCAGGTCGAGCACCTCGGCCGACACCCCCTCGTGCTCCGCAAGCTGCTCGGCGGCCTTGAGCGCGAGGTTCACGGTCTTCGAGTGACACACGATGGTGACGTCACGGCCCGCGCGCTTCACGTCGGCCCGACCGATGGGGACGACGTGCTCGCCGTCCGGGACGTCTCCCTTCACGTTGTAGAGCATCTCTCCTTCGAGCACGATGACGGGGTTGTTATCCCGGATCGCCGATTTGAGCAGACCCTTGGCATCCGCCGGCGTCGCGGGTGCCACCACTTTCAGACCCGGTATGTGAGCCAGCCACGATTCCCAGGCCTGGGAGTGTTGCGCCGCGAGCTGGAGCGCGGCGCCGTTCGGCCCCCGGAACACGATCGGGACGGGAATCTGGCCGCCCGACTCGTACAGGATCTTTGCGGCCGAGTTGACGATCTGATCGAGCGCGAGGACGGCAAAGTTCCAGGTCATGAACTCGACCACCGGGCGCAGGCCCGCCATGGCGGCCCCCACGCCAAGGCCCGCGAAGCCCAGCTCCGCGATGGGCGTGTCCACCACCCGCGTCGGCCCGAACTCCTCGAGCAGACCGCGGCTGACCTTGTAGGCGCCCTGATAGACGCCGACTTCCTCGCCGATGAGGAACACGTCCGGGTCCCGCTGCATCTCTTCGCGCAGCGCCTGATTCAGCGCGTCGCGGTAGGTGAGCGTGGCCATCAGTCGGCGAGCACGTGGGTGGTGAGCTCGGCCGGATCGGGGTCCGGGCTTTCGTCCGCGAAGCGGACCGCTTCGTCCACTTCCGCCCGGATTTCGGCGTCCATCGCATCGAGGCCGGCCTGATCGAGCACGCCCTCGTCCTTGAGCTTCATGGCGAGCTGGCTGATCGGGTCGCGCTTGCGTTGCTCCTCGACCTCTTCTTTGGTGCGATACACCCCGTGCAGCGGGTCGGACATCGAGTGACCCATGTAGCGATACGTCCGGACCTCGAGCAGGGTCGGGTGCCCGCGCTTGCGAGCCCGTTCCACCGCCCGGCGCGTCGCGTCGTACACCGCCAGTGCGTCCATGCCGTCCACCAGCTCGGCGGCCATGTCGTAGCTGCACGCGTGCTCCACCACGTCCGTGACGGCCGCGACCCGCTCGAAGGCCGTCCCCATCCCGTAGCGATTGTTCTCGCAGCAGAAGATGACCGGCAGCTTGTAGACCGAGGCCATGTTGAGCGTCTCGTGGAAGGCACCGATATTGACTGCCGCCTCCCCGAAAAAGCAGATGCAAACCTGATCACCACCTCGATAGCGGATCGCGAACCCCAGGCCCGCGGCGAGGGGTAAGTGGCCACCGACGATGCCGTGGCCTCCCATGAACCGCTTGTCCGCGTCGAACAGGTGCATCGATCCGCCCTTGCCCTTCGAGCACCCGGTCGCCTTGCCGAACAGCTCGGCCATTACGGCGTTCGCCGGAACACCTCGCACGAGCGCCTGGCCGTGCTCTCGATATGAGGAAATCACGTAATCGTCGTCACGCAACCCAGCGAGCGAGCCGACTGCGACGGCTTCCTGGCCGATGTAGAGATGACAGAACCCCCCGATCTTACCCAACGCATACGCTTCGGCGGCCTTCTCCTCGAACCGGCGAATGAGGAGCATCTGGCGCAGCATCCGTCGCTCCACGTCCGAAGAAGCGCTTCGATTGGCGGGTTGAGCGGTCGCGGTGGCCATGACGGTCGGCGGGGGCAAGCTACCGGGACGCGGTCGCGCGCTCGACCTGCTCCCACGCGTGATAGCTCGACCGTACGAGCGGGCCCGCCTCCACGTGGCGATAACCCATCGCCATGCCGAGGCGTCGCAGCTCGGCGAACTCGTCGGGCCGGTAGTAGCGCGCGATGGGGAGGTGTTGACTCGAGGGTCGGAGATACTGGCCGATGGTCAGGATATCCACGCCCTGACTCCGGAGATCGCGCATGGCCAGCAGCAGCTCATCCCACTCCTCGCCGAGGCCGCAAATGAGTCCCGACTTGGTGAGCAGGCTCCCATCGAGCTCCTTGGCCTTGCGTAACAGCTCCAGGGCGCGCGGATACCGCCCGCCGGGCCGGGCCAGCCGGTACAGACGCTCGACCGTTTCGAGATTGTGGTTCAGGATATCAGGTTTGGCGTCGACTACGATCGCGAGTGCTTGCTCGCTGCCCTTGAAGTCGGGGATGAGCACCTCCACCGACGTGCCGGGCGTACGGCGTCGGATCTCGGCGATCGCCACCGCGAACATCTCGGCGCCACCGTTCGGCAGATCGTCGCGGTCCACGCTGGTGATCACCACGTGCCGCAACCCCATGCGCTCCACGGCTGTCGCGAGGCGCACCGGCTCACCGCGGTCGAGGGCGGCCGGGGTCCCGTGGGCGACCGCGCAATACGTACAGTTCCGGGTGCAGACGTCGCCCAGGATCATGAAGGTGGCGGCGCGGTGCTCCCAGCACTCGCCGATGTTGGGGCAATGCGCCTCCTCGCACACCGTGTGGAGCTCGAGATCCCGCATCAGGTGCTTGAGCTCTGCGTAGTTCGGTCCCCCGGGAGCCGGCACCTTGAGCCATGGGGGTTTACGCGTCGCGAGCTGGGTGAGCGTTGTAGCCATGAGGATTCGGAAGATAGCGGAGCCCGAGGGGCGGCAAAAGACCAAATTTCAACTGGACGGTTGATCGCCTTCCGGGCGCTTTTTCAGGCGCCGCAGCTCCTCTTCCAGTTCCGTCGTCGTGGATAGCTGCCCGTCCGCGATATCCGCGAGCTCCTCTGCGTCCCGCCATTGGCGTTCCAGCTCCGTGACTTCCGCGCGCTCGTCCACGGCCATCTCGAGCGCCAGGCGCCGTTCGGGCGCCAGGCTGCGTAGGGTAAGCTCGCGGCGCGCGACGTCTCGGATCAACTGGTCTGGTCCGCCTGCTCCCTCGACCAGGCGGGCCGCGTCCTCCACGCGTTGGCGGCCGGCGCGCGCGAGTGCCAGGTACGTCAGCCCCTGGCGCAACGCGTTATGCGCATCGCGTCCGACCAGCATCGCCCCTTCGGCGTGGCAGTTCGGGCAGCTCAAGATCAGCGCGACGTCCCCTTGGGCCTGCCCGACGACGCGCGCGTAGGCGACGTGGCGGGCGCGGAGCTGGAGCACGGTGCCGCAGCGCTCGCAGATCGGTGGCTCCGCGACGCCGACCGAGCGTCGACCCACGATTCTCGTATAGAGCCACTGCGCCCCGCGCGGGATGTTCCAGACGAAGACGCCGAACGAGCCGCCGGCGGTCACGTTCACAGCCACCGCGAGGCCGACGGCGGCCACGGTGACCGGCAACACGAACTTGAGCTGTTCCCGACGGCGCGCTTTGAGTCGCTCGCCGTACCGCCACGTGGCGAACTCCAACCGCCGCGGCTTCCCGACTCGCACGAAGTCGTAGTGCTGCCAGCGGATCAGCGCGACCTGCTCAGTGGCGGCGGCCACTCGGCCTCGAGCGGCGGCGCGGGCGAGCGCCTCGATTTTTTCGAGGCGATCATCGAGCGGCGCGAGGTTCCAGCGAGAGCACTTCGGGCAGACCACCCACAAGCGCGCCTTCCACTCGTCGAAGGCGAGCCGCTGGCCAACACCGAGGCCAGAGGGTCCGCCGTCGCCGGGAAGCTTTCCGTTACAGAACGCGCAGGTGCGGTACATGAACATCCTGGGAGCAGGGAGCGGCTCCCCGCTCCCGCTCGCTAGTGGAATCTATTCACGCTCAGCGATGTGATGTCGATATCCGGCGCGCCACCGGCGAGCAGTTCGGCAATGATATCGCCGGTCAGTGCGGCCAGGAGGATGCCGTTCCGTCCGTGCCCCGTCGCGTACCAGAGTCGCTCCACCTCCGGGTCGCGCCCCAAGATCGGGCGGCCGTCGGGAGTAGCAGGACGGAGTCCCGCCCACATGCGCTGTACGGGCTGAGTGATCAGTGCCGGGAGCAATCGAACGGCCCCGCGGAAAATCTGGGCAAGGCCTTCGTTGGTGACGCGCGAGTCGTAGCCGGCACGCTCCATCGTGCTGCCGAGCACCGCCTCGCCACCGCGAGCGAGCACGTAGCCGCGGTCCTGGTACAGGATCGTGGGTGGGGTGCCGTCAGGCCACGCCGTCGCGGCCATCTGGCCGCGGACTGGCTCGATGGGGAGCGGGCGCGGCAGGCCGCGGATCTGCGGGGACCACGCTCCCGCGGCGACCACGACGTGCTCCACCGGCGTGGTGCCGCGCGCCGTCAGGATTCCGGCGAGGCGCCCCTGGCTCATCGCGAGGCCGTCGACCTTCTCGCCGTGCAGCGTCGCACCGAGCCGGCGGGCGTCGGCGAGGCAGGCGCGGGTGAGCGCCTCCGGATCCAGGGCTCCGTCCTCGGGCGCGTACAGGGCGCCAAGGCCGTCGGGCGCTGCTCCGGGCCAGCGCTCACCGATCTCCGCGGCGTCGAGCCAGTCGCAACGGAGGCCGGCCTGCCGCTGGCGGGCCACGTCTTCCTTCAGCCGGTCGGCCGCCGGCTCGTCGAACGCCAGGGAGGCGATCCCGGGGCGCCAGAAGCCGATGTCGATGCCGGTGGTTTCCCGGAGCGCCGGCGCGAGCGGTTCGTACAGGTCTCGGGCGCGCACGAACAAAGAAACCAGCACGTCGTCGCCCGGCTCGATTTGCGCCGCCAGCAGTCCGGCGGAGGCGGGAGAGGCAGCGGCGGGATCGGGACCGGGCTCGAAGATGGCGACTTTCAAGCCGCGGAGCGCCGCTACCCGGGCGCATGCCGCGCCGACCGCACCCCCGCCCACGATTGCGACTTCAACGGCCCTCACCCGCTGGCGCCCTCCTGAAACCCGCTGCTACATTGCGTCGTACGGGCCCCTCGTCGGAGCTCCACGGAGGAATCTCTCATGCTTCGCAGCATCCTCGGTTTCGCGCTGTTCGCCGTGCTCGCCTGGCTCGGCCTCAAGCTGGTGTTCAGCGTGCTCGGCGGTCTGATCGCCGTCGCCATGACCGTTCTCTGGCTGGCCGCCCTCGGCTTCATCTTCTACCTGGTGCTCCGGGTGCTCAGTCCGAGCACTGCGGACAAGATCCGCGAGATGATCAAGGGCCGTCCGGCGGACGCCTAGCAGTCCCACGGCAGTACCTGCACCAGCTCGGGCGTTCCGACCGAACGGACGCCCGTCAGCGGGCGTCGAGCTCGTGGAGCACCGCCCAGGTCAAGAGCGGAATCATGATCTCGTGATGCCCCGTCAACTGTACCCCCCAGCCGCCGCCAAGCGTTGGACGCTCCACGACGTTCACCCGAGGTCGATAGTGGCGTTGCATGTCGCAGTCGCACGCCGTGAAGCCGGTAGGTTTTCCGGCGTTCAGGTTGCGCGCCACCGTGAGCGCTTTCAGAAAGACTTCGGGCATGACGACCGCGCTCCCGAGGTTCAATACGACGCCGCCCTCGTGAAGCGCGGGGAGTGACGCCGCCAGCCGCTTGAAGTCCCGGTAGCTCGTGGCGCCGAGGGCGGCGCCGTCCGCGGTGGGGTGCTGGTGGATGATATCGGCGCCGACCGTGGCGTGCACCGTCACGGGGACGCCCTGCTCGGAGGCGCCGATCAGCACCGAAACATCGGGCGCGGCGAGCAGCGGCCGGTCTCGGAGGTAATCGGTGAACGCCTGGCCCAATCCTGTGCCGCTCCGCGCCCCGTCGGCGATCGCCGCGTTCATCTCGCGACCGGTCTCCTCCGCCATGCCGAAGGTGCCGTCCGCGAGCCCGGCCGCGACATCCTCGCTCGTTCCGCCGTAAGCGGCCAGCTCGAAGTCATGGATGGCGGCGCTGCCGTTCAGGGCCAGGTGGGTGATCACGCCGCGTCGCATGAGCTGACGGAGCAGGGGTCCGACGCCGACCTTGATGACGTGCCCTCCGAGCATGACGACGACTCCGTGGCGCCCCGCGGCGCGTGCGACGCGCCGGGCCACGTCCCGAATGTCTTTCGCCGCCAGGAGGTCGGGGAGCGCGTGCCAGAACGCCGCGAAACTCCGGTCGGCGCCCGGCGGGTGTGCGAGGAGGGAAGGATCGACCCTGTTGGGGCGCTGCGCGATGGGGACCGTCTTGAGCCGGGACAGGTCCGCCTCGCGATAGTCGGTCATGGGTGCTCCGGACGAAGGTCGGAGTACTCCTTGAGCTTGAGCGTCACCTGGCCGAACGAGAAGTTGGACTGCAGCGCGATCATGACGCGCACACTATCATCCGAGAGCCACATCCGGGCATCGGCCTTCTCGGCGAAAATGCCGCCGCCATTGGGAATGCGCGGCCGCACGACGATCGTATTCCACTTTCGCCCGGCGGCCCCCACCTTCTCTCGCTTGAGCACCTCGACGATCACCGGATTGCGCTCGGGACGGAAGTAGCGGTTGAACTCGTAGCGCTTGCCGACCTCGAGCGGAACCGTGCGAATCCAGTACAGGAAGGCCGCGTCGTCGAGCGGATCGGCGACCGTCGGCATCGTGGTATCGCGCCCGGCCTCGCGGTAGAACCCCGAATCCGGGTAGATGTCGAACTTGCGCTCCCACGATTTGCCCTTTTCCTCCGTCTGATTGAGAAACCGGCGGGAGTGGAAGTCGTAACGCCCCACCCAGGATTCGAGATTCTGGTGGATGTGGTACCAGAGCGCGCCTCCGTCGATCAGGAACACGAAGTGAACCGTCTCGACGCCGCGCACGGTATCGACGCCCGCGACCTGCATGGTCGCGGTGCCCACGCTGAAGGGTCCGTAGCGAGCGCCGTAGACCAGGCGCTCGCCCACAGTGAACGGAACCGCCAAAGGCGGGGCGGGTGCGACCGTGCCGCTGGCGGTCACCGCCGCTTGCGGCGAAGGGAGGGCCGTCGAATCGCGCCGCGTCGAATCGCCGCGCGCGCTGTCCGCCTGCGCCCGCAGCGTCATGGCGACGAGGAGGAGCGCCGTCGCCGCACGGGCGGCGCGGATCACCGAGCGGGCCCGCCATGCGCTCAAGAGTTGCCGCCACGGCTGCACCCGGGAGGGTCGCTGCACCAGATCGTAGCGCGCCGTGGCCGGGACGGTATCGAGCCGCCGGGCAAACGGCGCGAGCCGCGCGACCAATTCGGCGCTCGCGCACCACCCGTCCGTCTGGAGGAACGGCGCCGCGTCGCCGCGCAGCGCCTGCCGCAGAACGATGAGCCGCAACGCGAGGTATCCCGACACGCTGTCCCGCACGCCGGCAACGCGCAGCAGCCGCGGGGCCCAGCGGCGCGCCACCCGGAGTGCCCGTGACACCCGGCCTCCCCCGCGCTCCTCGAGGAGCTCGGCGACCACGAGATCCGCGCCCGATTCGAGGCGCTTGACCAGGTCTTCCATGGCCTCCGGCGAGTGCGCGAAATCCGCGTGCAACGTGATGGCGCAGTCCCGCTTCGGGCGGTCGGTTCGCTGCAGGGCCAGGCGGAGAAGCGCCTCGAGGCTCCGGGCGTAGCCGCGGCGCTCGCGGTGCGTGACGATGGTCATCGGCAGCACCTTGGCGTACGAGGCGAGTACTTCGGCCGTGTCGTCGGTCGAGGCATCGTCGAGCACCAGGAGCTGATACTCACGCGGGAAGGCCGCAAAGACCTGCCGCACTTTCCAGAGCACCAACCCGGCTGTGCGAGCTTCGTTATGCACCGGGACACAGACGTAGATCATGGCCCTGCAATCTAGACGAGCGACCGATACACAGCCAAGACACCGGCAGCCATCGTGGACGCGGTGAACTGCCGGGGAAGGGGGCTAGGCGAAGGGTGTTCGAGCGCGTCGATCACCTTCTGCGCGAGTGCCGCTGCGTCGCCGACCGGAACGATCCGATCGGGCGGGAGGATTTCGGGCAGCCCCCCGGCGTCGGTGGCGACCACCGGCTTGCCCAGCGCCAGGGCGTGGAGCACGACGCTGCCCAGCCCTTCGGCTCGCGAGGACATCACGACCACGTCACTCTCATGCATCAGGGCGTCCGCCCGAACGACGTGTCCAATCAGGTGAACACGATCGACCAGGTCGAGCCGCCCGACCTCGGCCGCCAGCGCGCGCCGCTCGGGGCCCGCGCCCGCAATCAGCCAGTGCAGCTCGGGGCGGGACGTCCGCGCCGCGTGGGCCGCGCGAATGAGGGTCGCTTGGTCTTTCGACTGCTCCAGCGCGGCGACGTTGGCGACGAGCGGCGTCCCGGGCGGGAGGCCCAGGGTGGCGCGGACGTTGAGCGCCGGGGTGGCGGCGCTCCGAATCTCGTCCGGATCGATCCCGTCGTGGACAATCGCGATCTCGCCGGGCGGGACTCCGGCGGCGACGAGTGCCTCATTCACCGCCCGGGAGACGGCGATGACCGCGTCCGCGCGACGCAGCGCGCTACCAGTCCGTAACGGAAACACCACACGGCGCGTGGCTACGAAGCGAGGCGCGGCACCCGGGCCTGCCCAATTGTGGAAACGCCGCGCCCACAGCGCCATCGTCGCCGCGTGGTTGTTGTGCGCATGAATGATGTGCGGTCGCCAAGCGAGGGATTCGACGACCACCCGCCACCACGAGCGGGGGTCGAGGCCGAGCCCCCACGGGATCTCCCGCACGGCGACCCGGCGGCCGGCAGCACGTTTGGCCAGCTCACTGCCGCGCTTGGTGAGCAGGCATTGCTCGACATCCGACGTCGCCGCCAGCTCCCGAACCAACAACCGCACCTGGTCCTGACCGCCCCGGAACTCGCGGCCCGAGTCGACGTGCAGGATCCGCACGCCTCCGCCTCAGGCCGGCTGCTTGCGGGCGTGGCCGAGCGCGGCGCGCAGCTCGGCCAGCGTGAACGGCTTGCGCAGGTACGGGCGGCCGAGCCGCTCGAGAAACTGAAGCGTGTCACCGCGTACGGTGTCGCCGGTGGCGAAGATGATGCGCTCGGCGACGCGCGGGTCCTGGCGGGCGAGTTTCGTGTACATCTCGCGTCCCGACAGGTGAGGCATGCGCAGGTCGCAGATGATCACGTCGAACGTGCCCGCCAAAGCGCGCTCGAGGGCGTACGTGCCGTCGCTCGCCACCTCGACAGTGTGGCCCCAGCTTTCGAGGGTGGCGCGCATGTAGTGCAGGATGTGCGGCTCATCATCGACGACCAGGATGCTGAGCATCGGCGCATCGGTCGCCGGCAGCGGCGGCGCCTCGGCGCGCGCGGCCTCCGGGCGCAGCGGCAGCTCCACGGTGAAGGTCGCCCCGCCGCCGGGAGGGGTCTCGAGGGTAATCCGCCCGCCGTGTTCCTTCACGATCCCCTGGGAGATCGACAGCCCGAGACCGGTGCCCGCGCCCTCCGGCTTGGTGGTGAAGAACGGCTCGAACACACGGGACGCGATCTCCTCCGGCATGCCCGGTCCGGAGTCCGTGACGCTGACCGCGACGCTTTCGTGCAGCCGCTTGGCGGTGATCCAGATCCGGCCCGACGGCGCGTCGCTCGCGATGGCCTGGCAGGCGTTGTTGATGATGTTGACGAACACCTGCTTGATCTGGTTGGGGCTCACCTCGAGGTCGGGAAGACCCGGCTCCACCTCGAGTGTGGCCTCGACCTTGTGCGCCATCAGCTGGTTCCGGAGCAGCGCGAGCGTCGAGTCGAGCAGCGCCCGGACCGACAGGGGCGTGCGCTCTCCCTCCTGGCGGCGCGCGAAGGAGAGGAGATTCTTGACGATCGTCGCCGCCCGCTCCGCCTCCTCTCGGATCACCTGTAACGGCTCTGCGAGCGACGGTGGAATCTCTCCCGCCTCGGCCAGGAAGTCGCTGAATCCCACGACCGAGGCGAGCGGGTTGTTCAGGTCGTGCGCCACCCCGGCGATGAGTTGACCGATCGCCGACATTTTCTCAGACTGTATGAGTTGATCCTGGAGACGCCGCCGGTCCGTCTGATCCTCGAACACGAGGACCGCCGCGCCGGGCTCGGCCATCGGGATGACGGTGAGCCAGAGGGTCCGATCCCCCGCGCGGAGTTCGAGCGGGCTGGCGGCCGGATCGGCGATCGCGCGCGCGACGGGATCCGACCACGGAGGAGGCAGCAAGCCGATCCACGGGCGACCAGGGATGGCCGTGACCGCCGTTTGAATCAGCTCGGCGAACACGCGATTCGCCCGCCGCACCGTGCCGTGGGCATCGACGATGCAGATCGCCTGGGAGATAGCGTCCACGGTTTTCTCCCATTCGCGTTTGGCGGACGACAACAGCTCCACGAGCCGCGCGTTCTCGAGCGCGATCGCGGCCTGCGCCAGTACGGCGGACACGAGCGTCAGCTCGGCCTTGCCGAACGTTCCCGAGCGCTCGCTCGACAGGGACACCGCGCCCATGGTCCGGCCGGCGGCCACCAGCGGCGCCCCGAGCCAGGACGCCGGGGATTCTGACAGCTCCGCACCGCGCCGGCGTGCCTCCTCGCGGACATCCTTCGGGAACGCGAGCGGCCCGCGCCGCAACGCGAGTTGCAGCAGGGGGTCGTCGGTGTGGGCGGGGACCGGATGCGTGTCGTAGGTCACCGCGAGCCGGTTCGTCTCGGCGTCAAGTAGGATGACGGAAAGCCGGTCGGGCTTGAGGAGTTCGTCGAGGGCGCGCACCACCAGCTCGATCACGGTCGCCGGCCGGAACGCACCGGCGAGCTCTTGGGCGAGCGTGGTCAGGCGCGCCAGCAACTCGGCGCCGCCGCGAGGGGTAGCAGGGCTAGAGGGAGGGGGCTTGGGCATGATCCTGGCCAACGTCCGAGGTCGCTTGCGAGGGCCGGACCTTCGGCTCGTCGCGCTCGCGCTGGCGCGCGGCGATGCCGTCCGCCGCGCGCGGTACGAGCGACTGATGCTCGAACAGGGACCCGATACGCTGCTCGACGAGCCCGGCCTGCTCGAGGCCCTGCTCGCGGTCCGCACGCTCGCGGTGCCGTCTCCCGCGCTGTTCGCCTACGTCGCGGTCCGGCACACGCTCCGCGCCGCCGGTGTGGACGATCGTGCGCTCGCCGACTACCTGGCCGCGCTCCTGCTCGAATTCGGCGACCATGACCGGCGATCCCGGGTGCGCCGGGCCGACGACGAGACCTATCATTATCTGGTCGACATGGTGGAGGACCTCGCAGGGCTGGACGACGCCGGAGAACGGGGCTTCCTGCTGCGCGTGCATCTCGGCAATTACAGCCTCTGGCTCGCCGGTCTGTTTCCCGACTACATCGCCGCCCGGCGCTCCCGGAAGGGGGGGCCCGATCTACCGTATTACGACGAGCTGGGCCGGCAGGGCTACCGACTCGCCGCGGAACACCGCCTCGCGGAGCATTTCGGCGTCGCCCCGATCTACCGCACCGCCGCCGACCGGTTCCCGACGCTGCGGGTGGCCTTCAACCGCCTGAGCGACCGGGTGTTCTTCCCGAACGTGTCCACTCCGGAAAAGATACTTCGCAATCTGTAAAGGGAGCGGGGAGCAGGGAGCGGTACCTTCCGATGCTCACCGACCATACGGTTCTCAGCGAAGGGAACCGCTCCCCGCTCCCCGCTCCCATTCATTCGTCCAGAAACCGCGTCGGCACCTTGGTCGCCGCTTCGACCAGCTGCTCCGCCGACTTCACGAAACGGACCACGATCGGCAGCGAGCCTTTGAGCGACAGCTTGCGCTGCATAATTCCCGCGATCGGTCCGAGCTCCTTGCGTAGTACCCGCTTCCAGTGCGCGTAATCCCCCGAGATCACGAAGGGCGCCTGGTCGGCCTCGCCCGGCGACACCACCTTCGCGGCGCGGCAGGACCCGCGATCGAGGTCGAGCCAGATGCCGACTGGATCGGTGATACCGATCTCGGGCTGGCGATTCACCACGAGCGCCACCGGCCCGTGTGTCCACTCGAGCGACGCCGCACGGTAGGCGTCACTCGCATTGATGGCCACCCCGTACGCCTGGACCCACTCGGGCGAGGGAAACGCCAGGCTCATGGAATCGCCTCCGCGAAGCTCGCGAATATCGCCGCATCCGGGTCGTCCTCTGGATGCCACTGAACCGCGAGCGTCCACGGCGCACTCGCGTCGCGCCGCTCGACTCCCTCGATCACCCCGTCCGGGGCCCAGGCGGTGGCCCGTAACGCCGGCGCCACGTCGCGGATCGCCTGATGATGTCGCGTATTCACCGTCGCCGTCCCCCCCGTCCCCCCCGTCCCCCCCGTCCCCCCTGCCGCCCCGGCTACGACGCGGTGCACGCGCGTATGCGGCTCGATCCGCAGGGCGTGGCGCACGCTTCGATCAGCGTGGTCAATCGGCCCGGGACGCTCGCTCGCGAGATCCTGATACAGGGTGCCGCCGAGCGCGACGTTCAGGATCTGGAGGCCACGACAAATGGCGAGCAGCGGGAGGCCGCGGCGCTCGGCACCTGCGATGAGCGCGAGCTCGACTGCGTCGCGCCCCGCGTCCGTCTCCCCGAGCTTGGAGTGCGGCTCGGCCCCGTAGCGGGCGGGCTCGACATCTTCGCCGCCGCTGAGCACGAGGCCTTGCACCCGGTCGAGCACGGCGCATGCGGCGTCGGGATCGAGCAGCGGCGGCACCACAACGGGGACCAGGCCCGCGCGACTGAGCGCCTGCACGTAGGCGGTGTTCAACGCGACCCGCTCCCGCCCCTCGTCGGTGCGGCGCGTCGCGCTCACCGCGACGATCTTGGTCACCCTCGCGAGGCGGAGGATCCGGGCGCCGCGGCCGGTGGCGGGGCTCCGAAGAGCGGGCAACGCGGGTTGCTCACGCTCGTCCAGTCCACGCGCACCCCGTACAGCGGGACCGCGCGGTCCCCGGCGGTCAGCTGGCCGATGCTCGGGTACCCGGTGGGCGGTCGCTGCGACTCGTAGATGAGCACGCCCTGCGCCCGCTGCGTGGAATCGTCCACGACAAGCAGTGCGTAGACGCTCGAGTCGTTCACCGAAGCCGCTGGGAATCCGGGGCCCTGGTAGTCCATCGTCAACGCGCCCCTGGCGTACGTCACCTGCACGGTGCTTTGCTGCGCCGTGCCCGCCACGCGAACCGGGAGCGAGCCCGGAAGCCCGCGCGGTGTCTCGGTGAGCACGAACGGTAGGCGCTTGAGCTGCTCTTGGATGAGTGACGGTGCGATGAGCAGCGCCATGCCGCAGGTGGGGGTGCGCGTCCGGTCGCCACCGCACGCCATCGCAACCAGCAGCGTCGCGAAGAGCGACGTCCAGCCGGAAGGCGCCGCGCGGCGAGCGATCATTGGACGGTCACCACTTCAGTGACCGTGGCCGGGTACGGGGCATCGGCGCCGATCCGTCGGAACTCGAGGCTGTCGGCGTCGGGCACGAGGGACGTGCCGAACCGCAGGGTGTCCCCGACCAGCCATGCGGCTGTGCGGGCCTTAGCCGACGCGGGCTTGTCGAGCTCGACACCGATGATGTAGCGCCCGGTGCGGCCCAGGGGGCCGCCCTCGACCTTGCTGCGCTCGGGCTCGCCGTGATAACGGCGATACAGCCGGCCGGAGATCCAGTCGCCGGGGTGCGTCTCGAGGGTGATCCGGAGATAGACGGTCGAGTCGATCGGCACGGCACGCGTCACTGGTGCCGGGCCTGATCGGAAGATGCGCGTCAGCTCCCACGTGCCCTCGAGCAGCCCGGTTTGCCGCGCGGGTGCCGAGAGCAATAGGGCGAGCAAGACGAACGGGAGACGGAGCATCGCACCAATCTAATATGTCCAGGTCGCCACGACCGAGATCGTGCGCACGGGCTCGAGCGTGCGGGGCACGAAGTTATAGATGTAGTTCAAGGCATTGGTCACAAGGATCCGCGCGGAGAGGGGGCCCTGCTGCCACCCGGCTCGCAGGTCGAGCACCCGCGCGGCGACGCGCGGGTCCTGGCCGAAGATTTCCTCGAGCTCGATGCGCTCGATGCGGCTCGTATACCGGAAATCGGCGCCCACCGACAACGAACGCCACCGATAATCCGAGCTCAGCGTGAGGACATGCCTCGGACGAAACGACAGGACCGTGTCGCGCGTCAGATCCCGGGTGTCGAGGTACACGTACGCGATCGTGGCGCTCAGCGCGGGAACGGGCGTGACCACGATCGACGCATCGAGCCCGCGCAGCCTGGCGCGGGAGACGTTCCGGATCTGGATCTCGGGCGTGGTGTCCACCACGATGAACGTCGGCTCCATCAGCTCACGGGCCTCGGTCCAGAAGAGGGCTGCGTCGACGCGCCCCCAGGACGCGAACGCACCGGAATTACCGATCTCGAACGACCACGCGGTCTCCGGACGGAGACCGGGGTTCGGGACGACCTGAAAGCCGAAGGCACGCGTCGTGACAAATCGCTCCGCGAGCGTCGGTGCCCGGAAACCCCGTCCCGCGGAGGCGCGCCAGGTGCCGAACGCACTGGGAAGCACGGCGCCGATCCGCGGACTCGGCACGGTGGCGCGCCCGGAGCCGTCGACGCTGACGTGATCGAGCCGTGCCCCCGCGGTCACGCGGAGACGGCCGAGGCGCTGTTCTGCCTCCAAGAACGGCGCGATCTCGATCTCCGTGCGGTCGCCGACGTGCCCGGAGTCGCCGAAGATGTCGCTGGTGACGCCGGTGTGCCCTGCTTCCACCCCCACCGTGAACACCCGGTCGTCGCCACCTCCCGCATGGAGCACGCCCCGCAGCTCGGCACCGAGCCGGTTTGCCACCGACCAGTCGTCGGGGTTCGCATCGGTGAAGTGGGTGCGCAGCCACGAGCCCCGTACCTGCCAGGCGAAGGACGGAGAGGACGTCCGGTCGAGTGTGGCGGCGACGTATCCCTTGTTGGAGCGGGTGTAGCTGCCACGGCCAGAGTTGTCGATCATGAACGGCTGGAATGCCTGCCCTCGTGTGTCACAGGCGCCCGGGACGCACCACGTCGGGAAGTTTTGGTACTGATGACTGGTCCACGCGCCCGACGCGGTGACGCGTGTGCCGGGCGCCGGCAGCCACTGGGCCCGACCGGCCGTCTCCCACTGATTGCTCCGGTCCTGCTCCCGGTAGCCGTCGGAATGCCGACCCCCGAGGGTCAGGCTGCCGCGCAGCGTCTCGGTGCCGTAGGATCCGGTCGCGTCCACGCCGCCCAGGCCGCCCGTGTAGTCCCGGAACTGCCACGCGTCGTAGGGCGGGTTGGCATACGCACCGCCCGTGGCGCGGAGCCGCCCGTGGAAGCCCACGGGGATGTCGTGCGTGATCAGATTCACGACGCCACCCAACGCGGCCGATCCGTACAGCGCCGAGCCGGCGCCCTTCACCACCTCGGCGTGATCTACGTCGGCGACCGGGACCATGTCCCAATCGATGCCACCGCGGTCGCCCTGGTTCGCGGGCACCCCGTCCACGAGCAGCAATACGCGCGACCCCAGGCCTTCGACGAACCCGCTCGAGCCCCGAATGTTGACCTGACCGCTGAGGAACAGCACGCCCGGGGCCTTGTTCACGGCCTCGTCGACGGTGCTCACCGCCCGCCGGGCGAGATCGGTGTCGCTCACGAGCGCCACGCTCGTCACGGACTGGTCGAGGAGCTGCGAGTGTTTCGCGGCGGTGACGATCGTGGGCTGGAGCTCGACGACAGCCGCTTGAAGGTGGTAATCACGCTCGAGCGAGTCTCCCGCGACCACGACCACCGTGTCCACCAGGGCGGCGAATCCGAGGTGATTCACGCGCACGGCCACCCGGCCCGGCGCCAGGTGGAGGCGGTATCGTCCCTGGGCGTCCGCGGCGGTTTCCCCGTCGCCCGCGCGAACCGTCGCCCGGAGCGGCGCACCCAACGTGTCCGTCACCACCCCGTAGAGCACCGCCGTGCCCTGCGCGCCGGCGGTGTCGACGAGCGTTCCCGCAAGACCGAGGAAGATCAAGAGCCGCATCACGGGCATGGCGGGTTGTAGTAGTGGCAGGGGGGGTGCATGTGAGCGAAATCGACGATGAAGTTGATCGTGTCCGCGGGGCCACCGGCCACCGTCACCGCGCCCGGCTGGCTCGTGTCGGCCGGATCACGGTAATACCCGGTCTCGCGTAGCGTGGAATCGGCGTTGGTCAGGTTGAATCCCTGCTTCACCCACACGGCCAGCACCCACTCGTAGCGTCCTGGCTCCACGGGGATGTTGTAGAGGGTCGGGACGCCGCCGAGCGGCAGCGCGTGCAGCGACGGCAGGGGGGGCTGAAAATTGAACAAGCTGTCCCGCGAGCGCGGAAAGGTATGGTAGGCGACGATGTAGACGGCCTGGGTGCTTTCGGGGACGGCACCGGCGAACGTCACGGTGCCGCAGATTCCCGAGCACGTGATCGGGTGCAGTCCCTCGTCACAGGCCAGCAGGGCGGCGGCCGCGGCAGCGAGCGCGGCCCGAGCAACGCGACTCGGCATGCCCGCAATCATTGGCGCGCAACCCGCGAGCGTCAACTTGACAGCCTGTTTCACTGCGGAATACGTTCTTTCCGCCATGCCGATTTACGAATACCGCTGCACGAAGTGTCGCGCGCGCTTCAGCCAGCAACAGGCGATCGAGGAGCACGCCCGCAAGCGGCCGGCCTGCCCGAAGTGCAAGTCGCACGCGGTGGAGCAGGTTCTGTCGCCGTTCTTCGCGAAGACGGTCCGGAAAAGCTAGCGCGCCGTGTTCGAGCGCCTGCGGCACGCCCTGGGCGCCGCCCTCGATGCGGCGACGCCGCCGGGAGACCTGCGCGACCTGACCCGTCAGATGCGCGAGGCGGTGGTGGAGGCGAAGGTGGCGGTGCAGGAGACCCGCCAGGCGGTGGCGCGCACGGAGGGCGAGCTCACGCACGAGCGACAGCGCCTCGCCGACGCCGAACGCCGCGGGCGGCTGGCGGCGGAGATCCAGGATCGGGAGACCGCCGAGATCGCGCAGCGGTTCGCCGCCAGGCACCGCGAGCGCGTGGGCGTGCTCGAGAAGAAGCTCGCGGCGCTCCGGGACGAGCTGGGCCTGTACGAGCGCGAGCTGAGCGACATGCAGGCGCAGCTCGCGCGCGCCGAGCGGGATCGACCCCAGACCGAGGCGGAGCGGTCCGCCGAGCGTGCGTGGCGCGACCTGCAGGCAGCGGGTGGCACGCGCCCGGGAGTCGACCCCCAAGAGGAGCTGCTCAAGTCGCAGCTGGACCGCGCCGCGCGCGAGGCGGCGGCCGACCGCCAGCTCGAGGAGCTCAAGAAGAAGATGAAGAAAGACTGACGCGTGCTCCCCCGTCGCCTATGACTACGGTGGTGGTGAACGACATTTTCAAGCGGCGCAGGCCATGAGCTTGATCCGCGGCGTGCTGTCCTGGTTCCGTGATGCCTTCGGGCCCGGACCACGCACGACGGACGGGCGGCGCACCGGAGGCAGCATGGATATCAAACGCGACCGCATGGTGTTCCTGGGATACGGCAAATACTGGCGCTCGGACGGTATCGTCGGACTCATGCCGATCGAGGAGGACCGCGGTCCCAAGCGGCGCACGAACGTGTTCGTGCAGGGCCGCGGGGAGCCGATCGTGGCGTCGCGCACCGAGCAGAGCATCCTCGAGGACATGGGCGCGACGGAGAGCGGCTTCCAGACGCAGGCGCTGCGCGAAGCGGTCACGGAGCTGCTCGCGGCGTTTCACGAGTTCTCGCCGGTGTTGCGGCGCGCACTGTTGAGCGAGCACCATTTCGATGTGGAGCAGTGGGAGCAGCGCGTGGGCGAGCTGTTGCGGACGCAAGCCCCGAAGGAGTCGGACGACCAGAACGAGCTGTTCGAGTGACCGCTTCCCCCCCCGTTTCCCCGACCCGGGACGCCAGCTGGGCCGGGCATCCCCGCGGCCTCTCCACGCTCTTCTTCACCGAGATGTGGGAGCGGTTCAGCTATTACGGAATGCGCGGGTTCCTGATCCTGTACATGGTCAAGGCGCTCGGGTTCAATGACCAGCACGCGGGCGCCGTGTATGGGAACTACGTCGGGAGTGTCTGGCTCGCGGCGATCTTCGGCGGGATCATCGCCGACCGCTGGCTCGGGCACTATCGCAGCGTCCTCATTGGGGGAATCGTCATCGCCCTGGGGCACTTCACGCTCGCGCTGCACGCGCTGCCGTTCTTCTATACGGGGCTCACGCTGATTGTACTGGGCACCGGCCTGCTCAAGCCCAACGTGAGCACGCTGGTGGGTGCCCTGTACGAGCAGGGCGATGAGCGACGCGACGCCGGCTTCTCGATCTTCTATATGGGGATCAATCTCGGGGCGTTCATCGGCCCGATCATCGCCGGGAAGCTCGCGGAGGGTGTGGACTGGCACATCGGTTTCGCCTGCGCAGGGGTCGGCATGACCCTCGGACTGGTGCAGTATGTGGTCGGCCGGAGGCGGCTCCAGCCGGCGATGGAGCGCCTCGCCGCCCGACCCAGGCCCGCCGCGGCCGCCACTGGGGCCTCCCCGGGCGGCTTCACGGCCGAAGACTGGAGGCGCATGGCGGCCGTGGTCGTGTTCTTCGCGTTCGCCTCTCTCTTTTGGGGAGCGTACGAGCAAGCCGGATCCACGCTCAACTTGTTCGCCGACCGCTATGTCCACCTCGAGCTGCTCGGAATAAGGCTCTACGCGTCGTGGTTCGTGTCGATTCAGGCCGCCTTCGTCATTCTGTTGTCGCCGGCCTTCGCGTGGCTGTGGGTCAAGCTCGGGCCGCGGCAGCCCTCGTCCCCGGCGAAGTTCGCCCTGGCGCTGTTGTTCGTGGGATTGGCGTTCGTCCTCCTCATCCCCGCAGGATCGATCGCGCAGGGAGGGGTGAAGATCAGCCCGCTATGGCTGGTCGGGTGTTATTTCATCGAAGAGCTCGGCGAGCTGTGCCTCAGTCCCGTCGGGCTTTCCGTCGTCACGAAGCTGGCGCCGACGCGCGTGGTCGGTCTCCTCATGGGCGTGTTCTTCCTCTCCAATGCGCTGGGCAACAAGCTGGCCGGCTGGTCGGCGGGATTCATCAGCACCACGCCGTTGCCGACCTTGTTCGGCGCAACGGCCGCGGTCACGCTGGGTGCCGCGGCCGTCATGTTTGTCCTCATCCGGCCGGTGCGAAACCTCATGGGCGGCGTCCAATGAGCGCCAGGCGCGCGCTCCTCACCATGCTTGTGTTGACCGCTGCGGGCAGCTCCCTGTCGATCGCGCAGGCGCTCGCCCCGCACGAGAGCACGGTCGTTGTGCTACTGGGCACGGGCATGCCGCGACCCGATCCGGAGGCGTCAGGGCCGGCGACGGCGGTGGTGGTCGGCGGGCGCGTGTTCCTCGTGGACGCGGGGCCGGGCGTGGAGCGCCGTCTCGCCGCGGCGCATCTGCCGATCGATGGCGTCACCGCGCTATTCGTCACCCACCTCCACAGCGATCACACGCTAGGGCTTCCCGACCTGATCTTCACGTCGTGGGTGATGGGTCGGAAAACCCGCTCGCGGCGTACGGCCCGCACGGGCTGCACGCGATGACCGAGCACATCATCGCGGCCTGGGCGGAAGACATCGCCGTGCGCACCAACGGCCTCGAGAAGCGCACGCCCCGGGGCTACCGCGTGGACGTGCACGCGGTCGGGCCGGGCGTCGTCTACGACTCGGCCGGGGTGCGCGTCACGGCGTTCGCCGTCGAGCACGGGACGTGGCGGGAAGCATACGGCTACCGGTTTGATACGCCCGACAGCAGCGTCGTGATCTCGGGTGACACGAAGCCGAGCGAGAATCTCGTGCGAGCCGCGACGGGAGCGGACGTGCTGGTCCACGAGGTGAATCCCGCCGCGCGCATGGCGGCCAACGCTACCGAGAGCACCCCGTGGCCGACGTACATGCGCGAGTTTCACACGTCGGATGTCGAGCTGGGGCGGCTCGCCGCGCGTATCCGGCCCAAACTCCTGATCCTGTCCCACATCATCCGCCGGGGCGCGACCGACGAGGAGATGCTAGCGGCGGTGCGGCAGTCGTTCGACGGCCGCGTCGTGGTCGGGCACGACCTCGAGCGCTTCTAAGGGTCGCTCTCGCGTCGCTCGGCTCCGAGGGTGAGCGCGAAGAAGTCGACGGCCGCCTGGTACGCCGCGGCCCAATGGGCATGCGTCAGGAAGTCGTGGATCTCGTCCGGGAAGATGAGCTCCTCCACGTGCACACCTCGCGTCCGCAACGCCGCCGCGAGCTGCACCGTCTGGCTGAACTGGACATTGCGGTCGTCGTCGCCATGAATCAGCAGCACCGGTGACCGCCAATCCTTCACGTAGGCGATCGGCGACGACTCGTATGCGAGCTTCGCGGCGTCGGCCTGCTTCGCGGGATCGTAGCTCGGCACCCAGTTCTGGATCTCGATGTTCCAGTCGTGCACGCCATGAAGGTCGACGCCCGCCGCGAACAGGTCGGACGCCCGAGCCAGACCCATTGCCGTGAGGAAGCCACCATATGACCCGCCCCATAACCCGATCCGCCTGGGATCCACGTCGGGGCGGGTTCGCAAGTACCGCCCCGCGCCGAGCACGTCGTTGAACTCGCTCGCGCCCTGGGCGCCGTAGTGCAGCGCTTCGCGGAACTCCATTCCGTAGGCGATCCCGCTCCGGTAGTTCACCGACAGCACGACGTACCCCCGGCTCGCGAGGTACTGATTCAGCGCGTACGCGTTGCGGTAGTAATAGAAGTAGTGCCAGCCGAGCAGCATCTGCCGGCGGGAGCCGCCATGGAAGAACACCACGGCGGGCCGCCGCTCGCCCCCTTTCACACCTCGCGGCAGAAAGAGCTGCGCGTGGATGGTCATCCCGTCCGCCGCCGGGAAGAGCACCGGCTGGGGGTCGACGAGCGCGCCCTCGGGGAACTCGGCCGGGATGGCGCCTGGGGCGAGGTCGCGTGGACTGGCGCTACCGACCTGCAGCACCGGGTGCGGCGGCGTGCGCGTGCCGGCCTGAATGAACGCGACCCCGCGCCCGTCTCCGGTCACCACGGGCGTCCACTCGAGACCCGTCCCCTTAGTCACCGCGGTGGGCGGGCCGCCGCTCACGGCCACTTTCCAGATGTGGCGCCGCTCGATGTCGTCCTGGTTCGAGCTGAACACCACCGTGGCCCGGTCCGGGCTCAAGGTCACGTGCTCCACTTCGAACCCACCCGGCGTCAGAAGGGTCGCCCGGCCGCCCGCCGCGGGGACTGTGTAGAGGTGTGTCCAGCCGTCTTTCTCCCAGGGGAACACGATCCGGTCGCCCGCGCCCCAGAGGAGCTGATTGGCGGCGACCACTTCCCGGAACACGCTCCCTGCGCCCGAGTCGGCGACCCAGACGCCTCGCCCCACGCCCGTCGCCACGTCCGCGACGCGAATGGACCACGGTTGCCCGCTCCGCTGCGGCGTGAAGGGCAGGCCCTCCGCCCCCGCCGGGATGCGGAGAAACGCGATGCGCCGGCCGTCGGGCGACCATACCGGCTCCCCATCGGAGTCGACGCTCGGGTCGAGAAAGCGCAGTGCCTTGGTCGCGACGTCGTAGACGGCGATAAACGCATGGTCACCGCGATCGCTCACGAACGCCAGCTTCGAGCCGTCGGGGGACCAGCGGAGCGAGCGCGCCGTGCCGCGCGCCCGAATCAGCTGCTCGGCCGCCGTCGAGTCGGCGATCGAGCCCCACCACACCTGGCGATGGCTGACGAATGCCACCCGGTCGCCCTTGGGCGAGACCTCCGGCCCATGGCCTTCGCCGATGCGCCGCGGCGCGCCGCCCGTTGCCGACACGACCCAGACCGCCTGCTCTACTCCGCCGACGAGACTGTGGGGATTCGGATACTCGCCCTTGTCGTTCAGTTCGCCGCCGCGCACGAACACGATGGACCGGGCGTCGGGCGTCCAGTGCAGCTCGCCCATCTCCTGTCCGTCGTCCCCCGCGTACGCCGTCACGGCTCGCCCGGCGTAGTCGGGTGGCGCCGCGACCCAGATGTTGCGCACCCCGCGGGCGTTTGAGACCCACGCCACCGCGCCGCCGGCGGGCGCGGCGGTGAGCTCATCCGGGAACGGCGCGCTCATCACCTGCTCGATGGTGAAGGGCTGCTGCGCGGGGAGTGCCATGGGGACGAGCCAGGCACACACGGTCACCGCAAGTCGTCGGAAGGTAGTGGTCATGAATCCCTCAGTTGAACCGCGTGGTGCGCCAGAGGAACAGCCCCGTGCCAACGAGCAGCGTGAGCAAGACGACCACAAGACCGCCCACCCATCCCCAGCTCACCGCCAGCTCGGGCACCCGGGCGATCGAGCCGAAGGCGACGAACACGGCCGTCGCGCCGGCGACGAGTGTCCAATCGAGCCGCGTCCGGCGGCTCGACTGCGCCGCGCGGGGTTCACCTGCGAGGGCGGCGCGTACGTACGCAGGGTCCACCGCGTAGCGCTCGCCCTCACGCTCCGCCGCCTCCTGCCAGTGGCGGTGCTCCGTGCCCGTGGCGGAGGCGAGGGCGATCGCCGCGGCGCCGAGCGCCATCAGGAGCGAGCCGCCGATCACCTGTCCGTGTGTCGTCCCGGAGCGACCGTGCAGCTCACCGAATACGAGTAGTCCCCACGCGAGCCCCCAGAGCTGGTTCGTGTTCGACAAGGGAATGCCGCGGCTGATGCCGATGTACTTGGCGGCGTACTGCTGGAACAGATCCCCGACCACCCACACGAACCCCCCAACCAGCAGCCAGAACAGCACGTCGCGCGCGCCGGCGAGCTCGGCGGTGAGCGGGCCTAGGCCGCCGCGGTCGGCGAGCGCGAGCGCGGTCATCATCCCGACTTCACCCACCGTGAAAAATGTGACGAAGGCGAGCGGGTTCATGCCGGTGAGGTAGGCCTTGCGATACGGGATGTACATCGTGCCCCACAAGGCCCCCGCCGTGAGGGCGGCGGCGACGCCACGGGCGGCGTGACTTCCGGCCGCGCCGGCGGAAGACGCGATCGCGAGCAGGGTCGCGCCGGCGCACATGAGGACGGCGCCGCCCAGGACGCCCAGCCGGCGCCCCCACCCGGCGCCACGGAGCTCGTTGAAGAACACCGCCCCCCACAGGATGCCGAGCAGGCTGTTCGCGTTCCACAAGGGGAACGCGATGCTGAGCCCGATGTCGCGGATCGCAAACACGGTGAGGGTGTTGGCGACGGCCCACAGACAGCCGGCGAGGACCGCCCAGACGACGAGATGCGGGGCTTGCCGAACGTCCGCGCCGATCGCTGCGGTGCCGCGGAGCAACGCCGGCAAGCTCCAGCGCGCGAGAAACACGCCCAACACCATCGTCAGCGAGATGACGACCGGGGAGAGGCCGAGGGTGACCATCTTGGTCGGGGCCTCGGCGGCGCCAAGCCACGCGCCGGCGGCGAAGCCGCTGGCCACGCCCGCGAGCTGCAGGCGCCGCAGCCGTCCGGCGTCTACGCCGGCGGCCGAGCCTAGCGGATCCACCAGAGGATCACCAGGCCGCCCAGGAGCACGGCCAACGGAACCCAGAACTGGGCGTCGGAAAGCATGGCGCCGAGGCGACCGCCTCCGCCCGGCGTCAGAGCGGCTCCTCGGCGAAGTGGCAGGCGGCGAGCTGGCCCGGCGCCACCGCGCGCAGCGCGGGCGGCTCCGTGCGACAGCGATCGTTCTTCTTAGGGTGCGGACAGCGCGGGTGAAACGGGCAGCCCGGCGGCGGGTGCATCGGCGATGGAACGTCGCCCGAGAGCACGATCCGATTACGTTGCGCCGTCGGATCGGGCACCGGGACGGCCGAGAGCAGCGAGGTGGTGTATGGGTGCCGGGGCGCGGCATACAATGCTAGAGCCGGCGCGCGCTCCACGATTTTTCCGAGGTACATCACCGCGACCTCGTCGGCGATGTGCTTCACGACCGCGAGGTCGTGGGCGATGAATAGGTACGTGAGCCGGCGTCGCTGCTGCAGCTCCGCGAGCAGGTTCAGCACCTGCGCCTGCACCGAGACATCGAGCGCGCTCACCGGCTCGTCCAGCACGAGAAACTGCGGCTCGACCGAGAGCGCGCGCGCGATGCCCACGCGCTGCCGCTGCCCGCCCGACAGCTCGTGCGGGTAACTCCGGCCGAAGCCGGGGTCGAGCCCCACCTCCTCGAGCAGGGCCGCGATGCGCCGCTCGGCGTCCGGCCCGGTCGCGATGCGGTGGATCGCGAGCGGCTCGGCCAGCATCTGGCGGACCGTCATGCGCGGGTTGAGGGAGCCGTACGGATCTTGGAACACGATCTGCATACGGCGCCGCAACGCCCGCAGCTCCCGCGGGCCGAGGGTGAGAACGTCGAGTCCGTCGACGGTGACGCGGCCGCGGTCGGGCTCCACGAGCCGGAGGATCGCACGGCCGGTAGTGGTCTTGCCGCTCCCCGACTCACCGACGAGACCGAGCGTCTGGGCCGGCGGGATCTCGAACGACACGCCGTCCACCGCGCGCACGACCGCGCGCGGCGACCCCAGACCGAACCAGCCCCGCTCGCCGGCGAAGTGCTTGACCAGATCCTGCACGGCCACGAGAGGAGGAGGGGCGATCACGGTCTGCGCGTACGGCGCTGCGGCTCGGTGACGAGCCAGCAGCGTGCCGTGTGCGTACCCGCGTCGCCTTGGCTCGCGTCCAAGAGCGGCGGCTCCTCGGCGCGGCAACGGTCCCAGGCATATGGGCAGCGCGGGTGAAACCGGCAGCCGTCGGGCCAGGCGGTGGCCGCGGGCACCTGGCCCGGGATGCTGTGCAGGCGGCCGCGACCCCCAGTCCTAAGGCTCAGGGAGGGGGCATCCAGGCGCGGCACCGCGGCCAGTAGCCCTTCGGTGTACGGATGTACGGGGTGGGCGAACAGCTCGACCGTCGGCGCCTGCTCCACGACCTGGCCCGCGTACATCACCACGACCCGATCGGCCGTGCCGGCCACGACGCCGAGATCGTGGGTGATGAGCATGACGGCCATGCCGAGCTCCGCCTGCAGGCGCTCGAGCAGCTCGAGGATCTGGGCCTGAATCGTGACGTCGAGGGCGGTGGTGGGCTCGTCGGCGATGAGCAGCTTGGGGTGACACACGAGGGCCATCGCGATCATGACCCGCTGGCGCATGCCGCCGCTCATCTGATGGGGGTAATGATCCACACGCTCCTCGGGGTCGGGGATGCCGACGAGCTGAAGCATCTCGATGGCGCGGCGCCGCGCCGCCGCGCGCGACAAGTGCTGATGCACGATCGCCGCTTCGGCGATCTGATCGCCGACGGTGAACACCGGATTGAGCGACGTCATCGGCTCCTGGAAGATCATCGCGATCTGGTTGCCCCGCACGGCGCGGAGCTCCTTGGGCTCGAGCGTGAGGATGTTGCGTCCCTCGAACTCGATGAAGCTGCCGGGACGGATGTGCCCGGGTGGCTCGGGAATGAGGCGGAGGATGGAGAGCGAGGTGACCGTCTTGCCGCACCCCGACTCCCCCACGATGCCGAGGGTCTCACCGGGCCTGACATCGAAGGAGACGCCGTCGACGGCCCGCGCCGTGCCGCTGCCCTGCTCGGTCACGAAATAGGTCTTCAAGTCCCGCACGCGCAGCAACGGCTCGGTCACACGGCCTCCTTGCGGGGGTCGAGCGCGTCGCGCAACGCGTCGCCCACGGCGTTCAGCGCCATCACGACCAGGGAGATCGCCAGACCGGGGAACGTGGCGGACCATGGAGCGACGGCCATCTTGGGCCAGCCGTCGGCGATCATGTTTCCCCAGCTGGGCGCGGGGGAGGGCACCCCCATGCCCAGGAACGACAGTCCGGCTTCGAGCAGCATCACGTTGCCGATACCGAGCGCGGCCGACACGATGATCGGCGCCGCGGCGTTGGGCAACACGTGACGGCCGATGACGCGGCCCGGTCCTGCGCCGAGCGCCCGCGCGGCCGCCACAAAATCGCGCTCCCGGAGGCTCAGCACCTCCGCCCGCACCAACCGGCTCGTGGCGAACCATCCCGTGAGCCCGATCAACAGCACCAGCACGGGGACCGCGATGTGGTCCCACAAGGCCACGACCACGAGCATCGCAAAGATGCGCGGCATGGCGAGGCCCACGTCGACGAGCCGCATCAGGGCCGCGTCCATCCAGCCACGAAAGTAGCCTGCTGTGGCGCCCACGGCCCCGCCGATGGTCACGGCGACGAGCATCGCCAGCGCCCCGATGCCCAGCGAGATGCGGGCGCCGTACGCGAGCCGGCTCCAGACGTCACGGCTGAATGGGTCGGTGCCGAGGACGTTGCGCGTCGACGGCGAGCGATTCTGCAGGTGGTCGATATCGATCTGCTGATAGGGCTTGTACGGGGCGACGAGCGGCGCGGCGACGGCCACGGTGACGAAGAAGGCCAGCACGAACAGCCCGGGCGCGGCCGTGGGGTGCCGGAAGAACCGCCGGCCCGACGCACTCGCGCTGGCGCGCCGCCGGACGACGGCGACGACGAGCAGCGCGGCCACGGCGGCGCCGCCGAGAGCGACCCAGTTCCAGATGTTCACGCGCCGCGCACGCGGATCCGTGGGTCGGCGACGGCATACAGCAGATCGGCGATCAGACTCCCCAGGACCACCATGGCGCTCGTCACCAGCGCGGCGCCCGTCACCACGTAATAATCGCGCTGCAGGATGGCGCGCACGGCCAGAAGCCCCATCCCGGGCCAGGAGTAGACCGTCTCAACCAGGACGGCGCCCGTGAGCAGGAAGGGGAACGCCAACCCGACGAGCGTGATGAACGGCAGCAGTGCGTTCCGCAGGGCGTGCACCAACAGCACGCGTCCCTCGCGCAGGCCCTTGGCCCGCGCGGTGCGTACGTATTCCTGGCGGATGACCTCGAGCATGGCCGCCCGTTGGAAGCGCGCCGTCCCGGCCGCGCCGACGAGCCCGAGGGTCAGGGCGGGGAGCGTGAGATGCCAGAAGAAGTCGAGCAGGCAGGGAAGCGAGTCGACTCGGGGACAGAGGACTGGATCGCTCGGTCCACCGGTCGGAAACCAATGCAGCCACTGCGCGAACCCGAGGAGCAGCACGAGCCCGAGCCAGAACGTGGGCATCGAATTCACGAACAGGGCGACGTTCCCGAGCACAACATCGCCGACGCTCCGCTCCCGGACCGCTTGGTAGATCCCCAGCGCGAGGCCGGCCGTGAAGTCGATGAGCAACGCGGCGAGCGCGAGGAAGAAGGTGTGCGGCATGGCGTCCGCGAGCGCGTCGGCCACGGGGCGGCGCAGCACGAAGGACTCGCCGAGTTCACCGCGTGCCAGGTTCCGGAGGTACAGCACGTACTGCTCGGGGAGTGACCGATCGAGCCCGAACTGGCGCCGAAGACGGTCGAGGGTCTCGGGCGACACGCTCTGGCTCTGCTCAGGCAGGAACGGCGACCCTCGTGCAGCGTGAATGACGAAGAACGTGAGGGTGACGACCGCCCAGATGATCGCGATCGACGCGGCGACCCGCCGCACCACCCACGCGATCACCTAGCGCTCCACGCGGTCTCGATCCGTCAGGCGGTCAGGGGGAACGCGCCACGTGCGCACGAGCGCCAGCCAGGAATCCGGCCGAATCGTCACGTCCGTAAACCGCTTGTTGACGGCGGCGACGTTCTCCGTCGCGAAGAGGAAAATGCCTGGCGCGTCCTGGTTCAGTATCTCGAACGCGGACCGCCACGCCCGGCGGGCCTGGTCGCGGTTCATCGCCGACGTGACCGCACGGTCCACCAGCTGGTCCACCTGCGGATTGAAATACCGCCCGTAGTTCGAGCGTCCGAATCCCGCCTTGGTCCAGATCTGCGGGAAGCCGGAGGACGGGGTCGGATCCGTGTTCCAAGTGGTCAGCAGCGCGTCGAATCTGCCGGCGCGGGCGCGCTCGTTGAAGAGCGTAAAATCGACTTCGTCGAGTTGGACGTCGACGCCAGCGGTGCGGAACTCCTCCTGCAGCAGTCGCGCGTACTGACGGCGGATGGCGCTCGTGGTCGGCACGAGCAGCCGGAACGACAGCTCGCGGCCGTTCTTGTCGCGAATGCCGTCGCCGTCCGAATCGATCCACCCGAGGCGGGTGAGCAGCCGCGCGGCCTGCGCGCTGTCGTAGGGCAGCTCCCGGATTTCGGGGTCCCACACCCACCAGAGCTGGGACATGGGGCCGGGCGGCACCCGCGCGAGGTCGCCGAAGACGTTGTGCAGCGGCCGTTCGCGGTCCGTCGCGAGCACCAGCGCGCGCCGCAGGTCGCGGTCTCCGAACAGCGGGTGTGGCTTGGTCGAGTCGCCGGGGGCGGCGAGGTTGAAGCCGACGTAGCCGTACGCCGACCCCTTGTAGGGGTAGCAAGCGAGCTTCGCGTCCGCGCAGGCGCGCTCGACGTTATCGGGTGTGATCAGCACCTCGATGACGTCCGCATCGCCCGCGAGCAGCTGGATCACAGCGACCTGCTGGTCGGGCGTGAAGCGAAAGATCAGTCGCCGGATGTGCGGACGGCCGAGGAAGAAGGTCGAATCCGCGGCGAGCTCGATGGATTGCCCGGCTTTCCAGGCGACGAACCGATAGGGCCCGTCGCCCACGGGCGCCCGCCCAAACGGTGTGCTGCGCCATTGGTCGCGGGGTAGCTCGCGCAACAGATGCGCGGGCATGATGCGCATGTGATAGACCGCGTCGTAGAACATCTCCGGATAGCGCTGCCGAAACCGGAAGACCACCGTCAGCGAGTCGCGCGTGGTGACGGCCGCGATGTGACGGAGCGACGAGCGGAACGGCGAGTTCACCACCGTGTCCGTGTACACGTCGTAGGTGAACGCGACGTCGGCGGCAGTAACCGCCTGGCCGTCCTGCCAGTGCGCCCGCGGATCCAGGTGGAACACGAGAGTCGTGGGGGCGTCCCACTCCCACCGCTGGGCGAGCTGCGGCTGGAAGTCCTCGTCGCCAACGGTGTTCCCGGACAGACCCAGGTCCGCGAGCTTGAGAAAGATCGGCTCTGTCACGTCCCGGGTCGTGGCGAACTCACTCACCGGCGGGAGCAGAATATCCGGCTCGCCCGTGGCGGCGATGACCATGGTCCCGCAATACTCGCCGGTGCAGCCTCCTCGGCGCTCACAGCCCCCGAGCAAGGCAAGGCCTGCGAGCGCGGCCAGCGTGGTCGGTCGAAGGGTTGGCATGGCGCCTAAGATTTCACCGCCGCGGCTAACGGCGCCAGGTCCACGCGGGAGCCGAAAAGCAGGTGGTGGAGGTCGAGGGAGGTTGGGGGAGGTTGGTGGAGGTCACCGCGTCGCCCCACGCGGCGATGATCGCATCCGCGACTTCATGAAACGTCACCCGTCGGCCGAGCACCGCGGCGAGCGTCGTCGCGTTACTGGCGGCGTGCGGCCTTCGGCTTACGGCCGTGATCATATCCTGCGTCCCATCGAGCAAGATCGAGCCATGTTGCAGGAACGCACGCCCTTCTCGCACTTGCGCCGAGCCGATCACCTTCCGGCCGGCGACGAGCACTTCCCCCGCGGCGGGAATCGCGAAACAAGAAGCCGGATGGTGGAGGAGGGTGGAGGATGGTGGAGGTTGGTGGAGGCCCAACGTGGCATGGGCCCCAAGCGACCGGATCGCGGCGGCGAGTCGCTCGTGGATCGCGTGGTACGCGTTCCGCAACCCGCCGAAGACGGCGATCGGGGCGGCGACGGCGTAGGTGACCTCATCCTGGTGCCACACGGCTCGCCCGCCCGTTGGCCGCCGGACGACATCGAGGCCGAGGCGGGCGATCGCGGCCTGATCGTATTGGTCCGCGGGCTCGTTTCGTCCCACTGAGAGGCAGGGAGGGTCGAAGTGGTAGAGGCGGAGAAAGGCTTGGCCAGTGACGTTGGACTCCCCGAGAAGGGCGGCGTCGTAGGCCATGTTCTCCGCACCGGTTTGGCCCGTCGCCTCCCTAATCAGCCGCCAGCGCATACGCCTCCATCGGCGGGCAGACACACACCAGATTCCGATCCCCGTAGGCTCCGTCCACGCGGCTCACCGAGGGCCACACCTTGTGCGCGCGGGTCCACATGGCGGGGAAGGCGGCACGCTCGCGCGCGTAGGGCCGGTCCCAGCTGTTCGCGATGACGTCCTCCAACGTGTGCGGTGCGTTGGTGAGCACGTTGTTGCCGCGCGGCTGTGTGCCCTGCTCGACCTCCCGGATCTCCTCGCGGATCGAGATCAGGGCATCGCAGAAGCGGTCCAGCTCCTCCTTGGATTCGCTTTCCGTCGGCTCGATCATGAGCGTCCCGGCGACCGGGAAGGACACCGTCGGCGGGTGGAAGCCGTAGTCGATGATCCGCTTGGCGATGTCGTCGACCTCGATCCCCGCCGAGGTTTTGAACGGCCGGCAATCGATGATGCACTCGTGCGCCACGAGGCCGTTCTGGCCGGTGTAGAGGAGCGGATAGTGCGGCGCCAGCCGGCGCCCCACATAGTTCGCCGCCAGAATCGCGACCTTGGTCGCTTCGACGAGCCCCTCGCGTCCCATGAGCGCGATGTATGCCCACGAGATCGGGAGGATCCAGGCGCTGCCCCAGGGTGCGGCCGAGACGGTCCCACAGGGCTGCTGCTGGCGGAGCGGCACCACAGGGTGGTCCGGCAGAAACGGCCCAAGATGCGCGGCCACGCAGATGGGCCCCATCCCCGGTCCGCCTCCGCCGTGCGGGATGCAGAACGTCTTGTGAAGGTTCAGATGGCACAGGTCGGCGCCGATGTCCGCGGGGCGCACGAGGCCCACCTGGGCGTTCATGTTGGCGCCGTCCATGTACACCTGCCCGCCGTGCGCATGCACGATCTCGCAGATCTCGCGGATGGACGACTCGAACACACCGTGCGTCGATGGATACGTGATCATCAGGGCGGCGAGCGTGTCCTTGTGCTCGGCGGCTTTGCCGCGCAGGTCTTCGACGTCGATGTTCCCGCGGGCGTCCGACTGGACGGGGACGACGGTGAGACCGGCCATGACCGCGCTGGCCGGATTGGTGCCGTGCGCGGAGGTGGGGATGAGGCAGGTCGTGCGGTGGCCCTCGCCGCGCGAGCGGTGATAGGCACGAATCACGAGGAGGCCGGTGAACTCGCCCTGGGCACCCGAGTTCGGCGGCAACGAGACCTTCGGGAATCCGGTGATTTCCGACAGCATGTCCTCGAGCTGCCGGAACAGCGTGCGATAGCCCGTGGCCTGCTCGCGTGGGGCGAATGGATGGAGACGGTTGAACTCGCGCCATGAGAGGGGGACCATCTCGGTCGTCGCATTCAGCTTCATGGTGCACGAGCCGAGCGGGATCATGGCGGATGTGAGCGACAGGTCGCGCGCCTCGAGCCGCTTGATGTAGCGCAGCATCTCGGTCTCGGAGCGATACCGGTGGAATACGGGATGCGTGAGGTACGACGAGGTGCGGCGCCGCGAGTCGGGGATGGAGGGATCGGCCTTCGCTCCCAGGTCCTCGACCATGAACGGCAGAACCTCGTTGAGTGAGAACGCCGTGACCAGATCGGCGAGGTCGCCGAGCGTCGTGGCCTCGTCGAGCGCGACGCCCACGCGCGTGGGCGAGATGACGCGCAGGTTGATGCGCCGTGCCCGAGCCGCGTCGAGCAGGCGCGGCAGGGCCCACGACTCGACGTCCACGCAGAGGGTGTCGAAGAACGACGAGTGCACGACGCGATAGCCGAGCCGGCCCAGCGCCTGGGCGAGCAGGACCGCGAGCGTATGCACCCGCTCGGCGATCCGGCGCAGGCCGTCGGGACCGTGGTAGACGGCGTACATGCTGGCCATCACGGCGAGCAGCACCTGCGCGGTGCAGATGTTACTGGTCGCCTTCTCGCGCCGGATGTGCTGCTCGCGCGTCTGCAGCGCCATGCGCAACGCGGGCCGACCGGCGGCGTCCTTCGAGACGCCGATGATGCGGCCGGGCACGTGGCGCTTGTGCGCCTCGCGGGTGGCGAAGAATGCCGCGTGGGGCCCCCCGTAGCCCATCGGCACGCCAAACCGCTGCGAGTTGCCCACGGCGATGTCGGCGCCCCACTCGCCGGGCGGGACGAGGAGCGTGAGGGCGAGGAGGTCCGTCGCGACCGTCACGAGCGCGCCCGCGGCGTGCGCCCGCTCGCAGAAGGAGCGGTAGTCCTGGATTTTCCCCTCGGTCGTGGGATACTGCAGCAGCGCCCCGATCACGCCGGGGCGGAATTCGAAGCCGTCCGGGTCCGCGACCACCGTCTGCACGCCGCGCGCCTCGGCCCGCGTCCGCACGACGGCGATCGTCTGTGGATGACACCCCTCCGCGATCATGAACATCGGCGTCGCACCGGTCGGCACGCGCGCCACGGCCTCCGTCAGGTTCATGGCTTCGGCGGCGGCGGTGGCTTCATCGAGGAGCGAGGCGTTGGCGATCGGGAGGGCGGTGAGGTCGGCGACCATCGTCTGAAAGTTGAGCAGGGCCTCCAGTCTGCCCTGCGCGACCTCCGGTTGGTACGGCGTGTAGGCGGTGTACCAGCCCGGGTTCTCGACGATGTTGCGCTGGATGACCTGCGGCGTGAACGAATGGTGATACCCCATCCCGATGTAGGAGCGGTACAGCTGGTTCTGCGCCGCGAGGCCGCGCAGCGCCTGGAGCACCTCGCGCTCGGTGCGCCCCGGGGGGAGCTGGAGCGGGCGTCCCAGGCGGATGTGCGCCGGCACGACGGCATCGATGAACGCATCGAGTGAGTCGTAGCCGACCGTCGCCAGCATGCCCCGCACCTCGTCGGGGCTCGGTCCGATATGGCGGCTGGCGAAACGGTCGGCAGGGGCAAGGGAAGCGCGGACGGTCGGCATAAGATGGATCGCTATTTAATGGCGTCAGGAAAGAGTGTGCGACTGTCCCGGCGCGAGCACCACGACGCGTGCTCGGTCTCCCACCTGTCGCTTGAACTGTTCCGGGTCGGCCTTGATCACGTCCCACGTATTGTAATGCATGGGAATCACCGTGCCGGGCCCCACCAGCTCAACCGCGCGGACGGCGTCCTCGATCCCCATCGTGTAATTGTCGCCGATCGGGACCAGCAT
>Ga0209803_1000141_pt1 | contig 44424 bp, 39 predicted proteins | sample GraSoiAngelo_138_FD_185895 | JGI IMG/M metagenome (GOLD analysis project Ga0209803, IMG submission 185895) | Grasslands soil microbial communities from the Angelo Coastal Reserve, California, USA - 14_0929_09_40cm (SPAdes) (version 2) | ecosystem: Environmental > Terrestrial > Soil > Grasslands ...
TCGCCGTAGCGCTTGTGCATCTGCACAGAACTGTGGCCGCTTGCTCGCATTACAACATCAACATTGATGCCCTGGCGTGCCCATCGCGTTAGAGCAGTGTTCCGGTAATTGTGAAAGGTGAATTTTTTCACGCCGGTATTCTTCAATGCTCGCTCAACCTGATAGTCGATCTATCCCCTCGTGATCGGGCGACCGTCTGCGTTCGTCACTTTAATTGATGGTTAACTAAGCGGGAGGTAGTAGCCCAGGTCTGGAAACTAAGTCGCCGCCTCGCGAATTGTCCTACACTATACAGTGAGTACACTGGTCCTCACATCGGGATAGAAATCACCGAACCACCCCTTATGGTTGGGCCGGGATAGCAGTAACCCTTGGTTTCATGCCGGGGTCGTACCTCCAAGGAACTCATTCCGTCGAAGACGGGCGGAAACGCCCACCGTCTTAGTCCGTCAGAAGCTTAAGGCAGGTTTAACCTGCCAAGGAAAGCATTTTTCGCTACTTCTTCTCCCTTTGCGGTACGAGATGTTTCGGCCTTGGAGTTGCTCTATTTGGCCATGTCAAAGCGAGTAACGGTTGCTTAGAGAAATTGCGTATTCGCTTATCGTGGCTTGTATCGTAGGCGGATGTTGCCGTGCCGTCGTTTTTATGAGGAGGGACAACAGCCGCCGAAAGGGCCGTCGCATAGGCCACGGAATTGAACACTACGGCGGCAAATGCGAACCGAAAAGAAGAGCTGAAATTGTGATGGTGTCCTCTTTTTGCGGTTCATAGGCTGCATCTCGGAGCTGTGACTGACATTGAAGCAGATGACACGTTACTTCTCACGTCCTTGCCCTCGCTGTGGCTCCTTCTTCGGCTTAGTTTTACGCCAAGCTTCAAGCCAACCGAGAGTACTGTCCGTAGATGGTTTGTGTATAACCTGCCGCTACGGGATTAATTGGGCGCTTGTCCGTGGCCGTGCTTTGGCTATTAAAGTTCACAAAAAACGTTTACCTATTCGCGCTACGAGACCTGGCCTCTAAACGACGAACATCGGGCTTGGCTCAAAATCCAGCAAGCAAGAGCTAGCCGCTACGCCGCCTTCACACGTGCATCAACCCATGCCTTGGCTGCTTCAATAGCGAAGGCTTCAGCCTGCTTCTTAGTCCCAAAGCAATGAACTGAATCCTGGATGGTGTGGGACTCATAGCCACTGGCGGAATGCCAGCTTACATCGGCAATGGGCATCCGCAGTTCTTTCCGTTTATCGAACTGGCCGGTGGCGATGATGAGAAAGTTCTTGTAGAGCAACGCAGCCATAAAAACCTCGCTGTTCGGGCTTGCTGATCTTGGCTAACCCAGCTCAAAGCTCGGACTTCTATGTGATCGGCGGTCCTCGAAGGCGGTTTTTTACGATTGGTATGGTGATCCTGTTGTTGGCTCCTGTGGTCGCGGCAAAAAGGCGAGGCCTGATATGATTCGCCGACCTGCTCGGTCGTCAGAGCCGGGCAATTAAACATCAGGTTTTGCAGTACGCAGCCATAAATTCCGATGTAACGCTTCTCAAGTTCGCATCAAGGATTCCCATCACCTTCTGAAAGATGAAATCAGGGACTCCTCCATAAAATCCGTCTGCGATCCCGCCCGTGATGCAGGCCAGAGTATCGCTGTCTCCTCCTAACGATACCGCGTTCCTGACGGCATCCTCAAAATCCTCTGATTCTAAGAAGGCAGTGATTGCTTGCGGCACTGTCCCTTGGCATGATTCGTTGAACTCGTAGGTGGGTCTGATTTCGTCCAAACTTCTTGACAGATCGTAGCCATAAGTCGTTTCTATATGCTCCTTGATCTCGTTTCTTGTTTTCCCGGTTCGCGCTAGGAAGATCGCGGAGGCGACAGCCTGCGCTCCTTTTATTCCTTCAGGATGATTGTGCGTTACTTCTGTATACTCCTTCGCTTTGGCCAAGACTTCCTCCAGAGTATTGAAGGCAAATCCGACCGGGCTGATCCGCATGGCAGCTCCATTGCCCCAGCTATTATAGGGCGGGCTGTGCGCAGAGCGTGCCCATTGATGGAAAAAACCACCATACCCGGCATCGGGGTAACGGAGATAATAGGATTTCATCACTGATACGTAATCTCTGTTGGTCAGGATGGCGTCGGCTAGGGCTACGGTGAGCACGCTGTCATCGGTGAAGGAGCACGAAGGGCTGAAAAGCTCAAATCGCTTCGTCTTGATAGCGTTCCATTCGTATACCGAACCGATTACGTCTCCCGCAATTGCACCGATCATGGGCTTTTCCTTTCGACATACCCTAAACTATAGAGTCAGAGTCCAGTTTGCCGTTCATTGGAACTGATCCGTCTTTCCCTGTTATTGGCATAACTTCGCACGACAACTCGACGCTGCGGCGCGCATTAACTCGATAACAGGAAATCGAAACCTAACGAGCGCCCACAGCTAGTGGCTGAGGCTTTTGAGGAAACCTTCTTTCTCAACTGACTTCACAATACTCGAATCCACAAACGACGCCGGGTCGGTCTTTGCAATCTCTTTTTGCGTCCGTTCTGCCTCGGCAATGTACGTTTTCATTCCTTCGATGGTCGGGTAAGGCGCGTCCGGAAGCGCGGTTTTCAAATATGCGTAGGCGGTGTCGAGCGTGCTGAGATCGGTCTTTGCGTATTTTTTCAGAACCGCGATGGTTGGAGCTTTCTGGGTTTTGAAGAAATGAATCGCCTCGACGGTGGCTCGGCCGAACCGGAGCATCGCGTCGTGTTTTTCTCGGAGCATGCGCTGGCTCGTGATCAGGCCGCTATGGGGGTACGGGATGCGTTTGCTGGCGAGATCGACCAGAACCTTAAATCCCCTCTTTTCCCCTTCCTCTCGCTCCGTTGTGGTGATCACTGTGAACTGCGCCTGGCCTTGCTGCATGGCGAGCATGCGCAAGTTGGTGGCTCCGACGACTCGCAGGTTAACATCGCGTTCAGGATCAAATCCGATATTCCTGAGGCCCAAGCGCATGGCGAAGTCCGCCGATGTTGCCGCGGAGTGATTCGCGCCGATCTTTCCTTTCAGGTCTTCGACCCGTTTAACGTCTGGGGTGGCAATCAGATAGTACGGGAGAAAGACTTCGAAACCCATGATCATGGTGACATCGGCGCCGCGCATTTTCGCTTGAACGACCGCCGGGCCAGTGCCCGCCACGACCTGCAATTCGCCGGCAAAGAGTGACATTAGAGCCTTGGGCGTGCCTTCGATGTAGACTACATTCACGTCGAGCCCGTGTTTCTTGAAGATACCGGCGTCTTTGGCAACCCAAAGAACCGAGGACGATCCTGCGTTGGGCGAGATGTAGGCAAAGTTCAAACGCTCCTGAGCATTTAGCTTGCCTGAACCGCCGCAAAAAACCATGATGATGAAAGCCACAAAGAGAGATCGATGTCTCATATACTAGTCCTTTCTCGTTCGCCGACCTTCAAACTTGAGCTTTATCGCTCGGTCACCAGCTTATTTGCAAGCTCGTCCTGATCGGCTGGAGAGCGGGGGAAGTGCTGCGCGAGAATCTCGCCGCAACGCTCGATCGCCTTGCAGAAGGCGTCGCAGGCGTTGGCGGATCTTAAGCCATTCGTGAGAATCTGCACAACTTCATCCCAAGTGCCGGGTTGAACCCTCTCGTTGATCCCTTTGTCCGCTAGTACGACCACGCGGCGCTCCAAAAGCGAAGCGAGAATCAGGATCCCGGTATGCGCCTTGGTGTAGTGGAGACCGTGGCCCGTGAAGGCCGCGAGGCTGCGGCCATGAACCGCATCCGCGACCCTGTGCTTGGGGATCAAACGGCTCTTGAAGCGTGGAACACTACAAATGGCAAATCCTAAGACTGCGCCGACTACCGGCCAGAGTAGATATGTTTGAACCGATCCCCACGGATCATGCCAGATGAATGCAGCGAGGGTTCCGAGAACTAGCCCAATAACGAGACCGGAAAGCTCGACCTCGGCGTAGCGCCCGCTTGCGCTCACGACCATCGGCACGATCTCGCCGGAGGTTTTTTTCTCAGCGGCCATCACCGCTTGCTGAATCCGCTCCTGCTCTTCGTTTGTAAAGAACGTTTCTGCGTTCATTTTATTACCAGCTCCCTGAAGCTCCCCCGCCGCCAAATCCACCGCCACCTCCACTGAAGCCGCCTCCTCCGAACCCGCCGCCGCCAAATCCTCCTCCTCCGAAACCGCCGGGGAATATACCGCCTCCCCAACCGCCGCGTCGATACCGTGACCCACCGGTCCATCCCGACGAAGTAGCGGACATGGTACTGCCAATGGCTCCCAATACGGCACCAAGAATAAGCGCGACAACTAAAACTAAACCGATTCCGGCGGCACTTCCCAAGGTCGCCACTAAACCAGCAACAGCGCCGCCGAATGCCCCGCCGATGAGCCGCCGCTGCATCATGCCGATAAAGAGAGCAAGGATCGCAGTCAGCGTGAGCGCGGTCAATAAAGAGGGAACTCCCGTCCCATTGCTTCTAGTGCTGGTCCGCGATCGTTCGGGCAGGGGCTCCCCTTTGGTCACTTGCAGGATAGCGTTTACGCCGGCTTCGATCCCGCCGGAGTAATCGTTCTCGCGAAAGCGGGGCACGATGACTTCGTTAATGATGCGGTTCGCTATGGCGTCTGGCAAGACGCCTTCTAGACCGTAACCGACTTCAATGCGAAGCTTGTGCTCTTTTTGAGCGACGAGAAGAATCGCGCCGTTGTCAAAACCTTTTTGGCCTATCTTCCAATTCTCGGCGACTCTGATGCTGAAGTCCTCAAGCGGATCACCTTCGAGGCTGGGGATGGTCAGTACGGCGATCTGATGGCCGGTTTCTCTTTCAAAGCTAGACAGACGGTCTTCCAGTTCTCGTGCCTTGTCAGGCTGGATCATGCCTGCGTAGTCATTGATCCGTCCACGTAAAGGCGGAACGTCTAGCGCATACACGATCGATGACGTGAAAAGAAGCATAACGATGCCCGAAAAAACCGAGTGATCCCATCTAAACGTCATGCCGTATCGTCTCCGCGGTTCACGTGGCTAAGTTGCACTGACATCCATCTTTTCTAAAGAATCGATTGTCGCCTGAATCTCACTAAGGTAGTCGGCGAACAGAGAATTAAGTTCAGACTGAGTAAGCGTTAGGTCGCTGCGCTTCAGGTCGTAGACTTTTCTCATAGCATCTACACGGAGTTGCACTTGAGAGAGACCGGTCAGGATCTCTTCTGCCGACTGTGGCGCGGGCAGCTTTCTCAGATGAAGCAGCGCTCGGAAGAGAACCATGAACGAGCTTAATGACCTTATCAACAGGCGAGTTAGATCTTGTGGTGATTGAGTCCTTTCGATGTAAAGCTGACGCAACCTCAACATCTTTCCCTTCAACTCCTGTTCACACTGAAATCGCAGGTGTGTGAGTTGCAGTTGCAAGTCTCGCAGAAAATCCTGGCCGTAGAGCACCCGATATCTCTGTTTCATGTCCAAAAACTCTATCGGGAAAACATCAACCGACGAATTGACGTAGACAGGATCAATGAATAGTGGCGTGGCAATGCCATTGTCATGCCATTTTCCGAGATATCCGGAGCATTTCTTCAGCTGCTGCGGTGTCACCTCGCTCAATAGAATCAGGCAATTGATGTTCGATTTGCCTCTTACATAGTCATCTGAAGCGGCACTGCCGTACAGAACGACAGCGAGGACTGCATCACCATAGACTCCGCTTACGTCTTCTATAAATTGCCGAAGTATTTCTTCGAGATGATTATTCATGACACTGGCCTCACTTGTTCATCACGGCTGTCGTAAAAACAAAGTGAATTTATTGTTCACCACCCTCCGGAAGCGCCACCGCCGCCGAAATCACCGCCGCCTCCACTGAAACCTCCACCATCGCTGAATCCTCCGCTGCCGAAATCACCACCATAACTTCCCCCAGAACCACTCCCGTCAATAAAGGCACCGCCAGTCAAAACATCGCGTGGCCACCGTTCTCGGCGTGAGCCTTTGACACTCCTTGGGTTTCCCCAGACTGCCGCTGCGGAAAAATTCGCTAAAGCACCGACTATCGCACCCGCCAGTGAGACCGCAATCCAAAGTCCAGGGCCTGATGTTAGAGCACCTCCGATACCGATCGCGCCGGCGCTAATTGCTCCGCCGAACGCACCGCCAAGCGGCGTGCGTCGGCTGATACCGACAATTAGAGCGATCAAGGCTGCGAAAATGAACAGTCCGGCCGCTGGACGGTTTCCTTTTATCCTTGTCTTATCTTGCGAAGAATTGGGAAGAGCCTCGCCACGAGTGATTTTGAATATCGATTCGATGCCGGCTTCGATCCCGCCGGAGTAATCGTTCTCGCGAAAGCGGGGCACGATGATTTCGTTAATGATGCGGTTGGCTATAGCGTCTGGCAAGACGCCTTCTAGACCGTAACCGACTTCAATGCGGAGCTTGTGCTCTTTTTGAGCGACGAGAAGAATCGCGCCGTTGTCAAAACCCTTTTGGCCTATCTTCCAATTCTCGGCGACTCTGATGCTGAAGTCCTCAAGCGCGTCGCCTTTCAGGCTGGGAATCGTGAGGACAGCTACTTGATGCCCGGTATCTCGCTCAAAGTCGGACAAGCGACTTTCCAGTTCTCGTGCTTTGTCAGGCTGGATCATGCTTGCGTAGTCATTGATCCGTCCACGCAAGGGCGGAACTTCCAATGCCAACCCAAAAGAAAAGATTGTTGGGACGAGCAGGCCGACAAGCCCGGCAAAGAAGGACCGTGCTTTGTGCAGCTTCATCTGCTGCTTAGAACTTTACCTGCGGAGGCTTGGTGGCCGTTTCCTCGGCGCTAAAACTCTCACGCGCTTTCAGGCCGAGAATGTAATTGGCCGTCAGATTCGTGGGGAAATAACGAACGGCTTTGTTGTATTCAGCGACGCTCTCCACGTAGCGCTTGCGCGCAACGGCGATCCGATTTTCCGTACCTTCGAGCTGGGCTTGAAGATCGCGGTAATTCGCGTTGGCTTTTAGGTCAGGATATTTTTCAACGACGACCAAAAGACGGGAAAGTGCGCCTGAAAGCTGTCGTTGTGCATCTTCAAACTTCTTGAACGTCTCCGGATTGCTCAGAGCGTTAGCATCCAACTTGATGGAAGTCGCCTGGGCTCTCGCCTCGATCACTTGCTGCAGCGTCTGCTGCTCGAATTGCGCCGCCCCCTTAACGGTCGCGACGAGATTCGGGACAAGATCCGCGCGTCTCTGATACTGATTCTGAACCTCGCCCCAGGCGGCTTTCACATCTTCATCCAGTCCCTGCAGTTTGTTGTAGCCGCAACCGGAAAGGATGATTAGCGTCCCCAAGCCGATGGCAAGAAGTTGGTATGATCGTAGTGTAAGTCCGCGCATAAATAGGCTCCCGAATAATTTTTAAGTGTTAATGTAAGACCCGCCGTCTCAAAGGGCAAGAGGCATGTAAAAAACGGTCGATTGACCTGGGCGTGAATCAAAGTTTAGTGAAGGGCTCAAAAAAAAGGGCCCGAGAAGCGGGCCCTTTTTAAAGAACAGCGAAGCGGGGTGATTCGTCTATTCCGCTGATCCGACTGCCGGCCGCCACTTATCAAACCGTCTTTCCACCTTAGTCAGCAACTCCATACCGATCATCCCGGTCAGGGCAAAAATGAGAACACCGACAAAAACCTTGTCGGTTTGGAAGGTAGCTCCGGCCACTGTGATCATAAAACCAATCCCGGCCGTAGCTGCATAAAGCTCTCCCACCATCACACCAACGATCCCCCTCCCAAGCCCCAGTCTCAGCCCAGTGAGGATAAAAGGGATGGTCGAAGGGAGCACGACGGTCTTAAAGATCATCCACTCCGAAGCACCAAAGCTTCTGGCGGCACAGAGAAGATTGGCCGGCGTCGTCTTCACACCGTCGCGCGTATTGATCAACATAGGGAAGACTGAACCAAGAAAGATAATTCCAACCTTCGAGAGTATTCCGATTCCCAGCCAGATGATAACCAACGGCAAGAGCGCCACGCGAGGGGTCGCGTTCATTGCGTTGACGAATGGGTCGAAGATGTAGCTCGCCCTCTTATACCAGCCGATCATTATGCCAAAAGGGATAGCGACGGCAGCCGAAAGGAAATAGCCCCAGAAAAGTTCGGTGCCGCTGATGTAAAGGTCATTAAAAATCTCCCCCGAGGAAAAAAGCTGGACGGCGGCGTTCCAAATGAGGGACGGTGCGCTCATGAACATGGGATTGATCCACTGGAAGGTATTTCCCACGAGCTCCCAAATAATCAGAAAGACAGCAACCGCCACGCCACCGAGAATCTTTTTCTCCTGGTTCAAATAAAGCTTATACAGGCGCGATGCTTCCGCAACCTTTACATCGAGTAGTAATTCTGCAGATTCGTTTTGATCAGCCATGGCTTGTCTCCTTTCGACGGTTATTTTTTGTCGCTAGATGGATTTCGTTGGGGTTGCTTCTTTGGGTCAGGCTATTTTTTTGGGTGAGGGTGTGTAGCACCTTAACCAGAGTCGGCCCAACCGACTGCAGTTCGTGTAAATGATGGATGGCGAGCTTTTGGAGAAATATCTCGCCTTTACCGGTTAATTTCACTAAAACTTGCCGGCGGTCATCGGTGGCGCGCAGCCGGCAGAGAAATCCCCGTTCCACGAGCCGGTCGGTGAGCTCCACGGTGCTGTGATGTTGGAGTTGCATTCTCTCGGCTAGGACGCTGATCGTCGGTTTGAGTCCTTCAGGCAATCCCTTGACGGCCATTAGGAGCTGGTGCTGCTGCGGTTCAATGCCCGCCTGTCGCGCCGCGGTCTCGCTGAAACGCAGAAAGCGACGTATTTGATAGCGAAATTCCGCCATTGCTCTAAAGTTGGGTCTCACACTCATTTTATTATATCGCTATACGATAGTATCGCAATACGATATGTCTTCGGCTTTGTCAACTGACAAGCAGCCCAAAAGTGCGCCCGCGAAAACGTTCATAATGCTACACCCTGACGGATGCCCCTGAGATCGTTAGAAACATAGGGTTTATTTGACTTTGGCAGGGTTTTCCTTTAGAAAAAGAACTTCAGGAAAAATTTATGAAGTATGCAGTGATTAGAACCGGCGGAAAGCAATACCGTGTGTCCGAAGGGGACGTTGTCAGGGTTGAAAAACTTTCGGGAGACGTGGGGGATAAGGTAACTTTGGCGGATGTCTTGTTCATCGGTGGCAACGGCGAGGTTAAAATCGGTTTGCCGCTGGTGGCCGACGCTAAAGTTACCGGCGAAATCGTGGGGCAAGGCAAGGCAAAGAAGGTTTTGGTTTTTAAAAAGAAAAGGCGGAAAAGCTATAGCCGCCAAAGAGGGCACCGTCAGCATCAGACGACGCTAAAAATCACGGCAATCGAGGTCTAGGAGTTTTATATGGCACACAAGAAAGCGGGAGGAAGTTCCCGCAACGGGCGCGACAGCCAAGGACAAAGGCGCGGAGTCAAGGTTTTCGGCGGTGAAACCGTGAGCGCGGGAAATATCATCGTCCGCCAGGTTGGCACGCGTATTCATCCGGGTAAAAACGTTGGCATGGGGCGAGACTTCACCTTGTTCGCGAAGATCGATGGCGTGGTTCACTTTGACCGCCTCGACAAGGAAAGAAAGCGAGTCAGCGTGCTGCCTCAATAGCGTCTTCGGAGCGCGACGAAAAAGCCCCTGTTCGGGGCTTTTTTTTTGTCTGGGAAAGGGCAATGATACTCTTCAAGTAACCGATGAAGTTCATCGACGAAGTCAAAATCAAGGTCATCGCCGGCGACGGCGGGCGGGGATGCATCAGCTTTCGGCGGGAAAAATTTGTTCCCCGCGGCGGTCCCAACGGCGGTGACGGAGGTGATGGTGGTGATGTAGTGGCGGTGGCTGATCCGCAGCTCACGACTTTGTTGGACCTCCGTTACCAGAAGCTCTACAGAGCCGGTCGTGGAGAACATGGCCTGGGTAAAGACCAGCACGGACGCAGGGGCGAGGACCGCGTGATCAAAGTTCCCGTCGGCACGATTATCCGTGACGCGAATTCAGGAGAGTTTTTGGCTGACCTAAAACTGGCCGGAGAGCGGTTCGTGGTTGCCGCAGGCGGTAGAGGCGGGAAGGGCAATGCTCATTTTGTCTCATCGACGAACAGGAGCCCGCGTTATGCTCAGCCGGGCATGCCCGGAGTCGAACTGGAGTTGGAGATCGAGCTCAGGCTGCTGGCTGATGTGGGCATTATTGGGCTGCCGAACGCCGGTAAATCGACGTTGATCGCGGCCATCTCCGCCGTCCGTCCGAAGATTGCCGATTATCCGTTTACGACTCTGGTTCCGAACCTTGGGGTAGTCAGTTATGACGAAGGGAAGAGTTTCGTCGTAGCCGATATTCCGGGGCTCATCGAAGGGGCGCATCAGGGACAAGGTCTGGGAGACAAATTCTTGCGGCATGTGACGCGGACCGATTTGCTGATTCATCTGCTTGACGCATCGGAAATCGATGAGCAAGATCCGTTATCGGCTTGGCGCACGATTAACCGTGAATTGGAACTCTTCGATCCAGAGCTGATTGAAAAGCCGCAGATCGTCGTGGCCAATAAAATGGACCTGCCCGAGGCGAGGGAAAAAGCCCAGCTACTAGAAAAAAGACTTCCCAAGGCTTTTCAGCCGCTGCACAAGATTTCGGCAGCGACAAGCGAAGGTGTAAAACAGCTGGTGCGGCAAATCGGTATGAGCTTGGACGAGATCAAGCAATTGAGGGACACCGCCGTTGACTCAGCGCGATTATAAGAAACCTATCTTGCAGCGCGTGCGCCGCGTCGTCGTCAAGATTGGCAGCCAGATCCTTTCCTCAGCCGAAGGTATCGAAGAGACGCTGCTAAAAGATTTGGTGCGGCAGCTGGCCGCCTTGCACAGCCAAAGGAAGGAGATCGTGATCGTAAGCTCCGGCGCCGTCGCCGCCGGCATGACGCAGCTCGGCCGCAAGGAGAGGCCGAAAACGATCCCCGAGAAACAAGCGCTGGCTGCGGTCGGACAAATCCGGCTCATGGCGCTCTATGAACGGCATTTCTCACGGTTCGAAAAAAATGTCGCTCAAGTCCTGCTTACCCATGAAGACTTGGCCAATCGCCAGCGCTATATCAATGCCAAGCATACCTTCCAGATGCTGTTGGAATCTTGCATCATTCCCATTGTCAATGAAAACGATACGGTGGCCGTGGAAGAAATGAAGTTTGGCGATAACGATCATCTCTCGGCGCTGGTGGCCACCTTGCTCGAAGCCGATCTATTGGTCATCTTGAGCGACGTCGAAGGGATTTACGATTGCGATCCGAGAACCCATGCGAACGCTTCGCTGTTTCCGCTCATCAAGGAAATCAAGGAAGTTAAAGCAAAAATCCTCGATGATAGCCGAAGCTCTTTCGGTACGGGCGGCATAACTACGAAGATCGGCGCCGCCGAGGAGGCGTCAGCCGCCGGAATTCCGACGGTCATTACGAGCGGTCTGAAGGCCGGAACGTTGACGAGCGTTTTTGACCCAAGCGCAGAGATTGGGACCTTGATTCTGCCGGATGAAAATCGGCTCACGAATCGCAAGCATTGGATCGCTTATAATCTGAAACCCGCGGGCGACGTCGTGGTCGATCAAGGGGCTCACGACGCGTTGGTCCGCAAGGGCAAGAGTCTGCTTCCGTCGGGTCTTAAGGAGATTCGCGGTTCTTTCGGGGTGGGCGAGTGTGTGCGCTGCCTGGATCTCGACGGCCGCGAATTTGCCCGCGGGCTGGTAAACTATAGCGCCCAAGAGTTGAATCAGATCAAAGGATTGCATACAAGCAAGATTGAGAAAATCCTGGGGTATAGGGCCTACGACGAGATTATCCATCGCGACGATCTCGTGCTCCTGTAAAACGAAAGCAGGTCAGTGAATCAGTCATCGTTGAAAGAAGAAGCGATTCAACTCGGCAGGCAGGCCAAAGCCGCCGCGCGACAGTTAGCGCCGCTTGCCTCTGAGGAAAAGAATCGCGCGCTAAATCTGATGGCGGACGCGCTTGAGGAGCAGAGCGATTATTTGATCGCAGAGAACAAGAAAGATCTGGACGCGGCGCGAAGTGCGGCAATCTCTCATGCCGTTCTCGATCGCATTGCGCTTGATCCGAGCCGCGTGCAAATGATGGCCAAGGGATTGCGGGAAGTAGCGCTCTTGCCCGATCCGGTCCACGAGATTGTCAAGATGTGGCGGCGGCCGAACGGCTTGCAGGTCGGGAAGATGCGTATTCCGCTGGGTGTCATCGGTATGATTTATGAGGCGCGTCCGAATGTGACGGCGGACGCCGCCGCGCTGTGCCTCAAATCCGGCAACGCGGTGATACTGAGAGGCGGAAGCGAAGCTTACTTCTCAAACCAGGCCGTCGGCGCGGTATTGAAAAACGCCTGCGCAGCCACCCGTGTTCCCCAGCAGGCCGTGCAGATCGTCAAGTCAAGAGATCATGCCTTGATTCAGGAGCTGTTGCAGCTGGAAGATTACATCGATCTAATCATTCCCCGGGGCGGCGAGGAGCTGATCCGGACCGTGGCGGCCAATTCACGGATCCCGGTGATCAAGCATTACAAAGGGGTTTGTCATGTCTATGTGGACTCAGACGCGTCACTGGAAATGGCCGAGCGTATTTGTATAAACGCCAAAGTCCAGCGTCCGTCGGTGTGCAACGCCATGGAAACGCTGCTGGTCCACGAAGAGATCGCACCGACGTTCCTGCCGTCGATAATCGCAAAGTATCAGGCAGCGGGTGTCGAGATCCGGGGCTGCGAAAAGACGTGCGCGCTCGTTCCCGGAATCAAAAAGGCTTCGGAGAACGATTGGACGACGGAATACCTGGATCTCATTCTCTCGGTGCGCGTCGTGGCTGATATGGACGTCGCCATTGATCATATAGAACGTTACGGCTCCGAGCACACCGAAACCATCGTCACGTCGAATTACCGACGAGCGCGAGAATTTCTCGATCGCGTCAATTCGTCCGCTGTGATGGTCAACGCTTCCACCCGTTTCAACGACGGCGGTGAATTGGGATTGGGGGCGGAGATCGGTATCAGCACGAGCAAGATCCACGCTTTTGGCCCCATGGGGCTCGAAGAGCTGACCACAACGAAGTTTGTTGTGTTGGGGGACGGGCAGATCAGGGAATGAGGATCGGGCTTTTCGGCGGGACCTTCGACCCGATCCATTGGGGTCACCTCCGCAGCGCCGAAGAGGTGTGCGAAGCTCTTTCGCTAGACCGTATCCTTTTTATTCCGGCTTCGATTCCTCCGCACAAGAAAGACCAAACGACCGCTCCCGCGCGTGATCGGTTGAATATGGTTCGCCTAGCGGTGGCAAAAAATCCCCGTTTTTCCGTTTCCACTGTGGAGATCAGAAGGCCGGGAGTTTCTTACTCGATAGATACCCTCCGTTATTTCGCAAACAAAAGTAAGGGCCGGGATTCTTACTACTTCATCCTTGGTATCGATGCGTTCCGCGACATCGCCTCTTGGAAGAACTTCAAACAGCTCTTTTCGTTTTGCCATTTCGTCGTGACGTCCCGACCCGGCGATGGCCATACCAATCCGCTAGCTGGCGCACCCGTTGCCGTAAGAAAACTCTTTTGTTATGATTTTAAAGAGAAAATCTATAGACATCGGAGCGGTACGTACCTGTATTTCGTCAAGCTCACGGATATCGCTATCTCGGCCTCGCAAATCCGCAAGCGGGTCGGCGCAGGAAAGTCCATTCGATATTTACTGCCCTGGGAGGTCGAAGCTTACATCAAGAAACGAAATCTCTATCGGGACCGTGAGGAGGAGCGGTAACGACTTTGCCGGCAACTAGCTCCTGGGAAAAAGTGCTTCTCCTGACGCGCGCCGCTCTGGAGAAAAAGGCTTACGATTTTGTCGTTATCGAAGTCCGCGAAGTGACCTCCATCGCCGACTATTTCATCATTTGCACGGGGCGTTCGGATCGGCAGGTTCAGAGTATTGCACAAGGTCTTGAAGAGGCCTTGAATCAAGCCGGTATTTCTCTGCTCTCCGTTGAAGGCGCCAATCGGGGCCATTGGATTTTGATGGACTTTTCAGACGTCGTCGTCCACATTTTCTATGAACCGGTCCGCCAATTTTACGATCTAGACGGACTATGGGGCCACGCCCCTCGGGTCGAGCTACCTGAGCCTTATTCGACCTTGGTCGACCAGTTTCACATCGCGTCAAGCCAACTGTCTTAGAACGCCGAGCGTTGCCGCAGCTTTCGCCGCCTGTCCCCGCCCGTGGCTATATTGAAGATGCCCAAATCCAACCCAAAGGAAGGAAAACCGGTGACTACAACACAGCCAGCGATCCTCGTCATCCTTGACGGATTTGGAATCAATCCAAGGAAAGAAGGCAATGCCATCGCGAATGCATCGATGCCAAATATGGATGCGTTGCTGCGGGATTTTCCCAACTCGAGTCTTTCTATGTCCGGGATGGATGTCGGTTTGCCTGACGGCCAGATGGGTAATTCGGAAGTAGGCCACATGATCCTGGGCGCTGGGCGCATCGTTTATCAAGAGCTAACCGTTATTCACAAGGATATTGATGCGGGTGGCTTTTATAGCAACAAAATTCTTTTGGCTGCGTTGAGGAAGACGAGAGATAAGAAAGGCCGGCTCCATCTCATGGGTCTTCTTGGCGACGGTGGTGTCCACAGCCATCAGCGCCACATGGAAGCGTTAATTGAAATGGCTCGTCGAGAAAAGGTCGGAATGATCTATCTCCATCTATTCTTGGACGGCCGGGACACACCGCCGACGAGCGGCGAGCAGTTCCTGCTCGCTCTCAACGAGAAGCTGAAGGCTTATCCCAACGGTCGAATCGCCACCGTAAGCGGACGTTATTACGCCATGGACCGCGACAAACGGTGGGATAGAACTGAAAAGGCTTATCTCTGTCTGACTGAGGGCGTGGGGAACCGAGCTGCTTCCGCGCTGGAAGCGGTTCGTAAGAGTTACGAGCAAAAAGTCACGGACGAATTTGTTCTTCCCACAGTCATTAACGGCACGGACGGTTTGATTCGAGACCGTGATGGAGTGATTTTTTTCAATTTTCGAGCTGATCGCGCCCGGCAGTTGACCCGCGCGCTGACTGAAGCAGATTTCAAAGAGTTTCCCCGCAAGAAACGTCCAAAGCTCTCAACCTATACCACGATGACGCAATACGATGAGACATTCAAAGTCCCGGTCGCCTATCCGCCCAGAGAGATTAAGAGGATACTAGGAGAAGTCGTGAGCCAGGCGGGGATTCGCCAGTTGCGCATAGCGGAAACGGAGAAATACGCGCACGTCACTTACTTCTTCAACGGTGGCGAGGAGAATAAGTTTCCTGGAGAAGAACGTATCTTAATTCCTTCGCCCAAAGACGTGCCGACGTACGATCTCAAGCCTGAAATGAGCGCTCGCGAAGTTACCGAGGCGCTTGTCAAGCAGTTGCGCGAGCAGGACATGGGTCTAGTCATTGCTAATTTTGCTAATGCTGACATGGTCGGTCATACGGGAAATTTTGCGGCGGGTGTCAAGGCCTGCGAGGTCATCGACGAATGCATCGGCAGAGTCGTTGATGCCGCATTGAATAAAAAAGGTCGTGTCATCATCACTGCAGATCACGGCAATATCGAGCAGTTGATCGACTACGATACGGGGATGCCCCACACGGCCCACACGACCAATCGCGTTCCTGTGATTCTGGTTGACGAGGAACACAAAACAAGCCGCCTCAACAAAGGAACTGCTATCGACATCGCGCCGACGATGTTGCGGCTCCTCGGCATTCCCCAACCCAAGGAAATGACCGGCCGCTCTCTCATAGTGGATTCATAGAACATTCCTGTTTCTTCCTGCCGACGCCTCGATGTCGATTTTTCTTCGCGTTTGTCGGTCTTTTTGATAGAGTCGGCAGCGGATGTTACCGCCTCACCGCCAAGCACTTGCGGATCGATTGGATTGGCTCGTCGATTGGCTCTATCCGCCGCGCTGCCGCGCATGCCGCGGTCGGATCGCCGGCCGGGACTCGGAGTATTTCTGCAGCGCCTGCTGGTCGCAAATCAGACTTGTCTCTCACCCGCTCTGCACTGTCTGTGGCCGTCCCTTTTTAGATGCGAGCGGAGACGATCACCTGTGTGGGGTTTGCCTATCGCGCACTCCCCGGTTTGTATCTGCCCGCGCATGGGCTTGCTATCCGCGAGAGGAGATCACCGAAGATCCGCTGCGGCAGGTGGTACAGAAGTTCAAGTATGGTCGCAAAGTCTCTCTTGGCAAATCCTTAGGACAACTCATGGCATCGGGCTGTAGGGAATTCTTAAACGAGTGCCGCGCCGATACGATCATTCCCGTTCCGCTGCATCCCAAACGATTGCGTTGGAGAGGCTTTAACCAATCGGTTTTGTTGGCGCGACAAGTGAGCCGCGCCTATGGTTTGCCGATGGATCCATTTGTCCTCGTTCGCGACAAAGAGACGTCGGCGCAAACTCAGCTCTCGGAAGAAGAGCGCCGGAAAAACGTACGGGGCGCATTTTCTGTTCAGTCCGCAGCCTCGTTGAACGGGAAAACGATACTCTTGGTGGATGACGTCTACACCTCTGGAGCGACGGTCAACGAGTGCAGCCGGGTCTTGATGCAGGCGGGCGCCAAGAAGGTTTCCGTTTTGACCTTGGCGCGGACGATATCCTAGCGGAGAGTCGTTCATTGAGGCTCCTTTGCATTGGTTGGCTATGTCGGTGAATGACCAGGCAAGATGGGATCGGAAACATTTAGCAGAGCATGGGTCTGAAGCAGCGTCTGGTTTTCTAAGGGAAATCTTCCAGACTCAAAACTGGCAAATTCGTTCGGGTCGAGCCTTGGACATCGCTGCCGGAAAGGGACGAAACGCGATATTTCTGGCCGAGCGGGGTTTCGACGTCGAAGCTATCGATATCTCGCCGGTTGCCCTAGATGAAGCTCGCCGCCGAGCAACGGAGCGAAGACTCGATATATCGTGGCGAGAAGCCGACCTAGAGCAGATCGACTTGCCCGAGGCGTGCTATGACCTCGTCTTGAATTTCAATTATCTGCAGCGCTCTTTGATCCCGCGGATCAAAGAGAGTCTCAAGGCCGGCGGGCATATCATCTTTGAGACTTATCTGATCGATCAGCGAACCGTCGGCCATCCGAGCAATCCCGCCCATCTGCTCGGTCACAATGAGCTGTTGGAATTCTTTCGTGATCTTCGGGTGCTGTGGTACCGCGAGGGGAAATTCACTGAAGGTGACGAGGTCTCCTATCGAGCGGGTATTTTTGCTCAGAAAGTCCGCTAAGGCTGGTCGAGATAAGCCAAGTAGTCCCCCGACACGATGCGTCTACGTTCTTCGACTACGCCGCGGTATAAATAAATCCACGATGTGATCGTTTCACCCGCGTCAAGGAAGATTGTCGTTGGTTCACGCGAAAATAACCGCCCTTCGTAGTCGTCGAGGATCTCGAATGCTTGCGTGTTTCGCTCCAGCTCGTAGACCTCACCGATGACGCGATCGGACTTTTCAGCCGATGCCACTGCTCCCGGGTAGCGTCCCAGATTGTAGAGTCGTCCTTGAAATACTCCCATGCCGATATAGCTGCCATGGCGCGCCAGGATTTGATGCGTCGGATGCTTCACTTGTTTCCGAAGGGTTCCGTACACAAAGAGGCGCGGGTTCTTTTGCGCAGGCATTTTAAGTTTCGCGTGACGTTTCCTCCGTCCATTGACGGGCACTTTGCCGAAATTGGCGGCGCCGTCTGATAAAGTTGCTATCTGGTGCGCGCCCGTAGGGCCGGATGGCTATTTCGGCGTGCGCAGGAAAAAAGTCTGTCCCGTAACGTATTTTGTCGCTTCGGAGAGCAGGTAGCGAATCAGGCCGACGATCTCTTCCTTCTTGGTGAGCCCGTCCATTAATGGCGGTATCGCTTCGCGTTTCTCAAACTCTTCCCGAGTCAAGCCAGATCGCGACATGGGCGTATCGGTTGCGCCAGGAGCGATGGCATTGACGGTAATCTCATAGGTCGCGAGTTCCACCGCCAACGATTTTGTGAAAGCGATGATGCCGGCTTTGGACGCGGCATAGTGAGCGGCGCGCGGCTGTCCGGCCACACCGCGGCCGGACGCTATGCTTATAATACGACCCTGCTTCTTTGGAATCATATGATGGGCCACAGCCTGTGAGCAGAGAAACGTGCCCTTCAGATTGATTCTCAGCACCCGATCCCAATCCTCCTCAGGCATTTCCACGACGGGTACACGGGTGAGAACTCCCGCCCCGTTGAGGAGGAAATCGATCCGGCCGTATTTGTCCAGGGTTGCTTTGACCATGTCGCCGACACTTTGTTTGCTGCCGACGTCGACTTGAATCGCGATCGCCTCGCCGTTGTCTTTGCGGATCTCCGCGGCGATGTTTTCTGCGGCTTCTTTGGCATAGTCTGCAATTACAACTTTCAGCCCGTCAGACGCTAAACCGCGACAAATGTCCGATCCGATCCCACCGGCACCCCCGGTCACGATAATTACTTTGTCCATAACACTACTCCTCTTTATCGTTGCCTCAGGACGCTACCATTGGTGACTATTTTCGGTCAATAAGTTGGCACGAAATAAAGAGACTCAGCGGTAGTGTGATTGCCTGTTTGAACCGTTTAAACGGTCCAAGTTAACTTCTCTACGGAACCGCGGCCGACCATCCCTTGCCGACAAAGCGGCCGAAATTGGTCAGAAGACGCCAGGTCATCAAGGCGCTGACGCCCACCCATACTCCGGGGAGGCCCCATCCCCATTGAAGTGACAGCCATGACAAGGGCACGAAGATTCCCAGCGCGCCCACGAGCATGGCCCACATCAGGAATTGCGTATCGTGAGCGCCGATGAGAAAACCATCGAGCACGAAGACTATCCCATTTAACGGTTGAAACAGGGCAACCAGCAAGAAGATTTCACCGCTGAATATGCGCTTCACGTCTGAACTGCTCGTAAAAATCTGCACGATCCACGCCTCGGCACTCAGGAACATTCCAGCGAATAGGCAGCCAGCGACGCCGCCGCAAAGAATCAGAGTCTTCCCCATGCGGTACGCCATGTCCTTTTGATTCGAACCTAGGTACTTGGCTACGAGGGCCTGGCCAGCGACTGCCAACCCGTCGATGATGTCTGAGCAAAGAAGCAAAAGCTGAAAGGCGATCTCGTGGGCGGAGAGAATTTCTGCGCCCATTCTTGCCGCGGTGCCGGTTGCGACGATCAATGAAAAGCGCAGCGCTCCCGTGCGAATCGCCAGATCCCGCCCGATGCGAAACAACGGGCGGAATTGGACGATGTTAACGCGCCATTTCGAAGGTCGATACCGCCCGTTCCGAGCCGAACAAACAAAAACAGAAAGACAGATGGTTGCCCCGAGGAACTGAGCGATCCACGCGGCAATAGCGGCGCCTTTCAGGCCCATAGGTAGGATGCCGAACCCGCCATAGATCAGGACGTAATCGAGCACCAGGTTTAGGCCGTTCGCGAGAAAAGCGATCAACATGGGTGTCTTGGTATCCTGAACTCCACGGAAAAATCCGACGGATGCAAAAAAGACGAAAGTAAAAGGGGCGCTGGTGATGATCACACGAAAATAGGGGATGCCTGCATCGATCACACCGGGCGCCGCACCCATGAGCCGGTAAAGATTCGGCGCTAGGAAGAGACCGGCGAGGGAAACTCCCAATCCACCGAGCAGAGCGAGAACAAGCGCATGAACGTAAGTTGCGCCGCAGGCCTCGAAGTCGCGAGAACCGTGATAATGGCCGACGAGCGTCGTGGTACCAAAGGTCAAAAAGGCAAAGATCCAGTAAATTCCGCCGATGAGAGCGGCGCCGACGGCGCGCGCGGCGAGAGGTTCGACGCCCAAGCGACCGATCATCGCTGTGTCGCCAATATTCAACGATGGCACGCTGGCCAGCGCCAGCATGGCCGGAATGGCGAGCCTAAGAATGTTCCTCAAGTGCGATGGGTATGGCCTGTGTTGTCCGTCGAGACTTGTTGTGTCGAATCTCACCGGCAGAAAATCAAAGAATGCGTTGAACTGAATCGCTAAGGTCCGGCTCGGAGAAGATCTCTGGGTGAATGATGCGCGCGAGAATTTCCAATCCATCGACCAAACGCGGTCCGGGCCGGCTGAAGAAAGCGCTGCCGTTGACGCCATAAACATGCCCGTTCTTCACGGCTGGTAGATGGTTCCATCCCGGCAATTTTCGCAGGACCGCGCTTTCCTGAATGGTTCGCCGTAGCTCAAAGCCGCACGGCATCAAGACGATGATTTCCGGGACGGAATCCAGGACTTGTGTCCATTCCACTCTCGCTGATGGTTCTTCTCTGCGGCCAAGAACATCGAAACCCCCGGCCAACTCAACCATCTCGGGCACCCAATGACCGGCGGCGTAAACTGGATCGAACCATTCGAGGCAAGCGACTCGGGGCCGAGTGTTTGATTGAGCGGCCGTCTGGCGCACGCGTTCGATCCGTTCGTGTGATCGTTGAACGAGGGCCCGGGCCGCATCCGCGCGCGCAGTCACTGCACCGACCCGTTCAATATCGCGCAAGACGTCAGTGAGGCAATGAGGGCTCAGCGCTAGAATTGTCGCCGGTTCCTTGAGACTCTTTGCGGCGGCCGCTACTTCGTTGTAATCAACGGCGCAAACTTCGCAAAGTTCTTGCGTCAAGATCAGGTCCGGCGCAGCCTCTCGAAACTTGACCTCATCGATGCCGTAGAGGCTTGGGTTGCCCCGCAAACGCTCACTGACCCAACCGTCGATCTCAGCGCTGCTCATTGGGTTCGCATCGATCAAGCTTCGCACCACGATCGGTTTTTGCCGCGCTTCATGGGGGTAGTCACATTCATGGGTGACACCGACGACGTCGTCGCCCAGTCCCAGGGCGAAAGCAATTTCCGTTGCGCTGGGAAGCAGAGAACAAATGCGCATGAGCGCATCATTAGCCTATAAAGAGGAATTATGCTACTCGACAGACAGTTATTGAAAAATAAAGTGAGACCTTGGCACGTTCTTACGCAGAAAAACTTCGGTCTGTTTTGGTGGAACCTGCTGATCTCGGCGGTCGGCAGAGTTTTAGGCTTCAACGCCGATGCATCGATTTAACTCTGCGTGATCAACGGCTTTAACTCCCGCTTGCCGAGGCGTGTGACGCCGGTTGTGCCGACCAAGAGATGCTCGCCGATCTGGACTACGCGGTTTTCCTTCCCCACATCTTGGATGGCACCGCGCTTCATGCGAATCGCTGGCTTGAAGTCGAAGGTCATTCCCGGCGCGAGAACGATATCGGATTCCTCTCTAGAGTTGGCCGGACCCAGGCGTGGCCGAGAGAGATTGGCAATGCCGCTTGAATGCAACACTACACCCGAGCGATCCTCGGCGCCCAACTTCTCTGTCAGCTTTGCATAATAGTCCACGAACTGTCCGCACGTCGTTTTGCCGGGAACGATGAAGGCGACGCATTCGTGGAAGAGCTTGATGGCCGTCTCCACGGCGGCGCGGTAATAGTCGTAGCCGGCGGTTTTTGCCCCGCCGACAAAGATCGAATGGTTCACTTGTCCTCGATACCCTTGAACCGTGGCCTCGATTTCCTCGTTGATGATCTGCCCTTCTTTTAACGGGTCGTCGGTGGGCGCGCCCAGAGTCGTGTTCGCTTCAGCATCGAGAGCAATGGAAAGACGGGTAGGATCTTCGCCGGTCTCGGCAAACATCGCGACATAAGTTTGAAACCAGATGTCGCCTTGATGGCGCGATGGAGACCGCGCCACGCTCCTGATCACCTCGATTGCCTTTTCTCCAGCCGCCACGGAGCGCCGAATCACATCGTGCTCCTCGGAGCTCTTCAACATAGCCGCTTCGTCGATGGGACCCGCATCAGCTCCCCATTTTTCCATCGGCAGGAACTGCAGTCCTGGGAGGGCCGACTTGAGATGTTCTAGAAAAGTGGCGGCAACCAAACCCTCGGGATCGAAGCGACTGCCGCTGAGTTTCGCCACGCCGATGCGCGTTCCCGGGCGATTCAAGCCGAGGCCTTTGATCAGCTCGGCGACCGATTTCGAGCCTTCGCCTTGACTGATGATGAGCTTTCCGTCTGAGCGCCACGCATCCAGTCTTTTCTCCCAGAAGCTTCGGTTGCGCGCGGTCGATACGATAGCATGGATGGGCTTCGTGTCATCTCGTGGGAAGATAACGTCGGCGCTTCCACCGCGGCCGCCGATTTGCGTAAGGTAGCGAGGATAAGCTGTGTCACCGCTCGCGGGCGCGAAAATGGCGTCGAAATTCCACTGAGGCTTGGCCATCACGCGGCGGACCGCGATCCAGCGGCCGTCGCGCTCGACGCGGGAAAAAGAAGGATTCGCGACCTGAATTTGTCCTGTCTTGGCCTCTGCCGCGACCGATTCATTAAGTGATGAATCCAATCCTGGCAGGAGGGGAAGGACGATACCCGTCGCCGCGATTTTCTGTAGGAAAGAGCGCCTCGAGCTTGATACAGAATCGTAGGTCATGGTCTTACTCCTCCTGTCAGATAGAAACAACCCTCTTCTAGGGGCGATGCACTAGGGGCTCTTGCCCTGCGAAACGTCCATGATCATGCGCGAGAGAAGATAAAGGCGAGGCTCGATCGAATCGAGCAGGACGTATTCCGCATCGGCGGAGTGGGCGCCGTAACCCTGCAGGCCGAACCGCTCGATGACCGGCGCCTTGGTATTGAGCGCGACGAAGGCGGCGTCGGTGCCGCCTCCTTCCGGCATTTCATCCACGACGAGTTCCTTGCCGAGCTCACGGTAAATCTGCTGCGCGTGTTTGCCGAGTGCCCGTGAGGCTGCGGTTGCCTCCAACGGAGGACGGCGGCGCTCGAAGTTCATCGCGACCTTTGCTTCGGGCAACAGCTGTTTTTTGATTCGCTCCCGCACCTTTTTCTCGATGGCGTCGTAGTCGGCCACGCGCAGCACGCGCACGTCCGCAACCGCCTGGGCGGCGGGCGGAATCATGTTGCGCGTGGTGCCCGCGTTCGCCAGCGTCCAGTTCATTTTGAGGCCAACCGCCGGATCGGAAAGATCGCGCGTTTGTAGCACTTGGTGGGCGAGCTCATACAAGGCGTTCACACCCTTTTCCGGTGAAACGCCCGAGTGCGACGCCCGACCTTTGACGGTCAGAGTGACCGAAGCGATACCGCTGGTTGCTAGCGACAATTTGTCGGATTCGGCACGTGAGGATTCGACCGAGAAGGTTGCGTCGTTCTCCGCGCCGAGCTTCGTGATTAAGCTACGCGAACCGGGCGAGCTAAGCTCTTCGTCGGCGTTGATGAGCACCGTGAGGATACCGTATTCGCGGAAATTCATCGCCTTGAGAATCGCCAAGGTGTGGAGAATCACGGCGATTCCCTGCTTGTCGTCGGCGATTCCCAGGCCGTAAACGCGATCGCTTTCGACGCGAAAGGGCTGTTGTGCCAACATGCCGCGCGGGTACACCGTGTCCATGTGCGCGATGAGCAGGATTTTCTTATTGCCCGTCCCAGCGAAGGTTGCCCGCACCATCTTGCCGATTTTCTCGGGCGTGTCTTCCATCTTGTAGACGTCGCTCGCCTCGATCAACTCAACCTTGCCGCCCAGCTCTTTCAGCCGCGCGGCGATAAGGTCTGCGAGCTTGTCGAGTCCTTCGCGGTCACGGCTGCCGGTCTCAATGGACACCAGTCCTCTCAAGGTTTCGAGCAGGGCGGGCTTTTCCTTCTTCACCAGCGACAATACCGGCTCGCGCCCTTGGCCGAATGATTGCGTCGCCATTCCTGCCAGCAGAAACACTGCAGCCTGGAGAGAAGCGAATCTCTTGTCAGACTTCATGGGAATTGCCTCCAAACAAAATTGTCGCCCGCGCACTCGGGAGAGAGGAAAATCAGAGCGGAGTTATCTCAGTGCGCGTCGCGGCTGGCTTTTGCAGTAATTTCCCACCAGTTTCGATCTGGGTCACTGAGGAAAAATGAAACGTTTGCGCCCGCCCGTTTGAGTTCCCCGAGTTCCGTAACACCGATCTCTTTGCCCGCTTTCGCGAAATTGCGATGCGCCTTATCCACGGCGTCAGGCGATCCAAGCTCTAAAGTGAAGCGGCTATTCGAATTAAGATATCGCCGATTCTTCACCGGGACCACCACAACGTACCAGGGTGTAGCGGGATGCTTGAAATAAATGACCGGTCTTTCGCCGGGAACGATCTGCAAGCCCAAGACGTGCCGCAGAAAGAGTTCGGTGACGGCTTTGTCATTACATTCAAGTGTCCCGTGCGTTAGACCTTGGGGAACATAGCCTTTATCGGCGAATCTATTCTCAGGCCACGGGTTCTTCCAGTGTGGCGCATAGACAGAAGCGAGGGTGAATGCCTGGGGAAGATAGCATTCGATCTCCCAGTAGTTGCCGCCGGGCTCCTTAAAATAAAGGGAATAAGCGAGATGGGTCTCCCGCGGCTTGGTGATTTTGCCAAGGCGATATTGGTCCTTGTGCTCGCTAAGATATCTCCAAGCTCTATCCACTTCTTCCGGGCTCGACACCCTGACCCCGTAGTGATTCATTACAGGCTTATCCGCCGCGTCCGACCCGGCCTCGTGAACGACCAGATGCCAGTCCGTATTCGGATGCTTCACGATAACTTGCCTATGCCCTTTTTCTACAACCTCCAGGGCCAATAGATCGATGAATACCGGAACCGTCTCGTTCAACGAGCGGCACTCATAGTGACCATGGATTAGGCCAAGCGGTCTAATCATAATCTTGATCCGACCAAGTTGCCTGCGAGACTATTCGATGCCGATTCGATCATGTCAACGTCAATTCATGTTAGATTCCCGCGAACCACTCGTAACCTTGATCCTCCCAGTAACCTCCCTTGCCTTGTTGGATGTTCTTCAAGTCGGCAACGAATTCGATGGCGCGGATGTACTTGGCCATCTTGTAACCGAGTTGATTTTCAAGACGGAGGCGGAGCGGCGCGCCGTGCTCCAGCGGCAAGGGCGCGTCATTCATTTCGTAGGCGAGAATGGTTTGCGGATGAACGGCGTCCTCAAGATCGATGCTCTCATAGTAATGGGTGCCGTCCGAGTCCGTGTCCATGCAGTGAAAAACCACGTATTTCGCTCGAGGCTGTGGTTGCACCCGGCGCATGATCTCTTCCAGACGAACGCCTTTCCATTTGCCGATAGCGCTCCAGCCTTCGACGCAATCGTGGCGCGTGATCTGCGTGCGCGCGGGCATGGATTTAAGTTCCGTCAGAGAAAAACTGTGTGGCGATTGCGCCAGGCCCGATACTTCCAATCGCCACGACTGCCACTGACTTGCTGCGTCTGCCATATAATCCATAGCCAAAGGCGGTGGGTTGCCGTTGGGTTTGAAATAACGTGAGATATCTTTTTCGGTGAACTCTTGGGCGAGCTTGTTTCTGCCGGTCAAAAATTTTTGTACGCGTCGGTTTGCGCCCTCAGCCGATTCGAGGAGTGAGAGAAACTTCCTGTTTTGTTGCAGGCCGTTAAACATTTTTTCGCAGCCGGAAAAAAGCACGAGACCGGTAGCCTGGAGCGCGCCGAGAAGCAGTTTTCGTCGCGAGAGATCAAAACTTTGATTTTTCATTAACGCCACCCTCGTCTTTTGGGTTTTCTTGAGCATCGGCTTTGAGCTCGGGTTCCGATGTTTGATGACTGGCTATGTTCTCCGGTTCCTCCTCACCCTTGCCTTCTCCCTCAATGGAGAGGGAAGGAGCGGTCGGAGAGGGAGCTACAGGAGTTTCAGGCGCTACCTCAATCGTCGGAGCTATTTTCTCGTTGTGCCAACCGGTGACCATGGAGCGCATGTTGTTCAGGAAACCGGTGGTCAGCACCATGAACACGTGACCGAAAGTAAAAAAGAGAAAGCCAAACGCGAGAATGAAATGAACAGTGCGCGCCGACTGCCTCCCGGCAAATGCGGCAGGCAGCCAATTGAAGGCGATGTCCAACTGCGGTGACATGGCGAGTCCGGAAAGCAACACCAGAGGCGTTAGAATCACAAAGACGCTCGTGTAGGCCATTTTCTGCAGCGGATTATATTCTCCTTTTTGGGGCGACTCACGGCGCAGCCGCAAGTAATAGGCGATCATCGCCGGCACCTGGATGGCGTCCTTGAGGGTGAAAAGAAACTTGCGCATATGGCCGTTCAAAACATTGTAGAGAAAGTAGAGGACGCCATTGATGGTAAAAATCCAACCGAAGAAGAAATGCCATCGCCGACCTCCCGCCAGCCAGAAGTAGCCGGGAATCGTGATCCAGCTAGGAAAAGCGCGCGGAGAGGGGCCGGTCGCGGTATTTTGCACGCCGAGCAGGCCGGTCGTGTCAAATTTCAACCCGAATAAATGGGTGTAACCGCGAACCTCGGCGTCCTCGTTCGTGGCCGCGATGGAAAAGAACGCTTCGTCGGGTTCCGCCTTGCTCCCCCAGTGAAGCTCGGGAAAGGCGTTGAAAATTTGCAGCCCGCTCATGAAGAGAACCAGCAGGGCGACGGCATTGATCCAGTGGGTGAGGCGGGTGATGCGGTTATGTCGGTAAACGAGAGACTCCACGGCTAGCTTTCATCTCTTGTTTGCGCCGCCGATAAAATTTTATAGCGGCAGCCGATGCCGAACACGAGAAACAGCCATACCATAATCATTAGAACATTGACACTGCTTAACGCCCGAGTACTGAGGGACAGCTGCACGCTCAGAAAAACAATTCCCATCGACAGCAGATCGCCTATGCGCACGAAGAACGTGTCAATGGCCGCCTTCGCTTTATATTTTACCTCTCTGCTCGTCGGTAGGAACAACGCCTGGCGCGCCGTGTTTTGCAGAGAATAGTCGGTGCTGTTTTCTATGACTTTGGCGAAGTGAATCTGGGTTAAAAAGGGCGTCAAAGCGATAAAAGCGTAGCCTCCCAGAGCGATGAGCGGTAGGAAGAACAGCGAGCCCGAGACGCCGCAGAATTTGATAATCCGCGAGACCAGAAGAAGCTGCAGCAAAGCCGAAACCAAACTAACGCTGAAGAAAAAATCGCCGTAGAAACCCGCAATGAAGTCCTGCATCTTTTTCCGATCGATCGCGTGTGCCGCGGCCTGGCTCAATTCATGACCGGCCGGGTTCGCGATCTCTACCACCGCGAGTCGTTTCGCTTCCTCCGTGACTTTCTGGCCGAGAATGAACTCGCCCGTCGTGTTGACTAGATTCGCAACGATCATCATCGCTGCAATGATGAGAAGATAGGGTTGGCCGAGGACCAGTTTGTATGCGCCTTGTCGGCCCAAGGGTTTCAGGGTCAAGCGCGCGTTGGGCATTCCGGCGCTCATGGGCAGCTCTCCGGTTCACCCGGTTTGAAAAAACCATGCAGAAGCCGAGGAGCAACGCCGTCATCAGCATAAGCCCATAGGGCCCTGACGGTTCAAACAACCAACCGGCGATTTTCGGGCCGAGAATAGCGCCGAAAGAGCCGCCAAACGCGATGATCGGAAAAAGCCGTTTTCCTTGTTCTTCGAGGTAGAGATCATTGGCGAACGACCAGAACTGGGCCACGATCAAGAGATTGAAAATTCCGACCCAGAGAAAAAAAGGGACGCCCAGCGAAACCTGCAATTGACCCAGCAGATAGAAAAGAACGAGATTTGAAATGAAAAAGAGCGTCACCCCGTTGATGAGCTTGATGCGATGGACTCGGCTCGCCACGTAACCGTATGACGGCACGACGACGAGTAACAACAAAGCTTGAGCCGCCGCCGCATAGCTTTTGACTACCGCGCCTCCTTCGGAGAGGATGAGCGCCTCACGCACCGTCTTGATGATGAGATAGGCCGTCAACAGCAAGAAGAGATTGATCATCAAGAGCAGAGCGGTAAAGCCTTCGCCGGCGCGTACGTCGGAAAAGAGCACTAGCAACCGGTCGACGGCGCTTTTCTTGCCGGGAATCACCGAGCCCTCGGGCATACAAAAAGCTATTGCTTAGTTTGGGCTCTTGTCAAACACGGTCAGGTGTTGCCCATCAAAAGCGCAGGCAACTCTGCCTCAGTCGAAGCGAGAACTACAAAGCTTGGCGGATGCTAGGCGATGCCTTTGCCCAACTCCGTCGTGCAGGGACATTGGTCAGGGAACCGCTCGCAAACGATGTCCTGAGCCGCCGCCGGCATGATCTCGCCTCGATCCTTTTTTACCTGCACTCTCATCTTTTGCGTGATCCTCAACCAAACCGCAACCATGACCAGGGTAGCCCACGCCATCCAACTTGTATTGAGCGGCATGGCAATGACGCCATCGGGTGCCGCTTGCTTCAGCCAAAGCAGAATGGCGATCGCGCCGAGCGCTTCCGCGATTCTGGCGGCGACGCCGTCGACGACGATCTTTACGACAGACCGGTCCGTGGAGTCGACGGGAATAAAGGCCTGCTCCCAAATGGAGCGGTGCACGGACGAGCGCAGTCCCCCCTCCGTCACTCGCAAAACGGAACGGCTAAGAGCCGTCGCGGCAGCGGTCGCGAAAGTGGCGCCGCCAACGAGCGCAACAGGCAGCACCATTAACCCACCTCGCAATCCGACCTTATCTTGTATCCTGGGCGTGGCGAAGAGTTGCAGCAGCAAGGAGCTAAAATTCAGCAGAATGTAAAAGTTGGCGAAGAAACTCGCGTTGCCCTTCGAGCCCATATCGGCGCTGGCCGCCGCCGCGTAGAACTGGAAGTCGATGAGCAAGCCGGCAAGGGCGCCCGTCATCGAAATAGACAAAAGCGTGAGTGAGTACCTATTGCTTAACGGGGTCAGAAATCCAGTCTTCTTTTTTTTCTCGTCGGCTTTCTTCGGGACGATAGTGGTAGGAAACCGACCGTGGATTTTTAGCACGAGGGCGATGACGCCAAGGATGAGAACCGCACCCCAGAAAACCAGCCATTTTGCGTCGAGATAGGGAGCGAGTCCCTTTGAAATCAAGCCGCCCAACATGCCGCCGGCGAGCGTACCAGCGCCTATTTTGCTGAAGGCGCGCGCTGCGCCGCTTTTTTCGGTTTTTTCGAAGATATCCGATGCCAAAAGCCACAGGCTCGCGAAGAGCAGCCCGAAAATCGCCGGGATGAACATGAAAATGGCCAACAGCAGTTTGTTATCTGCGGGCTCTAAGAAAGGAGCAGCGGCAGCTATTACGGTTGCAGCGAGCAGGAGAATTCCCACCCTTGCCGGCCGGGCGCCCCAGATTTTCATCGCCTTGACGAAGAGCAGAGCGAGGGGCAACGAGGCTCCGCCAATATTAATGTACACGAGCGGTAGCTGGAGCAGCCCTCCGCTCCCTTGAAAAAAAAGCGCATCCCTGCCCGTTTTCGCGATGATGAACGCTGCGGTCAGTAACCCCAGCGCGAGCGCGGGAAGGAGAGTTCTTAAGCGGTCTTCATTTGCGTGGGTCACGTCGTGGATCAGGCTTAAAAGATTTCAGAATTCAGAATAGAGAATATTTTCGCGTTCACCATGCCACGGATGATGCGCCCTGAGGATATAAATGTGGGCTTTTCGTCTGACTGTCGGCTCCTGACGACTGCCCACTGGCAACTGATTTCACTCAATCGCCGTATTGTTGGATTAGTTTCGCCACCAGCGCCGTCCAACCCGTCTGATGGCTGGCTCCGATGCCGGCTCCGTTGTCGCCGTGAAAGTATTCATGAAAGGGAATGAGATCGCGCCAGTAGGGATCGGTTTGAAACTTCTCCGTACCGCCGAAAACAGGCCGGCGTCCGTCTTCGCCGCGGAAAAAAATGCGCGTGAGTCGTTGAGAGATTTCACCAGCGACTTGCCAAAGGTCTTGCATCCGCCCGGATCCGGTCGGACATTCGACCTTGTAACTGTCACCTAAAAAGTAATGGAATTTTTGCAGCGATTCGAGCAGCAAGAAGTTCACCGGGAACCAGATCGGTCCGCGCCAGTTGGAGTTGCCGCCAAACAGCCCCGTGCTTGATTCCGCCGGTTCGTAATCGACTCGGTATTCCATGCCGTTTGTTTTAAGCGAGTACGGATGGTCATGATGGTAACGGGAAAGGGCGCGAATTCCATAGGGAGAGAAGAACTCGTTCTCATCCAGCATGTAGCGCAGTACGCGCTTTAGCTGGTGTCGATTTACGAGCGAGAGAAACCGGCGCGGGCCGTCATCCGTGGTTTCCGTTTCGAAGCGCTCGCTCAGTTCCGGGCGGTTTTCGATGAACCACTGCATGCGCCGCTTGAAGCCAGGCAAATGGTCGACCACCTCCGGGTCCAACGTCTCCACCGCGAAAAGCGGAATCAGGCCGACCATGGAGCGCACTTTGAGCGGCAACGCGTGCCCGTCAGGGAGATGCAAGACGTCATAGTAAAAGCCATCCTCGCCGTGCCAAAGCTCGATGCCCTCGCCGCCGATATCGTTCATGGCCCGGCAAATATAAACAAAGTGCTCGAAGAATTTGCTGGCCACGTCTTCATAGGCCGAGTTTTCTCTGGCCAACTCCAGGGCAATGGCCAGCATGTTGAGGCAGTACATCCCCATCCAGCTCGTCCCATCCGATTGTTCGATGTAGCCTCCCGTGGGAAGCGGCGCGCTGCGGTCGAAGACGCCGATATTATCCAGACCGAGAAAGCCGCCTTGAAAAACGTTTCGTCCCTCGGCGTCTTTGCGATTCACCCACCAGGTGAAGTTCAGCAAAAGTTTTTGAAACACTCGCTCGAGAAATCTGCGGTCGCCCTTGCCGCGGCGCTTCTTCTCGACCTTGTAGACGCGCCATGCCGCCCACGCGTGGACTGGCGGGTTGACGTCGCCGAAGGCCCATTCGTAGGCCGGCAGCTGGCCGTTGGGGTGCATGTACCACTCACGCGTCATGAGCACGAGTTGTTCCTTGGCGAAGTCGGAATCGACGAGCGCGAGCGCAATGCAGTGAAACGCGAGATCCCAGGCCGCGTACCACGGGTATTCCCACTTGTCGGGCATGGAGATGACGTCGGCGTTGTAGAGATGGCGCCACTCGTGGTTGCGCCCGTTGAGCCGTTCGCGAGGCGGTTCCGGTCCCGCCGGATCGCCTTTGATCCAGCGATTTAGGTCGTAGTGATAAAACTGTTTGCTCCAGAGCACGCCGGCTAGAGCTTGACGCATGACATTCTTGTGGTCCGTCGCGATGGGGTCGGGAATGACCGTGCGGTAAAACTCATCCGCTTCCGTACGCCGCTCGTGCAGAGTCCGTTGGAAATTTCCATCGAGCGGTTGTCCGCTTGAAGGTGAAACATTCGTCAGCCGCAGCCACGTGGAAAACGACGCTCCGGGCGCCAGGGTCGCCGCGTAATGGGCCGAACCCTTGGTGCCTGAGGCGGCGGAATTGACGGCGGCTTTGACCCCGTGAACGATATAGTCATTGATGCCGTCCTTGACGTAAGGAGACTCGTTCTCGGAATTAAAGAGCTTGCTCTTGTTAGTCTCGTTCTCCGTGAACAGCAGCTGCGGACTGCCCTCGCAGTAAAGCCAGCGGCTACCGTAGTAGTAATGGTCGGCCTTGATGGTTGCGATCTCCACGGAGTCGTCTCTACGGAGCCGTGGCTTGCGCTCATCCAATCCCCATGACCAGGTATTGCGGAACCAGAGGGTGGGCAGCAAGTGCAGTTCGGCGGGCTCGGGGCCACGGTTGATCGCTTCGATGCGAACCAAGATGTCATCGGCTCCGGCTTTAGCGTATTCAATAAAAACGTCGAAATAGCGGTTGTCGTCGAAGACTCCGGTATTGATCAACTCGAACTCTAGGTCTCGTTTGCCGCGTTGGCGATTCTCTTGGGCCAGCCGCCCGTAGGGGAATTCGGCTTGAGGGTACTTGTAGAGGAACTTCATGTAGGAGTGAGTGGGCGTGGAGTCGAGGTAAAAATAATACTCCTTGACGTCCTCGCCGTGATTGCCTTCGCTGCCGGTGAGACCGAAAAGACGCTCCTTGAGGATTGGATCTTTCCCGTTCCAAAGGGCGAGGGCGAAGCAAATGTATTGGTGGCGATCCGAAATGCCCCCGATGCCGTCTTCCCCCCAGCGATAGGCGCGGCTGCGCGCATGGTCGTGGGGCAGGTACTCCCAAGCGGCGCCGTAGAGGCTATAATCCTCGCGGACCGTACCCCACTGGCGCTCGGAGAGGTAGGGTCCCCAGCGCTTCCAATTCGCTTTGTGTTGGCGATCCTCTTCCAGTCGAATTTCTTCTTTAGTCACGCCTTACTCTCCCTGCTCTTCTTTCGCCGGTTTTATTTTATCATACCCTCGATCCATGATGGAGATCTCTTCGAGACGATCTCTAAAGTAGCCGCGCCAACTCTCAGATAAAGCCTCCACTGCCGCGGCACGGCGCATTCCTGCTACATCATCTATATCGAATGCGTAGAGCCGGGTCATTGACGGAAATAATTTTCATGGCTGGTTTCGTTCATTTAGACGTTACTTTCGCGCCGCTCGATGCGAATTTTCTTCGGCGCCGGAAGCCGCCAGCACTCCTCGATCGAGCCGCAGCAGCTCGGCCAGCGACCAGGCTTGAAACGGGCAACCGCGCGGCGTGTGCGGCGGCTCCGCATCGGCGATCTCGGAAACATGGCCGAGACCGGCGCTGTCGAGATGCTCGAATATCGGCGCGAGAAAGCGCTGACGAGCTTCGCGCTTCGTGTCAGCGCTCCCGCCGTGGACGCGCACCCAGGCCTCGACGAAGGGCCCGATGAGCCACGGCCAGACGGTTCCTTGATGATAACTGCCGTCGCGCTCTCGCACGCCGCCATCATACTTCGGCGTGTATCCCGGCTCTTCGGGCGCCAGCGAGCGCAGCCCCATCGGCGTCCACAGGCGCCGCATGACAGCGTCGACGATTCGGCTCGCCTGTTCTCCTTCGATGAGAGAGATGGGCAGTCCGCCGATGCCGAAGATCTGATTCGGCCTGAAGGAAGCATCGACCTTGCCGGGTTGGTGATCGACATCGACAACGTCGTAGAGAAGACCGCCCTGCTCATTCCAGAAACGAGTCCGGAAGCTTTCCGTCCCGCGCGCAAAGGGCTCTTTCCAGCGCTCTGAAAACTGGCTGCCGATCCAGAGCGCATTCAACCACAGCGCTTGAATCTCTACTGGCTTGCCGATTCGCGGCGTCACGACCCAATCGCCGACCTTGGCGTCCATCCAGGTGAGTTGCGCTCCCGGAACGCCGGCGGCGAGAAGACCATCGGCGTCCATACGGACGGCGTAGCGCGTGCCCTGAGAATAGCCGGTGAGAATCGCTTCGATGGCCTTTTGCAGGGATTTTTTCTGCCATTGATAAGCCACGCGGGTGATTGACTTCGTCGCTTCCAAGAATTCATGAACGGCGATGATGTACCACAGGGATGCGTCCACCGAGTTGTACTCCGGCCGGTCGCCCTGATCGGGAAATCGGTTGGGTAGCATGCCTTCGGATACGGCGCCGGACCATTCCAAGAGAATGTCGCGCGCATCCTCCAACCGCTCAGTTCCTAGGCACAAGCCGCGCAGAGAAATGAAGGTATCGCGTCCCCAGTCGGTAAACCAGGGATAGCCCGCGACGATGGTTTTGCCGTTGCCGCGTTTGACGAGATAGGCGTCGGCGGCACGGTCGGGCGGCGTGGCGAAATTCGCCCGGCGCTTGCGCTCGGCGGCGCGGAAATTCAACAGCAATTGCTCTGCTGGCTGGTCCGCCGGTAGCTGATCGTTCTCGAATCCTTCAGCGGCGAGAATCAACGTCGCTTCGCCATTGGCGAGATCCCAGTGAAAAGTTCCGGGAGTGGCGAGATCTTCGGTAAAGTCCAGTCCGCGGGCGCGTTCCTGCTCGTAGACAAAATTACGGTACCAATCCGGCTGGTGCAGGTACTCACCGTTGTGCAGCGCAATGATCCCGGGCACGCCAGAATAGGGCGACCAAACGAGCCGGTGATCATGCGTCTGCGGCTGAAATTGAAATGCTGGATTTTCGTGATGCATCGAGTGATAGTCGCGACCCGAGAAAAAAGGCCGCAGCGATAGAACTGCTTTGCTGCTCGGAGTTAAAAATTTCCAAGAGAGGCAGACGATAGAAGCGCCGTGCACAATAAAGATCTCTTGCTGGATCTTGCCGCCGTCTTCGAGCGCAAAGATCCATTGAGGCCAGGGATTCAACGTGAATTTCTCAATGCGCCGCGCGCCGTCGGGTTGCATGACATCCGGCGGATAGAGCTGAGAGGAAAGCGCATATGTGCCGGCAGCCGTTTCCACCCAGGCGTCGAAGCCGTTGACGAGGACCAAACGGCCCGCGGGCGGCTTGGTCGCTGCTAACAACAGCGCATGGTAGCGGCGCGTTCGAATGCCGGACATGGTTCCCGAGGCAAACCCGCCCAGGCCGTCGGCTTCGAGCCATTCGTCTTGCCTCAACTTGGTTAGATCGCTCATAGCGATTTTTGTAGCCTGTCTATTTCTGTTGCGTTTCTTTCTCTCGCTGACCTTTTCCCTCACCCATTCCCTCTCCCTGAGGGAGAGACTTAGAGTGAGGGTGCAGAACTGAATAGCTACACCGGATCGAAAATATGTTCAGCCATTTCTTATGATCGGCGGAAGTCTATTTTTCGATTAGCTGCAGCCCGTGGCCGTCTGGGTCGCGGACCAAAAAGCCTCTCGTGAAGCCGAGGCTTTTGCCGGGAATTTCAACCGCGCTCGGGGAGACCAGTCGCGCCTTCGCGTCGCGTAATCTCTGCGCGGCCTTCACCGTGCTCGTAGTGGCGAGCGTCGTCTGCCAATGCCACAGGTCGTTGGCGCGGCTATCCGTGGGTGCTGGCCTGCCGTCTCGCGGTGTCAAATAATCGAGGAACTCTATTCCGGGGCCGCTCTGGGCGCGCAGCCCGGTAATGCGCAAGCGCGCGCCGGCGACATTGTTCAAGTGCTCTTGTTCGGTGCCGTAGTTGGTGCTCTCTCCGGCAAGTCTCAAGCCGAGCAGATCGCGATAGAATTTTAGACTGCGCGCGGTGTCCGAGATAGCAATAGCCGTGTGGTCGATGCCGAGAAAAAGCTTGCCGTTGTTTTTCTGCCAGCGCGGGTCGCCTTTCCCGGCTGGAAAGTAGATGATTTCTAAGTTGTGGCCGTCCGGATCTTTGAAATAAAAGGCGCGAATGCCTGCGGCCGCTTTATTCGTTGCCGGAATCGTCTGTGGACCGGTGGAAGCGTGTCTCACCTTATGGCTGCGCAGTTGTCGATATGCCTCGTCCATGTCGTTCACGACGATGGCGATATGCTGGAACCAGAGGTCGTTGCTGCGCGAGTCTACGGGCATGGGCCGTCCCTGTGGCGCGAGGTATTCCGTCAGGTCAATAAACTCATCGCCCAACTTCATGCGCACGACGCGCATCCGCGCGCCGAAGACGCCTTGCAGCCGCTCGTATTCGCTGCCCGCCGCTTCGACGTCAGAGACTTTTTCAAACGACAAAATCTTGGAGAAAAACTCCACTGATCGGTCCATGTCTGAGACGGTCATGCCGACGGCGTCGACAGACTTGACGATCGACTGGCCGGCGAGGGTTGACGAAACGCACAAGAGAAATGTCGGTAAAAACCAAATCAGAACCCGCACCCTTACTTTCTCCCTGACAGGGCGAGGGAAGAATTTTCCCTCTCCTCCGAGAGGCGAGGGCGAGGAGCCCCTTCTAAACGCTATCCGTGTAGCTAGATTCATCCTTTGGCTTTCCGCTGAGTAGTTTACTGGCGATTGTTTTCTGCTCGCCGTGCTATGCGCTCTGCCCTTTGCGCCTTGCCGTTCACTACGTCATCCTTTCGATCAAGTGCTCTCCGACTCTCAGCGCGTTCGCCATGATCGTCAGCGCCGGGTTCACTGCGCCGCTGGAGCAGAAAAAGCTGCCGTCGACGACATAGAGATTGTCGAGATCATGCGCTTTGCAGTTGACATCAAGGGCGCTTGTCCGGGGATCGTTACCGAAGCGCACCGTGCCAACCTGGTGAGCGACGCCCGCCAACGGAATTCTCTGGCCGACAAACAGATTGCGCGCGAACAGCCCTTCGTGGCATTGGTGGCCGTGCACTGTGCATTTGGTTTGCTGTCCCATGAGTTCCTTCAGCTTGGCGATAAGCCGCTTGTGACCTTCCTCATTGTTTGGTTTGTAGCCGAGGACGATGCCACCGTTGGCATCGAGCGTCACGCGGTTGTTGGGGTCAGGCAGATCCTCGGATGTAAGCCAGAAGTCGAGGGAATGCTTCGCCATGAGATCCAACGTCCAGCCAGGTGTGAGCGCGGGCGCGCCGCCTTTGAGCGTTTCGCCGTCGAGCTTGCCGACGAAGGAAATGTGGCCCATCGGAAAATTCCACCCCGCGGTGCCAAAATAAAAATCGTTCACGGAGAGTGATTTCTGAAAGATGGTGGGGTTCGGACACTTCGATAGGGCCATCAAGACCGAATTGACGTGGCCCATATAATGGCGACCAACGACGTCGGAGCTGTTGGCCAAACCATTGGGGTGCTTGTCGTTCGCCGAACGGAGCAGCAGAGCCGCCGAGTTGATCGCGCCGCAGGAGGAGACAACAAAATCGCCTGAATATTCCTCGCGGGCGCCGTTGTGTTTCACGACGACTTTGCTGACCTGCCGTCCCGAAGCGTCCGTTTCAAGCAGTTCGACATAGGAGTTGGTCAGTAACGTAACGTTGGAATGCTGGAGTGCCGGGTCTATCGCACACACCTGAGCGTCTGACTTTCCATAGACGAGGCAGGGAAAGCCATCGCAAGTCTCGCAGCGGATACAGCGGCTCGCCTGCGGGTTTTTCTCGTCGAGCATGACGCCCAGCGGCGTGTGAAAGGGACGCAGACCCATCTGCGCGAAGTCATCGGATAACTGTTGAATACGCGGCTCGTGGCTGACCGCGGGGTGAGGATAGGGAGTACTTCGTTCGGGCTCGGTTGGGTCCTCGCCGGCATTGCCGTGAACGTGGTAAAGACGCTCGGCTTCCGTATAGTAGGGCTCCATGTCGCCGTAGGCGATGGGCCACGCCGGGGAAACGCCGCCGTGGTGGTGAATCTCGCCGAAGTCTTCCTTCCTCAAACGAAACAGCGCCGCGCCGAAGAATTTCGTGTTGCCGCCGACGTAGTAATTGGTGTGGGGGTGGAGCTCATTACCGTCTTTATCGTGCCACTTTTCTTTAGTCTGGTATTTCCCTTCGAGGTTCACCGCGCGCGGGTTCCAGTTGTCTTTTTCCCGCGGCACGTAGCCACCGCGTTCAATGAGCAGAATTTTCTTCCCGGTCGGGGCGAGCTTGTAAGCCAAGGTGCCGCCGCCAGCGCCGCTACCGATAATGATGACGTCATAATGATTATTAGCTGCCATTTTCGTGCTCTCCTAATCGTCAATCGAGGCCATGGCTCCTGTCAGCGGGTTCGACAAGGTGCTTTTTCCGTCGTTCGGTTAGATCCGCCGTATCGGCGAGAAGATGCAACTTGGCGGAACATTGAGTAAAGCAACTAACCATACGGGTGCGAATCGTCGGAACGGTTGATAGTTAGTTTATTATTAAAAGCTGATATTCGAAAACGATCGTCTCACTGTTTCACGGGGCATTATAGACAATGTTCCAGCCGGCATTCTAGCTCCAGTTCACAGGCTTGCGCGATACCTGACCTTTTCCCTCAAAGCCGGCGGAGGCCGCGGCAAGCTCTGCAATTGCTGACGGATTTCGTCGATGCAACTAAGCCTGAGGGCTATTAGCTCTACTGTGCCCGGATTTCTGGCACCGCTGCTTCGACTGTCGGTAGCGGCGAACTTACGTCCAGTTTTGCCGCCGATTGGACTGGTGATCGCAACGGCATGAATTGAACGAGATTCTTCGAGAAGACCAGATCCAACGTCCAGTCCAAAGTAACTCTGAGCTTCTTTTCAATGCGTGGCAGCTTGCTCAAGTAGATTGTGCGCCAAAGCCACCAGGCGACAAAGCCGGAGAATTTGAAGCCCAAGATTTTTGCGACGCCGGTGCGCCGGCCGATGGCGGCGAGCTGCCCGATGATTGAAAAGACGAAGGGCTTCTTCGCTCCGCCTTTGATTGCCGCCGCGATGTTTTGGCCGAGAACCCTGCCTTGACGCAGCGCGTGCTGCGCTGTCGGCGGATAGGGGCGGCCGGTTTTCTCATCCGGGATTGAGGCACAGTCACCCAGCGCCCAGACACCGGGCCAACCCGGGACTTCGAGAAATTCGTTAACGGCGATCCGGCCGCGCTCCTTGGTGCAGGTTAGAGGCTCCAATAACGGATTCGGCGCCGTGCCGGCGGTCCAGATGAGCGTCTTTGTGGGAAGAGTCTCAGCATTGCTGAGCTTCACGCCGCGCTCGGAAAGTCCCTCGACCTTTGTATTCAGGCGAAATTCGATGCCTCGCCCTGCGAGCTTTTTTTGCGCATAGTCTCCCAACTCGGGGCCGAGCTCAGGCAAAATCGCCCATGTGGCTTCCACCAAGACCACGCGCAGCATCTCCGCCGTTAGATTTGGGTAAAATTTCAGTGCTTCGCGCAGAAAGTCGTTGATGGCCGCCGCCGTCTCGACTCCTGCAAATCCACCGCCGGCCACGACGAACGTGAGCAGCGGTTGCCGTACCGTTCGCGAGCATTCAAAGTCAGCTTCTTCGAGATGTTCGATAAGCCGGTTGCGCAGATAAACCGCGTCGGCCAGGGATTTCATCGTCAGCGCTCGCTCTTCAAGGCCCGGAATGCCGTAAAAGTTAGTCACAGAACCCAACGCGAGCACGAGATGATCATAATCAAGCTCGTGCGGGTGACTTGTGTCGATGCCGTGGGAAACAATCACCCGTTTTTTGATCAGATCGATGGAACTCACTTCGCCGTCGAAGAAATTCGTTTGGCGCAGCATCTTGCGGATCGGGTTGACGATGGTGGTTATGTCGAGATCGCTGGCGGCGACTTCATGGAGCATGGGTGTGAACAGAAAGAAGTTTTCGCGGTTGACTAGCGTGATCTCGATGCTGCGGTCTTTGTCTAATAATCTTTCTAATTCCAGGGCGGTGTACAGTCCACCGAAGCCACCGCCCAGGATGAGGATCTTTGTTTTGGATTGTGGCGTCATTGGATGCACCGTGTCTTCGATCTCGGCTGACAGAAAAGTGTCATTTCGAGCCCTTCGACATGCTCAGGACAGGCTCGCGAGAAATCTTTCTTCTTTGCGTCAGCTTTTTGCCGATCCGAGCGGTGCCGTCGCGAAATTCACGCCGAAACGCTTACACCACACGGTCACGGCACGATACTTCGAGAGATCGACGCCCGCCGGCAGATCATAGTTCTGGTCACCGATGTTGCCCTTGATGCTGCCGAGATCAATGAAGCCCGCTTTGGTGACCGTGTCGTTGTCTTTAGCGTCGGCAGCGGCCACCAGGTAAATACGCACGTCGGGACCGTTGGAGGTTTCGAAGCCGCTGAAGCGCAGCACTTGCTTGCCGTCCGGCAGTTTATAGATCGACGCCATGCCCTTGGTTTCATGAGCGATGCCACGGAAGTTACCTTCCGCGACTCTCACGGGCATCGAGGTCGGTGCGGCCAACGCCGCCTGTCCGAAGTTCACCCCGAAGCGCGCGCACCAGATCGTGACGTTTTTGTACTTGTTCAAGTCGGCGTTTGCCGGAATGTCGTAGTTCTGGTCTCCTTTGTTGCCCTTCATGGAACCGAGGTCGATGAAGCCAGCCTCTTTGATGGCGTCATTGCCTTTGTCAATTTCTGCGGCGGTTAAATAGACGTGCACGTCCGGACCGTTTGAAGTCTCGAATTCCGTTAAGCGCAAGGTCCGCTTGCCGTCCGGCAGTTGATATATGGATGCGAGTCCCTTGGTTTCATGCGCCAAGCCTTTGAAGTTGCCTTTCGTTACCGCCATTGGCCCTTTCTCGATCGAAGCCATCGCCGCCCCGCCGGGAAATTCCTCGCTCACTGTCTTGTTGATAAACAACAACTCCGGCCGAAACGCGTACCAAAGGACGGCTAGCACTATAACGCCTGCGCCAATAATGATATTACGCTTACTCATGGTAAAACCCTCCGTTACAAGTTTCAGTGATTTCCTATAGCTTACTTTCCCGTCACCCGCCGGCGAGCTGGTCTGAAGATCGGGGAAATCTGACTTGTTAGATGCAGGGGAGGGGGGAAAGGATGCAGTAGTGTCGGCTCAATTTTTTAAGTGATGAACGGCTTGTGGTCAGACAGGGGCAGTGTTTAGACGACTGCGCGTCAGCATAAACAACAACTCCGACCGGAACGCACAATAAATGTCCGGTGACGAAGTGAACTTTCGCTTACTCATGGAAAAACCCTCCATAGGATGTTCGTTGAGTTTTTGATTCTGGACAGAGAAATGGCTAGAACTGCCAAATTACTCCCGTATGGGAAGTGATGACAGTTAGCCGAACGCATGGCTTGGAACTGACATTTCAGGTTTCGCACTTCAATTATTCGGCGTCGACTCCTCCACCGGATCAAAAAATCCCGTTCGCCTACTGAAACTTCGACCAAGCAACTCGTCCTGACGCGCCGCTGACAAGACCGCAACGTTCGCCGGGGACGAGACCGAAAAGTTTTTCTTGCTAAGGCGTGGGAGTCGAAATAAGATATCGACTAACCCATGCTCTGTGAAATCCGTATTGGACAGGTCGACTGATTTACTAGTTCGGCAAAGGAGATGAAAGAAAATGAAACCTTTATGGACCTGGGGTGGCAAATTTTTCGGGCATCGCGATGGTGACAATCTCTGGACTCATAATGGCAAGCATGTTGGTCGTTTTCATAACAATGAGGTCTATGGTCCCGATGGACGGTATCTCGGTGAGGTCAAGATTGACGATCGCCTGATTACCTGCGTCGGCAAAAAGTCATGGCGTAAGGGTAGTTTTACGCCGGACGCCAGTCGCGCGGGAATAATACCTTACGCGGGTTACGTCGGCTACGTGATGTACGCCGGGTACGAAGACTTCTCTGTACCACAGAACTCTGAAATCACAGTTGTCCAACAATCAAGTTGAGCTCGGAAATCTGGATTCAGACTTCTATCTTCAGACTACCAGTCTCCGACTTTCCGGACCGCATAGATAAACTTCGTTCTCCTGCCCGAAACTTCGATTATCCAAGTCGTTTTGGCGGGTGCTACCCAACCCCGCAACGTTTGCCGAGAATGAGAAAAAATAGTTTTCCTTGACCTCACGGGTGGTTGTAAGAGTGTGGTCTGCGTGCTTTCATCCGGGCGATGAGAGTGTTCCTGAGCTATTCCTCCGAGGACCGGAAGCTGGTCGAACCCATTTACCTGTCCCTGCGCGCCCAGGGGCACACTGTATTCTTCGACCGCGCAGACTTGCCGCCGGGCGAGGAATATGACGCGCGGATACGGGAGGCGATCGAGAAATCTCAGCTTTTCGTCTTTATGCTGAGTCCAGACTCCCTGAAGTCCGGCAGTTACACGCTTACCGAACTGAGCATCGCGCAAAAGACTTGGGAATATCCCGGCGGACGGCTACTGCCTGTCGTTCTGCGGCCGACGGGTTTGGATCAAGTCCCGGCTTATCTCAAGGCAATCACGCTGCTCGAACCTGAAGGCAATGTGGCGGCTAGCGTGGCCGACGCCGTCCACCGTATTGCCGTGGCGCGACGGCGCACAGTCCTAAAAACTCTGGCCAAAGGACTGATCGTCGCGAGCATCGTTTGCGCCGGAGCATATGTCTACTGGGTGAAACGGCCACCCAATCTGGAGACCGCCGGAAAAGATGGAGCGCCCGCCGTCGTCATCCCGGCCGGCAACTTTATTATGGGAGACGACGAAGAGTCACCACTTCGAGAGATTTACGTAGATGGCTTCTATATCGACAAGTATGAGGTGACGGTGTCACGTTATGCCAAGTTTCTAAAGACGACCGGCGATGTAAAGCCGCCGGATCATTGGGAGGAAGCGAGCCTCGCTGACTCGAATGAGTTGCCTGTGGTCGGCGTAGATTGGCACGACGCGGAGGCGTACTGCCGATGGGCAGGCAAGCGTTTGCCCACGGAGGCGGAGTGGGAAAAGGCGGCACGCGGCACGGATGGCCGTAGGTATCCTTGGGGTAACGACGAACCAACTTCTGCCCGCGCGAACTTTGGCAAGTCTTCAGGGAGCCCGTACAAAGGAGGGCTTTCGCCAGTGGGTATACACGATACCGGTAAAAGCCCCTACGGCGTGCGGGACCTGGCGGGCAATGCTTCTGAATGGGTGGCGGATTGGTTCGCGGAAAACTTTGTGCGCGGCGACGTGCGAAATCCGAAAGGGCCGGAGAGTGGCAAAGAAAAGGTAATAAGAGGCGGGGGCTGGGACGATCCACCGGACAGAGTGAAGTCAACGCGGCGCACGTACGCAAGCCCAACTACTCGCTCGGACGACGTTGGGTTCCGATGCGCCATGGACTTACGGCGATAGCAAGTTTGAATGCCATGCGCCGTTTGGCCAATATATCTGTCCGGGAACAGCGGAAAAATAAGGCGGCCACGTCTCGCCCTCATACAGCCGCAGCGTGCTTCGAGATTTTCAATGCAGTAGGATATGAGCGACGATTTCAAAGGCGACGATCCCAAGCGTTGCTAGAGACGCGGCGAGCACGAAAATGGTCCGGCGTTTTTCCAGTGTGGTCATCACTTTCAAATGGGCCGCAACCTTCTCGTCCATCCTGAGCTTTCGCGCATGCCAGAGAGTATAGAGATTCGCGAAAGCGGCCAGGGTTGTCAGGACGAGAATGGGAATGCGAATGAAGCTTTGGTCTAAATAGACGAGCGCGGCGGTCAGGCCAAAGAGTCCGCTTGCACCGAAGGCGACGGCCAAAGGACCGATCAGGGTCGATATAGCGCACGGGGCTCCCAGGATGCCAAAAATGATCGCCCCCAAGCTGGTCTTTTCTATTACCGCTGTTTCGAGGCTATCGTTTGCCGGACGAGTGTCTCCCTTGCCGTGTAACCGATAGGCTATCACCGGCTCTCGGAAACCCTTTAGCAGGACCTGTTCGGCGGTGGCTTCAGGAAACTCGGCAGAGTGCTTGACGTAGCTATCTTCGCTCAGAAGGATTTCACCCGCGCCCGCTTTGCCTTGAAGGCGAGCGGCGAGATTGACCACGTCGCCAATGGCCGTATAGTCCTTGCTGTCTTCGGAGCCAAGCCGGCCGACGCGCGCATAACCGGTTGAGATGCCCACGGAGGCTTCAAGAGAGAGCCCAAAGCGTGAGCCTAAAGTTTCGAGTGCGGATTGCAGTTCACCGGCCGCGATAATAGCGCGTCGTGCATGGTCCTCATACCGAATCGGGACGTTGAAAAGAGCCATCACGGCGTCGCCAATGTATTTGTCGATAAAGGCGCCGTGTTTGACCAACACGTCGGTGGCCATCCGTAAGAAGGCATCGATGACTTCATGCGTTCTTTCCGCTCCGAGATCGTGGGTCAGCTCGGTAAACGATGATAGGTCGGCGAAGAGCACCGTGATCTCCAGCAGCCGCCCCTCTTCAACATGGGCGCTACAGCGAGTGCAGATGTTAGGATTGCGCGGACTTCGTCGTATTCCGAAAGTTCGAAACACGATACTCATGGCGCCCGATAACAGCGTGCCGCAGAGGCTGCATTGCGCTGAGAGCTGAGGGCTGGGCGAAATACTCATGTAGGGTCTTAACTCGGCGGAGACTCGAAGGTCAGGCGCGGGTGTTGACTTATGCGGTGAAGATTCGGGACGACATATTCATTTCCTGATACTAAACTCTAATTTCTCGTTTAGCATGGGTCATCGTTGGGTCTAACACAGCGGGCGGGTCTGGAAAGTCAGGAAGGTTCATATCACACCTCTGGCATTTGTTTTGGAGAGAGGCTATCGACGATGCAGTGTTGTGTCAACCAAGCGCCGCTTGCCTGCGGATTCCTACGAGTTATATATAGACGCCCCAGAATTCTCTTTGATCAACCAAAGCGCAGTCTGATGAGATAAGGCAAAGGGGCCGTTTCGATTGCAGGTACGCGATGAGCACGCTTTGCCTATCATTTGTGAATCCACTGATGTCGTGTGTATAAGAGGTCATGCCATTCTCTAAACTTGGACTAGCTCCCAAAGTAGTCGACGGCGTTCGCGCTGCGGGTTATACCGTTCCCACTCCGATTCAACTACGCGCCATACCCGTCATCTTGGAGGGCCGGGATCTTATCGGCTCGGCTCAAACCGGCACTGGGAAGACCGCGGCGTTTGCGTTGCCGATCATTTCGCGCCTCGGGCAGCGCGGCGCGCTGCGCGCGCTCGTGCTCGAACCTACCCGAGAGCTCGCGGCTC
>Ga0209803_1000145_pt1 | contig 44181 bp, 41 predicted proteins | sample GraSoiAngelo_138_FD_185895 | JGI IMG/M metagenome (GOLD analysis project Ga0209803, IMG submission 185895) | Grasslands soil microbial communities from the Angelo Coastal Reserve, California, USA - 14_0929_09_40cm (SPAdes) (version 2) | ecosystem: Environmental > Terrestrial > Soil > Grasslands ...
CGCTGCTTCGAGGACATTCTCCTCGGTATCGACGGAGCAGGGGCCGCCCATCACAACGATGCTCCCGCCCCCTATCTCCACCTGGCCGACGCGGACGATTGTGTCGTATGGGTTGACTTCGCGGCTGGCGAGCTTGTAGGGCTTGCTGATACGAACGACGGTGTCGACACCCTCGAGGACACCGAGTTCGTCGACCAGCTCTGGGTAGACATGCCCAAGAACGGCCACGACGTTACGCTCTTCACCGTGTATGCGGTGGTCCTTGAAGCCCAGTTCCCTTATGGCCTTTTGTACGCCGACGATCTGATTTTCCGTTGCGTTGGTCTTCATGACGACGATCATGATGTTTCTCCTTGTCCTAGATAAGACGCACCCGGCGCTCTAGCGTATCTCGGTCTCGATGTCCGGCCGAAGGACTCGCGCGCCTCTCAGGTAAACGTGCTTTATTTCACGCGCCGCCTTTTCCGTATTGACGTGGAGGAGCACCCTCAGCGTCATCGGCAGAGCCCCAGGCTTGTTCATCTCGTGCCCGCAGAGGAGCGCGACACTGCTCCAGCCCATGTCTCTGGCCGCGATGGCGGGGAATTCAGCGTTCAGATCAGGGGTTACGGTGAAGAAGGCCGAGGCGACGTATTCTACGTCGACGTTATTAACCTTCAGCATCGCGGCGAGGAGCTCTTTAGTCGCTTCGAGGATGGATTCGGGGGAGTTTGCCTCTACAGTGGTGGCCCCTCTCACGCCCCGGGTCAGCACGCCGAACTCTCCGGCCGGACCGGACGGTCAGCGTGAGCCAAAAACGCCGGCCTGAGAGCCGCCACAATAGACACGGCCGACGGGATCCTCGCCGTGGGCGAGAACCCGAGCGGCCTTAAGTGGCTGCTCTACGCTGGCCGGTGACCACCTCCGCATATTCTCTCAACCTCGCTGCTTGCTGTGACGGATCGCTCTTGTCAATCTCGTCGATGATCGCACTTCCGATCACGGCAGCGTCGGCTATCTGCCCCACCGCCTGGAAGTGCCTAGGCTGAGATATACCAAATCCTACCGCGATTGGCAAGTGTGTTTGGGCTCGAACGCGGCTAAGGAAGCTTTCAAGCCCCGGCGCCAGCTCGTCCCGTGCGCCGGTAACGCCGGTGACACTGACGCAGTAGATGAACCCGGACGCCATGGACGCGACGAGCTTGATCCGCTCGTCCGTGCTGGTTGGGGCAAGGAGGTAGATCAGGCGAATATCGTTCGCCAAGCACGCCGCGCGCACCGGCGCCGACTCCTCCGGCGGCAGGTCGACGATGATTAGCCCATCTACGCCAGCAGAAGCGGCATCGCCCACGAATGATTCCAGGCCATAGGCGAGCATCGGGTTGTAGTAGCCCATTGGGACGAGCGGCGCCTCCAGGCCCAGCTCGCGAAGCTTGGCGGCGACGTCCAAGCACAGCCGAGGGGTGACACCCTGCTGAAGAGCGTGGAAGGACGAGCGCTGGATCGTCGGTCCTTCGGCGAGGGGATCAGAGAACGGGACGCCGAGCTCGATTAGGTCCGCGCCGCCCTCGATGAGGGCGGGCACGAAACGCAGCGTCGATTCAACGTCTGGGTAGCCCACGGTCAGGAACGCGACGAACCCGGTGCGGTTTTCGGCCTTCATACGAGCGAAGGCTGATTCGATTCGGCCGTGCGCCGGCGCGTACCTGGGTTGCGCACTCATGAATATTGGGCGATGCCGGCGCCGAGGGCAAATAAGTTGAACAGAAAATGCGCCAGCAGGCTGGTGAAGATCGACCCTGAATAGGCATAGCCCAGAGCGAAGAGAGCTCCGATAGCGGCGACAGGAGGCAAAAGGTAGATCGTGCCTGGGTTGCCGATATGGGCAAGCGCAAATAACGCGCCGCTGGCCAACGCGGCCCACGCTATCCCCCAGCGACCACGCAGACCGCCAAACACAAAGCCACGGAAGAAGATCTCCTCGGCAAATGGCGCGAAGAGAAGGGAGAGCATCGCGAGAACGATCAGGGGCCCGGCGTTCTGAAATGTCTCTTTAATCTCGGTGTCCGGCTCGATTCCGACTTGTGCGAGCGCCCCGAAGTAGGCATAGCTGACTGTGAGCCCCGCGATCACAAGGAGGAAGGCTAAGCCGCCCGTGAACCAAAACCCTCCTCGTAGCGGCCGGCGGATTCCGAGCGATGACCAGGGCAGGCCATACTTGTTAACGCTGAAGTGGATGGCGGTCCAGAGAAGGCCGATTTCGAGGAATACGCTGGCAGCGAGCGCTACAGTGAGAGCCAGAGCATCCTTTTCGATGTCCTCTTTTCCCGCGATCACAAGGGCTATGATGCTGGCCGGAATCGAAGTCCCGATCAGCACGGCAACTACGATCCCTATCGCTTTGGCGACATCAGCAGGTGTCCATGGCATCCTGTCCGTCTGCGCCCGCGTGACACCCAATGAGGCGCCGCAGTTTTGACAAAAAGCAGCCCCGGTGAACACCGGGGCGCCGCATCGTTCGCACACAAGCGCTGACACAGTCATAAGACCAGTGTAAGTGGAGAAGCCCGAAGCAGAAAAGGATGATTTGGGGTGGACGACGGGATTTGAACCCGTGATCTCCAGGGCCACAACCTGGCGCGTTAACCGCTACGCTACGCCCACCACCTGGCCCTCCCGCAGCCAGCGGGAAAAACAGCCCCGTCTCCGGGGCCAATCGGAAGCGTAGCATGCGACCTCGAGGCGGTCAAGAATCGCGCCTCGTTACCACAAACAACCCCGCGCTCTAGGTCAACTGATCGACGAGCAGAGTCGCGAGGCCCAGATAAATCAGGAAGCCCATGAGGTCCGTCAGCATGGTGTCAAACACACCGGCGATCGTAGCAGGGTCGAATCCAAGCCGACGCAGTGTCATTGGAATGAGGACGCCGGCTGTCGCTGCAACGAGCATATTGCAGAAAAGCGCCACCCCGGCAACCAGGCCAAGGACTTCATTCCCTTTCCATACCCACGCGATCAGGCCTAGAACAGACCCGAAGATTGCTCCTTTGATCGCACCAAGCGTCAACTCCTTGGCTAGGACCCGCGCAATATCCGAGACTTTGACTTCTCCGAGTGCCATGGAACGCACCATGATTGTTGCCGTCTGGATCCCCGCGTTACCCGCCTGCCCGGCAATCATGGGCATAAATATGGCTAAAGCGGCTACTTTCTGGATTGTCCCTTCGAACAGGCTTATCACCGCCGCGCCCGCAAACGCCCAAGCCATGTTGAAGCTGAGCCAAGGCACGCGGCGTATGACCGATTCGCGGAGCGGGCTGAAAGCCCATTCTTTGACGCCAACGCCGGCCATCCTGTACATATCTTCGGTCGCCTCTTCTTGAATCACGTCGATGATGTCATCGGCAGTAATGATTCCGCTGAGCACGCCGGATTCGTCGACGACGGGAAGGGCGCGTAGACGGTAGTGCTGGAGGAGGTGGGCGGCTTCCTCCTGGTCGGTGTCGGGCCGCACGGACACGACGTCGCGGGTCATTACGTCTTCGATCCGCACGTCACGTTCGGCGACTATAAGTTGCCGCAGGTTCACAACGCCTTCGAGGCGGTTTCGCGCGTCGAGAACGTATAGGTAATACGCCTCTTCGGCGAGTGGCTTGCGGGCCCGCAGTAGGGTCATTGCCTCGCCGACGGTCATGTCCTTATGCAGCGCGACGAACCCGCGAGTCATGAGGCCGCCGGCGCTCTCGTCCGGGTGGATCAGGAGCGGCGTTACTTCGGAAGCGGTCTTCATCTGGGCCAGCGCGAGGGCGGCCTCGGCGGGCGGCAACATGCGCAGCGCGTCGGCCGCGATGTCGTTTTTCGTTAGGTCGAGCACGCGGGGCAGCTCTACGCGAGGCAGGCGCTGAGCAATCTCCTCGAGGGTCTCTTCGTCGAGGTGCTCGAGCAGTTGGGCGCGCGCCTCAGTGGAGAGCAGTGCGAGCATCGTCTCGCGCTCGGCGTCGTCGAGTCGGTCGTAGAGGTCCGCCTGATCGGCCGGATGCATGTCCGCTAGTAGCTCGGCGGCGCCCTCGACGTTATCGCCGCTGAGGAGCTCTTCAATGCGGTCGGCGGGGTCTACGTCTTCAGGTTCGATAGTCGTAACCATAGGCTTTCCCTCGAACACGGAGTCCACCAAGAGGATAGAGGCCAGAGCGATGCTAGGGAAACCCGAGCGCTATAAAGGGCGATGCTATACTCGAAACGCGCCCCCGTAGCTCAATTGGACAGAGCGCCTGACTTCGGATCAGGAGGTTGCGGGTTCGAGTCCTGCCGGGGGCGCCACGCGCTAGCTATTGGGAATGTGACCAACGCGGTCAAGCACTTCAACTGGCGCGAGACTCGCGGCAAAAGCGCGTCCACAAGAAGCCGAACGCCCGCCAGATGGCGGCATGCAAGCCCTGGCTGGAGGCCGAAATTCAGCTACTTCGGCCGACCGTTATCGTCCTGCTCGGAGCAACTGCTGCGCAGCAACTGCTTGGACCAGGTTTCTCAATCATTAGACAGCAGCACCTTAGGTTGAGCCGGGCGAAGGACCCGGCCAGCGCCGCGCAGTGGGCGTGGGCGTGTCGGTAGGTGGCGAAGGCGACGGGGATGGCGATGAACTGGGTGTCAACGTTGGAGGCGAAGGAGTCGGCGCAGGGGTGTCCGTGGGCGACGCCGTGGGCTCAGGTGTCGGCTCAGGGGTCGGCGCTGGTGTCGGCGTGGGCGGTGGCGGCGGCACCTGGGGCAGAAGCCAACCGAAGTAGGCATCAATGCCCGCCTTGTAGCCCTCAGCGATGGCCTGCCGCATTTCCGGCCGCCAGAGCTGCTGCGCTTCGAAGTCGTTCGAAACGAACATCGCTTCCCCGATGATGCCGGGCATCATGCTCGGCCGGAAGCCATCATTTGTCCCGAGAATCCACGAGTGAGGGTTGGCCGGGTTGCAGCAAACGCCGGCATCGTTCTTGACCCCGCGGTCGGGCACGTCGTAACCCGCACTGCGTATGTGACTGACGAGACCCTGGCGCGTGAGGTCTGCCAGCGTCCAGTTGTACTGGCCGAACGAGCGGTCCGGATTGTAGTAAACCTCGAGGCCGCGGGCGCTCGTCGGCCCGCCGTTGAAATGGATCGAGACGAGTATGTCTGCGTGGACGCTGTTGGCCACATCGACGCGGGCCTGGATCTCATCCCGGCGGTTCTGGTAGGTGTTAACCGGGAACGGCGTCAGCGTGTAGTCCCCCCAGCGAGACAAGTACACGTTGTATCCAGAGCCGCCGAGAAGGGGAGCGAGGCGAGTAGCGACATCGACGTTGACATCTTTCTCCAGGAGGTCGCCGTTGCCAGCGCCGGAGTCGAGCGCGCCGTGACCGGCGTCGACGAAAACGGTGTACGGAGGCGGATGGAGGAGTTCGGCGATCGGCCTATCCGGCGGAGGGGCGGCGGCGGGCGCGGCTGGAGCCGCGGGGCCTGCCTCTGGTTCCGCGGACACGATCGCGGGCGGCCCCTCGTTGTGATGGTAGTGCGCTTCGACAAACTCCTCCGCCGGCGGCGGCTCAGCAGGGGGAGTCTCTGTCTCGACGGTCTTCATCTCGACCGTCACAGGCTGCGCAGGACGCGGCGAGGGCGTTGCTGAGCGAACCGGTTCCTGTTCGCCGCCGCCGCAGGACGCGAGGAGCAGAACGGCCACGGCGGCAACTATCGGCCCGAACGGAAGTCTCATCTGCAATGCGTTTAGGTAGACGGAGCAGGTGGCGGTTATGTTGGCCGCGGTTCAGGCGGTGGACGGCCCCAATAATACAACGTCGTGCTCAAGGCGAACGCTGTATGTTCGCAGCGGACGGGCCGCCGGGCCTTCGAGAGGCTCCCCAGTGGTTAAGTCGAAGCGCGACCGATGGGAAGGACAGATCACGGAGCCATCCTCGACGGTCCCCTCGGCGAGTGACCCATTGGCGTGCGAGCACCGGTTGCTAATGGCGCGGATCTCTCCGCCCACATTGAATATCGCGACCTGGTCCCCTCGGTAGTAGACGACGCGGCTGGAGCCGGGTGGGAGAGCGGAAGCATCGGCTACTTTTTGCCACGCGTTCTCGACCGCTTGAGTACTCCGCTCCTCGTGTGCGCCGGTGAGTGAATCAAGCGTCTCTTTCAAGCCCATGGCGATGCAGCTGAAGATCGGCGTGTCCCGCAGGGTGTAAAGACTGGTCTTGGCCTCGCGGAGCTCCATTACCAGATCGAGGAAGTCAGCTGGTTCGTCTGTCTCAAAGGAGACGACAAACTCCTGGTCGTCGAGGCCGAAGGAGTACGTCGTGTTGAGCTTAACGGAGGGATATTTACGCCCGATACGAATGTGTTCGTCCATCATCTTCTGCCGCTGGTCGAGCGACAGTTGGTACCACTCTCGGGTCTTGACGAAAGGATAGACGAACAAGTACTTCGAGTCTCCGGGATGCAATTCCAATCGCTCACCCCGGCCCTCCTCACGGCTGACATAGATCGAAGGGCGGGTCATGGCCAGGTAGGAATAGGGCATCGTCAAGTATGGGCCCATCGGTGTCCCGTTGATGAAGCTTGCGAGCTGCTGGATATCCTCCAGCTCGTCGCCGATCTGCCAGAGCAGAAGATCGGCGTCGCCACGCGTGCCAACGAGGCTGTAGCTGCGGATTTGGAGGCGGTCAGAGAACGCCTGTACTGTGTCCGAGACTGCTCGCGTCCCGCATTCGCGCTCGCTTGAAGGAAGCGCTCGCCAGGCGGGATCTACACGATAGAAGGAAAACTTGACGACCCGTCGCCGGCCTTTGGGATCGCGCGTTTTATCGCTCATTGCAGGTTCGAGAGATACGACCGATCAGTCCCGGCAGCGACGTCACGATTGCCGCGCTGCTACTGGAGCCACGCCGAAGTTCCGTTCGTAGAGTTCGTTGATGTTCGCGAGTTCATCCTCCGATAGCGCCGGGGTATCGGGAGCGCCCACAAACTCGGCCAACTGCTCCGCGTCGTAGATATTCGGCAGCACCGAGGCTACCGCAGGCGAATTGAGCACGAACTGAATGGCCGCCTGACCGATCGTCCTGCCCGTCCGGTCGCTCAAAAACGCAAGCTTCTCGAGCTTCTGAAGGCCTTCCGTGAGCCATTCGCGGGGACGGTGGCTTCGGTGATCGGTCGAAGGAAACGTTGTCTCGGCGGTGTACTTGCCCTCCAGCAGCCCCGATGAATGTGGCACGCGAACGAAAACGCTGACGCCTCGCTGTTCAGCAGCGGCTATGAGGTTTCGGCCCGGGTCTTGCTCGAGAATGTTGTAAATGATCTGGAGGGTCGCGATTCCACGCTCCTGGAGAAGCGCTAGGCCTTCCGCCTCCCAACCATTAGCGGGGCCGAGCGCGGCACCGTAGCAGCGGATTTTACCCTCCGCCTTCAGCTTATCAAGCGTCTGAAACAGCTCGTCGCTGAGGACGGCCCACATCCGCGGGTTGTGGATCTGGTAGACGTCAATGTAATCCGTGCGCAGGCGCCTCAGGCTCTCTTCAACGGCGAAAGTAATGTGCTCCGGCGAAAAGTCCTGGGGCAGTTCTTTATGGCCGTCCCGTTCGCCGGTGTAATTGTAGAAGTCGTAACCGAACTTGGTGGCGATGACGATACGGTCACGAACGTCGCCGAGGGCGTCTGCGAGTATCGTCTCCCCTTTGCCCTGCCCATACGTATCGGCCGTGTCGAAGAAGGTCACGCCGGAATCGTAGGCCTTCCTCAGTAGCTCCATCCCGCGCCGGTCATCATCGATGCCCCACCATCCGGTACTGATGGTCCAGAGACCGAAACCGACGGCCGACACTTCAATCGACGTATCCCCGAGAGTGCGGTACTTCATCTGCGCGAACATTATATCTCCGCATCCCTTCGGGCATGCAAGACAGATTCGCCGAGATTTCTCACCAGCCTGCCCGACGGCAAACTAGAGCAAGCGAACGAACAGGATGACCGCGATCGCGGCGCCAAACAGGACTACCGCAGCCCGGAGTCTGTCCTGACCGAGGCGGCGGGCAACGCCAGCGCCGATATAGCCGCCGGCGAGAGCGCCAACCGCCATCAACGCCGCCGGCGCCCACTCGACGGGGCCAAACGCTGCGAAGTAAAAGACAGCGACGGCGTTAATGAGCAAAGACAATATGCCCTTCAGGGCGTTCAGACGCTGCAGGTCGTCCGGGACCAGGACACTGAGGACGGAAAAAGTCAGGATGCCCAGACCGGCGCCGAAGTACGCACCGTAAACGGCGAAAAGGAAAACGGCCCCCAAAAGAAGCACCGGCACGTGCTCCGCGCTTCGCGCGGACATGCGGTGCCTTTCGGCGAGCTCCGTGAGCCGCCCCTGGAACGCCGTGAGGCCTGTCGCGAACAGGATGAGGAACGGGACGATATACTCGAACGCGGTCTCCGAAGTGGAAAGCAGTATCGCCGAACCGGCGAGAGCCCCAAGAATGCTGGGGACGACGAGCCGAACGATGCGGCGCCGTTGGTTCCCAAGCTCTTCAAGATAACCGAGTGAGCCGCCCAGATAGCCGGGCCACAGCGCAACCGTATTCGTTACGTTGGCTGTCTTCGCCGGATAGCCAGCGGCGACGAGCGCCGGGAAGCTGATGAGCGATCCGCCGCCCGCCACGGCGTTGACCGCGCCCGCGAAGAGCGCCGCAGCCACTAACCCGAGCGCCTCCAGCCAGTCCATTAGCCCGACGCCCGCGCGGTGGCAGTGCCAAAGACGCCCAAATTGGCTCTTAGTATACTGGCGTTCGAGGATGTGACGCGCTGAATATGACCGGAGACGGGACCGCTGCAATTCTCACGGTCGATAACGTCACCAAGTCTTTCGGCGGGCTGCGCGCTGTCGATGGCTGCACTCTGAGCGTGGCCGAAGGCAGTATCACCGGGCTGATCGGCCCGAACGGCGCCGGTAAGACCACGCTCTTCAACCTCGTGACCGGATTTCTGAAACCGGACTCCGGCCGCATACTCTTTCGTGACGATCGAATCGACGGCATTGCGGCACACCAGACATTCCGTAAGGGTATCCTTCGCACCTTCCAAATCCCACGCGAGCTAAAGGGCATGACGGTGCTCGAGAACTTGATGCTGGTGCCAGCGGGGCAAGCGGGGGAGACAGTCTGGAACCCGTGGTTCTTCCCGTCTCGTGTCGCGCGCGAGGAAGAGGCGAATTTCGTCAAGGCTTTGGAAGTCCTCGAGTTTGTTGAGCTGGCCCACCTTCGGGATGAATACGCTGCCAGTCTGTCGGGCGGCCAAAAGAAGCTCCTCGAGCTGGCACGCACGCTAATGTCCGATTCAAGGCTGATCTTGCTCGACGAACCCGGTGCGGGCGTCAACCGGGTGCTGATGAAGAAGCTGGTGGCCGATATTGAAAGATTACGCCGGGAAATCGGGATTACTTTCTTCGTGATCGAACACGATATGGACCTAATCGCCCAGCTGTGTGACACCGTTATCGTGATGAGTGAAGGCAAAACTCTAGCGCAAGGCACGCTCGACGAGATCAAGCGGGATGATCGAGTGCTTCAGGCATACCTTGGAGGCCAATACCGATGAAAACGGGGGGTGATTGTTGCCAGTAGACGGCGGAGTCGTCTTAGAGACGCGAGATATCGTAACTGGGTACGGCGAAGTCGAGGTGCTTCATAGGGTATCCGTTTGGGTGTCCAGCGGCGAGATGGTAGCGGTAATCGGTCCCAACGGAGCGGGCAAATCGACGCTGCTGAAGGCGATCTTCGGGCTGTTGCCGGCGCAGGCCGGCACGGTGTTGCTCAACGGGGCCGATGTTACCGGGAAGCCCCCTGACGCGCTCGTTCAGAATGGGCTCTCGTATGTCCCGCAGGTCGAAAACGTATTCCCCAGCCTGACCATTCAGGAGAACCTGGAGATGGGCGCATTCATACGGCGAAATGGAGTGCGCGAACGAATGGACGAGGTCTTCCACCTGTTCCCCGATCTGGCAGCCCGCAAAAGCGAAAACACAGGCAAGCTCTCCGGCGGGCAGAGGCAAATGCTCGCTCTGGCGCGGGCCCTGATGCTCGACCCGAAGGTGCTCCTGCTGGACGAGCCTTCAGCCGGCCTTTCGCCCAAAATGGTGGGCACTATCTTCGAACGCATAAACGCCATCAACGAGGCCGGGACAGCCGTCCTCCTGGTCGAGCAAAATGCCCGCGAGGCGCTCAGCCTCTGCCGGCGTGGCTATGTGCTTGCGATGGGCCGAAATCGCCTGGAGGGTGAGGCATTGAGCCTCCTGAATAACGAGGAAGTCGGCAGGCTGTACCTGGGCGCCTGAGCATTGACAAGACTAGAAGCAAAGCGGCGAAGTTGGGGCGACCGTTTCCTTGATGTTCGCCGTGCCACAGATGATTTCCTGAGCGGCGGGGGCCTCCTGCTTTTGATCGTTCTGTTCTTTGTCTGGGCAGTGATCGACCGCCGAGACGCGGTCATGATCGGAATTGTTGAGGGAAGCATCCTGGCATTGGGCGCCGTCGGCTTGACACTCGTTTACGGCGTCCTCAAGTTCGCGCATTTCGCCCATGGCGATAGCATGATGCTCTCCGCCTACTGCGCCTTCTTGCTCCTGTCAGGCGTCGTTACCGGCAGCCGTCCCGGCGTCGATGCCGAAGTCTTACCCATTACTGTTTCCGATCTTCCGGCGGCCAGCAGCGAAATCTGGAAATTCTCCTTCGGGTACGGATTGCTTATCGCGATGGCGCTCTCGGCGCTCCTCACCGCCGGTGTGCTGGTGCTGCTGGACAGGCTCGTGTACCGGCGGCTCAGGCGCCGTAACAGCGGCATCGTCATCTTTTCGATTGCTTCGCTCGGGCTTGCGATTGCGATCCGCAGTCTCGTGCTGATCGTGTGGGGCCCGACGCCTCGGAAATACACGACGGTCGTGCGGCAAAACATACACCTCCCGTTCGACACCACGATCCTCGCGGATCAACTTTTCATCATCGCGGCGGCAATCACTGTGACCGCTCTAGCCTATGTTTTGCTGTTCAGGACCAAGCTGGGTAAGGCAATGCGGGCTATGGCCGACAACCCCGAGCTCGCGCGCATCAGTGGAATCAAGACCGAGCTGGTGATTGTCCTCACCTGGGCACTCGCCGGAGCATTGGTTGCGGTAGCGGGAGTATTGCTCGCCCTCCAGGCGCAGCTGGACCCGCAGCTTGGGTTCGTCCTCCTTTTGCCGCTGTTCGCGGCGGCTATTCTGGGTGGCGTTGGCAACCCGCAGGGAGCCTTTTTCGGGGGCATGATCGTCGGCGTCGTTCAGTCCGTAGTCGTGACTTTCGATTTCCTGAGCCCAGGCTACAAGTTCTCCGTCGCGTTCGTGATCCTGATACTGATTCTGCTGATACGGCCGCGGGGGCTTTTTGGGGCCAAGCTATGAGTTTTCTCAGGCCGACGCTATTCCGTATCCCAGTGAAACCGGCCTCCCTCGTCGCGCCCGCAACTGTGGCGTTGGTGACGGCGCTCCTGATCTTGATTCCGTTCGAGCGCTCAAATGGGGATACCAGCGGGGTGATTAGCTTCCTTGTCTCCTTTCTGACATTCGTGGCGATATACGCGATATTCACGCTCGGACTGAACGTCCAATGGGGTTATAGCGGGGTCTTCAATTTCGGTGTTCTGGGGTTCTTCATGCTCGGCGCATACACCGCCGCCATCGTGACGAAGGAGCCGGCCAGTGGGAACTTCACGGACTACATCGGCGGGTTCGGGGGAGACCTGGACCTGCTGCCCTGGCTAAGCAGCGACGAGTGGTTGCCTCACCTGGTTGGTCTCGCCGCGGCCGCCGGAGTGGCGGGCCTTGCCGCACTGCTGCTCGCGGTGCCTACGCTCAGGCTGCGAGGTGATTACCTCGCGATCGCGACGATAGGGGTCGCTGAAGTGTTGAGGCGCGTGGTCATTGAGGAAACCTGGCTGGTGAACGGGACGCGAGGCTTAACGGGTGTGCCGCGACCATTGGGCGGGCTGGTCGATTCTAGCGACTACAAATATCTGCTGCTGGCAATATGCGGCACCTTTCTCGTCCTTATCTATCTCCTGATTGAGCGAGCGATCCGGTCGCCCTGGGGCCGCGTGCTTATGGCGCTGCGAGAGGACGAGATGGCAACGGAGGCCAGTGGCAAGAACGTATTTGCTTTCAAGATGCAGAGCTTCGTGATGGGCGCCGCAATCATGGGCGCCGGTGGTGCGATTTACGCCTATGCTAGCAGTTCCTTAACCCCGGAGGTGTTCACGCACTTCTTTGCCACCTTTCTTTTCTGGGCCATGCTCATTCTGGGTGGCAGTGGCAATAATCGGGGCGCGATCGTCGGCGCCTACGTGCTCTGGGGCTTCTGGACCATCACGCTCCAGTTTCAAAGCTACGACCTGCCGGACCTGGTCGAAACCCGGATGCCGTACGTACGCGAACTCGTGCTCGGCACGCTGATAGTGGCGGTGCTTCTCGTCCGCCCCGCTGGGCTGCTGCCCCAAAGGCGTCAGGTCTCGGTCTGGGTGGAGCGGCAGTTGAAGCGAAGACCGCCGTCGCCGAGCGGGTCATCTGGTGCTGACGTTGAGCTCAGCAGTAGGTAACACCTGAGGGGGAGCCGAGGTCGCTCCCCCTGGTCGCGCGCTTTAGTAGGATGAGGTCGAGTTCGGGCTTCCTCCGCCCCCGGCTGACGGCGTGGGAGTCCCCAGTGCCACTTCGGTAATGTCCGTAACTTCCTTCTTTACGATGTGTACTCGGAAGACCTTGTCGGTGACGAGCTTCTTATTGGCTGCGTCCACATGGAACCACTCAATTGCTCCGATTTGCGGGTCACCCTTATCGTCGAACTCGAAAGGCCCTACCACCCCTTCGTAGTCGATGTCGTCGCCTTTCTTGAGAGCCGCGACGGCTTGCTTGAAGTTGTCGCTTCCCGGCTCGAACTGCTTGCCGGGAGCATTGGCGACGTCACGCAGTTTATTACGCATCGCCGTCGAGTCGGTGCTGCCAGCTGCTTCGGCTGAGAGGGCGATGAGGTAAACGGCGTCGTACGCTTCCTTAATGTAAGGCAATTCCGGTAGCGGACCGTATTTTGCTTTGTAACGCTCCGCGAAACCCCCGGAGGGTTGCGTCGGCAGATTCCCCGGCGAAGTGCCCTTAACCCCATCGAAGTTATCCCAACCCAGTTGGTCGAGCATCTTGTCGGACTTCGTGCCGTCAACGAAGAGGAACTCTTGCGTGATTGACTGCTCGAGCGCCTCGCGAAGGAAAACCCCGGCGCTCTCTGGATAGGCGATCGCCGCGAGAGCCTGCGCCCCCTTGCAGCGCTGCAGCTCGCTGGCGTAAGTCGCCTGTGCCGATTCGTGCGGGACCTGATCCGTTACAGTCCCGCCCAGCGCCTGAAATTCGGTCGTGAACGCGTTGCTCAGCCCCTTGCCATACGCGTTGTTGATGTACATCGTGCAGACTTCGGTAATTGCGGAGGCGTTGGCCAGCTGGGCGAGGACGAGACCTTGAGCGGCGTCGGAGATCGTCGTCCTGAACAGGAAGTCGTTGTCCTTGGCATCAGTGAGCCCAGGCGAGGTCGAAGCGGGCGATATCTGAAGAATTGAGTCGGGGCCGCTGACAGTCTCCGCCACCTGAAGGGAGACGCCACTGCTGAGAGCGCCGACTATCGCCTGCACTTTCTCGACATCGACCAGGCGGCGCGCTTCGCTCACGCCCTGTTGCGGCGAGGTCCCGTCGTCCGCGCGGACCAGCTGAACCTGGTTGCCAAGCACTCCTCCAGAAGCGTTGATTTCGCTAACGGCAAGTTCAGCCCCGTTGAAGATAGGCTGACCAAACTTCGAGAGGTCACCCGTGAAGGACATAAGCGCGCCAATTTTTAAGGCCGCGCTCTGCGAGGGCGAAGTCGCGCCCGGGGAACCGCCTTGCTTTTCTTCGTCGTTGCCTCCACAAGCGAGGGTAAGAATCAAGCCGGCGAAGATCGCTAGAGCTGCGAGCCACCGATAGCGCTCTGACCAATGCGGCATGACTGTCTCCTTTCGCTTACCAGCGAAGCCACGGGTGCGTAGATTCGAAGTTAAGGTAGTCCCGACGGACGGTGCCGTCAAGCCAATGCAAAGTAGAGGACTTCCCAAGTAGTGCCGCCTAGGGAAAGTCCGCGCTAACCCGCCGTCTGCGGCGTCTAGTAATATGTTCGGCTAAGTCGCCGCTTGGGGAGACTAACGCGCTCCGTGCCAGACCCCCATGTGCTGGCGGATCGTTTCATGGTAGGCGCCGGGCTGGTAATAGCGATCGTAGAACTCGGTCTCCAGATGGTGCGCCTGGAACCAGATGTTCATCATCATCGGATCGATCGTGGCCGGAAAGCGGCCGTACGTCTCCCAGATGTAGGAGCACAGCGCTTTCGTGGCGTCCAGGCACCAGCCGGGCGTCTTCTGGACGAGCTTATCCAGCGACTGCCTGTCCTTGAGTCCCACCGGGCCGCCTTCCTCCTTGTAGATCCCGCTCCCGCCCCACTTTGCGTCGAAGATCGCCTGGACGGCCGCATCCATATCCGGGTAGTACGGCGGGCAGAAGGCCTGGAAATGATCGTCGAGGCCCACCGGAACCGGTCGCGGACCCGCCTCTTGGTTCAGCGTCTTGATTGGCCCGAACTTTGAGGGGATGTGAAAGCGGAAGCCCATCATCGGGAAGATGAAAGCGCTCACGGACGAGGTAAAGATCCAGCCTCCGAGGCCCATCGCCTGCAGCGCCAGGTACATGTTCTGCAACATGATTGCCTGCTCGGTACCCGGGATGATCATCTGCATCGAGCTCTCGAGGCCCGATAGCGGGTAGCCGCGCGAGCGGTCGAGGTAGCCTTTGTCAGCCCACTCCTTTAGAGGCTCGGCGTTGCCGTTCAGGTCGTCATAGACGTAGTAGGAGTTTGGCTCGTCCATCACGAGCATCAGCACGTTGATGTACTCCCAGGTGACATCGCTGATCGGCATAAAGAGTGTGCTGCCGGGCTGGTTGACGTTCCACCAGTTGAAGGGCTGAGTGATACCGGCGATCATCGGCACCTGGAGCCGGCCGTTGCCTATCTGCACCGTGTTTACGCGAAAGGCCTGGACGATCTTTTCGCGATCGTCGAGCGACTCAAACTCCTGCATCGCCGATGCGTGCTTGTCGCGGAGCTTGACCATGTATGTGCCTTCATCGTTCGTATAGAACAGCTCCGTGCCGTGCGAGCCGCAGGCGCTGGCATAAACGCGGCCGACGAACTGGAGCATCGTGTTGCCACACCAATTGCTACCTGCCTGGTCGTTGAACGGGAGGTCCGCAAGATTGACGCCACTGATGCCTGTCCCCGCCATGACTAGCATCGCTTCCTCGATTTCATCGAGCGGTACCGGCTCCTTGCTGGACTGGAAGGGGGCGAGGTCTCCCGGCATTTCGGCGCCCAGCGGAAAGCGTCGGGCGCGGCGCTGGAAGATCGCGTCGAAGAGCGGGTAATTCCACGCCCGCTGAGCCGGCTCGATTGAGACGACGGGTTCAGTCACGGGTGTTCGGGTGAGCACCATGGGGAGCACCTCCGTAATGTCGAACGATTCGCGAACCGATTATACGTCAGGGAACTGGTCCTCGACAGTAATGCAGCCAAGCCGGTACCGGCGTGAGCGCGTGCTATCATTAGCCGCGAATGATCTTCATCTTCCTCGACTTCCTCAGTATTAACTTCTTCGCCGCAGTCATCTTTGTCGGCGCCATGATCACCGCTCTCGTCCTCGGTATTTCGTTCCACGAATTCTCGCATGCTTTCGTAGCGGACCGGTTAGGCGATGGGCTCCCGCGGAGAATGGGCCGCCTTACCCTGAACCCCCTCGCGCATCTGGAACCTGTCGGAACAATGCTCATGCTGCTGGTGGGCTTCGGCTGGGGGCGCCCGGTGCCCGTAAATCCGAATGCGACGCGCAACCCAAAGGCCACGCTTGGTTTTACCGCCGCGGCGGGACCGCTTTCGAACTTTGTCGTTGCAGCGATCGCCGGGCTGCCGATAAAGCTCAACTTGGTCTCATGGACATCCCCCTTCATCAAGGACAACGCGAGAGCTCTGGCCGTGCACGGTTGGACCTCTGGCGAATACCTGAGCGTCTATCTGAGCGCGATCGTTCTATTCAGCCTCATTCTCGGCGTGTTCAACCTCCTTCCTATTGCACCGCTGGACGGCTTCAAGGTCGCGCTTGGTTTCTTGCCGCGGGACCTCTCTATTGAGTTCGCCAAGCTTGAGCGGTATGGCCTCGTCATCTTGTTCTCGCTCTTTTTCGTGGTCCCACTTCTCACGGGCAAGTTCCTACTATTCGAGATCATGTCGCCGATCATCAGGGTGCTGGCGTGGTTGTTCGCAGGAACGAGCGGAGACCCATTTGTTTGAGCGGCCGTTTTACCGTACGCGGCAGTTGATCGGTGCTCTAAACCCGCGAATTGACGGTTGCGAGCGAGCAGAGGCTGCGCAGTTGCTCGGTCGGGAGTTGTGGCCTCTCTTTGAGTCGATGAGCAAGCGGGACCAGCGGCATGGTCTGGACGTGTATCGAACCCTTAAGGAGCAGGGCCATACGGATTCGGATTTGCTGATCGCGTCGCTTCTGCACGATTCAGGGAAAGCGGCGGTGGCGGGTGTTCGCGTGAAGCTGTGGCACCGAATCGCGTTTGTCTTGCTGGAAGCCGGCGCGCCGTGGGCTCTGCGCCGATTGGCGAGAGGGCGCAGCGGACTGGCGGCGCTGAACCAGCACGCTGAACGCGGAGCGCTGGTGGCGGGGGCGCTTGGCGCTCCTGTCGCCGTTGTGGAACTTATTCGCAGACATGAAGACACAAACGCGCTCGACGAGCGACAGCGGCTGCTACGCATCGCCGACGATTCATGCTGATCCAACGTTTTCGGAGCCTCGCCGCGCATTCAATTGTAAGCACACAGACGGCCTGATAAGCTCGTGATGCGAGATGGACAGATCTAACGGCAAGAAGCGCATCACAATCGTAGGCACCGGGTTGATCGGCGGATCGCTGGGGATGGCGTTGAAGGCCGCCCGGTTAGCGGGACTCGAGATCGTAGGCCATGATAGGGACCGGGGCAACGCCAGTCAGGCCGAGAAGTCGGGAGCGATCGATCGCGCGGAACACAACCTGCAGCGGGCCGTGACAGGCGCGGGGATGGTTATCATTGCCGTTCCCATTCTCAGCGTGCGCGAAGTGATGCAGCAAATCGCACCCGAGCTCGCCGAGGGTACCGTCGTGACGGACACGACCAGCACTAAGGCACACGTGATGCACTGGGCAAAGGAGGCGTTACCCGAATACATCAACTTTGTGGGCGGACACCCAATGGCCGGCAAGGAGACCACCGGCATTGCATACGCCGAAGCTTCGCTGTTTCGCGGGAAGGCCTACTGCATTTGTCCCGCGGTGGACGCTTCTGATACCGCCGTGAAGACCGTCCTCGGACTCGTGCGAGTCGTTGATTCGGAGCCGCTATTTGTCGACCCCGAAGAGCATGACATCTACGCGGGGGCTGTCAGCCATCTGCCGCTGATGATGTCCACCGCGCTCTTCTCGATGCTACGTGCGAGTCCAGCCTGGAATGACATGGGAATGATGGCCTCATCCGGATTCAACGATGTCACGCGCCTGGCGGTGAGTGACCCGGCTATGAGCCACGGTATTTGGGCGACCAACCGAGATGCCTTAATCCACTGGTTGGAGCGAATGGCCGATGAGCTTCGGCGGTTCCGGGACATGCTTCAGGATGCGCAAGACGAAGCCCTTTTGGAAACGTTTCTTAAGGCCCAAATTGAGCGCGAGGCTTTCCAGCGCCAGCCCCCCCGTAGACAGATGGAAGCGGCAACGGCCAAGGTGGACTCCGGCCAGGCGCTCCTGAGCATGCTCGTAGGTGGGGCGCTGGCCAAGAACATTCAGCGAGCGAAGCAGCTCCCGGAACTCATGCGCCAGGCGCCGGGAGCGGACGAGAAGGACGGCAAACGCCGGCCGACGCTCGCCGAGAGGATCGCTGAGGACGTCCGCCGCGACCTCGAGAAGCTGGAGCAGAAGAGGGGCGAAAAGCAGATCGACACAGAAGACGAGTCCAGCAATAAGACTTAACCGCAGATGCAGCGGACCGTTACTACGGCGAAGGCCATCCGCGGCACCTTAGGCGTCTCCGCCAATAAATCTATTTCGCACCGCGCTGCCATCTTGAACGCTATCGCTGATGGCGAAGCGATCATAGAAGACTTCCAGCGCGGGGCGGACTGCCTGGCGACAATCAGTTGCCTGCGCCGGCTCGGCGCTACGTGCCGGTGGCGCGGTGATTCCGCTCTCGTCGTGAAGGGCCTCGGAAGTCAAGGCCTGCGGGAGCCCTCTTCGGTCCTTGACGCGCGGAACTCAGGCACGACGATGCGCCTGCTTACCGGTCTGGTCGCAGCTCAGCCGTTTCTCTCCGTAATCAATGGTGATGCCTCGCTCAGGATGCGGCCGATGGGAAGGATCGTCGAGCCGCTAAGGAAAATGGGCGCTGATATCACCGGCCGCGATGGAGGGCGCCTCGCTCCGCTGGTGATACGAGGAGGACCGCTGCGCGGCATCCACTATCGGATGCCCGCCGCCTCGGCTCAGGTGAAGTCTGCCCTACTGCTGGCGGGCCTTTACGCCGAGGGCGAGACGGTCATCGAGGAGCCGGCGCCAACGCGCGACCACACCGAGCGAATGCTGCGAAAGATGGGTGCCGATTTGCAGTTCGGCGAAGGAGCCGTCATTCGCATCCGGCCGCGCACGCGAGAACTGGAAGCGATGTCGCTACGTGTGCCCGGGGACATCTCGTCAGCAGCACCGTGGCTGGTGCTGGCGTCCGCACACCCCGATGCCGCGATTCAAATAGTCGACGTAGGCGTGAATCCGACACGCACCGGCATCCTCGACTGCCTGACTTTGATGGGAGCCGACATCCGGCTGGAAAACGAGCGGTTGTGGGGAGCGGAGCCCGTGGCGAACATAGCCGTCCGATCATCGCAGTTACGGGGCATTACCATTGGCGGCGATCTTGTACCGCGATCAATCGATGAACTACCGCTGATGGCCCTGGCCGGTTGCTTCGCGCAGGGAGAGACGGTCATCAAGGACGCCGCTGAGCTTGCCGTGAAGGAATCGAACCGGATTCGCACGACTGTAGAAGGCTTACGGGCGCTAGGGGCCAACCTGGAAGAACGAGAGGACGGTTTCCGCGTCTGGGGCCCGCAAAAGCTACGCGGGGCTGTGGTATCGTCACATGGCGATCACCGGTTGGCCATGCTGCTGGCCGTCGCCGGAGCTCTTTCTCAGGGAGAGACCGTGGTCGTCCAAGCAGAAAGCGTTTCAATATCATATCCGCGATTTTGGCTCGATCTCGACGGGGTCCGACGGCCATAAGGGACCACCGTGACCGGTCAAAGGATGACGATGCGGTGAAGGAGGCGTGCTAGTGGCGCAATCTCAAGACGGCACGACGGAGCTCGTGCATGTGGGCTTCGGGCATTTCCTTTCAGTCGACAAGATCCTGGCGCTCGCCAACATGAGCAAAGGGACAGCACCGATCCAGCGGCTCGTGCGCGATGCCAAAAAACGAGGCATGATTGTTGACATGACGACGGGACGCAAGACAAAGACAGCCGTAATCACGCCATCAGGGCACATCGTGCTATTGGCGATAACTCCTGAGGCGGTTGCGGGTCGCGTCAGTGGAAAGAGTAGTCGCGAATCAGTGGCAGACGGTGAATAGTGCTAATTAAACTGGCAAACGTTGGGTTTGGTAGCTTCGTCTCGTTAGAGCACACGCGGCGCGCGCTTGCGCCGCAATCTGCCAGCGTGCAAAAGCTGGTCCGAGAGCAGAAGATCAACGCCACAGTTGTGGACCTGACGAACGGGCGGCGGACAACCGCAGTGATCCCGCTCGATAACGGCCAGCTCGTACTGGTCGCTGCGCAACCGAAAAAGTTGAGGACACAGGGCCTATTGATCGACCTGGTAGAATTCCGGCGCAGTACACCTACGAGGTGACAAAAGCGCAGAGCCCGCTGCTCGTCGTACTAACTGGGCCTTCAGGGGCGGGCAAGGACTCCCTTCTAGCGCGATTGAAGTCGCAAGACCCTTCCTCCTACATCGTCGTTAATGTCACAACGCGCCCGCCGCGCGCCGGCGAGCAGGAAGGAGTTGACTACCATTTCGTGTCAAAGGAGGAATTTGAGCGCCTTCGCCGCAATGGTGAACTGCTGGAGCGCGCGCTTGTGTACGGCCAAGACAAAGGCGTCCCGAAGTCTCCGATCCGACAGGCACTCGCAAGGGGGCGCGACGTGCTCCTTCGAACAGACATTCAGGGTGCCCGCACCATCAAGCGTCTCGTTCCTAGCGCCACCACCATCTTTGTCTCGCCGCCCTCGGAGACCGAATTGAGAAGGCGGGTGCGCGAGCGCGGCGGTGACACACGAGAACAGGTCAAAATCCGAGAAGAGACCGCAACACAAGAAATGGCAGCCGCCTCCGAGTTCGACTACCAGGTTGTTAACGATGACCTCGAGGAATGCGCGAACGAAGTCCGCCGGATTATCACGAAAGAGCAATCTCGGCCGGATCGAGACGAGATCATCGTCTAGCCCGGGGGCTCTGGGCAAGATGATGCCAACTCCCATTCTTGATTGACGGATCGCTCAATGCCTGCTACACTGCGGAACACAAAGAAACAGATAGCGGCTGAGAACGGGACTAGTAGCCCGCAAGGCGAGGCAAAGAGAGCCGGGAACAGGTGGAAGCCCGGCGTCGGCGCAGCGGGAGAATGGACCCAGGAGCCGCCAGCCGAAAGTCCATTCGGGTGGATGAGTAGGCAAGGCCGGAGAGGGCACCGTTACAGGCCCAGGGCATCCTCCGAGAGGCTTAGTTGGTCGGGGCGTGCCTGGAAAGATGTCGCTGCAGGCGACAATTAGGGTGGCACCGCGAGAACCCCTCGCCCCTTGGGCGCAGGGGTTTTTGATTTGGGAGCAAATGTTGAGAGACGGCAGAGTGCGCAAGCGAATACTGACAGGTGACCGGCCGACCAGCGATGCCTTCCACCTGGGCAACTACGTGGGTACGCTTGCTAATCGCGTCCGCCTACAGGACCAGTATGAGACGTTCCTCCTGCTCGCCGATCTTCATCTCCTAACCACCCGGACAAGCGATTTGGAAGAGGTGGGGCACAACATCCACGAGCTTGTGCTCGACTACCTCAGCGTAGGAATCGACCACAACAAGACAACGATCTATCTGCAATCGCTTGTTCCAGAAGTGCTCGAACTCGCTTGGATCTTTATGTCGCTCGTTAGCGTCCCGCGTGCGCAACGCATTCCGTCGCTAAAGGAAGTCGTGCGCGACCTCAAACTCGACACCGCATCGATGGCGCTCCTCTCATACCCTATCCTCCAGGCAGCCGATATCCTGATGGTGAAGGGCGACTTGGTCCCCGTCGGAAAGGACCAGCTCTCCCACATTGAGCTCACTCGTGAAATCGCCCGGCGGTTCAACGATACGTTCGCGCCCGTCTTTCCAGTGCCGGAAGGACTGGTTGGTACCGTTCCTACACTGCCGGGCACCGACGGGCAGGCGAAGATGGGTAAGTCGCTGGGCAATGCCATCTTCCTGCGCGACGACGCCGAGACCGTGAAGCGAAAAGTGATGTCCATGTACACAGACCCTAAACGCATCCGAGCTGACATTCCCGGCCGCATTCAGGGAAATCCGGTCTTCATCTACCACGACGCGTTCAACGATGATCGGGCCGAGGTTGAGGACCTGAAGGCGCGCTATCGAAAGGGCAAGGTGGGTGACGTTGAGGTTAAGCAGAAGCTGATCGCCGCTCTCAATCGATTCCTCGAACCAATTCGAGAGCGGCGCGCCCGTTTCGCCGCCGAGAAAGGCCTGGTCGAGGCCATACTGAGCGGAGGCACCGCCAAAGCACGAGACGAGTGCCTGCAAACGCTGTCCGAAGCACGCGAAGCGATGGGCTTGACTTACTTCCGGGGCAGACACGACGTATTGGGAGCGAAGTGAACTACACACCCGATCTCCAGACGGTACTCGAGCTCGCCAAACGGGGGGAGAACAACCTCGTGCCGGTGTTCAAGGACATACCGGCCGATCTGGAAACACCGGTATCCGCCTTCTTGAAGGTGGCTCGCGGCGAACATTCCTTCCTCCTCGAGTCCGTCGAAGGCGGCGAGAGGCTCGCTCGCTACAGTTTCATCGGCACGGAGCCATATCGGGTGCTGCGCTCGGGTCCGTTTCCCGATCCGGCACAAGGATCGGACCCGCTCCGGGAGGTGGGGCAGGAGCTGTCGCGGTACAAGATCTCGCACCCTAGAGTCGCAGACCCACGCAGCGCGCTGCCCCGCTTCACTGGAGGGGCGGTGGGTTTTCTATCCTACGATGTCGCGCGACACTTCGAGCGGCGCGTTCCTGTGCCAGAGCCGGACCCGCAGGGCCTTCCCGAGGCGCTCTTCATGTTCGTCGATGCGCTGCTCGTGTTCGATCACCTTCAGCACACCATCAAAGTGGTTGCGCATTGCCGACTGGACGGCGACGTTCAAGCATCCTACCGGCAGACGTGCTGGCGGATAGACGAGCTCGCGAAGCGGCTAAATCAAACCCTGCCTGCCAGCCCCTACCCACTCAATCCCCAAGTGCCAAGCGAGCAAGGGGTGCAATCCAACGTTGCCAAGGACCGCTTTCTCCAGAACGTGGAGCTCTGTCGCGAGCATATCGTTGCCGGCGATATCTACCAGGTGCAGATATCCCAGCGTTTTCAGCGGCGCACTCCAGCACACCCCTTTTCGGTATACCGCGCGCTTCGCGTCGTGAACCCGTCGCCGTATATGTACTATCTGGCGATGGGGGATTCGTACATTGTCGGCGCATCGCCGGAGATGCTCGTCCGCGTGGAAGATGGGCTGGTCGAGACGCATCCCATCGCGGGCACGCGCAGACGGGGTCGCGATGAGGAGGACGAGCGCCGGATGGAGGAGGAATTGACGAACGACGAGAAGGAGCGCGCGGAGCACATCATGCTGGTGGACCTAGCGCGCAACGACATCGGGCGCATCGCCCAGCCTGGGACAGTCAAGGTTACAGAGCTGCTTGCCGTGGAAAAGTACTCGCATGTGATGCATCTCGTATCTCATGTAGAGGGGCGGCTGCGGCCCGGACTAACGTCTTTTGATGCGCTTCGCGCGAACTTCCCTGCCGGGACTGTCACGGGGGCTCCCAAGATCCGGGCGATGGAAATCATCGCTGAGCTGGAGTCGGACCGTCGGGGGCCTTACGGAGGTACGGTCGGCTATTTCGACTTTTCCGGTAACCTCGATTCCGCCCTCACAATCCGCACGATCGTAATGAAGGATGGCGTTGCCTACGCGCAGGCAGCCGGAGGCATTGTTTACGACAGCGTGCCCGAACTCGAGTACATGGAAAGCGGCAACAAGGCGCGGGCGATGCTCAAAGCGATCGAAGCCGCGGAGGAAATGGAAGAGGGGCTGGTTGTGGTCGGCAGCCGCGGTTACTAAGTCCGTGGTTTAGATAGCATGCAGCTGAAGGGTAAAGTCGCGATCGTAACGGGTGGCGGAAGCGGCATCGGACGCGCCATCGGCGTCGGACTCGCCGGCGAAGGAGCTTCAGTCGTCGTGGCCGACATCGACAGCAACTCGGCGGATGCTGTCGCGGCCGAACTCGAAGAGTTGGGGTCGTACGCGCTGGCCGCTACAGTTGATGTATCCAAGTCGGACCAGGTCGATGCCCTGGTTGAGGCCGCGGTGGAACGCTTCGGGCGGCTAGATATCCTGATAAATAACGCGGGGCGAGCGGCGCGCGGTTTCGTTAGCGAGATGCCGGACGAGGCGTGGGACAGCGTGATCAGCGTCAATCTCAGAGGGACGTTTCTCTGCTCGCGCGCTGCACTCCAACATATGATCCCGCAGCGGTCCGGCCGAATCATCAATACGGCCTCGGGGCTCGGAATTCGGGGCTCCCCGGGAGGTGCTGTCTACGGTGCCTCGAAGGCCGCGATAATTAACTTCACAAAGTCGCTCGCACAGGAAGTGGCGCGCTATGGCATCACGGTGAACGCAATTGCGCCGGGCGTTACGGACACGCCGCTCTGGCGCGGGTTCCGCTCTGACGCCGACATCGTGGAGGCGCTGGAGTCGGGGAGGGTCGGCGCGCCTGAGGATTTCGTCCCGCTGGTCATTTTTCTTTGCAGCGAGGCGGGCGGCATACACTGCGGGATCATGGTAGACCGTGACATCTATGTGTCAAGGGGCGAGCGATGATCCTGCTGATCGACAACTACGACAGCTTTACGTACAACCTCTATCAGTACCTGAGCGAGCTGGGCGCCGTCGTCGAAGTCGTGCGGAACGACGAAGCCACGGTTGAGGACATTGATGTGATGGCGCCCGATAGGATCGTAATCTCACCCGGCCCTGGCACGCCGAGTGATGCAGGAATCAGCGTGCCTGTCGTCCGGCACTTTGCGGGGAAGACGCCGGTGCTCGGCGTTTGCCTCGGACACCAGTCGATCGGAGAAGCGTTCGGAGGAGTAGTGGCTGGCGCCGGCGAAATACTTCACGGTAAGACCTCGCAGATCAAACACGGCGGTGAGGGCGTGTTTCGCGGGCTCCCCGACCCGTTTGAAGCGATACGCTATCATTCCCTCGCGATCCAGAGAGAGGGCTTCCCGTCGAAAGAGCTGGCCGTTACGGCTGAATCAGACAGCGGAGTGATCATGGGCGTCCGCCACAGGCGGTACCCGATCGAGGGCGTGCAATTCCATCCGGAGTCGATTCTCACCGCCGTCGGCAAGGATATCCTGCGGAACTTCCTCGAGGGCTAAACAGTAACGTCACATGACCATTCGCGAAGCCATCGCCGCCATCGTGAACGACCGTCGCGACCTAACGGAAGACGAGGCATCCTCTGCAATGTACGAGGTGTTCAGCGGCGAAGGCACGCCCGCTCAACTGGGCGCCCTGTTAATCGCGCTAAGGATAAAGGGCGAGTCGGTCGACGAGATCGTCGGCTTGGCGAAAGTAATGCGGGAGCACTCTCTGCGCGTCGAGGTTGAGGGCCCTCTGCTGGATACTTGCGGGACGGGCGGCGACAATCAGGGGACGTTTAATGTATCGACGGCGGCAGCATTCATCGCGGCCGGAGCAGGCGCCCGAATCGCCAAGCACGGCAACCGGGCAATGACGAGCGGTTGCGGTTCGGCTGATCTTCTCGAAGCGCTCGGGGCGAAAATCGATCTCTCGCCGGGCCAAGTCGCGCAATGCATCGAGCGGACGGGGTTCGGCTTCATGTTCGCGCAGGCCTTCCACCCGGCAATGAAGCACGCGGCCGGGCCTCGGCGAGAGCTCGGCGTGCGCACAGTATTCAATATTCTTGGACCGCTGACGAATCCTGCGCACGCCAATCACCAGCTGTTGGGTGTCGCGAGCCCTGAGATTGCGCCGAGGATGGCCGCCGCGCTCCAGCGGCTGGACCGCGGGCACGCGCTCGTGGTTCATGGAGATGACGGGGTCGATGAACTGTCCATCAGCAGCCCCTCGCTCGTCTGCGAAGTGCGCGGCGAAGGAGCGCACGAGTACTCAATCTCGCCGGAAGATGCAGGACTTCCCCGGGCTGCGGCGCGCGCTATGAGGGGTGGCACTCCAAAAGAGAACGCGGCTGTTCTTCTGAACGTGCTGACAGGCGAGCGCGGACCCATTCGCGACGTAGTCGTCTTGAACGCCGCGGCCGCTCTTCAAGCCGCGGATATAGCCCCGGGCCTCAAGGAGGGTGCTCGCATGGCAGAAGGCGCCATCGATTCCGCGGCGGCGAGGCAAAAGTTGGAGGCGTGGGTGCGGCTAACGCAAAGCTTCGCCTGAGCACCGCGATTCTTGGCCATGACGCAGAAGACAGGCACAATCCTCGACCGCATCGTCGCTGACAAGCGCGGCGAGCTTGCTGCGGCAGCATCCGCTGCGCCGTTAGCGGAACTCCAGATGCGCGCGCGAAATGCGCCCTCGGTGCGGCCGTTTGCACGGGCGCTCCTCGGTGCACGGGTAGCGCTCATCGCCGAGGTGAAGAAGGCGTCACCTTCCCGCGGTCTCTTACGAGCCGACTTCGACGCCGTCGCGCTCGCCAAGGTATACGCCAACGCCGGAGCGGCCGCGATCTCCGTCCTCACAGACGCGAAGCTTTTCCTGGGTTCGCTGGGTGACCTTCGCAGCATTCGAGACGCGCTTCCCGATGGCCCACCTCTGCTTCGAAAGGATTTCTTGTTCGACCCGTATCAGATCTATGAGGCTCGCTGCTCGGGTGCGGATGCCGTCCTGCTGATCTGCGCGATACTTGAACCACCCCTGTTTCAGGACCTCATGGACAGCGCTAAGAAACTTGATATGGATGTGCTCGTTGAAGTGCACGACGAGAAGGAGCTGCAGGTGGCCCTCTCGGCTGGAGCCGACCTGATCGGCATCAACAATCGCGATCTGCGGACGTTTGAGGTGGATTTGGCGACGACCGAGCGCCTGGCGCCGCGTGTGCCTAACGGCGTGACTCTAGTCGCGGAGAGCGGATTTTTCACGCGAATGGACATCCGCCGCCTGGAGGCCTGCGGCGTGAGCGCCGTGCTCATTGGCGAAGCCCTGGTTACTGCCGACGATGCCGGCGCAAAGATTCGCGAGCTATTTCGATGACTGACGCCAAGACGAGCGAGCACGAGAAGTCAATGCGCCGCGTCCGTCGGTTCTACCAGATATCCGCCCAAAGAGAATGGGAGCGCCTTGAGCACCCGACGCAAGGAGCGCTGGAGTTTGCGATCAACAAGGCATGGATACAGAAATTCCTCCCCGAATCCGGTGCACGGATCCTCGATATCGGCGGCGGGCCCGGGCGCTATTCCATCTGGCTGGCGGCACAGGGCTATCGCGTTACGCTGGCCGATCTGTCGCCGGACCTTCTCGCGATCGCTCGTGAGAAGGCGAGCGAGGGGGGCGTTGAACTCGAAGACGTTGTTGAGGTGAACGCAGTGGACTTATCACAGTTCGCCGAGGACAGCTTCGACGCCATTCTCTGCCTCGGGCCCATGTACCACCTGCTCGAGGAGTCCGACCGTGAAGCCGTCGCTGGGGAAGTGTTTAGAGTCCTGAAGCCCGTTGGCCACGCGTTCGTTGCCTTCTTGAACCACCTGAGCGCGCTGCGGGCCGTCGTCAATCAGGACATCCCGTTCTTCACCCCCTACACTTTCGATATCGTCAAGCACTGGCACCATGACCATGTGATGGACTTTCCCGTCGCCGGAATCTTCTCGCCAGCGTGGGTGGTCCACCCGCGAGATGTACCGCCTTTGATGGAGCGGCATGGGTTTCGCACCGTCGAACTGGTTTCTTCGCAGAGCGTGGCTGGGGATGTGCAAGGACATCTCGCCCTATTCGCCGAGCGTCAACCAGAGCTCTACAGGTGGGTGATCGATGAACTCGTGAAACTCGCCAACGACCCGACCATCATCGGGTCCGCATGGCATCTTCTATACATCGGACGAAAGCCATGACGCTGGTCAAGATTTGCGGCGTCTCGGAAGTCACGCATGCCCGGGCGGCAGCTGCACTCGGCGCGGACTTCGTTGGTATGGTCTTCGCGCCTTCACGGCGCCAAGTGACGCTAGGTCAGGCGAAACGAATCGCGAGCGGGCTGCGCAAGGACGGCGAGCCGGCGCCTGACGCACGTGATGCAGACTCCCTGGAAGAAGAATTGACCCGCCGCAGACCGCTCCTCGTCGGGGTCTTTGCGGACCAGGATGCGGACACGATAAATGCAATCTGTGACGACGTTGGCCTCGACCTCGTCCAGCTTTCCGGATCGGAACCGTGGGAGGTATGTGCGCATATCCGCCGGCCCATCTTCAAGTGCATGAAGGTACGCGACGGTGAGACAGCAGAACAGCTGATGATGCATGTCCACGCCGGCGCTATCGTCCTTTTGGACCCGTATGTCGAGGGGACCTACGGTGGCACCGGCAAAACGCTCGACTGGAGCGTCGCCTCCGAAATTGCCAAACAAACTCCCACGGTGTTGGCGGGAGGACTGACGCCTAAGAACATCGGCAAAGCCGTCCGGGTTGTCAGCCCGTGGGCCGTTGATGTTTCTTCGGGCGTCGAGACGGACGGGGCAAAAGATGTCGACAAGATACGCGGCTTCATTGCGGCAGCGAAAGGCTCGGAGGCATGAGCCGGTCCGCCCCACCGTCTCTTCCCGACGAACGCGGCCGCTTCGGCCGTTACGGCGGACAATACGTTCCGGAGACGTTAATGGCGGCTCTGGGTGAACTGGAGCGGGAGTACTGCGCCGCCCAGGCCGACGCCTCGTTCCGAGAAGCGTTGGATGCACTGCTGCGGAACTACGTCGGCCGGCCGACACCCCTCTACTTCGCCAAGCATCTCAGCGAGCGGTTAGGCCGCACAAAAATCTACCTCAAGCGCGAGGACCTGGCGCATACCGGCGCTCACAAGATCAACAACGCGGTTGGCCAAGGACTACTGGTCAAGCGAATGGGCAAGCGCCGGGTGGTGGCGGAGACAGGCGCAGGCCAGCACGGAGTCGCTGCCGCTACCGTGTGCGCGATGCTGGGACTCGAATGCGTCGTCTATATGGGCGAAGAGGATATCCGTCGGCAGGCTCTGAACGTCTTTCGCATGAACCTACTCGGCGCTGAAGTGCGTCCTGTGGACTCCGGGTCTCGCACGCTCAAGGACGCGATCAACGAAGCCATCCGCGACTGGGTGACGAATGTAGAAACAAGCCACTACCTGCTCGGCTCAGTTGTCGGGCCGCATCCGTATCCAATGATGGTCCGGGACTTCCAGTCGGTCATCGGCAAAGAGGCGCGTGACCAATTATTGGAGGCGGAAGGACGTCTGCCGGAGTACGCGGTCGCCTGCGTCGGTGGCGGCTCGAATGCGATGGGACTGTTCCACCCTTTCTATGCCGACGAGTCTGTTCGGTTGGTCGGCGTCGAAGCGGCCGGGGCAGGCGTGGCCTCGGGCAAGCACGCGGCGACCCTCAGCACGGGACGCCCGGGTGTTCTCCACGGGTCAATGTCGTACCTGCTTCAAGACAGCGCCGGGCAAGTGCAGGGGGCGCATTCTATATCGGCCGGTCTGGATTATCCGGGCGTGGGACCGGAGCATGCCTTTTATAGAGATTCCGGCCGGGCGGAGTACGTCAGCGTCACCGACGCGGAAGCGCTCGAGGGCCTGACGCTGCTTTGCGAAACGGAGGGCATAATACCAGCGCTGGAGCCTGCGCACGCCATTTTTCACGCCGCGACGATGGCCAAGCAGCTTTCGAACGAGCAGATCATCCTAGTGTGTCTGTCTGGGCGGGGCGACAAGGACATGGAAATTGTGGCGGAGGCGCTTGCACGCGAAACGAGATGACTACCCGTAAGCGCGTGCTCTTCGTCTGTACGGGCAATAGGGCCCGCAGTCAGATGGCCGAAGGACTTCTCCGCCATCTCGCCGGAGACCGTTTCGAGGTCTACAGCGCAGGCACGCTACCTAGCGGCATGTCCGAGCACACGATTGAGGCGATGCGAGAGATCGGAATCGATGTGTCGGGCCAACGTTCAAAGTCTGTGGAGGAGTTCGATGGCCAGAGTTTCGACTACGTGATCACGGTATGCAACTCCGCCCGGCAGGTATGCCCCGTATTCCCCGGCAAGGGCGAGCGCCTCCATTGGGATATCGAGGACCCATCTGATATCGAAACACGTGGAGTATCCCTTCCCCACGCATTCCGGATAGCCCGCGAAGAGCTGCGCAAAAGGATCGAGCCGTTTGCCGAGAGGCGCTAGGCGTAACGAATGCGCGGGTCCAGCCAGGCGTACGTGAGGTCGACAAACAGGTTCGCTACCACATAGCTCACAGCAAAAAGTAGCGTCACGCTCTGCACCACAAAGATGTCGCGCCGGATGATCGCCTCGAGTATGTACTTTCCCATGCCATTCAAGTTGTAGAGTGACTCGACTATCACGGCGCCACCCAGAAGGCCACCGATCTGGAGCCCAATCACTGTAATTATGGGGATGATCGCATTCTTCAGCGCGTGCCGCCAAACCACAGCGCGCTCGCGCAGCCCCTTGGACCAGGCCGTCCGGATGTAGTCATTGCGCATGACCTCCAACATCGCGGAGCGAGTGAGCCGCATCAGTACCGCAGACTCTCCGAGCGCTAGTACAAGAGCGGGGAAGAAAAACTGCTGAAGATTGATCCAAGGATTGTCGTAAAAGGGCACATAACCCGTGCCAAACTGCGGCGGGGACCAGTTGAACCAGACGACGCCGAAAGTGATAAGCAGAATGCCCAGATAAAACGATGGCACCGACAGGAACAATACGCTGAGGAAACGGGATAACCAATCGACTGGCGTCGCCGGACGGATAGCCGAGAGCACACCGATCGGCAGCCCAATTGAGAGTGCAAGTACAACAGTGAGGAAGAGAAGCTCCACCGTAATCGGGACGCGGCGCCCCAGTTCGTCCGTTACGGGCGTCCGGTATGAAAAAGACGAGCCCAAGTCGCCCCTCAGGACACCCCCGAGCCAGCCGCCAAACTGGCTGTCCCCGTGGATCTCGAGAAAAGGCGGCTTAGTATCGACCGACAGCGGCAACGGCGGTCTATCGAGGCCGAACTCGTGACGCAATGCCGCCACGGTGTCAGGCGTACACTCAAGCTGGCAGTGCAAGATTGCGGCATCGCCCGGGATGATGCGATACGCAAGAAACGTCATAAACGCCACGCCGAACATTATGAACGGAAGAAGCAGAACGCGTCTTAAGATATATTCGCGCATTATCGCTCGCGGTTATGCATTTGCCGCCAGCCTTTAGGCCGCCTCTGGCTGAACCGCTCCTATATAGGTCCGCGCCCGGCCCCGCCGCCCCCACCGCCGCCGAGGCCGCTGCCGCGGAGCCGCGGGTCAGACAGATCGCGGAAGGCATCCCCGAGCATGTTGAAGCCGAGTACGACTAGGCTAAGAGCCAGCCCGGGGAAGAATACGGGCCACCAGATGCCCTCGAGCATATTCTGCCGGCTCTTCTCATCACTCAGGTCCGCGCCCCAAGAGGGTGTGCCAAGAGGAACGCCAACGCCGAGGAAGCTGATGGCGGCCTCGGCGAGGATCGCTACAGGAAGCAGAACACTGCCGAGTATTACGACCAACGCCGCGACATTGGGGAAGATGTGTCGCCACATGATTCGTGCGTCGCTGGCACCCATCGCACGCGCAGCGTCAACATAAACGTTCTCCTTGATGGACAGCACAGCTCCACGCACCACTCGAGTTGTGAACACGGCCACCGCGAGTCCTATTACAAGCGCAACGATGAAGACATCAAGGAAGGTAGGGATACCTAGGAACTCCCCCTTAGGCAGAGGTGTGTTGTTCGCAAGGAACCTGCGGACGGAGGAGTCTTCGTCACCAACGACGGTTATGATTGCCAATAGCAGAACAACCGCGGGAAAGGCAAGCAGAATGTCGACGCACCGCTGGATGATGGTGTCAACAATCTTGCCGAAATAACCGGAAATGACCCCGAAGAACGCGCCCGCCGTCACTCCGGTAATGATTGCAGTGAGACCTATGAGCAGCGATATGCGCGCCCCGAAGATTACCCGGCTTAGGACATCTTTGGCGTTGTGGTCGGTCCCGAACGGATGGCTCCATGACGGCTTGATATTGGCAATTGCGGTGTCGAGTTCAAGCGCCGCGCCTGCCTCGTGCGCTGATTGTGACGACGCTCTCTGGACATTGATGATCGTACCGGTGCCCGACACTTTAGGTGCCGGTGGTACAACGCTCATGCGCTCGCCATCGATGTCGAAATTCGTCCCCACCTCAAGCTGAGCATCGGCGATTGTGAGTCTGGTGTCGTTAGGCTCGATCGCCTTCACCAAGGACCCGTATGTTTGTCGCTCCCGGAGCGTGGCCTCAGGGTCGAACGGCACGATAAGGTCGGCAAAGATGCCACAAAAGAACAGCAAGCTCACGCAGCCCAACCCGAAGACCCCCAGTGGATGCTTCCGGGCTGTTGACAGTAGGCGCTTCCACCGCTTCCGTGGTTCGGGACGCTCCTCCTCTATTTCCAGCGGTAATGCGACTTCGCGCGCCATAACTCTCCTTAGTTGTAGTGAATACGCGGGTCGAGCCACGCGTACGCGATGTCAACGAACAGATTGCAAGACACATAAACGAAAGCAAACATGAGTGTCAGACTCTGGACTACGAAGAGGTCCCGCCGAATTATTGCTTCCAGCGTGTATTTACCGACGCCATTGAGGTTGTACACCGACTCGATGATTACCGCGCCACCGATGAGAGCTCCAATCTGAAGGCCGATGAGCGTAACGACCGGGATTAATGCGTTCTTAAGGGCATGGCGCCAGACGACGGTGCGTTCTCGCAACCCCTTTGACCAGGCAGTACGTATATAGTCGTTCCTTAGGACCTCCAACATAGCGGATCGTGTCAAACGCATGATCACCGCCGCGATACCTACAGAGAGGACCAGCGCTGGGAAGACAAACTGTTGAAGGTTGACCCAGGGGTCGTCCATGAACGGCACGTAACCGCGGCCGAACTGTGGTGGCGTCCATCCGAACCACAGCAAGCCAAACGTTATCATCAGAATGGCTAAATAGAACGATGGAATCGAAAGCCAGAGTACACTCAGAACTCGGGCAACCCAGTCGATCGGGGTGTTTGGCCTGATGGCAGATAACATCCCTGGAAGAATCCCAAGCACAAGGGCGAATATCACGGTCATGATCATCAGCTCGAGGGTGATCGGCAGCCTGCGCTCGAGTTCCGTTGACACTTTGGCGCCCCCCTCGGCCAACGATTGACCTAGGTCCTGATGGGCGACGATATCCCACAACCATCCACCGTACTGACTGTCGCCTTGCACGTGAATGACCGGCAGGTCGGAGTTAATCGAGACTGGGAAGAGTGGCCGGTTAAGCCCATGTGCTTCCCGGCAGGCTTTGAGCGTCTCGGGTGTCGATCCGAATCCTAGTCTCAGGACGCAGGCATCACCGGGGATGATATTGAATAACGAAAATGTCAGGAGGCTAACCCCGATCATGACCGGAACCAGTATTAACAGCCGACGGACAATGTAGTCTCTCATCGTTCAGACCCTAGCATCTCGTCTGGCTGGTGCTATGTCTTGCCGGTGGTATAGATGTCGGCCGCCTCCGGCCCGATTTCATTGTCCTTCAGCGCGCCCTCGCCCGGGTCAACACCGAACTCGTACGGAAGGTGGACGTAGCTGTGCCGAGCGGCGTAGAAGTTACCTCCTGGCATCGTAATCTGGGGCCCGTGTTCCTTCAAGATCATTCGCTGCACGTCCAGAATCGTCTTGATCCGGCTTTCTTCGTTGAAGTCAACCGATTGTGCATCGATTAGCGCGTCAATCGCTGGATTCGTGTAGTTGTTCCAGTTGCCCACGCCGGTCACGCCGCGAGTGTGATAGAAGCTCAACGGGCGGTCAGGTTCGTCGTAGGGGAGGTTGGGGAAAAACGCGAGATCGAAGTTCCCTGGCAAAATAACGTTTGCGATGAATGTACCCAGCTCCACCTCATCGAGTTGAAGCTTGATACCGACTTTGCCAAGCTGGTCCTTAAGGAGCGAAGAGAGGTCGGCAATGAAGGGAGCACCCGGCACCCGAGGAATCTTCATCTTTGCCTCGATGCCGTTATCGTAGCCCGCCGCGCTCAAGAGCTGCCTTGCTTTCTGGGGATCGTAAGGCATCGCGGCCCTGAGTTCGTCCTGTGGTAGCGAGAACCGGGCCAACAGCCACTGAACGGGCCCGTTGTAGTTGCCCTCCCCGTCCCAAATCAGGTCGATGATCTCGTCCCGGTCGATCCCCAGGTCGAGCGCTTCTCGAACGCGTATGTCGTCGAACGGCGGGCGGATCTTGAAGTGAATCACCGGGTAGAAGCGGGTCGGCGCCTTAACCACGATCAGGTCTTTCTTTTTCATCCGCTCTTCGGCTTGGGCCTTGTTCATCAAAGCGCCGTTTATGTCGTGCTGGCCCGAATCGAAGGCCGCAAGCAGCGATTGGGGTTCGGTGATGATGATGTAACGGATCTCGTCGACCCAAGGTCTCGGGGAAAGGAAGTACTCGGGATGTTTCTGCAAGATGATCCGCTCTGTTCCGCGAAACTCATCGAGCATGTAAGGACCGCTGCCCCAAGCTTTCTGACCAAGGCCGCCGTACGTGAACGAGCTACCGTATTTCTCGATGACCTTCGCCGGAACGATCGCCCATGTCGGATTGGACATCTCGCGGAAAGCCGGGACGAACGGGCTGCTCATCTTGAAGGAGAACGTATTCGCGTCTGGCGTTTGGAGCGCGGCCCTCAGCGCATTTGCATCCGGGGAAGCCGTACCGGAGATTCTAAGCGGGAACCTCTTGTCGGGGGCAGTAATGGCGGTACCCCGACGGACCCAGCTCTCTTTTACGTCCGTGGACGTCAGCACCTCGCCTTTGGCCGGATTGTCGTCCTGAGGTTGGATCTTCACGCCGGGACGCAGGCTGAAGATGAACTCTGTTTGGTCTGGGCTGGGCATCTCGACACTGAGGGCATAGTTGTTGAAGATGGCCTTTTCGTCGAAGGGCTTCCAGCTGTAGAGGTAGCTGTACAACCGCATGTCGATGTCGAGGCCGGTCAGATCGATATGCGGATCAATGCCAAGGACGTTGAGCAGGCGGCCCTGGATGATGGTGCCACCGGGGACGGGTGGACCGTAGACTTGAGGCGCGCTGGTTTCGCCGGGACCGTTGTCGCTGCTGCTTCCGCCGTTGCCGTTGCCGTTCCCGCCTCCGCCGCATCCCACTACCGCGGCCGCCGCTGCTCCAAGCGCGGTGGTCGCGCCGGCGCTCAAAAGCGCTCTGCGACTGATGCGTTTACGGTTCAGACGCGTCCAGTAGTTAGACTCTTCCATGAGGCCTCCCGCGGGCTCAAGGGCAGGGCGAACCCTTCCGCAAACGTTACACTTCAAATAGTGGTACGTTCCTTATATCGATACGCGATGCACTTTGTCAACGATATTTCGATTCCGGCATTTGAGTTAGCGACCGCCGAGTATGCGGCGTTGACATTCGGCGGCCAGATGTGGAATGAATAGTCCGCCAGCGCGGAGAGAATGTTGGCGGCTAGAGATTACCAATGACGGAGGTCTGACTGTGAGTGAAATTCGATTCGACGGGAGAGTCGCCATCGTAACGGGCGCGGGCGGCGGGTTGGGCAGAGCGCACGCATTGCTCCTCGCGTCGCGTGGCGCGAAGGTCGTCGTTAATGACCTTGGAGGGGGGCGGGATGGCACCGGGGCGCCCAGCAGCGAGATGGCCAACAAGGTCGTCGAGGAGATCAAGGCGGCGGGCGGCGAGGGGGTCGCCGATGCTCACGGCGTGGACACAACGGACGGCGGCGAGGCGATCGTCAAGACAGCGCTAGATGCGTACGGAAAGGTGGATATCGTTATCGCCAACGCCGGTATTCTGCGCGACCGCGCCTTTCATAACCTCACGGAGGAGGACTGGGATAAGATCTTTGCGGTCCACGTGAAAGGCTCCTTCAACGTCATCCAGCCGGCGTTCCGGATCATGCGGCAGAATAGCTACGGCCGGATCGTCGTCACCACGTCGAATGCCGGCCTTTACGGCAACTTCGGGCAGGCGAACTACTCGTCGGCAAAGACCGCGCTGCTCGGTTTCGCGAGCACGCTCGAGTTGGAAGGCGCGAAGTACAACATTAAGGCGAACGTTATCGCGCCGGTGGCCGCCTCCAGGTTGACGGAGGATGTCATGCCGGCGGCGGCGCTGGAACGACTGAAGCCGGAGCTCGTGTCCCCGGTCGTGGCGTACCTCTGTTCTGAAGAGTGCCAGGTGTCGGGCAATATCTTCACCGCGGGCGGCGGGTATATCGGCCGCGCGGCGATCGTCGAGAGCAAGGGAGCAGTGTTACCGAACCCGACGATCGAGGACGTGCGCGACAACTTCGCGAAGATCAGCGATATGACAGGCGCGGAGGAGTTCTCGAACGCCTTCGATGAAGTGCAGAGGCGGCTGATGGCAGCCACGCAGATGGGAGCGAGCGCATGACGCAAATCCAGCCGAAACCGCTCGGCCCGGACGCGGTCGGTCTTCAGCTACCGGCGATGACGTTCGAGTACACGGACCGCGATGTCATCCTCTACGCGCTCGGCATAGGGGCGACGGAACTGGACTTTGTATACGAGCGGAGCCTCAAGACGCTGCCGACGTTCGCCGTGATTCCAGCGTTCCCGGCAATGACAGGGCTGAGCGCGGCCGTCGAGATTAACCTCGTGATGGTTCTGCATGGCGAGCAGGCGTTCCGCATCCATAAGACGATCCCGACCCGGGGCCGCCTGACGACGACAGGCAAGGTGGCGGGCGTCTACGATAAGGGCAAAGGCGCCCTGGCGACTGTCGAGACCGAGACGCGGGACGATAACGGCGAGCTGATCTTCAGCAACAGCTCCGGGGTGTTCGTTCGCGGGGCCGGCGGGTTCGGCGGGGAGCGCGGGCCGGAGGCCGGAAACATTCCGCCGGAACGGGCGCCGGACAAGACCGTCGAGATGCAGACGCTGCCGATCCAGGCGATGATCTACCGCCTCTCTGGAGACCGCAATCCGCTGCATATCGACCCGGACTTCGCGAAGATGGCGGGGTACGACCGGCCGATCCTGCACGGGCTCTGCACCTTCGGGCACGTGGGGCGGGCGGTCCTGCAGGAGTACTGCGGCAACGACCCGTCGCGATTCGCGGGCATGTCGGTCCGCTTCTCGGGCGTCGTGTATCCGGGAGACACCATCGTCACCGAGATGTGGGAGGACGATGGCGGGAAGGTCCTCCTTCAGGCGAAGACGCAGGAGGGGCGCGTGGTCATCAGCAATGCTGCGGCAGAGGTGAAGTAGCCTTACGCCCCAGCCCAGCCCCATCGAAACCGAAACTCGACAGTCGAAAGCGGCCGTTGGTGACTTGATTGACGCGGCCTTAAGAGTTGATTGCTTTTCGAAAAATGTGCGTTTGTGCGCCTTCGCGCGTTCGGGCTGGCCGCGTGAAAGTTGATTGATTTGGCCTTGATTGTATTGTCGGCTGGTTGAGCCGCTGGTACCTTAAGGGCGGTTATCGCCTGCAGGTTCATCAGCTTCAGGTTAGCGCAAGGCGGCGAGAAGTCTAATGGGGAAATGGCACAGTAAGGCCCACCACCCCCTTGGAGACTCCGCCGCTAACCACCGCGACACCACCCCCGGCTCCACCCGCGTGAGGCGGACGGGCAGGGCGAGCGGGAAGAAGCCTTCTGCCGGAGGCAGCCGCCTGTTACCTGAGCAGGGCGGGAAAGAGCGCATGTGCTCTTCGAAATGCTGCGAAGGCCGCGGGGCCAGGCACGTGGGCTAGGCTTCCGGCAGCGAGGCTTCGGCACCGACGAGCTTGGCGGCGGCGATGCCGGCGAGCTGCTGTTCCTCCTCGGCGTTGGGCGGCGCGTTGATCGAGGTGTAGACGAATCCGCCCATCATGCGGCCGTGTCGAATCGCGAGGAAGTCGATCGTGAACGAGACCGGCTGGTCGTTTACCTGAAACACGGCGACCAGCCGGTACATGGAGCCCGTAGCATCGCCGGTGGCGGGCGCGGGGACCGGATCGAACGTCGCGTTCAGTTGCAGAGTGTTCGGATCGATGCCGTCTTGTGTCGCGGAGGTGACGACCGCTTGTTTGAAGGCGTTGAGTACCTCGTCGCGGCAAGTTGCGATGCTGTTGGCGAAAACGCTGAAGGCGTCGCCGGCCGCCGCTTCGCCGGCGAAGACTGAGGCGTCGGTGCTCAGCTTCTGCTTGCTGGGACCGTAAAGATCATCTGAGTCCGCCTTGGCGATCTCCAGGGTGTCTTGTTCGATGATCTTACAACCCTGGCTGAATTTGAAGCCGATGTCTTCGTCGGCGTTGTCGGGCGACCTTGCCTTCCAGCCGGCAGGGAGGTCAGGCAGCTTGAGGACCGCCTGGTTAGCGGCGTTCTGGGCAGCAAGAGCTGTCTCGTCTGTTTTCTTCTTGCCGGTAACAGTATCGAGGCCGCCGAGCAGGAAGAGCCATGCGCATACACCGGCGGCGATCAGGCCGATGAGGCCCAGGAAGGCGGCGTTGAGCTGACCGGGAGTCAGGCCAAAGTATTGTTCTTCGCCTTCAGGTTTGGGTGGTTCATGCATCAATGAAATAAGACAAAGCGCGGGCGCGGGTGTTACATATGGTATGACGGTCTGTGCGAGGGAGCTGCAACGACGCGCGTCTTCCCGCAAGCCCGACGTCGTCGTCTCGGAGCCTCCGGGCGCAGCGCAGACCGTCCGCGGGATGCCGAGGAGATGCGGTCCCACGATTTGGGATGAATGTGAGTGCGATGACGCGTGTGTTGCGCCCCTACGGCCCGCCTGCCGTTTGCAATGCCATCTAAACCGGCCTGCGTTGCGGGCCTCGGGCGGCGCGACTAGCATAGAGTTCGGAGGACAGTCCATGCGGATCGTCGTAGGCGCTGATCATCGTGGTTACGAGTTGAAGAACGCCCTGGCGGCGAGCCTTCGCGAGAACGGGTACGACGTGCTCGATGTAGGCACGAACGGCCCGGATTCGGTCGACTATCCCGATATTGCGCTCGCTGTGGGCGAGGCGATAAGGGACGGGCGCGCCGAGCGAGGGGTCCTCGTCTGCGGCAGCGGCGTCGGCGCGGCGATCGCGGCCTGCAAGCTGCCGGGCATTCGGGCGGCGATTTGCCACGATACGTATTCCGCGCACCAGGGCGTCGAGCACGACGACATGAATGTGCTCTCGTTGGGGGCGCGCGTGATCGGCCTCGAGCTGGCGCGCGAGGTCGTGGAGGCGTTCGTCAAGGCGCGGTTTAGCGGCGAGGAACGGTACGTGCGGAGGCTGACGAAGGTAGAGGCGATGGAGCGGGGAAACGTAGAAACGCCGATTGCTGCGCCGGCGGCCCAAGGGCGGGCACTGACAACGGATGGGTGATGGTGAGCGATGCGAAGGAGCGAGCGTTGTGCTTCCGTTCATGCTTCGAGAGCCTCAGCACGAACGGGGGAGCGGCGTCGACGTTGGCGTCGGTTATGCCTGCTGAATTATGACTGATCGCGATGGCTGATTGGTGAGAAGGGAGCGGTGAGATGACGAACCCGCTGCTGGAACTGAAGAAGTACGGGCAGAGCGTGTGGTACGACGACCTGAACCGGAAGCTGATCGTGACGGGAGCGCTGCAGCGCATGGTCGACGAGGACGGTGTGTCGGGCGGGACGTCGAACCCGTCGATTTTCGAGAAGGCGATCAGCGGGACGGACGCTTATGACGAGCACCTGCGGCGGCTCGTGGACGAAGGGCGGGGCCTGCCCGAGATCTACGATGAGCTGACCACGACCGACGTAAGAATGTCGACGGACGTCTTCCGCCCGATCTACGACGAGACGCAGGGCGCCGACGGCTTCGCGTCCCTCGAGGTTTCGCCGCTGATTGCGAACAATACGCAGGCATCAATCGAGGCGGCTCAGCGGCTGTTCGGCAAGCTCGACCGGCCCAACGCGATGATCAAGATCCCGGGCACGCCGGAAGGGCTGCCCGCCATCGAGCAGTGCCTCGCCAACGGCCTCAACATCAACATTACGCTGCTCTTCGGAGTCGAGAACTACGAGCAGGTGGCGTGGGCCTATATTTCGGCGCTCGAGAAGCGATGGGCGGCAGGAAAGCCGATCGACCGGATCGCATCGGTCGCCAGCTTCTTCGTTAGCCGTGTCGACACGCTGACCGACAAAAAGCTCGAAGAGAAGATCGCCAAGGCAAGCAACGATAAGGAGCGCGATCAACTGAAGTCTCTCCTCGGTAAGGCGGCAATCGCGAATGCGAAGATCGCTTACGCCAAGTACAAAGAGATCTTCTCGGGCACCCGCTGGAAGGTCCTGGCCGACGCGGGCGCGCGGGTTCAGCGCTGCCTGTGGGCCAGCACGAGCACGAAGAACCCGGACTACCGCGACGTGATGTACGCCGAAGGGTTGATCGGGCCGGACACGATCAACACGATGCCGCAGAGCACCCTCGATGCGTTCCGGGAGCACGGCGTGGTGGCGCCGACGTTGGAGAAGGATGTGGACGAGGCGTTCGCGACGATCCAGCGGCTGGAGGACGCGGGCATCAGCTTCAAGACTGTGACGGACGAGCTCCAAGTGGAGGGCGTGCGGCTGTTCTCGGAGTCGTTCGCGAAGGCGAACGACTCGATCAAGCAGAAGCGCGACGCGCTGGTGGCCGCTGGAGCGAGGGGCTAGCTGCGCTTTGCGGGATGCCAGATTCCTCGCCACCCCACCGCTGCCGCCCTTCCCTCTGCACAAGCTCGGAATGCCGAGGAGTGGTGGCAACTGGAAACGGGCTCGGACGGGCCTTGGGTAACCGTTAGTAGGACCGCCGTGGGAGATGGGTCTCCCACTCGCTACTGAAGCCTGTCGGGGCTCCTGGCCGGTGGTCTGAACGGTTTTCGCGCGAGGCGGAACATACACACAGAATTCTTACGAGTCTCATTCAAAGTCCGCCCTGCCAGTGCGCTACGTTACGTCAAGGATGTGCCTATATGGGGGGAACTTGTAGGGTCGCGCATCTACACCGCTTTCGCCCCCGCCTGCAGTTCCGCCAGCGCGGCGATGGGGAGGAATAACTTGAAGCACATACGTCAACAGCGGGGGCTCTCGTCTCGACGGCTATCTCTCGCGCTCTCGAGCCTCATTGGGCTACTGGCGCTGTTTGCGGGCCTGCTCCTGGCCCTTCCGACGACGGTCCGAGCCGCGACGGGTGACGTCGGCTATCAGGACCAGTCGTTCTCGGGGACGGGCACGCCGACCGGCTCCAAGCGCTCAGAGAGCGTGCTCTGGTGGAACGACGGCTCCTGGTGGGCAGACATGTGGAGCACCGCCAGCCAGGACTTTCACATCTACCGGCTGAATCTCTCGACGCAGACCTGGCAGGACACCGGAGTGACGATCGATACGCGGTCCAACACGCATGCGGACGTGCTGTGGGACGGCAGCCATCTGTATGTCTCGTCGCATGAGTTCGTCCCCGACGAGCAAGCGGCGACGTCAGGGTCACCGAGCTACCTGTTCCGCTTCAGCTATAACAGCGCGACGAAGAGTTATTCGCCGGACAGCGGCTTCCCTGTCCAGATCAACAACATGAGTACGGAGACCCTCGTCATCGACAAGGACTCCACGGGAAAGCTCTGGGCGACCTGGCAGCAAAACAACACGATCTACTTGAACAGGACAATGAACGGCGACGACCACCTCTGGGGGACACCCTTTGCCCTGCCGAACCCCGCGGCAAACGTGACGGTTGACGACAACTCGGCGTTGATTGCCTTCGGCGGCAACAAGATGGGGATCATGTGGAGCAACCAAGGAAGCTCCAATTACGCGATGTGGTTCGCGGTTCACCAAGACGGAGCATCCGACACGACGTGGAGCGCCGGCGAGCAGGCTTTGTCGGGATCCGGCTCGGCGGACGATCACATAAATCTGAAATCGCTGCAGGCCGACGGCAGCGGGCGGGTCTTCGCGGCCACAAAGACTTCAAACACATCATCGTCATCCGCCCTGATAATGCTGTCCGTCCGCAGCGGGGCCGGGGTGTGGTCCCGCTACCCGATCGCGTTGGTATCGGACTGCCCAAACCGGCCGATCGTCCTGATTGACGAACAGAACAACGTCCTTCATACGTTCTACACGGCGCCCGGCCCGCCGAGCTATGCCTGCAACTCGTCCGGCGGCGCGATTTACGAGAAGACCTCGCCGCTCAACTCCGTTTCCTTCGCGCCGGGCAGCGGCACGCCGGTGATCGTCGATGCGGACAGCCCGTTCGTCCACAACGCCAGCTCGACGAAGCAGAACGTGAACAGTACCACCGGCATCGTAGTGCTGGCCATCAACGGGGACACGGGCTACTACTGGCACCACTACGAGGCGCTGGGCCCGCCCCCGCCTCCCCAGCCCCCGGTGGCGAGCTTCAGCGGATCGCCGACGAGCGGCACCGCGCCGCTTACTGTAGCATTCACCGATACTTCCACGGGGCAGCCGACCAGCTGGGTGTGGACGTTCGGGGACGGCGGGACCTCGACGGCACAGAGCCCGACTCACACCTACACGACTGCGGGGACATACTCGGTCTCCCTGACGGTGACTAACACGCAGGGGAGCAACACGCTAACGAAGACCAATTACATCAGCGTCGCGGCTCCTCAGCCGCCGGTGGCGAGCTTCAGCGGGTCGCCGACGAGCGGCATCGTGCCGCTGACGGTAAACTTCACCGATACTTCTACGGGGCAGCCGACCAGCTGGGCGTGGACGTTCGGGGACGGTGGGACGTCAACGGCGCAGAACCCGTCTCACACGTACACGACCGCCGGGACTTATTCGGTGACCCTTACGGCGACGAACACTATGGGAAGCAATTCGCTGACGAAGACGAACTACATCACGGTTACTCCACCGCCGCCCGATTTCACAATCACGGTGTCGCCCGCAAAGCACACCATCTCGAGAGGTGGGAGTACCAGCTACACGGTTACGATTACGCCGAGAAACGGCTTTGCTGCACAGGTGGCGCTCTCCGTGAGCGGGCAGCCAAGCGGGGCGGGGTCGAGTTTCAGTGTAAACCCGGTCAACGGTTCGACGACGGCCTCGTCCACGCTTTTCGTCCAGACGAGCTCGACGACAAACAGGGGGAACTACACCCTGACGGTAACGGCGACCGGCGGGGGATTGACTCATACTGCCACGGCGCAGCTGCAGGTCAAGCGTTAGCGTCCAGGCACGCGGCCGCCTAAATAGAATCGATACGGTTCGACATCGCCCCGTACGACTGCTCACCATAGCTCTGGTTTCAGTGATCCTTCCGCAATAGCGGAGGCGGCGCGGCGTGGTGTCCGCTAAAGCGCTCTGCGTTGCGGGCTCTGGCGTGGCCGAATAGCATAGGCCCTGGATGTCACTCATGGACAGCGTTCCCCGCCTCGGCGCTGAGGCACGCTTTTGAACCAACCGCCCCGCGCCATCGATCAAGCGGAGATACTCCGGCGGCTGCTGGCGAAGGATGCGTCGCTCTGGTCGGACGATCAGGAGGAGCAGGCAAAGATCCGCGACCGTCTCGGCTGGCTGACGTTGCACGACACGATGGCCGTGCGTCGGGCCGAGCTTGAGGCGTTCGGGCAGGAGGTCCGGTCGCGGCGATACCAGTGCGCTGTGCTTCTGGGCATGGGCGGCAGCTCGCTTGCGCCGGAGGTGTTGCAGGCGACGTTCGGGGCGGCGCCCGGGCGGCCGGAACTGACGGTGCTCGACACGACCGACCCGGCTTCGATCCTGGCGCTGGAGCGAACGCTCGACCTGCCCCGGACGCTGTTTATCGTCTCGAGCAAGTCGGGCACGACGCTCGAGACGATCTCGCTCTTTCGCTATTTCGCCGCGAAGGTGCGCGCGCGGACCGGCGGGTCACTCGACAACTTCATCGCTATCACCGACCCGGGGACGCCGCTCGAGGAGCTGGCGTCGGAGCAGGGCTTCTGGCGGTGTTTCCTGAACCCGCCCGATGTTGGCGGCAGGTACTCGGCGCTCTCTTACGTCGGTCTTGTCCCAGCGGCGATCATCGGCGTGGACATCCGCTTGCTGCTGGAAAGCGCCCAGAGACTCGATCCGAAGGCAGGAGTGGGCGTCGGCGTGGCTCTGGCGGAGTTAGCGGCGACCGGGCGGGACAAGGTAACGTTCCTGCCCGGGGGTCTGCGGGGCTTCGGGGCGTGGGCGGAGCAGCTTATCGCGGAGAGCACGGGGAAGGACGGCAAGGGGCTGATTCCGGTCGAAGGCGAGCCGCTCGGCCGCCCTGAGGTATACGGGGACGACCGTGTGTTCGTGCGGATGCGAGCGGCGCACCGCCCGGATGGGCTCGACGAGCAGGTGCAGGCGCTGGAGGCGGCAGGGCACCCGGTGATCACGATTGACGTGCCAGATGC
>Ga0209803_1000154_pt1 | contig 43581 bp, 39 predicted proteins | sample GraSoiAngelo_138_FD_185895 | JGI IMG/M metagenome (GOLD analysis project Ga0209803, IMG submission 185895) | Grasslands soil microbial communities from the Angelo Coastal Reserve, California, USA - 14_0929_09_40cm (SPAdes) (version 2) | ecosystem: Environmental > Terrestrial > Soil > Grasslands ...
ACACTCGAGCGATTGGAACGGGTCGCCGCAGGTTAGAAATGGTCTGCATCCAACGGTCGCGCCGATGCCATCGTCACTTTCAACGATCGGGATTTTAAGCCTGTAGCGGCGCGTTTTCGTTGTTCCGCGCCGCCGACTGCGGTGGCGCGGCGCGGAGGAGGTAGTGGTGGGAGTGGCGGTGGTGGGAGTGGTAGTGGCACTGGGCGTGGTCGCGGTGTGGGGCCGGACGTGGTCGTGAAGGTGGCTGTAGTGGTGCTGCTGCTGGTGGTTCGATTGACGCGCCCGTCAGGTCACCCAGGGTGTCTTGCGTGGATCATCTGCATCGAAAACATTCCCGTCACTTTGTCGTGGCGGCGACCGTCAGAATCTGTTTCTCTATGGAGGCACGCATTTCCTTGGGGAGCAGGTCCGCCTGTTCGAGCGTTCTCCAGCTCGCGACGGTACGCTCTGCGGTCTCGACCGCAATCTGCCAGAGCGGGCTTGCCGGAATTCTTGCGGTGTCGGCAAAGCTCCGCATTTGGTCGGTTGTGATTTCGTTAAGACTGCGGCTGCCGCCGAAGGTCAGGGCAAGCGTGTCGCCGGGAATGTAGGGGAGCGTTGCCACAAAATCGTAGGCCGGTGACAGAACGGGCTTGCGCCGGTCGGGGTACAGAAGCGACCAGTTCTTGAGATGCATGTCGGCATTGCCGATCAGCACGGAGAAGACGAGACGGCGGACAAACTCGTAGGTGGAGTCCTCGCCGGTTTCCGCCCAGAGAACGGAAGCGATGTTGGCATAGCTGCGGTGGCCATACTTGGCATCGGGATAGAGGCCGAACACCTGCGCGAAATCCTCCATGTGAACGGGGTCGCCGCCGGGGACGCGGTCGAACCGCTGCACGGCAAGCGCAGTGCCTCCCGTGGTCCGGGTTTCTTCCGGCAGCCCTTTTATCTTTGCCATATCGATCAGGCGGTTGGGCGGCATGGCGATGCCGACGCGCCGCGCCAGCTCAAGCATGACGAACTCATTTTCAGGGACGGCGGCAAAGCGGGCAGAGGGAAGTTTGACAATCCAGGACCCGCCCATGCCGCCGGCAGGAACGGTGAGACCGCCTGACGCTTCCATGACGGCGGAAAACTTCAACTGCACACCGGCGAGAGAAAACCGCAGCGCGGTTTCGGGAGGATGAATGACATGATCGCCGCCGCCGGCGTCATGCGCATCGCCCTCAAGCGGGCTGATGACGAGCGCGCCGGGCAGGTCGGTGCCGAGGACGGCGAGCAGAAAGAATTCTCGTTCGGGCTTGACGTCTGCAAGTTTCGCCAGATAAGTGCGCAGATGCCCTTCGGGAAGCAGATTCGAAAAGACGGGCGGTACGCGGCGAGGGACCGGACGCAAGGCTGTGACGAGCCCGCCCGTGCCACTCTTGAAAGACAGGCTGAGGATCGGGCGGTTCGGGTCGTCGATGTAATCCTGCGCGAATGCAAAGATCTGGCGTTCGCCGGCCAGACGGTTGATGACACCGATCTGCCGCCCGTGCAGGCGCACGGCGAGCGCATTGAGGGTTTTTGTATCAAACTTCATCTTTGCGCTCCGGCGTTTTCTGCTCGTCGTCGGCGTCACCATAGAGAGGGCGTTCGTCACTTTCGCCCTGCTGGTCGTGTCGGAGATGATCACGGATGAGCGACTGGACGGCCGGAACAAGGGCGCGGGGGACCATGATGAGGTCGCGGTCGAGGATGCGGACAAGTTCGAGGAGGGTGTCGTAGCGCGGCACGATCTTGCCGGACTCGATGCCGGAGATGTGCATCTGCGGCAGACCGAGACGGCTTCCCAGCTCCCTCTGGCTCCAGCCGCGCTTGACGCGCGCCTCCTTCAACTCCCGACGCATATCCTCTGGAAGGCCGTCCAGACGCAGCGGTTTGATATGCTTTGTTATATTTTTCTTCATGCTTGATATAATATAGCACATCAAATCCGAATGAAAGTCTATAGGTTAAATTATATCAGATTAGTGTTCTGATATAATATTGCATATCATAGGGTGGCGGAAGTGAATTTTCGCCAACGCCCTGGCAGCTGTGCGCGCACTGCACTCCGCCGGTGTGCCGGTTCATACCTGTTACTAGAACACCGGAGTACAGGTGCCCACCGTTGTTGTAAGTCGGATCGCTAAGAAAATTCATGAGGGATGTGGCTTGGTCCGGAAGTCCGACGCCATTCTGGTAAGACAACCAGAAGCGATCGGTTAGTGCAGATTGGCACGCGGATCAGGAACCAGCTGCGGGCGCTGGCCATGTGCATCCGAGTGAAACGAAAAGCGAGATTGTTAGTCCATGGCGAATGCGATCTACAGCTCACTCGGACTTATCTGTCCGCCTGCTCCTGCAGCCATCGATTCAGTTCTTAGCGGCACGCGAGCATGAATCGTTGTTCCGCCCTGCTGCTTCAAATCAATAGAAAGGTGCCCGCCGATGAGTCTCATCCGTTCTTTCATGCTGGTGAAACCGAGTCCGTGCCCGCTCATTGCCTTTTGCAGATCAAAGCCAACCCCTGAATCATGCACACTCAACTGGATCTCATTCGATGCAGCTTTGAGCAACACTTCGAACTGCCGAGCCCCACTGTGCTTAACGGCATTCTGGAGGGCTTCCTGCAAGACGCGGAAGAGACAGAGTGCAGTTTCTGGAGGCAGTTCTTTGGGAATATCCTGGGAGTGAAAATCAATCTCCATATTTTGCTGCCCTGAAAACTCTCGGCAAAAGGCCTCGCAAGCCGCTACGAGTCCCAGGTATTCCAATTTCGAAGAGTGCAAACGGTGAGACAGGGCTTGGATGTCGCTCCCGAGATCCGAAACGTATTCTTGGACCTCCTTGATGCGACGGCCCGTTTGACCTTCTGAAGCGGGAAGGTCTCGTCCTAATCCGTCCAGATTCACTGCCAACAAAGCGATTCGCTGATCGATATCATCGTGTAACTCTCTGGCGATCCAGGTACGTTCCTCCTCGTGCGCTTCGATCAATTTGCGACTTACACTCGAAAGGGCCTCTTCTGCCTCTTTGCGCCCGGTGACGTCAATACAAAATCCGACAAAACCTGCAAAGGCGCCGTCGGCGTTGAACCTCGGCACGCCGTGATCGAAAATCCAGCGATATTCTCCGTCATGTCGCCGCAGCCGATACTCCATCTGGAAAGACTCGCGCCGATCGAACGCCTGCGAATAGGTCTCTAGGCAAGGCTCCAAGTCCTCTGGGTGGACCCCCTCTGCCCAGCCATTTCCCAGCTCCTCCCGGAGGGTCCGGCCCGTGAATTCCAACCGCGGCGGATTGAAATATGTACACAGTTTGTCAGGGCCAGACATCCAGATCATTACGGGCGCGGAATTAGCGATCAACCGGAAGCGCTCCTCACTTTCGCGCAGCTCTTGCTCCGTCTTTCTTCTCCTTGCCCGCTGCCAGAGAAGCGCAAAGATGGCCAACGACTGTGCCGAGATTACCAAAATGCCCGCCAGAATGTAGCGTCTATAGACTTGCCAGAAGCTCACTGGACGATTGAGGACGATGCTACCCGGCGGCAGATTCTGTTCGTTCAGCCGCCAACGCTCGAGGGCGCGCCAATCGAACATGTATACGTTGGTGCCTCTCACAACGGGAATGTCCTTCGGCTTTTCTCCTCCGATTATCCTCAGGGCCATGGCGCCAGCAACCTGCCCTTCAGAAGCAAAACTACTAACATCGCCTCCTACCTCCCCGTAACCCAAATCGACATCAAAAAAGGTAAAAACCGGGGCATTGGAGGCCCGAACAACCATTGGAGCCGCTTCCGTCGCGTCAATAAACTGTGTTCCAGCGGCATCTCGGAGGATGCAAACGTGAAGAACGATGGAGTGATTCGGGAGATGCTGCAGCCGCTCAAGGAGCTGGGGCATTGTGAAGTCCGTGAAATACTGGAAGTCGAGCTTCGATTCGTAGCTGCGCAAGCGCTCCCGGAACAGTGCTTCATTAGCCCTGTCATAGGGGGACGTGCCTCCGACCACAAAAACGTGCTTTGTGCCAGGTTGGAGCCGCAGGGCGGCCTCCAGCGTCTTCACCGGCTCCGCCTCCTCCCATATGCCAGTAAAATCGGCGTCCAACTTGGCACCGCCCACCGCGTCCTCCGTGCTGGCACAGAAAATGACTGGGACATCTCGGAAGAATGTTTCGTGTAAACCCAGCGTCAATTCGAGTGGCGATGGGCCGACCGTAATAATCACATCCGGCTTTCGATTTCGATACTTGCGCACATACCAATCGCGATATTCCTGCTGAGTTGCCGAATCGGGGAAAAGGGCTGCGTCGAGGTACTCGTGATAAAACTCGACCTTGTAGCGTGATTGTTCTAGGGCATGATGGATTCCTTGATCGACAAGTGCGATAGCGGGGTAATCGGGGCCCACCTCAGACAAGACAAGAACGCGCCGGACTTCTTTGACTTGAGCTCCGGCAGCGCCTTGCAGGAGGAAAAAACCAAGCAACAGAAGCAGGAATGCGCAAAGCCCCCGACTTCTGCGCGTCGCGGACTTAAGGGAAGGTAATTCCGTCGCGTGACTCTCCCTTGCCACAAGTTAACCTATCCAACGTAAGGTCGAAACGGTTTGCTAAGAAATCTCCACCCAAGGTTAGGATCGGAAGTCAGTTCAAGAAGAGCTTATCCTACAGTTTTGTGCTAAAGCCAGGGTTTTAAGTCGACCAATGGTCTCGTTCTTCACAGCACGCAGTTTGTCAGCAGTCACTTAAAGTGCGTTGGCGCCTTATCAGACCCCCACGGCTGCCTGATTTGTCAAACGACTCCCGCTGGTTGCGCTATGCGGTCAACCTTCAGAAAACTTCAGAAAACTTCCAATGAAATCATCTGGTTTTTACGTTCTTGGTGCTGCGCGTTTTGCGGATCCGATCGCTCACCGCCACCGTATCAATTCGCCAGAGACACGTACGAACTCTTTGGTAGAGACAAGTGGCCCTTGGGGCATTTCGCTCCCGGCCGCATGCCTTTGACACCCTTCCGGCTTGCGACCTAAGATGACGTCAAGAATGGCGGAGCCCGAATCTAAAGTCGCCCAAACTGTTTCCCACTACCGAATCCTGGAGAAACTTGGTGGTGGCGGGATGGGTGTTGTCTACAAGGCCGAGGACACTCGCCTGCATCGCTTCGTTGCCCTGAAATTCCTTCCTGAAAGTGTTGCGGGTGACCCGCAGGTCCTAGCACGGTTTGAGCGGGAAGCGCAGGCGGCGTCCGCACTGAATCATCCCAATATTTGCACGATCTACGACATTGGCGAGGGGGGTGGCCAAGCCTTTATCGCGATGGAATTCCTGGACGGGGCGACGCTGAAGCATCTCATTGCTGGACAACCAATTGAGCTCGAAGGCCTGCTGAATATCACAATTCAAGTTGCGGACGCGCTGGACGCCGCGCATTCCGAGAATATCGTGCACCGGGACATCAAGCCGGCAAACATTTTCGTGACCAAGCGGGGCCACGCCAAGATTCTGGATTTCGGGTTAGCCAAAGTGGCGTCGGCGGCGAAGGTTTCGAGCGGCGCCACCGACATGATGGCGACGGTGAGCGCGGATTCGCAGTCGGAGCAATTGACCAGCCCGGGGACGGCACTTGGCACCGTGGCGTACATGTCGCCGGAGCAAGCACTCGGCAAGGAACTGGATGCGCGCACAGACCTGTTTTCCTTCGGCGTTGTGCTCTACGAAATGGCCACGGGGAGGCTACCGTTCAAGGGAGATACTTCGGCTGCGATATTCGATGGCATCCTGCATCAGGCACCACCAGCGCCGGTGCGCCTCAACAGCGAGATCCCTGCCGAATTGGAACACATCATCAACCGCGCGCTGGAGAAGGACCGCAACCTGCGGTATCAGCACGCCTCGGAAATGGGCGCCGAGTTGAAGCGTCTCAAGCGCGACACGGATTCTGGCCGTAGCGCAGGCGTCCGTAGCGCGGCCGTCCCGGATGCCGTCGAAGCGAAAGATGTCCGTGCAGCATCGGTAGGAGAGCATGGATATGCCACTCGACAGGAGCCAACTTCTGATTCCGTCATTATTGCCGGACTCATCCGGCGGCACAAGAAAGCTGTCATCGGGACTGGGGCCCTGACCGTTGCGCTGGCTGGGCTCGCGTGGTTCGTGACGCACCGCGCGCCGCCTATACGGCCTTCGGTCGAGTTGACGCAGAAGCGCCTGACATTCAACACCAGTGACAACCCTGTCGAATCCCAGGACATTTCTCCCGATGGAAAGTACCTCGCTTACTCGCACGCGGCTGAGATCCACGTCAAACTGCTTTCAACCGGTGAAGAGCGGATTATCCCGAAGCCTGCCGGCATTTCCTCCAGTGGCAGGTGGAGTGTCGCATCGTGGTTTCCCGACGGCGCACAATTGCTCGCCAACGCCTGGGAACCGGGCGGGCACGACAGCATCTGGACGGCCTCCGTACTCGGGCAATCGGTACACGAGCTCCGCGAGGGCGCATCGGCTCGGGAGGTCTCGCCGGATGGCACGCACGTCGTCTTCACTCCCGAGGCCGGAACCGAGGGCCAGATTCGTGAAATCTGGGTGATGGACGGCCAGGGAGAAAACCCACGGAAAGTCCTTGCGCTGGAAGAAAACGAAGGTCTCGGTGGCGTGCACTGGTCGCCGAATGGGCAGAGGCTGGCCTACACAGTGAAGGAGAGCACTCCGGAGGGATACTCGCTCGAAACTTGCGACCTGCAGGGGGCGAACCGGACAGTGATTGTGGCACGTACTGACCTGGCGTTGCAAGATTATAGCTGGCTTCGGGACGGACGGATCGTCTACGCGCGGCAGGACTCTTCGGCCTCGAACGACTTCAACCTTTGGCAGGTCGGTATTGACACTGCCAAGGGCACGCCCACCGGTAGACCCAGACGAATCACGCAGTGGGCAGGATCGTTCATTCCGAACTTGAGCGCCAGTGCGGACGGAAAGCGGCTGACGCTGCAAAAGGCGACGTATCGGCAGCAGGTGTACCTCGGCGAGCTCGCGGCAGCAGGGACTCGCACGAGTCCCCTTCGGCGGCTGACCAATGACGAAGCCTCGGACCAGCCCACGGCATGGACGCCGGACAGCAAAGCGGTGCTATTTTCATCCGACCGCAACGGTACCGACGGTATTTTCAAACAGGCAATCAGCCAGGACGCGGCCCAGCCTGTGGTTACCGGGCCGCAGAGAGCTATTCTTGCGCGTCTCAGCGCCGATGGCGCCTGGATACTCTACGTGGAGGTTCCAAAGACGGAAGGCCCCTCCACACCGTACCGCCTGATGCGAATACGCGTGAGCGGTGGCGTTCCTCAGTTTGTCATGGAGATCCAAGGCTTTGTTGGCTTTAACTGCGCCCGTGCCCCGGCCAGCCTTTGCTTGCTCCCTGAGATGAGCCAGGATAATAAACAGTTGACGCTTACGGCATTTGATCCGCTCAAGGGCAGAGGCAAGGTGCTCAGAACCCTCCAGAAAGAAGCGTCGCGTGACGACTTCGGACCGCTATTATCTCCCGATGGATCAAGCGTTGCCATTTCCACTAGCGGGCAGGCCGAGATTCACATTCGCCTGCTCTCACTCTCAGGCGGTTCCGACCGCGAAATTACGGTGAAGGGTTGGCCGAGCATCTCAGGTCTAGACTGGTCACCTGATGGCAAAAGGCTCTACGTAGGCTCCGTCTCGCCCCAAAGCAAGACTCTTCTCTCTGTGGACCTCAAGGGGAACGCCCGGGTGCTGTGGCAGATCAAGGGACCGGGCGCTTACATGTGGGGCGTACCTTCACCGGACGGCCGCTACCTCGCCATAGCCGGCGACGTCTACAACAGCAATGTCTGGATGATTGAAGGGTTCTGACCGCTACGCTGGTCCGCGACCCCTGCACTATCCTGTGGTTGGCGATTTGTTGTTTTGCTTCGGTCTAACACAATGTGACATTGCGTTGAACCTTGACACCGTACCAATTCGCCAGGGACAGCCTGGTCAACCAGATCAAAAAACTCGCCGAGGACATCGAGGAGCGACCGCGCGTGAAACGCTCACCCGACCCTGGCGACAACTTCTTGCTGGCTCTGGCGGAAGCTGGCAACGCCGATTATCTTGTGACTGGCGACAAGAGCGGCTTGCTGTTGCTCGCCAGTCATAAGTCCACGCGGATCATGACCGCGCGCGTATGCGCATCCGCAACGCAACCGCACAGGTGAACGACGACGGCCCGCTTCGGTCGATTCGGCGGACACTTACTCCTGGGCTTGAACAACCGGAATCTGAGACGCCAGTTGGATATCAATCAGCGCCTGAATGTAGCGATCGAGTTGAAAGAACGAGGCAACCACCTTACCCGGTACAGCCTGGCTGAAGATCGGCAGGTATTTAACCCGCAATTGGTTAACCTGCCCATCCAATGAAAGAGAGCGCTTGATCAGGCTCGACGCCTGCTCGTCGCTGATAGTGCCCCACTGTTCCGCATATTCCTTTAGCAGTGCCGTCTTCTGATCACCAATCTTCGTCAGCTCGGCCGTGTACTGGTCGTAGACAGGCCAAAACTTGGTTGCCTGGTCATCCGTAAGTTTCAGATTAGCGGCGAGCAGTTGCTTCTTCCCAGAACGGATGTCTTTCCGGAGTAATTCAATGTTTTGGTCGATGTCCGCCTGCCCTTTGGCGGTGGATTGCGATGATCCTCCAGCCTGGGCACGGACTCGCGGGCTGTATACAAAACAGATGCCAGCCAAGACCATCAGGACCACGAGTTTCTGCTTCACTAGACTCCTCCTTAAGTTAAATTCACAGTGCCTTTTTGCGTGTCATGGTGAATCCGATTCCATTGGGCTGGTATCCCTGGCCGTCACCAGCTCTATTCCCAATCGGTAACCCACATTTATCGACCAGTGAACTCTCCTTCCAGCGATTTGGCTCTGCTGGCGCTTTGTGCGGACGAACCCTGCTTGGCAACCGCGAAGCCGCCCCGGCAGCGTAGTCGGCGGGCCGCACAGGCTGAAACTGTTAAAAGTGCCAGTAAGCAAGATGCGAACCCTCTAAGTCCACTCCGGGCTTGTCAGGTGAATGTCCGTACTCCGATTCGTTCCGCTTGGTGAGGCGTCCAGCTCGGTGGCAATTAGCGCCTGACTGTTAACGCTGAAGAGCGGCTTGTTGAGGACGAGTTGCAATGACGGCCAAGAGTACAGCGTCTGGCAGATACTGTAGATGAATTTCAGCTGGATTGTAAATCGATTCCAAGCAAGATTCCTGCCTCGATCCAGATTGTTTCGGTGAATATATCCACGCAACGCAGTGTCGCTTCGCGGTTAAAATCGCCCAACGGGACGCCTGCAAACGTGAAGCTGGAGGTTTTCCGCATAGAGTGTGAGGAGCGTGAGGAAACCAGCATTTTCTCTGGCAAATGGGAGCCATTAAGCGGGAAGCTTGTAAAGATATATACCGTCCAGCCGGTTTCGCAGGATTCGAAGGCAACAGATGGTGCTGCGAAGCTCAATTTTGCCTCCTCCCTCCTTGAGAAATTCTCGGCAGACTCAGCTGGGCCTGCGCCGGGAGTCGAGGGCGTCCTGGTAACCAGCGATTCCGCCGATGGGGGCATTGTTGGAGCGACACTCGCGAACGTACGATACGACAGTTGACGGAGCGCTCGCTCTCCCAAGACAATCTGTGGAAGCACTGTTATTTTGGAGCCGCCTGACGTCTTTCAGCCACCGCCTAAGCCGCATTGATCACTTTAGGTTAGACCCCGTATTCCCTTTTTGAAATCGGGGTAAGCGGGCTTATGATTTCACCAACGCCAGTATTCATGTGGCTCTGAGGGAAGAATCGACATCGGGGAGGCTTCGACCGGATAGGTGAAACACAAAATCAGCCTTTCCAGCTTCCGTTGGGGGCGCTCTGATGAAAATCTTTTCACACACCATGCGAGCAGGCGAAATGGGCATACAATGGTTCCCGTTTTCGAGATTAAAGGGAAATTCCGTGTTAAACATCCACGTCCTGCTCTGTCGTGATGGCCGCTACGACCCACAGCGCCGAGAAATGTATGCGAGGAGGAGTCAGATGAAGAGGAATAATAAGTTTCAGAAGCTGAGCCTCTGGGGCGCACTGGGCGGCCTGGCCCTGCTGGGAAATACTATCGCCTGGAGTCGATCAACGTCCCAGCCGCCGTCACTGAATGGCAAGCTGCGTCGCCAAGAGAGTCAACAGTCGGCCGCGTCCTCCAGTTACGCGGTCCGGGCGATCGAGGAATCCGTTAGCGGTACGGTTTCGGGCCGGATCCTGTATAGCGGAAAACCAGTGCAGCCGAAGCGGTTCACAGTAACCAGTGATACATCCACCTGTGGAACCACAAAAGAGGTTTATCCAGTGAAGATCGAACAGGGAGGAATCGCGGACGCAGTTGTGTGGATCGACGACATCACCAGCGGCAAGGCGTTTGATTTCCCGCCCGCTCTAATCGATCAGAAAAAATGCTCGTTTGTCCCCCATGTCCTCCTGATGAAGGGGGGAGAGCTCAAGTTGGGGAACACCGACATGTGCTTACACAACGTCCACGTCATTAGCTATGCGAATCGGGAAGTGAACAAAGCCATGCCCGTCGGTGCGGTCCCACAAGAAATAACGTTGGCGCGCGCGGACCGCGTAACGGTTCGCTGCGACGTCCACAAGTGGATGACCGCATATGTTGTCGTTGCGAAGAATCCCTACTATGTGGTCTCTGGAGCCGGAGGCCAGTTTCGTCTTGAGGGTGTTCCCGCAGGTCATTACCACCTGAAGGTCTGGCAGGAAAGCCTAGGCGAACTCGATCAGGAAATCACTGTCGAAGCGGCCAAAACTACGGAGACGAGCTTCACCTATCGGTCAACCGGCGTGTAGACTGTTCGCCTGCCAGCACGGCTATTTACCTGCTCTTCGGGAATATGGGCGCCACTGGCGCGGTGTATGCCCAGGTGGCGGCCATATGCAAGAAGGATGGTGAGCAAGCGCCCGGATCCCGAGTCGTCAGATCACGTTCATAACCAATCCCCTGGGTTTCCGCGCGACCTAACGTCCTCGCGACGGCGAAGGAAATTCGACGGTGCGGCCACTCGCAGCGTGACCAATTTGCACAGGGACGGTTAGCTGCGGAGCCGCGCCCTCTTTCCAGAACACCAGGCGACCGACCCGCCCGTCCCAGTCGATGCACAGCCTGTCTCCCTGTTTCACCTGTTCCGTCGCGAGGAGGTTCGCTAGCGGATGCACGAGATTCCGCTCCAGCGCTCTCTTTAAGTGGCGCGCGCCATACCTCTTGTCCATCCCCTCTTGCAGCAAGAAATACTTCGCGGGACGCGTCACGCGAAACACGAACTGACCCTTCATTGTTTGAAGCACGCGATCTTGCAAGTAGTCGAGTTCGATCTCTAAGAATTCCATCAGTTGCTGGTAATGAAGTGGACCGAATACCACTATTTTGTCGAGCCGGTTCATGAACTCGGGGGGAAATCTCCTCCGTGCCGCTTCCACTGCGGTTGCTTTCACCTGCTCATCGAGCTTGGCTGTCGGCTTGTCCGGTGCGCGAACGAACCCAAAACCATCTGACATCAAATCGGTAATGGCGCGGCCACCCAAGTTGGAGGTTAGAAAGATCAAGGTCTGCGAAAAATCCACCCGGCGGTTGTCCCCCAATGTGAGAGTGGCCTTGTCCAGGATTCCCAGCAACAATTGCCAGAGTGCGTCACTGGCCTTTTCAATTTCATCGAATAGCAGAAAACTTAGCTTTAGCTTATCGGTGTGAAACTGCTTCAAGGCGTCCTGAGTGATGAGTGGATGGGTTTCCCTATGCCCCAGGTATCCCGGAGGCGAACCAATGAGCTTGGAAATCTCATGCGAGTGCTGGTACTCTGCGCAATCCACTTTGACGACCGCGCGCGAATCCCCAAACAGGATCTCTGCGGCAGCCTCGACCAAGCGTGTCTTCCCCGTCCCGGTCGGGCCGAGAAAAAGAAGCGTGCCTATCGGTCGGTTTGGCGCGTTCAGGCCCGCGCAAAAAACCTGATACAACTCCACCAACGCTTCGATCCCTGCTTCCTGCCCGACGATCTTGGCCCGCAGTTTGTTTTCAAATTCGAGAGTCTCTTTTTTGTGCAGAACGGGCCGAAGAACCGCTGTCCTAGCTTCCATGGCAGGCAACCTCCCGGATAGGTAAGTCAGTTTTCGACGATTCGAGTCGAGCTTCCCCTCTTGCTTGAGCCGCTGTGGCTCCTAGTCCAATGCAAGCATCAGTTTGGAGGGCTGGCTAGCCTATTGCATGGAGCTCATGGCGAGTGCCGCTAGGCGGCCAGCTCGGCAGTAGCTCGCGGAGGCGGCGGCGAGCCTTATGCAATCGAGACTTGGAAGCCCCCGTCGAGCAAGCGAGGATTTCCGCAATCTCTCCGTGTTCGCAGCCATAGAGGTCATGGAGTACGAAGGTTCCTTTTAAGCGTACTGGCAATTGAGCGATGGCTTTCTGAATGGAGAGCCGATCAGTCAATCCCTTTAATCGCAGATCAAAGTGGCGCAGCTCCTTTCGGGGGCTGCCGGATTCCTCACCGCTTCTGATGATTTCTTCGAGTGAGGCGTCGGTGAGGGGTTTCCTCCGGAGATGCATCAGCACACGGTTTATCGTCACGCGATGCAACCAAGAGGAAAAGGCGGAATGGCCGCGAAACGTGCCAAGTGCGCGGAATACGGTCAGGAACGTCTCCTGCGTCAAATCTTCGGCTTCGGCAGTGTTTTTCAACATCCGAAGACAAAGGGCAAAGACGCGCGAGCTGTGTAAGCGATAGAGCAGCTCAAAGGCGTTGGCGTCGCCTCGCTGAGCCCGTCGAATCGCTTCGGCTTCCTGAGAATCAGAACTCCGTACTTCTTCGCGTCCTTTCACAAACCCTCCCGCACACGTGGACCGCTGCCTTTTGTTTGCATTGCCCTTCAGTAACCGGTGGCCTATAGCCCGCGGGGAACAGCTGAGAGTCTAAAAGCGGTAACCAATTGAGAACCTGGGCAACTCGGATGCCAATCGAAGTGCGGTAGTTAACAGACTCATGAAGTGCGACTTAGACGGTCACTGATATCCACTCGGGAATTATTCAAGAGTACTAGATCGTGTAAATAATTCTCTCGGGCTCCAGCTCAAAGTAATCCTGCTTTAGATCGGTCCCCGGCGGACGGCGGCCACCCTCAGGGCTCAGGTGTCCTCTGTCCATTCCTGCCTACGTAAGACGGCAAAGGTTGATCGCATCACCCAGAACGGAGGTCAAGCGGACACAACGTGCTTGCAGCGCATTCCTACACTGCGATTTCAATAACCGAACATCTTGGACCAAAAGCAACGACTGGTAAAACTATCAGTAGCTCCGTGATCGTGTGTGAGTCATAGCTTGTCAAGCTTGTAGCGAGCTGTTGGCAAGTTGTACAGGCGAAAAATCGGGTCAAACGACCAAGGATTGTGCTGAACGAGAGAGTAGCCAAACCGGGTACGCGTCGAGTGCATATCGTGCTATCTCATCACTTCCGGTCACCCATGAGACTCCGCTGGCGCGCGATTTTCTTTCATTGTACTTTGTTGCTGACCGCAGCCCAGGCTCTCCCTCAATCTCGTTCTACTCCCACGACAGTCAACCAATTTGACTCCGCGGTAGACGCCCTAATCAAGAAAGTTTCGCCGAGCGTCGTACAGATCATTGTGACCGCCTATGCACCAATGGAAGACAGTGGCCGAGGAAACGCCGGGGCGGTAATTGGGCGACAGCGCGCAAGTGGTTCAGGATTCGTCATCGACACGGACGGATACATTGTGACGAATGCCCACGTGGTGAACGGAGCGCAACGCGTTGAAATTATTCTGCCACCGCTCAACTCCGATGGTTCGCTCAGCACTGCCCTCTCAGCGAGAATCGACACCGTCCCAGCACGAATTGTCGGTATTGCACAAGAGAAAGACCTCGCACTCCTCAAAATCGAAAACACAAAGCTTCCGGTATTGCCACTTGCGTCCTATCGGGACGTAAGACAAGGTCACGCTGTTTTTGCATTTGGCAGTCCCGAGGGGCTGAGGAATTCCATAACTCATGGATTAGTGTCCGCTGTCGCAAGACAACTGGATCCTGATTCCCCGCTTATCTACATCCAGACTGACGCACCGATCAACCCGGGGAACTCCGGAGGGCCGCTTGTGAATCTGAACGGTGAGGTCATTGGCGTAAACACATTTATCCTGTCTCAATCAGGGGGGAACGAAGGTCTGGGTTTTGCCATTCCCTCTGCGACCGTCAGAACCGTTTATCGACAGCTGAAGCAATTTGGACATTTGCGTAGACAGGAGATCGGCATTGGGATTCAAACCATCACGTCGGCAATGGCTGCGGGACTCAAATTGGGTCAGAAGTATGGTGTTATCGTTTCGGACGTACTTCCTGGGAGCCCAGCGGAAGCAGCGGGCTTAATGGTTGGCGACATTTTGGTCTCTATTGACGGGCAGCCTGCGGACAACCTGCCCACCGTGAACTACTACTTCCTTCTGCGGGATTCTTCGCAGAAGGTGCAAGTCACTGTTCTTAGGGGGACGGCACAGGAAACTTTCAACGTCGCTGCGGTCGAGGAAAACATCGATCAACTCGTTTCCCTTGCGGATCCCAATAGAAACCTAGTCCCGGAACTTGGCATCATTGGCGTGGAAATTGACAAAAAGACCGCTCCGATGTTGCAAGGATTGAGAGATCCGTATGGAATCGTCGTCACCGCCCGAGTGAGCGGTTCGACGCCTACTGTACCCCTTGTTCCTGGAGACGTGATCCGCAGTTTGAATACTACTCCAATGACTACGCTAGAGCGACTGCGCGCAGCCCTGAAAACGATCGGCCCGGGGGGCGCCGTCGTGTTGCAGGTACAGCGCGAGGGCAAGCTAATCTACGTCCCTTTCACTCTTGAATGACCCCGAAAGTTCCGCAAGAATCGCAGGCCGCTCGGCACTCATCGGATAAGTCTCGATAGATCGAGTAATCGGGTGCGTCTTGAAAAGGTGATGGCTTGGTCACGTATGACCGTAGCGGAAAGCGATTCGCAACCGCCACAAAAGAGAAATCTCCGCTGGGTGAGGAACCGATCCATTCCTGGCACGGATGCAGCTACCTTGGTGAAGGCTGCCGGATTCAAGTGATTCAAGTGACTCTTCGCCAAGCTAAAGATGGCGCCGGTTTAGCCTGGTGGTGCCTTACCAAGGCACTTGATCTACTTCGGATTTTTCCGCGTGGGGCTGCATCCGCAGATCTATTCCCCTTGTCACTTCCGAAAAGGCTGATGCTTTCGCACGGTCTCTTTCGCTGCATACCGGTGTGTGTAACGTACATTCCAGCCATGGACAGCAGTAGAGGAACGGTCGGCTGTGGTTGAGCCTTCGCGTTGGCTTCTAGCGTCACGCAAGAAGTCTTTTATGAAGCGGCTTGGCCTTCCCATAGCCTGACCAGAGCCTTGCCTAGTTCCCGACAATTGGAGCATTCCAATGACTCTGCCATTGGCAAGATAAAATGGACTTCCACTTGCTCCAGGCCATCCAGGTTTGTCCATTATGATTTCTTGTGGGCCATTCTGGGGCGTCGCATATCCCGAGACGTTTCCTATCGAGCTGAACGGGATTTGATGTTGGAAGGCAGTGAAAGCTACCGGCGTCCCATCTGGTTGAATTGCGTCTTCGAATGTCACCGGCGCTATGTTATGCACGCGGTCGATGGCCCTTTTGCTTCGACACTGTGCAACATCAAGGAGCTTATCTCGCTTGCACGCTCCGGCGTCAAACTCATAAAAATCAGGCCGGAAGGTCGGCGGTAGTTCTGTATCCCACCCACCAGACTCCGGCAAGGTGAAGCCTATTCGTGGACAAGGAATTTGGCTTGTCGGGTTGAGCGCGCCCTCGATCACATGGTCTGCTGTAACAAAAGTGCCGTCTATTGCGACAAAAAAGCCAGTCCCTTCAACCAATATGACTTGGATTTTCTGTTCCTTGGTCTCGCTATCAAGAACGGCCTGGCCGCACGCAATAGGGATTATGGAGTGTTTTATCGTTTGAATCGCCTTGACAAACAGCGGCGTAGGCGATTTGGTGGTTGGGGGGTTGCGCGCGGCGCATCCGCACGCAAAAAACGCTACGAGGGTGCAGAAAATAGCTCTCAATGGATTAAATCCATAGCTTGGTCCTCTATATGATGCACGGCTTTAGCTTCATATTAGGAGGAAACATGAGTTTGGTGGAAGGGACCACGCCAGCATATCAGTCGGACTGGAGCCGCTGAAAGCAGGAGCTGCCAAGGCCGCACCAACAAGACAGATGCAAGTGCGGTTCGATGAAGCAAAAGCCAACCTATCGGACGGGATAGCCCCTTTTCCTTCCGACAACGTGATACGTCCTAACCGCGCCCAAATTCAGAATCGCCGAAACCCTGAACGAGAGGACTCCATCCCGCGTTCGCGCAGTTTTCACTCCGAACTTCCTCAGGTCCACGACACACTCGTCCTTGAAGATGAAATCCACGAGCGCCACGCGCCCTCCGGGTTTCAATACGCGCGCCACCTCGCACAACAGTTGTTGTCAGTCCGCACGGCTCTTCAGCTCATGAACTACGAAGTTCGACACCACCACGTCGAAAGTACTGTCGGCAAAGGGAAGCTTCCGAGCGTCACCTTCTTTCACCGTCACGCGGTCCCTGACCCCTCGATAGCGGCGTTTTCCAGAACGGAGCCCGCTCGATTGTCGCTGGACTGCATGGCGATTCCACACCCACCGCCATGCGGAATGCACTAGAGAAGCCACAAGCAACAGCAAACATCCCTAACCGAAGAGGGCTGCCACGATTCGCGGCGAAGCGATCCCGTAATTCCCTTTCGTTTTCACGTCGCGCTTAGTTTACGCGCTTGGAGGGGCTTGGCTGGTCAAACCTGCCTCGCGCAGAGGTGACATGGGTCGCAGGGCGTAATTCGTAGCCCGCAGCGGCTGCAGAAACGCGTCGCAAATGGTTCTTGAGCGGGTAGAGCATCCTCACGCGTGTCCGGCGCCACGCTCACCGTTTGAGCAGCGGCTGCGCATAACGAATCGGAACGCCAAAATTGGAGCCTCCAAAACCCCGGACCACCGCAAAGGTTACCCCGATGACTTGCCCATTCTTGTTAATGAGCGGTCCTCCCGAGCTTCCGGAAGTGGTCTGCGCATCATAGACAATCTTATCGGCGGAAACATCGCCGATATGCCCTTGCGTGATCAGCGGACGGACGAGCTTGCGGCGGACGAGTTCGTTTACCACTCTGTCCGCATCTCCTCCGGTGGCCTTGGCGATCTGGTCCACGGCTTCCTCGCCCGCACGTGCCAGCATGGCGTTAATGCCCGTTGCGTAACCGAGGGAGATGAGCGGTTCGCCGCTGACAGCGGCCTCCTTCCGCGCGTCCGTTTTTAGGGGCGGCCGTTTAAGAGCGGCGAGATCGCCTTTCACGACTGCCAGGTCGGCTTCTTCCGAAACTTGCGCAATGCTGACGCTGACCCCGGCAGACGAGTCCGGAAAGTACGCGATCATCTCCCCAATTCCCGGATCGAGCCCCTGGCTGAGAACGCTGCCGAGCTCGTCATTTTTCCACCAGGGTTGCACGACGTGATGATTCGTGAGAATCGTTCCCTCCCCGACGATAAACCCGGTGCCGAAGAAGTCGGCCCGCACCTCCGGCGCGCGGCCTTCCAGCGTGTAGACCGGATTGCCGTCGCTGTCTTTCAGAGGCTCGCCGTTGCCGGTGATGCCGGCGTATCGCAGCGGTCGTCTCGAGGAATGGTCAAGGAATACGACCGAAACGTGGAGCAGGCAAACGCTCGGCGCGTACGCGCGAATCACCTCTTCCGCGGTCTGCGATTCCGTTTCGATCCGCCGCAGGCGATTGTTGGTCTCCTGAAGCTGCTTGCGGAGCGCCGAGACTTCTTCGCCTCCAGCGCCCGAGATTTTCTGCCGCAGCTCTTCTGATTGGTGTTGGAGCTGCTGCTTCTGTCGAAGTACATCGGATTGCTGAAGATCCGCGCGGGCGCTGCGGGCATCCGCCACCAACTGCTCTTGGCGATGCGCGCTGCGCTCCAGTTGCGCAATCACCCCGTACGCCCGTCGCGCCTCCTTGTCAGCCCGGCGGGAATACAGCAGGAAAATCCCGGCAATGAGGATAGCGATCGCGAAAAGCACTGACACACCAATCTTCAGGGCGCGCGCCAGGGAAAATGCATCGCGGGTCATTTTCTCGGTAACCGCCACCGCTTGGAACGCGGTTTGCGCCACTTCCCTGCCCTCATCGGCAATGCGCGTCTTCTCCCGCATTTCATCCAGGTCGCGTTTTTGGCGGAGTTGTACGCGAATTCGCGCGAGCAATTCCACTGGCTCCCAGGGGAAAGAGAGGACCTCGTCGGCGCCAAGTTCGAGCCCCCGCGCCCGCTCAGCTCCTGTGCCGTCGGTCAGTAAAATGACGCGCGTGCCGGAGGTCGCGTTGCTTCCTTTCACCTCAGCCAGCGCGTCGCAGCATTGGATATCATTCAGATCTGCAGATAACAGAAGAAGGTCTACGCCAACATCGCGAACAAGCTGGAATCCTTCGGCTTGGGAGGGCGAAACCGCCACTTGATATCCCGCGGAACGCACTAATTCCTGAAGCACTTTTAACGCTGCCGAGTCAGGATCGACGATCAGAATGCTTTCGCGTTTAGAGGACAAGCGCTCAACCTCAATGCTTTACGGATTTTTCTGCGAGGTCCGGGCCACTTACGTGCCCGCCCCCAGGGCCGCCAAGGCTAATTCTTCCCGCGGGTACGTCGAAACTATCAAAACTAACAGGCAACGCCGGGCCGGTTCGACGTACAAGCGGCCAAAAAGACGCCTGCCGTCATTTAGGTTTATTTCCCCAGACAACTTTGGCCAAAAACGGTCATTCGGAGCCACGACAGGAGCTATGTGTTCTTGTTGTATTCGGGGTCAATTATGCGCTCAAGTTGGCCGCTCGGACACAGCTAGAACCAGGTTGACATAACCATTGGGGTGAACCCTTGTAGTGCCAGGTGGTCACGGACGATATATCCGGCTCCATTACCATTTTTCCGATTACCCGGTCAGGTACAGCACAACTCGCGATTCCGACCCACAGGTGTGGAAGCCGGGAAGGTCGCTACTGGGCCCACGACCCTGCGAATGCCCAAAGCAAAGTGCCTGAAAATCCTATTCGTGCTTGTGCCCACAACTCGTTGAGTCTAAGCGCATTGCGGAGGCGGCTGCGTGCCTTTGAGCGTGCTGCAGATCATTCAATCGATGAAACCGTTTCTCTTGTTGCGTCACTACTTAAAGGCTGGCATGACAAAGCGCGTCACTGGGATGCTGGCGCCTCTTGTCGCTTGCGCTGCTGTTCGGCTCGGGTTGATAATCCGCCCAACTGTTCCAAGGACCGACCCTGCAGGCTACCAGCGGGTCATTCTAGCAGGCTGACTTGAGGCGTGGGACTCGCTGGAACCTCTGAGAGAGGGAGAGCGATGAACATTACAACAGAGTCCTTCAGAGCCGTCGTGGAAGACATCTGCTTGGGGTTGCGGCCGGACTTTTCGAGCTTCCGCCTCGAGGAGTGATGATGTATCTAGTGGGGTCGGGATCGTTTGTGAGGTGCAGCATTGGCTCCAGTAGCCCGCCTGCAGCTGATCCGAATCCCTCACTAGCAAGCGAATCTCTGAATCTAAGTTCAGCTATCGCGGGTGGCACAGGGTTCATGCTTACTGTTAATGGAACGAACTCTGTGTCTCCCTCCACAATGCAGTTTAGTGGAAACCCCCTTGCCGCCTCGTTCGTTTCGGGCAGTCCATTGCAGGCGTCGATCCCTGCTGCGGATATCGCTGCAGCCATTTCGGCCAACATCGGGGACCGCAAGCTTGCAATAAACAGCGTTCAATCACCTTCGCGAACCGGTAGAAAGAGATTTTTCAGCCGCGACCATCGCGGATTACCTGGTTGTGGCTGTCGCCCTTCGGCGGAGAGGAGACCCATGCGACGTCTCCGGAGCGTGGCACAGGGTATTTTCTTTGTTGCCTGTTTGCTTTCGATTGTTCCGGAACTGCCTGCACAGATACCCGATACCTGGCAGGAGATTCCCAAAGATGATTTGGCGCTCAAGGACAACCCTGCAAATCCCGGCTCCTCGGCCATGATCCTCGAGCGGCAGGTTTACACGGATGACGAGAAACGTATTCAGACGGAGTGGTTGCGCATCAAGATTCTTACGGAAGAGGGTAGAGCCTACGCGGATGTCGAGATCCCTTACTTGGCGAAGAGCATCACGATTGAAGGTATCCGCGGACGCACCGTGCGGCCCAACGGCAACGTGATTACTTTTGATGGGACCACCTTCGATAAAGTGGTCGCGAAGTACCGCAGATTCTTGTACGAGGCCAAGGCCTTTGCCCTGCCGGGCGTAGAAGTTGGCTCTGTTATCGAATACGCGTACACGATGCGGTGGAAGGAGCGCCTGCCCGATTACGTGCGCAATCCCGCAAGTTACACCTTTAAGGAGGGCTGGACCATTCCGACCGCGACCTGGACCGTCCAGGAGGAGCTGTTTACGCGCCACGCCGTTTTTGTCATTCGTCCAGTGAAAGGTGGGCACCTAAGTTTTGCAAAGGTCCGCCTCTCTGACAATTCGCCTTCCTGGTATCCCGACGGAACTATGCGGATGGAGGTGAACAATGTCGCGCCGATTGAAGATCAGGAGTACATGCCACCTTTGTCCTTGCTGAATAGCAGAGTGCACTTCTTCTACGTTGCGGGCTACGTGAGTGACTACTGGAGGAGCATCGGCAGGCTTCAGGCGGAGAAAGCAGAAAAGTTCATCGAGAAGACGAAATTCCTGGAGCGCGCGGCAAACGAGATTGCACCTCCTGGCGATCCGCCGGAGACTAGACTGCGCAAACTTTACTCACGTGTTCAACAAGTTCGATATCTCAGCTACGAGCCCACAAAAACTGAGAAGGAAGCTAAACGCGAACACCTAGAGGAGAACAAGAGTGCGGAAGACATTTTCCGTCGAGGTTATGGCTACGGCAATGAAATCAACTTCTTGTTCACCGCTCTGGCTCGCGCTGGAGGTTTCGACGCGTCGATTGTCGAGGTCGTTGATCGCCGTTCTGCTATTTTCGAATCAGAGGTACTAGATGCCTCGCAATTGAATGCGATGATTGTCCTTGTGCGACTGAAGGGGGAAAGCCTTTATTTTGATCCGGCCAGCCGTTTTTGTCCTTACGGCGTGGTGCCGTGGTTCGAGACGGACACAACGGGTGTCACTTGGGAAAAACTTGGTGGTCAAATTCTGGAGGTTCATACCCCCGCAACCGAATCGTCGACGATCGAGCGCAATGCCGAACTGAAACTGCAACCAGATGGAAGTCTGGAAGGCACGCTTGAGGTCGTTTTCAGAGGGCAGGAGGCTGTGGACCGTCGTTTGTCAGCGGCCAATGAGGATGAGGCCGGCCGTCGCAAATTGCTAGAGGAGGAAATTAAGGATTTGACACCGCGTCGTGCCACGATCGACGTCGATTCGGTAACAGGCTGGCAAGACTCCGAGCTACCGCTCCGAGTGAAATGCCACTTCCACGCATGGCGCTTCGCCGTCCTCACGCCCAAGCGGATGCTATTCCCCCTTGCGGTGTTCCAGGTGAGCCGAAAGAGTTTTTTGAGCCCGCTGAAAAGGGTTCAACCGGTGTACTTCAGATATGGCTCCAGCGAAGTGGATAAGATAACCATCTCGCTGCCGACTGACTACAGCCTGGAGGCCGTGCCTTCAGAAACTAACTACCAGACCCCATTTGCAGTTTTCCAGGCTAAGCGAACCGGCGAAGCTGGCATTGTGCGGCTCGAGCGTCACGCGATAATGAGCGAATACTACTTCCCCAAAGACTTCCACGCGTCGCTATGGAACTATTTTGAAAAACTGAGGCAGAGTGATGCAGAAAACGTCGTACTTCATCAATTGGAAGGAACGCAGGCTCGTCATTAGTGGGTTGCAGCTCACCCTGACCGGCGCGCTCGTCTTGACAAGCCCTGTCGCATCTGCCGGAACGCCTGATTGGCTGAAGCAGGCGGCACAGGCACCACTGCCCGCGTATCCCGATGACACGGATGCCGTGATGCTGCTCAACGAGACGTTCACCACAGTGTCAACTACGGGTGATATCCGCACGACTCATAGGAAGGCATACAAGATCTTGCGACCGGAAGGACGCTCCTTCGGGACCGTGTCCGTGTACTTCGACAGTGAAACGCAGCTTACGTTCCTGAAGGGCTGGAGTATCACCTCGCAAAGCGAAGAGTATGAGGTCAAGGAGAGCAGTGCGGTCGAGACAAGCGCATTCTCTGAGAATCTGTACGCGGACACACGCTTCAAGGTGCTTCAGATCCCGGCGTCCCAGCCGGGTAGCGTAATCGGCTATGAATATCAGCAGCGGCAGAGACCTTCGGTGTTGCAGACCGTCTGGTCTTTCCAGGATCAGGTTCCTGTACGACGGGCTCGCTTTGTTTTGGAGCTGCCGTCGACGTGGAAATATACGGCGTACTGGCGAAATCATGCGGCAGCAAGCCCACAACAGGCCGGAGAGAATCGCTGGACATGGGAGCTTGCAGACCTTGAACCCATCCAAGAGGAACCAGAGATGCCCGCTTGGCGATCCGTCGCAGGCCAACTTGGAATTTCGTTTTCTCCGAGGTCCACGGGAGGACGGGAGAGCAACCAAGGCTCGTGGGCGCAAATCGGTCGGTGGTACGCCGACTTGGCCAGCGGTCGGCTCGCGATTACCCCCACGATCCGTGACAAGACACGTGAGCTTATTAGCGGCACAAACGACGCAATGGAGAAGATCCGACGGCTAGCCTCCTATGTTCAACACAGTATCCGCTATGTAGCGATCGAGATTGGCACCGGGGGATTCCAGCCACATGCAGCACAGGACGTGCTAGCCAGCGGCTACGGAGATTGCAAAGACAAGGCGACGCTGCTCAATGCCATGCTGCACGAGGCCGGCATTGATTCTTACTTCATGTTGATCAATAGCGACCGCGACTATCTGTCGCGTGATTTTCCCAGCCTTCTGAGCTTCAATCACGTGATTCTGGCGATCCGTCTGCCACGGCCGGCTGACAACCAGGGGTTGCTTGCAACTTTGCCCGAAGCAAAGCCCGGACCGCTCCTTATCTTCGACCCCACAGACAGTTCCACATCCCTTGGCTATCTGCCCCCCATTCTGCAATCGAACGACGGCTTGTTGGTGACTGACGAAGGCGGCGAGATGGTGAAGCTACCCCTGCTGCCACCGACGACCAATCGCCTCCTGCGCGAAGCAACTCTCACTTTGGACAAGTCTGGAAACTTGCAAGGCACTGTCAGTGAATTGCGTAGTGGCTTTCCTGCCGCGCAGCTGCGCGAACGCTTGCTGAATCTGCCGAAGGCGCAGCGCCAGAAGGTCTTCCAGGATCTGCTGACCGACCTCCTCGACGGTGCCGTCCTCACTCGCGCTTCTCTCTCCGGTTTGGAGGATTTTGGCGGTGCGCTAGGCATCGAATATGGTCTGATGGCTACCGCATATGCCCAGCACGCCGGTCAGCTTTTTCTGTTTCGCCCTTGCGCGCTTGGCCGCAAGAGCAGTGATCTACTGGAGGGAAAAGCTCGCACGCAGGCGGTGGTATTCTCTGATGTAACTTCGGAGAGCGACGTCTTTGATATCTCCTTCCCCGCCGAGTACACCATCGACGAGCTTCCTGAGCCTGTCAGGTACGAATATCGTTTCGCGACCTACAAGAGCGAACTGCGTGCCGCGGAACACGCGCTTCACTACGACCGCACATACGAGCGCAAAGAACTTCGAGTGCCGGTGGAGGGCCTAGCAGATTTAAAAACCCTTTATCGCCGGATTGCAGACGATGAACGTGCATACGCAATCTTGAAATCTTCAAAGCCCATTTCCTCGTTGGCTCCCCGACCTTTGTTACCGGAAGCACCATAGCATCTCTTCCCCCGCGAGCTAGCTCAATCGCACAGTCATAAACAGCAGGCCTTTGCCGGCGACAAAAGAAATCCGCTAGTTACTCACATGGATCGGCCGGATTCGGTCGGGCGCGAACGGCATTGAACTTATCAGCAAGCGACACAGGCAACACTGGACTCTCATTTTTGATCAGGCGAGTGGCTGTTCGACGGAGGAGTCTGAAGGTCCATAAGAATGAGTTGGGACCGGCAGCGCCTGACCGTTAAGGCTGCAGCACGGCATGTTGAGGACGAGTTGCATCTCTTCGACAGTGTCGAAAGGACGTCTCCAGGCACGACTGTAATTGCCGGGCTCATGAGCGGTCCGTGGACAGTTCAACGGGCCGCCCAACCTGTAGACTGTTGATCTTTGGGTGGAGCGAAAACAAGTTCCTCATCTCCGCGTGATGGTCCAAACGTTCGGTTTCTTAGGCCAGACTTAGAACCCTTCCGGGCGTCCTTTAAGCAAGAGGTCGAGGAATATTAGAAACTTGCCTCTTACTTCTTCTTAGGTAAAAGGTTCCTGAGCACGGAGGCCAGTTGTTCAGCGAGACGGCCTGTTTTGGCGACGGATTCAAGTTGCCTGTAGATGTCCTCCGCATCACCCTGCTTACGAACGCCGACACTGCATACGACTACCACGTGGTGCTGAGAGTAAATTCGATAAACGACGCGGTGGTTGCCAAACTGATGCTTCCAATAGCCGGCCAGCGAGCCGCGCAGCGGCAGTCCATATCCCTCAGGATCAATGGCGAGCTTCTTCTCCAAAACCTTTCGCAGTTGATTACGGACGCTGCCGTCGAGAGCTTTGATGTCCGCTGCGGCGTCCGGCGTGTACCTAAGTTCAAAGGCAGGTTGTCGGTGCGCCTGTTGTGGTGATGGCGCAGCCGGCGATGGCTGTTTTCGGCCTCTGCTCATTTGCCAAAAACATCAGCGGTTGTAAGCAGCCGGCCAGCGGCAACGTCCTCGTCAATGGTCTTGGACAGGGTTAGCAATCGGTCAGTAAGTTCACGGTCGGCCAGAATCTCCAGGGTGGCAAGCATCGATTCACGCTCGTTCACCAGGGAGTCCAGAAAGTCTTTGTCCACGAGGTACTTTGGTGGCTGGCGACGGTTCTCCACTAACACGACGCGGTTTGCAGTCGCTTCTTTCAAGTACGTCTTCAGCTTGTCTCGAAGGTCGGTCGCTGTGACTTTCTTAACGGCAATGGAAGCCCGCGCCATCGAAAGCCTCCCCAATGTACGCTATGCACAATCAAATGTACATTTGATGAGCAACGCTGTCAAGCTTCGGGCTGGTGGCGCAGGCGGTTCGGGTGCAGCCTGGGGACGAAGCCGTACACTTTTGCCATCCGAGCCCCGATCTCTGAAGGTGGATTATCCGCCAATTGCTGGCGGCGGATAGTCCGACAGGAGCTGCTTGATTGTTGTAGCAGGCTCAGCTGGCACTGGCTGGCGTGTACGAGCGCCTCACGGAGAATCTACTCGACGCCCTGGCGCACCAGCTTCCGGTCAACCTTCGCAGGCGTCTGGTAGGTCCTCCCGGGAACGGAAACCGCTGACCATCCACCCAAGGAGATGCCGGAGCGACACGATCATCGCAAGAATCTTACCTATGAGTCCGAATCGAGCGTTGCGCCAAGTCATTCATTTTGCAGGTGTACGACGTTTTGGCGAGGCACAACCTGTTCAGCGACCATTGTAGAGACGCTGCTCCGCCTCTTTTCGTTGACCGCGGAAACTTCCGCTAAACCCAAGCCTGGTTTCCAGCCACAGAGCCGATCTTGTCGTGTCTCATGGGATGGGCTTGCGCCTTGAGGCCATCCTTTTGCGACGCGCGACAATAATAAACACGACCACTACAAACAGAATACCCGCGATAATGCGAATCGTAGTCGGATTCATCGATGCATTCTCCCTAAAATAAGGTTATGCGGCATGGATTGCGGAACGACCTGCCACATATTTACAGAATTTCCCCCAGGCTTTGGAACGGAATGAGTGACACGAAAATACGGTGAAAACTACCAGCAACCGGAAAACCAAATGAAAGGTGACAATTACACAGCATAAGCTCTATTCCTTCGGTGGGGCCGATTGAAAACTAGTTAACTGCCCCTCACCACGCGGATTTTCCCCAACTCCACTTTCGGTTGACCAGTCTTACTTCCCGACCTCCTCAGTAGGCAACACACTAACTCCGATCAGAACCTTGCACGCGACTTGTTTACCGTTAAGTTGCGCCGCCAGGAACTGCCATTGCGCAAGGGCATTCAGAGCAGATCGCGCCCTTCCATCCAGTGCGCGAATTGCGCGCGAAGCGGCTAGCTTGCCGTTTTCATCAATGATGCCGGTCACGAACACTAGGCCTGAATTCGCGGTAAGCCCAGTTTTTGGCACCGTCGCCTGGACCTTCTTTAGCACAACGGGTGGCGTAAGTAAGCCATTCGACAAGCCGTTGCCGGCCGGGGCCGGACTTATCAGGGCGTACTGCATGGACCAGTCGGGGCCGCCGCCGGCGTCGGTCATTGGGATGTAAACGGTGTAAACGGTGTCAGTGCGGGAAAACACGCCGAGGTCGCGACTGGCTCCGCCACTGCTACCGCCTGAAATTATCGTAAGTGCGTAAGAACCATGTGGAATAGGACTTGTTGCGGCCGCTGGCCCACTGCTTCCTGGCATGTCACCTGAGATGGAAATCCCCGGAAGACTTTTGTTTTCCGTAGCCGCAGCCGAGGCCGTGCCAGTGCTAGAACTGGCCGGCGGGGCGACGCCCGAGGAGGACTCGTTACTCGCCACCACGGAATGCCGATCGCTCGCTTCAGCTTTGGTTCCAGTCCCATTCTCCATGCTCACGTGCGGCAAGTTCTGTCCTGCCTTTGAGGAGCTCGCACTTGCAGGATTCTCACTAGTGATATCTGGCGTAGTCGTCGCAACGGTTGTCGCCGCTCTCGATGGTCCGATGACGAATCTGGAGGCTAGTTCTGCGTCAGGAATAACAGGAGCGGGTTCGGGAGGAACGTGGACGGCATTAATGATTACCGCCGCCTTTTGCGCATTCACCTCCGGTCCCATGGTGTCGGCCAACACCGGTACCGTGGGTTCGGAAACGGCCCTCGTTTCTCGCAGCACCGGTTTAACCGGAGCCAGCAATAATTTTGGCTTGTCGTTGGGCGGCGCCGGAATTTGCGCCGGAGGTTCGCCGGCTCTGAAACTTAATAGTGCTTCTGGGTTCGATGGTTCACGATGTTCAAGCTGCGGGGCAACGGGCCCCTGCACCGCTCGATGAGGAAGCATCACCATGCTTGGCAGCCGGAGAGGATAAGTCATCTTTGGGGGGAAGGCCAAATCCGGCCGACGGATCGTCTGCACTCCCTTGCTCGAATCTGGGGGGTTGGAAACGATTTCTTGTGGCGCAGCATAGTCAGGCTTTGGCCAATTGGCGGTGTATAGCGCGGCTGTGGCCAAAAGGTTCGCGACGTCAGGCGTTTTGTGCCCACGTGCGTGTTCTATCTTGGTACCTTCGCTGGCCTCTCCCATGCCTGGCAGAGCTGGGAGCTGCAACGGCTGATATACGACCTCGAACTCACGGTCGAGATCTCTCGGAGTACTTGGCACCCTACCAAGCCATGATGGAAAAAGGATCGGCAGGGAAGCGAGCGTTGCGGCAGTGGCCGTATGCAGAAGCGTCGAAAGGAATAGTCCTTTTCGCGGAGTGACCCTGGCGGGTAACAGCTCGAGTTTCGGCGTTCGAATTTGTTTCCGTATAACTACGGAAGGCGCCAAGGGTCCGATCGGGGAACGTACTTGCATCAAGCCCTTATTGAAATTGCGCACGATCACTGTTGATTCTGCGGGCCTCATCGCAGAGCTTAAATGCACAACACCGGTGCTGGGATGGGGCATCATTGGAGGAGTGTTGGGCGCAGTACGGAAAAAGTGGCTGTCGGGTTCAGCACCATGTTGACGCCCGAACTGCCGGTCAACGAGATCTTGTCCACAACGATGTTTCCAATCGTGAAGCTGTTCCCACCTGATCCACCGGCCAGGGATAGGCAGCTGGTGTTTGTGCCGCAAGTGGCTCCGTTGCCGTTGTGGAAATAAATGAAACCCGAGAAGACAAAGGTTCCGCCGCCGCCCAAGATGGCACAGTTTCCACCGAAACCGGCCGTGCAACTTCCGCCGTTAGCGGCAGTTGAACGATTTTGAAAGAATAGAAAGCCGCGGTTGCCATCGGGAGATCCATACTGGCCAGTAGCGCCTATGCCTGAGGTGCCACCACACGGACCGAGGAGGACGTTGCCCGGAATCGTAGCAGGAACCTGCGATGGGGTCGCTGAACCGCTGGGGCACCGTAGCAACACGGATGGCACATAGCCAGTTGCTGCAGGGGACAAGGTGCCGCTAATCTGATACCCAACGACACAGTTATTGGGAGTCCCGGAAGCGGCGCCAGGGCCTTGCGTAACCGACGTGCACGCGCTAGAGCCGCCGCTACTTGAGCCGATCGACGCGCTGCCAGAGGTGCTAAAGTAAAACATTACACCTTTGCTGCCGTCGCCGTTGACGGTGCTGATGCGTGCGGCGGAACCCGAACCCAAGCTGAAGCCCTGCGAGCCGACGTAGTACAACCCTGGGTCGAAAACTGCAGTTCCTGGTGTGGTTGAGACAACTCCGATGTTCTGCCAAGTAACTCCCCCGTCTAGCGTGGTACCACCAGAGCAGGTTCCGTCGGATTGACGAGTGCACACCATCGGGCTAAACGATGCCGGACAGGCGCTACCAGAATTACCCGTCACCGCGATTGCCATGTACACGAACCCATTTGAGGTGCATGCTGACGGCAGGATCAGTGCGCCTACGGCATAAGCAGTGTTCGCCTGCCAGTTCGTACCGCGGCGATTAAACCTGGGGCGGGAGCCCCCAAAGGGAAGGTTCAAACAGGCATTTGCGCCCGGAGCCACTGGTCCGGTGGAGCAGCTCGCGTAGTTTCCCGGTGTGAATTCAACACAGCCAACGGGATCCGGACAGCCGTTCACAGCGAATGGCACGGGCGTAGCCGTGCCAGCGGTAGCGGGGGCGCTAGTCGGGGCGGCGACCGCGGCAAAGGGATCGCCAAATGGATTTGCGCCGGGAATCCAGTGACCTGCGGTACCCACGTTTACTCCCGTTGGCTTGGCAGCGGGTCCTCCGAATACGGCGAAATCGGACCCGTTGTTAGTGGGCCCTGCCTGGTGGAGATCCACCGTGCCAACACTCACGGCAGTGGCGCTGCTGGAGTCAACTTGGACGGAACGCTGAGGCCCTCCAAGAATCGTGACCGAGGCTGTGCCGTTTACCTGAAGTGATGGGCTTGCCGTCCTGTGCAACACGACAAGAGGTACGGGAGCGGTTATCACGTTCAAGCCGCAGCTTGCGGAAGCTGTTACGTTGACGGTAGTTATGGAAGAGCCGATTCTCGTAAAGTATGTTGCCACAGGGTCCGTAACGGTCACCTTGAGGTATGGGTTGGCGATCGTCCCGAAGCCAGCCGGGATGCCGCTCACGCCCGGCAAACTCGCTGGAAAACTCACGCTGACGTTGGCCCCCGCATAACCGTTGAACGATGCGTATTCACAAGGCACAGAATTCGGTTTAGCGCTGCAATCGAAGCTCGACCCGATCCAGGAAAAATCGAGCGCGGGGAAATCGGTGCTTGCGGTTGGATCGGTGCCCTTCAAGAACACATCCGCCGCGCCGGCCTCGCAGGCGGCATCTGCCGCACCCTGTGCCATTTGGCGGTGTGCCCAGACTTGCGTGTAATCGGTGGCCAGGCCAAGCACCGCAAGCAAGAAGAATGCGATGAGGATGACAATAAACAGGAATGCTTGTCCCTGCTGCGTAGACCATCGTTGCAAACTGGGGCGGCCGCGTTTCATGCTATTGAGCCACCATTCGCCCTTCCGCATATGTGGTCATCGTCGCAGCCCCTATATATTTCGGGAGAAACGGTACGTAAGCGTAGGTTAGGGTCACGCGCACGCGGTTCGGCGGGGTGTAACTACCATCGGGAGCCGTCACCGCGATGGAAATGGCGCTGACGTCATGCATGGAAGCAGCGGCGAAAGTCTGTACCTTCGTTTGGGTGCCGGCCGGGTCCGCTCCGCTATGAACAATGGCATAACGAACGCCTTCGTTGGCGGCATCGGCAAGAACTGAGTAGGTGTACATAAGCCAACCCAGCTCGAAGACCCACAACACGACGGTGATAATTACAACGAGCATCAATAAGGATTCGATTAGGGCCTGACCCCTTTGGCCTTGCAAGCGAAGGTGCGTTCGTTCGCGCATGCTAGTAAAGCGACCTCATGGAGACTTGGCGATGGAATTTCAAGTTGGGTGGCAGAATTACGGTAAATGCCGTGCCAGGAATAATCGGCGTAACTGTGTACTCCACATCGACGCGGTCAAGCACGTAAACGGGTTGCTCTGGATCCGCGGCAGGCGCTGGGAACGCGTATGCCGGGCCGAACTGATCGCATTGAGCAATGTGGGTGGTCGAATCGACGCCCTTGGCACTAGAGCACACCTGAACGGCGACGGTGGACGTTGTGGCGCCATGCACAGCATGGGTCACATTCTCCCAGACCAGATCGCGAACCGTCGCGGTTGGGGGGGCTGTCGCCTTGCCTGCCGCCCCACCTTGCGTGGCGTATTGCACACCCATCCGAGGTGCAGCGGAGAGGGCCAGCACCATGAACCAGAGGTAACCCCAATTGATGATATTGAAGCCGATTCCGAGCAGTAGCGGCAACGTAAGTGCGGTTTCGACGAGGCTTTGCCCTTCCTGCCCTTTAAAGCGACGCCCGTGGATGAATTCTCGTTGCCACATAGTCATTTCTCTAACTACTGCGTTGCTGCCTCTACGCGAGCAAATTCAATACTGTCGCCAACAAGTGTGGAAGTTGATTCGAGCATGCCGGACGGCAGCTCGAGCACCCCTGCCGCTTTCCAGAACACGCGGGTCATTCGGAACGGGCGCATGTCCCGCCTCACCGCAATGACCCGCCAGTAGTGGTCCAGAACAGCAATGTCTATCGGAAACAGCATCCCCAGAGTATGCACACCTTGCGAGGTTACGATAAGCAGCCCATCGCCTCGCTGGAGTTCGCGCTCCCCAAGCAAACCGACAATTCGTGTCATTCCCGTCTCGGCCACTCGAACGCGCTGACCGAGAACCGTTCCCCGCGTAGCGTTTGTTGCGCAGACCACTTTTTTTTGCCATCTCATGGCTACTTCAGCGTTTCCGAGAATAGTTTGTGCAGGGCGATAATCGCCGGCCCCAGCGCTACCACGAAAATCATAGGGAAGATGAAAAAGACCAAAGGGATAAGCAGTTTGACTCCGGCTTTGGCCGCCACTTCTTCGACAGCCTGCGTGCGGCGTGTGCGGAGCGTATCTGAAAACTGTCCGAGCGCGTTTGCGATGGGTGTACCGAAGCGCTCGGTCTGCACCAGCATGGCGACAAACTGCCTCACAAAATCGATATCAACCCGCTCCGCCATGCTGCGCCAGGCGTCGAGACGCGGTTTTCCGGCACGCTGTTCGCGGTTAATGATTTGGAACTCTTCGGCCAACGCGGGCGAGGTCATCCTTATTTCTTCGCCGACCCGCGCCATTGCCTGGTCGATGCCCAAACCGGCCTCCATACAGATCACTAGCAGATCGAGCGCGTCAGGCAGGGCGCGTCGGATGCCTCCCTGCCGGCGAGAAATCAACTTCGTAAGCACAACATCGGGAGCGATAAAACCGAGGACCACTCCCACCAAAATTGCCGCTATCATGTTGTCGCCGAAAAAACTTCCTGCAACTATCGCGGCCACCGGCAGCAACATCTTTGTCGCCGCAAAAATCTCGACGTGCTCCGCCTTCCGAAATCCCGCCAGCGTGAGGCGATAGGCCAAATCCTCATCTGAACCAGACACAATGCCGCGAATCGGCTTGAAAATACTGGTGATTCCAACCGCCGCTCGAGCAAGCCCGCTTGTTGGCGTCTCCACAATGACCGGTGAGATGGGCGGGGGGGGAGCTGAAATTTCCATCAGGCGCGCATCAACGGCGTCTTTTCCACTCAAGAGCAGCATAAGCGCGGCAACAATCAGAAACACCGTGATGCCCACCGATATCAGGAGTAGAAGCATGCGACTAGGTCCTTAGTACTTGACATTTACAATCTTCCGTATCACTACGATACCGATCACCATTGCGCCCCCCGCATAAGTCACCAACTTTTGCCCGAGCGGGTCTTCGAACAAAGCTTTTCCATAGCCTGGATGGAGGAAATTCATGCCGATGAACATGACGAATGGCAACGCGCACAAAATCCAGCCGGTCAGCCGTCCCTGTGCCGTGCGAATCCGCAATTGTCCGCCAACGCGCACTCGCTCGCGAATCACATGCGAGGTCTTGTCCAGGATCTGCGCCAAGTTGCCGCCCGTCTCCTTCTGAACCAGAATCGCGGTGACCAGGAACTGCAGATCGGCAACCGGGACGCGGCGGCTAAGATTGGCCATGGCTTCGCGAAAAGGCAGCCCGAAACTCTGCTCGTCCGCGGCACGGCGAAACTCCGAACGTAAAGGTTCGTCGGACTCTTGAGCTATCGTCTCGACGGCCGTCGGCAGGGCTTGTCCTGCGCGTAATCCGCGCGACATCAGATCGATCGCTTCCGATAGAAGTTCCGAGAAACGCCGCAGTCGGCGCTTGCGCTTTTGCAGCAGAAAACTGTAGGGGATCGCACCTAGCGCCAGACCGGGGATCCAGCCGAGCAGCCCCGGCGCAATCCACCAATTACCCAAAAAAGCGCCCAAGCCAATAAGCGCCAGCGTGCTGAACACGATCCGGCCCACGGTCCACTGCAGATCGCATTGTTCAATCAATAATTGAAGGCCCACAGCAGCACGGTTGTTGCGGAGGAATTTGTCGAAACTGGGAATCGTACTGAACGTTACTTCCTTAACTATATCCAGCTCGTCGCGCCCGGATGAAACCCTGTTGCGATCGAGCGAGGCCAACCGGGAATGAATCAGTTTGTCCGCCTTCGAGGGTTCGGTAAAGAACGCGACCACGGCAAATGCCGTGACTAAAATAATGAAAAAGATGCTGACAAGCGTCACGACTGAACCTCGTAGACGTGCTCGAATATATTTGGCGGAAGCTGGATGCCCGATGCCTTCAGTCGTTCGCTGAAAGTAGGCCGCAGACCAGTAGCGCGAAAGCGGCCGAGTACTCGGCCGTTCGCCCCGATGCCGAGACGTTCAAATACGAAAATGTCTTGCAGTGTCACCATGTCATCCGAAACGCCGGTGACCTCGGAAATTTGCGTCACTCGTCGAGAGCCGTCGCTGAGCCGCGCCACCTGGACAACGATGGACACCGCCGATGCGATTTGCTGCCGAATGGCCCTGTCGGGCAGATTGATTTCGGCCATCAAAGACATGGTCTCGAGACGCGCGATCGCGTCGCGTGGATTGTTAGCATGAATGGTAGTCAGTGACCCGTCATGGCCGGTGTTCATGGCCTGCAGCATGTCCAAGGCTTCGCCGCCGCGCACCTCGCCCAGCACGATGCGATCCGGCCGCATACGAAGAGCATTGATCACCAATTCGCGCTGACGCACTGCGCCTTTGCCCTCGACGTTCGGCGGACGGCATTCCATTCGGACGACATGCGGCTGCTGCATCTGCAATTCGGCGGAATCCTCGATCGTAACAATGCGTTCCCGCTTGGAAATAAAACTTGATAGCACATTCAGCAAAGTCGTCTTGCCCGCGCCCGTGCCTCCCGAGACAATGATGTTGAGTCGGGCCTTGACCGCGCTCTTAAGCAGTTCCAACAGGGGAGACGTAAGCGTATGCTTGGCAAGCAGTTGGTCAACCCCGATCGGTGTGCGGCCAAAACGGCGGATCGACATGATAGGGCCGTCGATAGCGAGCGGCGGGATGACTACGTTTACGCGCGAGCCATCGTCCAGGCGCGCATCGCACATCGGCGATGACTCGTCCACGCGCCGGCCTACGTTTGATACGATCTTGTCAATAATGTGCCGAAGGTGCGCTGCATCTTTAAAAGACACGCTCGTAAGTTCGAGTATTCCGCCGCGCTCGATATAAACCTGGCGGTGAGTGTTGACCAGAATGTCGGTAATGGACGCATCTTGCAGGAGCGGTTCGAGCGGTCCCAGTCCGAAGACCTCGTGCAACACCTCGCGGCAGATTCGCTCCTTTTCCGCACCGCTGAGCGGCACGTTCGCAGCACCAATCAGGTCAAGGATCACATTTTGTACTTGCGTTCGGGCGCGGACATCTTGCAATGAAGTGAGTTTCTCGAGGTCGATCTTGTTCAATAAGTCGCGGTGCAGAGCTGTCTTGAGCTCCTGGTGTGACTTGAAAGAAGGCGCGCTGGTCCCTTGCGGCTGAGGAGCTGATGTGGATGCAAATCCGAATGCCATGCCGTTCATTCCTCGCGATCAAACTATCTGCTAAACAGCGCCTTCATTCCGTAGGCAGATTGGGACGTAGCCAGAGCCTTGCTCTTGTCATTTCCATCGCTATTCGTTAATTCGTACGCCCACTTGTGGATGGCTGCGCCGAAATCCGACTTTTCTCCTGAAGAAATTGGCGCTCCCGTGTTGATGGCCCGAATTACTTCGTTGTAGCTGTTTGGCACCCGCAGCGAGATCTCGCGACCCAAAGCTTTTTCTATGCGGTCATCGCTCAGCGGGCCTTTCTTGGAATGACGATTGAGCACGACGTGGATGCTGCTCGAGCTATAACCGAGTTTGGATAGGTGTTCGATGTAGCGGACGGTGTTACGTACCGACGGCAATTCGGCGGTCATTACGATCGCAACCTGTTCGGACTGCGAAATGCATGCCCGTGTCCCGTCGGTTAGGCCGGGCGGGCAATCGACGATCACGAAATGATAGGTGTCGGCGAGGAATGCGAGCGTATGTTCGACAGTGGCGGGCGACACGCCATGAGTCGCATCCACCGATTCGGGCGAGTCGAGGAGATCAAGCCCGGAATCATGGTGCAAGAGAAAGCCCCGTAACAGCTCTTCGTCCAAGTGATCGGCGTTGCTGGCAAGTTCGTAAAAGCTGTACTGGTGGCGACCGGTGCCGAGATAGAGTGACGCATCACCCAGCGCGGGGTGCTGGTCTACTAACAGGCACTTTCGCTTCCCCTCACGGGCCAGTTCCAGCGCTAAGTGCAAAGCCAGCGAGGTGACTCCGGTGCCGCCCTTTGAACCGACAAAGGTAATAACCTTTCCACGAACTGTCGACCGCGCTCTCTTCTTCTGCTTCGCTTCCACACGCGCCAATCCATCGACCACCCGGTCGTGCTGGACTGGCTTCAGCAGATATTCGGCGCAACCTGCTCGCATGGCGGCGATAATCGCTTCAGGCTCTGAATAAGACGACACCGCAAAGCTGTGCACGTCTGGATATTCTGAGCGCAATCGCTCCGTCATCCAGATTGCTTCTTCGGTATTCCGGTCGTAATCAATGAAACAAATGCGCGTCTGTGCCAGGTCAAGAGCGCGGACTATCTCGCGCTCAATACCTACATAATGGTCCAGGTTTCCAAAAATAACCGCCCCGGGTATGCCCCCCATGAAATGAGACAAAGCCTCGTACGACATAGTGTCGAGGCACACCCCCATTACACCGATTCGGGCTGACCTTTCAACCGTGCCCATGGTCATTTGCTCCCGTTCCCGCTAGGGGTTTTCTGATCGAATTGTTTTTGGTCTAATGGGTTGATCGGCGTTTTGGGCACTTCGGGTGCAGGGCCCGGCGCGGCCGCCGGGTCCACGATGCTTGGCGTAACGATCACCACCAGTTCGGAGTTCAGCTGGTTTATGGACTTGGAGCGAAATAGCTGTCCCAAAATCGGAATATCTCCAATACCCGGCACTTTGGAAAACTGCGCGGTCGTTCTCTGGTCAAGCAATCCGGCGATGCCAAAACTCTGACCGTCTCTCAGCTCCACGACAGTCTCCGCATGACGAGTCGCAATCGCAGGAAGCACAAATCCGCTAATCGTGACGGCGTTGGTGAAATCAAGCGAACTCACCTCGGGGAATACTTTCAGGCGAATCGTATTGTCGTCCTCAATGGTTCCTGTAAATTCCAGCTTCACGCCGAAGGGCTTGAACTGCACCGTGACCGTGGCCTGCCCGGCTGCGCCCGTAACTACGGGGTAAGGCAATTCTCCACCAGCCAGAAAGCGCGCCGGCTCGCCGTTCGCTGCGAGCAGATCCGGCTCGGCCAGGACTTGCAGCACATTTCGCTGCTGCAAGTCCTTAATGGTCGCGCCCAGGTTAATGTCTCGCCGGAAAATGAAAATATTCAGCAAGTCGCTCAAGCCAATCGTGGAACCATTGGCCCCGGTTCCTCCACCCGATGTGCCACCCGAGCTGCTGTTCACTAACTGAGCTGGGGCGAACTGTTGCGTCGTTGCCGATCCAAATATGGGTGCTCCTGGCGTGCTGAACAGGTTGAAGCCCAAGGCCGTCAACTTCGATCGATCCACTTGGGCAAAGCGAACTTTCACCAGTATTTGCTTCTGCCGGTGTGGCTGGGCGACTTGGATGGAATTCACGATCTCCTTGGAGAAAGGCGCGGCCATTTTTCCGATCTGGTCGGCCACTGCCGTGGAGGATGCGGTCCCGACTAGAATCACCCTGCCCTCTTCAGACTCGGCCTCAACGGCCTCTCCTGGCAACCCGCGGCTTATCGCCTCGCGCAGCAAAGACACATCCACATCGGCGAACACTTCGATGATTCGCGATTGATTGTTCTCCTGCCAAAGAATGACGCTGCTGCTGCCGGGGGCCGTTGCCGTGACCACCACTTCGTTAGGCGCGGTCGTTGCCGTGGTCACGACCGCAGGATTCCCGACCAGCACGCGCTGGAGGCGGGGATCGGTGCGAATCACCACCGAGTGGCCCACGAGGATGTGCAGAACCTGATTGCCCGCAGACTCGGCCGGAGCCGTCTGCGGCGCAGGCTGTTCGCCGGTGGGCTGCTGAGGTAGGGCGGCCGTGGCAGAGACCTGCGCCCTCGCAGGACCGAGTAGGCCTAAGAGACTCAAGGTACAGAGTGCCAACAGACAACGCGTCGTGAGCTGTAGTTGCAGAACGCCCTCCTCTGTCCTATTTCGGTCTTTCTGGAAACTTGGCGACTGTTATCTTGCCGTTCGCCACTGTCTCTACTGTGTAAACGTCAGGGAGCTTCACGACCTGCCTCACATGTTTCGTCACGGGCTCCAGAGGCTTCTTTGGCACTCCGGCCAGTTCCGCCATGTCAACCGCCGGGACGTCCGCGCTTGCCGAGTCCCCTCCGTTGCGCAGCACGAAATGAATAGTGCCCTGGGTCTGGGCGAGCGCCACTTTTTCCGATTGTTCAGGCGTGACCAGCAGGGTGACCACGGTTACGTTCTCCGGCTTGCCATTCGGATCCGGGTCCATCTTCGTCCCGGTCGATAGCACCTGTGCGTTCTGTATGACCGTGCGTGTGACGGTGCTCGCGGTGTTGTTCTCGGGCCGCAACGTCACCAGCACATCCACGTGAGAGCCGGGGAAAATAAATCCAGCAATGTTCGTGACCTCATTAGTCTTTACCGCGGTTGCGCGCATGCCATCCGGAATCTTGGCGGAGAGGCCCAGGCTAGCGCCGGAGGCCAAGTCACGGCGCAGCACCGGTTGCTGCGCCGCTACGGCATATATCAGCACATGACCTGTGACATCTTCCTTTTTCTCGGTGAGCCCTTGCAGCGGCACATTCACGGGCCAGTCAATCTCTGTGAGGTTTTCAGCGGTAATGGGCGCGCCGGGCTGCAAAGCAACGCCGGCCGCAATGATGCGCTTGGTCTTCGGACGGGCGCTGGCCTGCGTGCGAGTAATGCGCGCGTAGAAAACGGAGGTGATGCCCAGCGAGATCACCAGGGCGGCAACCAGCGCGAAACCAAGTCGTTGGGTACCCATGAATTACCTCCACAACTGCGTTGAAATGGCCCAAAACAATGTGCCGGCGGCAAATGCCAACCCATAAGGCATGCGCACTGCGCCAGGATTATCCAGATTAACGACGGGGTGCGATTGCAGTCCGTGCTGCGCGTGAAATGCCACCACCCCTAACGTGTTCCGTAATGTCTCGAGAATCCGGCCGGACGCCACGATGAAGACAACGGCCAGCGCCCCTCCTGCCAGCGCGGTAGCGAACATGAGCCGTGGCGACCCTGCGAGACCCACGACGCAGCCGAGTGCCGTAGCCAACTTGACGTCTCCCGCCCCCATGGCCCGGACGAGATGAAACAGCATGAAGATGCCTCCAAACAGAACGCCCCCACCGGCACTGAGCAGCAGCCCTCGCCATCCATGGAACGCCGTCTGCAAGACTAAGCCAGCAAGGATGGCGGAGTAGGTCAGCCGGTTGGGAATGCGTCGAGCCTTAACGTCAGTAAACGCGGCGCACAATCCCAAGGCCACAGCCAACATCGCAGTGAATTGAGCTGAAGTCATAAGAGTCATTTCGACATACCTGTTCTTTGCCGCCTCCCGTTACGGCGTCAGCCAGCGTGAAGAACCCCTGGCCGCACCGTCGACTTAAGGTTCGAGATCGAGAACAGGCGCCGCGCCCTACTCAGTGCTGCCCGGCGCCCACGTCCTGCTAGATCAGGTTGTTAATTGTCGTATTGAGAGTGGTCATCCAGTTGGCGAAGTCTGCGGCTAGGCTTGCCGAGCCAGCAAAAACGCCGCTCGCTATGGCGACCAGAACCAAAGCGTACTCCACTAGATCCTGACCAGACTCTTCCCGATGAAACTTGCGAATGAACTGTACAAACGACATAGAAATCTCCTCCTCAAGCTTTGATTTTAAGTACTCTCATGTGGTACCTGGGCTCGAACAAACGAAGAAATGCTCGGACGAGTACCTTTGTCTCGGGGAAAAAGAGGCTCGGTGCCGGGCCGCACCGCCAAGTGACGCCCGGCTCCCAGCCTGTTAAATCAACGCGTTAATTTTCGCGTTGAGAGTGGCCATCCAGGTGGCGAAGTCACCGGCAAGGGTAGCCGAGCCGGCCACCACGCCGGTCGCAACGGCTACCAGAACCAAAGCGTACTCCACCAAATCCTGGCCTGACTCTTCCCGATGGAACTTACTAATGAATTGTAGGAACGTCATGCATCCTCCTTTCTAATTTCCGTTGAATACACCAGTCCGCCTTGCCGCAATGCCTGATCTAGCTAGGAGATCAAACATCCGGTAAGTACCTGACACTGAATTGGGGACTATTACGCGGACTATTACTGATGGAAGTATGGAGCAACTGTCGTGCCGCATTTCCCGCGAGGCCTTCACCTATGTATAAGTTGTTAAATATACAGTCGAATAGGATACAAACCGGTAAAGAAGTAGATCGATAACCCAAGGATGAAAAGGCGAGGTCTTGCACATAACAGGCAAGTGTTTTCGTATTCCCGGAAGGCATTTGCACGGCCCTAGCTAGCAAAGGCTTGGAGTTGTTTATGACGCTCTGCCAAGCAACCACGTCAAGTGGAGTCAACGGGCAACCGGAGGACAAGGCGGCTCCGAAGGGCCCACCTTCATCTTTCGTACAACATGACGAGAAAGTATTCAAAAGGCGTACAACCTCAGCGAGCGTCTTAGCCACTCGGAAAGATTCGCTATCGAGTCGCGCTATTACTACGCGGTCGTCGGTGACTTGGGAAAGGCTCGTCAGACTTACGAACTTTGGGCTCAGGCCTATCCGCGCGACCCGATTCCTGTGGACGTGCAGAGCACCATTTACGCAGAGCTCGGACAATTACGACAAAGCGCTTGCAATAGAACGTGACGCATTCCGCCGCGACCCTGGCTACGGTTACCACAACCTCGTCGCCTCCTACCTCAGTCTGAATCGCCTAGAGGAGGCCCAGGCTACAGCCGAAGAAGCGCGGGCAAGAAACTCCAATTCCCCTGACATCCGCTTCAGCCTCTACTCGATTGCCTTCTTGCGAAATGACCTTCCGGGAATGGCACGGCAAGTGGCCTGGGGTGCAGGCAAACCCGGACTCGAAGACGTGCTACTGGACCTAGAAGCCGATGCGGCCGCCTATTCCGGCGGCTGGGGAACGCCCGGGTGTTTTCACGGCGGGCGGTGGCTTCGGCTGAGCGGGCGCAGGAAAAGGAAACGGCCGAAGCCGGGCAGCGGGCCCAAGCGGCGCTTCGCCTTTCGACGGGCCGGGATGTGCAGTACCTAGCGGCGTTGGCGCTAGCCTTTGCAGAGAACGCATCTCGGGCTCAGGCACTAGCGGCTGATCTGGCCAAGCGCTTCCCAGAGGATACGGTGGTCCAGTTCAACTACCTGCCAACGATTCACGCCCAGCTCGCGCTCAGCCACAACAATTCTTCCCAATCCATTGAAGCTCTTCAGGCCACCGCTCCCTATGACCTGGGGACAGAGGGTGCCGCCGGCGGCGGTGCCTTCATGCCCGCTCTGCATCCCGTCTATGTGCGCGGCGAAGCCTATCTGGCCGGGCATCAGGGCAACGAGGCCGCCGTTGAGTTCCAGAAAATTCTCGACCATCGCGGAGTCGTTCTCTACGAACCTATCGGCGCACTGGCGCATCTCCAACTCGGCAGAGCCTATGCTATGCAAAGCGACACCGCCAAAGCCCGTGCTGCCTATCAGGAATTCCTCACGCTGTGGAAGGACGCCGACCCTGACATCCCCATTCTTATCGCTGCCAAGGCCGAGTACGCGAAGTTGCAGTAGGCCGGTCACTTAGGGGCCAGACGGCCGAAGTCATCGCCGATTCTATCAGCAACCCTCCGGCGGTAGGATTCATTAACTTGGAATCATGGGCGGCGCGTTATTGCTCCGCGTCGCCCCTATTCGCGTGTCTAAGGAATGAGCCGATCAAGGCATAGTCGTACAGGCATGAGCGGCGTTGTTGTATTCGGGCTGCGCAGCGTAGGGTTTGCCATTCAGGGTGACATCACTCGGGTCGAAAAACACCAGCACCGGCGGCGGCGGGTTAGGGTTACGGAAGAATATTATGAAACTGCACTCGTCCCCGATCTCCTGCCCGAAAAGGCCGTTGTCCAAGGAGTTCCACCAAGCGGTGCCGTCGGGGTCGGTGATGGTCTCAAACGTCTCGTGCGAGAGGACATTATTGGTCGAATCCGCAAGCTGTCCGTTGGGAGTCCCAGGCCTCGAACTACATCCGTCGACGTTCTGGAAGGGCTCGACGCTGTAAAGGACGTGCCCAATGTCCTGAAAGTCCATGCTGCCATGATATGCGCAAAAGAAAAAGGTGCTTGGCTGGACCGGCGAGTAACACACAGTGAACGTTGAGTCGAAACACTCGTCCTGTCCCGGCGGCAGAAATACGTGGTACTCGTTGCCATAGCCGGTAGCAAAGCCATCGTCATCGCCTTCTCTCGATGCTACGACCGCGTGCACGATGGCCAGCATATCGGCGTCCGTGAACGGTTTGCTGGGCGGGGTATAGTTGATGTTTGTCGCCTCCTCTGCCACGGTATAACGGTCATTCGCAGTGCTACCGGTATACTGGTCAACGACGTGGATGAAGTCGCCATTGAAGAGGTCGCGCAGAAAACCTCCCGGGTTCCCCCAACAACCGGCAATGGTACAGCCCCCATTGGGATGAAGGAAGATCAAATGATTTTTCATGGATACTGCGACGGGGCCTCCATGGTACTGCAAGTCGCCCGGATAGCGCGGGCCTCCCGAATCCGGAGCAGCCACGGCTTGGGCGGCGCTGGCGTCGTGAGCGTTGGAGAGCCCCATGATTTTTGTCGTTTTTGCCGCCTCAGTGTTGGCCGGCCGGGCGTGGTGCTTAACGTTTGTTGCCTCGGCGGCCGCCGCATAGTCGGCCGGTGAAGGATTCACAGTCGGCTTGGTTGTCTGCGCCTGCAGATAAAGGCCGCAAAAAAACGCAACCAATGCTGCGACGGCGGATTTGATTGACACTCGACGAAGTAAAGGCCCATATACCATTGACGAGCTCCTTTTCAGTGAAGTCGCTTCGCGCCGGGTAGTCGTAACAGTCTGAGACACACTACCTTAGTTGGTTTGAAACGTTTTCTTCTCAACCGGTGCGGCCCCGAGGTGGAGCAGATTCTGGCTCTATTCTTCGTAAGGTGTCAAGACCCACAACTGCCAGAACCGCCAATTCCGTTTCCAGGGCCCGCAACTCCGTCCCTTATCCGATGACGGAAGGGTTGCCGATCCGCCGCGCGCTCAACGGCTCAACATTTGCCTTTTGTCTTCTCACCGGAGGCAGAGGCGCCCAGCCAGAGGACTGCGTTTTCGAATATTTGGTTCTGTTCCTTGTTCGTGAAGATTTTGTCGCCGTGGCCCATGTTCATGTAAAGCATATGGTAGCGGGCGTTGGTCCAGACGACAGGAAGGTCGCCTGAGGTGATGGTGTCTTTCAGGCCGATGGGATAGTTGGAAAGGTCGAGCGTGAGCAGGACCTGGACGTCTTTGTTGAGGCGGGGGCTCGGCTTCCAGATGTACCACTCGTTGTCGGGTGAGGAGAGTGTCGCGGCCAGATGTTTGGTGACTGGGTGTGCGCGGTCATCGACGATGAGCCTGGCGCGAAGCGGCGGCCACTCGTTACCGAAGAAGACGGCTCCGCCGAGAAACTGCACGAACCAGGGCCAGTGTGTGTGTTCGTCGTTGTAAGCGGAGACGCCTGACCGGTCCATTGATTATAGACACCGACCAAATGTGATGCTATAATGAGTCACAATGAAGAAGACAACTGTGCGAGATCTTCGTTATCACTTCCCGGAGATCGAGGCTCGGCTGAATAAGGGTGAGGGAATCATAGCCCACAAGCGGCGGAAGATGATCGCCCGCTTGTTGCCCATTCGCCCGGGGACTGACGTATACCCTGATTTTTCCGCCCTCCGACGACGGATCTTTGGCGCAAAGACGACTCGCAAAACTGGTACCGAGCTTGCCTCTGAGGAGCGGGGGCGCTATTGATCGCCTACGCCACACTGGATTTCTCGTGTCCCTTTATGGCCAGGACAGCAACTCAGCCGTCGCCACTGGCTTGATTAGGTCCAAACCCGTATTTCTGCTGACCTCTCTGGGCGAGGCGGAATTCACCAACGCCGTCCAGTTGCGAGTGTTCCGAAAGGAATGGACGCGCCTCGAGGCTCGGTCCGTTCACGATCTGTTTCTGCAACATCAAGCCGCCGGTGTATTTCGCATTGCGCCGCTTGGTTCTGAGATCTGGGAAAAGGCTCTGGTTCTAAGTGCGGCTGCAACATGGAGAAGGTCTGGGGCCCGACGTCTTTTATACGTTCGACAAACGGCAGCGCAAACTTGCCAAGACGCAGCGGCTGAGGATTCTTCCACGCTGAGCGCTGCGAGCCTAGCTGCTAGTACGTGGCTTCCGAGTACGG
>Ga0209803_1000155_pt1 | contig 43567 bp, 42 predicted proteins | sample GraSoiAngelo_138_FD_185895 | JGI IMG/M metagenome (GOLD analysis project Ga0209803, IMG submission 185895) | Grasslands soil microbial communities from the Angelo Coastal Reserve, California, USA - 14_0929_09_40cm (SPAdes) (version 2) | ecosystem: Environmental > Terrestrial > Soil > Grasslands ...
TTTTCTTTTGGAATCCCCTTGCCCAGCACTCTCGAGGTCACTACAATCCGGACTCACCAGTCCAAGTTGCCCGCCGCCCGAGGGAGGTGATGACCAAGTGACCTGGGAAACGCCCGTTTTCGTCGAAATCAAGATGGACGCAGAGATCAACTCCTACCAGCAAGAAGACGGACCCGAAGACATCTGAGTCGAAAGGAGTCCACCGATGAGGCCGGCTGTCTGGGTTGCAGGTTTCCTCGTTCTCGTGCTCGCTGTGGGCGCGTATGGAAGCCAGGAGCTTCTCCAGCTTCAAACCGACGACAAGCAGTGGGTCATGCCCGGAAAGGATTACTCGCAGACCCGGTTCAGCACGCTCAGTCAGATCACGGCGACGAACGTGAAGAACCTGCGGCCGGCATGGACGTTCTCGACCGGGACGTTGCGCGGTCATGAGGGCGCGCCGCTCGTGATCGGGGACACGATGTACGTGCACACGTCGTTCCCAAACAACGTCTACGCCCTGGAGCTGAAGGGGCCGGACGTCGGCAAGATCAAGTGGGCATATCTTCCCAAGCAGGACCCGAGTGTCCAGGCCGTCGCCTGCTGCGACAACGTCAACCGTGGGCTCTCCTTCGCTGACGGCAAAGTCTTCCTGAGCCAGCTCGACGGCCATCTGGTCGCGCTGAACGCTCAGACCGGCAAGGAGATCTGGAAGGCCCAGAACGCTGACCCTAAGGTCGGCGCCACCATGACCTCGGCACCGCATATCTACAAGGACAAGGTCATCGTCGGCGTGAGCGGCGGCGAGTTCGGCGTCCGCGGACACGTCAGCGCCTATAACGTCAAGGACGGCAAGCGAGTGTGGCGCGCGTACAGCATGGGGCCGGACGAGGACGTGCTGCTCGCCGACGACTTCAACCAGGCTAACCCGCACTTCGGTCAGCGTAACCAGGGAACCGCGACGTGGAAGGGCGACCAGTGGAAGACCGGCGGCGGCACCACCTGGGGCTGGTACGCGTTCGATCCGCAGCTCAATCTGTTCTACTACGGCACCGGCAACCCCTCGACGTGGAACCCGTCACAGCGGCCCGGTGACAACAAGTGGTCGATGACCATCTTCGCCCGGGATGTCGATAGCGGAAAGGCGAAGTGGGCCTATCAGATGACGCCGTGGGATGCGTGGGACTATGACGGCGTCAACGAGATGATCCTCGCCGACCTCAGCATCGGTGGGAAGACCGTGAAGGCGGTCGTTCACTTCGATCGGAACGGGTTCGGGTATACGCTCGATCGCACCAACGGCAGCCTGCTGGTCGCCGAAAAATTCGATCCGGACGTGAACTGGGCGACTGGCGTCGACAAGCGGACGGGTCGCCCGATCGAGGTCGCCGCGATGCGGACTCAGGCGGGCAGGAACAGCCAGGGCGTCTGCCCGGCGGCGCTCGGGAGCAAGGATCAGCAGCCCGCCGCGTTCTCCCCGCGCACGAAACTCTTTTACGTTCCCACCAACCACGTGTGCATGGACTACGAGCCGTTTGAAGTGAAGTACACGGCCGGCCAGCCCTACGTGGGTGCGACGCTTCGGATGTTCCCCGGCCCGGGCGGCCACATGGGCGCGGTCATCGCGTGGGACGCCGCGACCGGAAAGATCGCGTGGAGCAACAAGGAGCGCTTCTCGGCCTGGAGCGGCACGCTCGTGACGGCCACCGACCTGGTCTTCTACGGGACGCTCGAGGGCTACATGAAGGCGCTCGACGCCAAGACCGGGAAGGAGTTGTGGCGATTCAAGACTCCGTCGGGCATCATCGGCAACCCCATCACGTACATCGGACCTGATGGCAAGCAGTACGTCGCCATCCTCTCCGGCGTGGGGGGCTGGGCCGGCATCGGTCTCGCCGCCGGCCTCGAGGGTGATAGCGAGGGGCTCGGCGCCGTCGGCGCGTACAAGAAGCTGGCGGAGTACACCACGCTCGGTGGCGTGCTGACCGTCTTCTCGCTTCCGTAAGGCTTGTAGACACACGCGCGGCGCCGGTGCGGTCTCGGCGGCGCCGCGCGTTCTTCAGTTGTCCTCGCAGGAGGCAGTCTCAGGGGAGCAGATTTGAAACGCATGAGACGAATCATGGTCCTCACCGTCGTGCTCACGTTCGGCCTCTCGCTCGCCTCTGCGACCCGTGCCGAGCAGGGGCCGCCGGGTCAGACGGCGACCGCGACGTTCCGTATCTGCGCCGACGCGAACAATCTCCCCTACTCCAATGACAAGCTCGAAGGCTTCGAGAACAAGATCGCGGCGCTCTTCGCGAAAGATCTCGGCGCGACACCGACCTACACGTGGTGGCCCGACCGGCGTGGCTTCATTCGCAACACGCTGCGGGCCAATCAGTGCGACGTCGTAATCGGCGTGCCGAACGGCTACGACCAGGTTCGCTGGACCACGCCCTATTACCGTTCGAGCTACGCCTTCGTTTTCGTCAAGGGCGGGAAGTTCCAGGTCCGCTCGTGGGACGATGACTCGCTCCGCCGTGCGCGGATCGGCGTCATCGCGGCCACGCCGCCGGCCGACGCGCTGATCAAGAAGGACCTGATGGGGAACGTCGCGGCGTACCGGCTGACCATCGACTACACCACCGAGTATCCCGGCAAGATCGTCGACGACGTCGCGGCCGGGAAGGTCGACGTCGCGATCGTCTGGGGCCCGCTGGCCGGGTACTTCGCCAAGAAGGCCGCGGTGCCGCTCGAGGTGGTCGTGGTGCCGCCGCTCGAGGGTGTGCCCGTCCCGTTCACGTACGAGATTTCCATGGGCGTGCGCAAACGGGATAACGCCCGACAGGAGCAGCTCGAGGCGCTGCTTCGGAAGCACGAGGCACAGATCGTGAGTATCCTCCGGGAGTATGGCGTCCCGCTCGTCGGCGGGCCGCTCGTCCGGAGGCCTGATGAAGCAAAGCGCGGGGTCGTGAGTGAGCGCTATCAGTAAGCATCTGGTCGCGCCGCTCATCGGGCTGGTCGCCATCACCGCTGCGGGCGCCGCCCGCGTCGCGGCGCAGCCGACGACGACGGAGCCGAACCAGCCCTCCGCGGCGACACCTGCTCAGAGCGGGACGCCGCAGCCGGGCGGAGCTCTGCCGAGCCAGAGCGGCGGGCCGGCCACGCCGCCGACTCCGAGCACGGCGCCGACGCCCGGCGCGGCAGCGCCCGCCATTCCGCCGACGTCGACCCCTGATCTTGCGGCGGTGCTGACGCCGAAAGCCGGCGATACGCCTGCGGTGAAGCAGTTCAAGGAGAGCGGGAAGAATCCCTATTACCAGGATCCGAAAGCGATCGCGGAGGGCTTCAAGCTCGCCCGCGCGTCGGCGTGCACGCACTGTCACGGCGAAAGCCTCGGCGGCCTGATCGGACCGAGCCTCACGAACGGCAACTGGCGCCACGTGAGGAACGGGACTGACAAGGGGATGTTCGAGACGCTCTACTTCGGGACGAGCGCCGGGATGGCGGCGTGGGGCAAGAGCGGCAGTCTCACGGAGGACGAGATCCTGAAGGTCATGGCCTTCGTCCGCAGCAAGTACCGGGGCGACCCGAAGAGCATCACCTGGGAGTGAGCGCGACGGTCCGGCTCGTTCGGTCCCGCGCGCGGCTGCGCTGGCTCGTCGCCGTCGTGCTGGTCAGCGCGCCGGCCCACGCCGCGGACCTGACGAAGCAGCAGGTCCTCGACATCATTGGCGCCGCGACCGAACTCGCGCCCGCCGACCTCTCAGGCAAGGATCTCTCGAGCCTCGATCTCTCCGGCGTCGACCTCAAGCGCGCGAAGCTTCGGGGAACGAACCTCAGTGGCGCCAACCTTGCTGGCGCGAATCTCTTCGGCACCGTGCTGACCGGCGCGACACTCCGAGACGCCGATCTGAGCGGCGCCAATCTCGACATCGCGCTCCTCGACGGCGCTGACCTCTCCCGCGCGAATCTCTCCAAGGCGAGCATCTTCGGCGTGCTCTTCACCAACGCGAAGCTCGTGGAGGCGAACCTGTCGGGCGCGCGCCGGGTGATCGCGAACTTCACGAACGCGAACCTCACGCGCGCGAATCTGGCGAACGCCGACATGGCGGCCGACATGCGGAACCAGCCGATGGGGCTGATGCGCGTGTTCTTCACGAGCGCCAACCTCACCGGCGCCAATCTCCGCGGCGCGAACCTCGCGCGCGCCGATCTGTCGTTTGCCAACCTCTCGAACGCCGATCTCACAGGCGCCGACGTCTTCAGTGCCGACGTGAGCGGCGCGGACCTGAATGGCACGATCATGCGGGGCATCGGCGGGCGCGAGCGGCTCAAGAACCTCGGCCACGCCAAAAACGTCGATCGCGCGATCTTCGACTAGCGCTCGTTCGATCGCGCCTGGCTGCTGCGCGGCGTCGCGGCGGCTTTCGCTCCGGGCGACCCGCGGCTTCACGGAGCGCCGGTAGCGGGAAGAGGGGGGAGAGATGATCCGTCTACTCACGACCGTCGCTCTTGCGCTGATCCTCGGGGTCGCGTCGCCAACCCTCGGCGAGGAACAATCTCTAGACTCCCGGTGGGAGGTGTCCCTGGATGGCCGGCTCGGTGTCCCAAACGGCTACCTGCGGGTGGGGGAAGCCCCGCTTCGAGGAACTCGGCTACGGCTTCGCCAGGACCTCGGGATGGACGTGTCGGAGGCCGTTGAGGCGAGTCTTGCGTTCCGCCTGACCCCGCGGGACGCAGTACGAGCCACATACCTTTATTACTTCCTCGAGGGGGGTGCTCGCTTCGACCAGACGATCTCCTACAACGGCGACGGCTTCGGTCCCGGCCACGTCCACACCAACGCGGACTTCTACCGGGTCAGCCTTGACTATGAGCGGCTATTGACGAGCGAGTACGGAGGGTTCCTGACGGGCACCGTCGGCCTCACCTACGTCTATTTCGACCCGAAGCTGAGCCAGCGGGGGCGCAGCAACGACGAGGACTTCTACCGGCAGGAGTTGCCGGTACCGATCGTGGGTCTCCGTTTCGACATCCCGATGGGACCGCGCTTCACTGCGAGAGCCTCGCTCAGTGGCGGCGGCCTCCCACGCGTGGACAGCGGTCGCAAGGAGGGCGGTACCGTGTTCCTCGAGCAAATCCATGCCGACGCCGGACTCTCGGTGGTCTATGCGATCACCCGGGCCCTCCACCTGGACGTCGGCTATCACTTCACATACTTCTTCCAGCACGAAAAGAGCCACGAGGATGACAATGTCTTCGAGTTGAATGACAGCGGTCTGCGCGCAGGCCTGACGTTCCGATTCTAATCGATCGCTGGACGAGACCTCGCGTGCCCGCTTCGGACGCGGTATGATCCCCCCCGCATGGAGGGGGACATGAACCACGGATGCGCACGGCTGGCCGTGATTGTCCTGGCCGCGATGGTGATCGCCACGGCTGCGCCGGCGCTGGCGGAGACGAGGTTCGTTTTCGCCAACGAGAGCCCGTACGACACACTGGACCCGCACGCCGTCTTCGACGTGGGGCGGGTCGCGGTGCGGCTGAACCTGTACGACGGTCTGTATCGGTGGCTCGACAACCCGCCCGTCCTGCACCCGTGGCTGGCGGAGAGCCACACGGTGTCGGCGGACGGCCTGACCTACACGTTCAAGCTGCGCCAGGGCGTCAAGTTCCACGACGCTGCCGAGGTCACGGCCGAGGACGTCCGCTATAGCACCGAGCGCATCTTCGCCGGGAAGAAGGGTGCGGCCGCCCTGCTCTCGACCATGGTCGCGCCCGGCTCGACCAAGGCGCTCGACCGGTACACCGTCCAGTTCACGCTCGGCAAGCCGGCGGCGATCTTCCTGGCGGTCGTGCCGGAGATCCACGTGGTGAACTCGGCGTTGTTGAAGAAACACGAGAAGGACGGCGACTGGGGTGCGGCGTGGCTGGTGAGCAACGACGCCGGCTCGGGCTCGTACATGCTCGCCCGCTATGATCCGGCCATCGGGTTCATCGCCCGGCGCTTCGCCGGCCACTTCATGCGGTGGGGGCCCAGGTACATCGACGAGGTCGAGTTCCGGCACGTGAAGGAGGACAACACGCGCGTGCTGGGCATGATCAAGGGGGACTACCAGGGCACCGGCGGGTACCTGCCCATCGACCAGGTCAAGCGGCTGCGCGAGGCGCCCAACGTGAAGGTGATCGAGCAGGAATCGATGCGCATCATGATGTTCCAGGTCAACAACCAGCGGCCGCCGCTCAACGACGTGAACGTGCGCCGCGCCATCAGCTACGCCTTCGACTACGACGGGTTCAACAAGGACATTCTCAGCGGCTCCGTGGAGCGCAACCCGGTGCCGATCCCGAACAACCTCTGGGGCGTGCCACGGGACGTGAAGGGCTATACCTACGATCTAGAGAAGGCCAAGCAGGAACTGGCCAAGGCCGAGACCAAGGTGGACCGGCCGCTCTCGGTCGGCTACCTCACCGGGTTCAGCCAGACGGAACAGGCCGCCACTGTGATGGCCAACGGGCTCCGAAAGATCGGGATCGATACCAAGATCGTGAGCGAGCTGTGGCCGGCCATGGTCGAGCGGATGAAGAAGCCCGAGACTTCTCCCGACCTGGTCGTCTACTGGATCAGCACCTACTACGCCGACCCGAACAACTGGATCGGCGAGATGTTCCACTCCGGGCAGTGGGGCACGTTCAAGGCCTCGAGCTTCTACAAAAATCCCAGGGTGGACGAGCTTCTGGACGTGGCGCTCCGGTCCACCGACCGCAAGGTGCGGGAGAAGGCCTATCAGGACGCCGCTCGCATCCTCGTGGACGAGGCCGCCGGCGTGTGGATCTACAACACCAAGTACTTCGGACCCTGGGCCAAGACCCTCGAGGGGATCCGCTTCAGCCCCATCGGCAACGGCCAGGAGATGCGCTGGGTCTACTACACTAAATAGTTGAGGCTGCTGGCCCTCCTCCTCCGTCGGCTGGCGTGGTTCGTCCCCACGCTGCTGGGCTTGCTCGCCATCACGTTCGTGATCTCGCGGGTCGTCCCCGCCGATCCGGTGGCGCTGGTGGCCGGGGAGACTGCCACGCCGGCGCAGGTGGAGGCGCTCCGGCGGCAGCTCGGCTTCGACCGTCCGCTCCCCGTGCAGTTCGTCACGTATGTCGCTCGTCTCGCGCGCGGAGACATGGGAACGAGCCTCTACACCATGCGTCCGATCGCGGATGACCTGACCACCCGCCTCCCCGCCACGCTCGAGCTCACGCTGGTGGCGATGGTCGTGTCGGTGGTCGTGGGGATCCCGCTCGGCGTGGTCGCGGCGCTCTGGCGCAACTCGGTCCTCGATCACGCCGTGAGGGTCGTGACGGTGTCTGGACTCGCCATCGCCAGCTTCTGGCTCGGCATCATGCTTCAGCTCCTCTTCGCCATGCGGCTCGGCTGGACGCCGCTGAACGGACGCCTCGCGGGTTTTCCCCCGCGCGGCGTGACGGGCCTCTTCCTCATCGATGCGCTGATCACGTGGGACTGGACGGCGTTTGGTGCGGCGCTGGCCCACCTGGCGCTGCCGGCGGCGACGCTCGCCTTCCCGGCGCTGGCGACCCTCGTGCGCTTCACGCGGGCCGGGGTGCTGGACGTGATGCAGTCGAACTTCGTCCTCTACGAGCGGGCGATGGGAATGCCACGCTCCGTGATCGTCTGGAAGTATATTTTGAGGTCCGCCCTCACCTCCACGGTGACGCAGATCGGCCTGCTGTTCGGCATCCTCCTCGCGGGGGCGGTGGTCACCGAGACGGTGTTCGACTGGCCGGGCATCGGCACGTACGCCGTCAACTCCATCATTCGATCTGACTACAACGGGGTGATGGGCTTCACGGTGTGGGCCGGCGCGATCTTCATCGTCGTGAACCTTCTTGTCGACGTCGCCCACACCCTCGTCGATCCGCGCGAGTGGACGACATGATCAATTTCGAAGGGGGCCTCGACGGCCCCCTCCGAGCCACCCCCAGGAAGGGGTTGCGCCGGCAAAGCCGGCGCTCGAAGGAGGCGTACTCGACGTGAGCGGAGCACTCCCGTGAGCGGGGCCTGGTTCGTCCTGACACGGCTGGGGCGGGACCGGTCGGCGCTGCTCGGCCTGGTGCTGATCCTGGCGCTCGCGGCGTCGGCGCTCCTGGCGCCGCTGCTGGCGACACACCCCGACGACGTGCTCGAGCTGCATCCCGCGAAGCGGCTCCGGCCGCCCGGCGGCGAGCACTGGCTCGGCACCGACCGCATGGGGAGCGACATCTATAGCCGGCTGCTCTTCGGGGCGCGGATCACCATCCTCATCGGCGTCATCGCGGTCGGTGCCTCGCTCGTCGTCGGCGTGCCCGTGGGCCTCGTCGCCGGGTACTACCACAACTGGGTCAGCGATCTCTTGATGCGCGTGTCGGACATCTTCCTCGCCGTGCCGCAGGTGGTGCTGGCCATCGCGATCGCGCAGACCCTGGGCCCGTCGCTGCCCAACGTGATCCTGGCCCTGTCCGCCACGTACTGGCCGTGGTTCGCCCGGGTGGTGTACGCGGAGACCCGCTCGCTCCAGAAGGAGGTGTTCGTCGAGTCCACGGCCGCGCTCGGCGCATCGCCCTTCCGCCTGGTCGCCCTGCACGTCCTGCCCAACATCGCGTCGCCGATCATCGTGCGGACCTCGATCGGCATGGGGTTCACCATCCTGACGGCGGCGGCGCTCGGCTTCCTCGGACTCGGGCCGCCCCCGCCCACGCCCGAGTGGGGCCGGACCATCGCGGAGTCGCGCGAGTTCCTGCCCGACGCGTGGTGGTACGCGGCGGCGCCCGGGCTGGCCATCTTCCTCACCGTCATGGGCTTCAACCTGCTCGGCGACGGCCTTCGCGACGTCCTCGATCCGAGAATACGGCGCGCCCGGAGCGGCCGCGATGGATGAGCTGCTCTCCGTGCGTCAGCTCCACGTCGACTTCGTCACCGACCAGGGCGTGGCGCGGGTGCTGGACCGGATCAGCCTCGGCATCGCACCGGGCGAGGTGGTCGGGCTCGTGGGCGAGAGCGGGTGCGGGAAGACCACCCTGGCGCGCGCGATCCTCGGCATCCTGCCTGCGGGCGCGGCACGGATCCGCGGCGGCGAGATCCACTTCAAGGGCCGCGACCTCCTTCGCGAGGACCGCGACGTCGTCAACGACCAGGTGCGCGGTCGGGCCATCACCTTCATCCCTCAAGATCCGTTCAGCTCGTTCAACCCGGTCTTCACCGTCGGGACGCAGATCATGGACTTGATGAAGTGGAAGTCGCCACGCCTCACGCGCGGCGACGGATCGCGGCCGCGTGGCCGCTGGCCGGCGCTGCTGCGCGGCTACCCACGGGAACGCTACCGCGCCGACCGTGACGCCGTGCTCGAGATCCTGCGCGCCGCGCAGATCCCCGAGCCGTCCCGAGCGCTCACGCGGCTACCCCACGAGTTCTCGGGAGGCCAGCGGCAGCGATTCATGATCGCCATGGCGCTCCTGCCGCGGCCCGATCTGATCATCGCCGACGAGCCCACCACGGCCCTGGACGTGACGATCCAGGCGCAGATCCTCCGCCTGCTGCGCCGCCTCGTGAAGGAGCGCGGCGTGTCCGTGCTCTTCACGACCCACGACCTCGGCACCGCGCACGAGATCTGCGACCGGATCGTCGTCATGTACGCCGGGCAGGAGATGGAGTCGGCGCCAACCGGCGACTTCTTTGGCCGGCCCGCGCACCCGTACACGCGGCGGCTGCTGGAGAGCCTGCCGAGCCCGGACGCCGAGATCCGGGACATCCCGGGCGAGGTGCCGAGCCTCATCGATCCGCCCTCCGGCTGCCGGTTCCACCCGCGCTGCGACTACGCCACCGCGGAGTGCCGCTCCGGCCGGCCGGAGCCGGCCGGCCTCGGCGGCGACCACCGCGTGCGCTGCTACCATCCGATCGTCGTCGGTGACGACGACGGTCCGGTGGGCGCCCCGTGAGAGCGGCGTGATCCAGGCGGTCACCGCGCCGCCGTCCCTGCTGGAGGTCGTGGACCTCGTCCGACACTTCCCCGTCCGGAACGCGTTCGGGCGGCGGATCGGCTGGCTCCGCGCGGTGGACGGCGTGTCGTTGACGGTGTGGCCGGGCGAGACGCTCGGCCTCGTCGGCGAGAGCGGCTGCGGAAAGTCGACGCTCGGAAAAACCGTGATGGGCATCTACACGCCCACGGCCGGCGAGATCCGCTTCCTCGGCCGCGAGATCGGCCGGCTCCCCAAGCGGGAGCGCCGACGTGTGGCCAAGGACCTCCAGTACGTCTACCAGGACCCGGGCGCGTCGCTCGACCCGCGGTGGAAGATCGTCCATTCTTTGCACGAGCCGCTGAAGATCCACACGACGCTGTCTCGGGCGGAGCGCGAGAGCCTGGTGCAGGCGATCCTTCGATCGGTGGGCCTCCCCGATGCGCACCTCGACCTCTACCCCCACGAGCTGAGCGGCGGCCAGCAGCGGCGCGTGGGCCTCGCGCGCATCCTCACCCTCCGGCCGCGGATGATCATCCTCGACGAGCCGACGTCGGGGCTCGACGTCTCCGTCCAGGCCAGCGTGCTGAAGCTCTTCCGCAGCCTCCAGGAGACCTTCGCGCTCACCTACCTGTTCATCTCCCACGACCTGGCCGTGGTGCGGAGCATGTGCCGGCGGCTCGCCGTCATGTACCTCGGCAAGCTCGTCGAGGTGGGCGAGACGTCCGCCGTCTTCGAGAAGCCGCGCCACCCCTACACGCAGTCGCTCCTGGCTGCGGTCCCTCGCATCGGCGGCCGGCGCGTGACGCTCGAGTTCACGCTCCCGGGTGAGCCGCCGAACCCGCGCGATGTTCCCAGCGGCTGCCGGTTCCGGACGCGCTGCCCGCTCGCCGGGGAGGTGTGCGCCGCCGAGGAGCCGCCGCTCCGCTCCGTCGGGGGCCGGCTCGTGGCCTGTCACTTCGCCTGAGGAGGGAGAGTCGGTGGACCTTGGATTTGGCGCTCTATGAGTGGTTGACCCGCGGTTGACAGTATGTACCGTTGTGCATACTCTAGACCGTGGAGCTCGAATGGGATTCCCGCAAGGCCGCAGCCAATCTGAGCAAGCACGGCGTCGACTTCGCGGACGCGGCGACCATGGTCTATGACGACCAGGCCATCACCATCCCAGAGGAGCGCTCGGGCGAGGAGCGGTTCGTTACGATTCATCTCGGCGAGAAAGGCGACGCCACGTGAGCGACGCCAGTACGAGGGAATGAGATGAAAAAGCAGTACGACTTCAGACATGGCCGCCGGGGCGCCGTCGTTCGCGCGCCATCTGGCAAGACACGAATCACCATCCGTATCGACGACGATATCCTTCAGTGGTTCAGGGAGCAGGTCCACAAGGCCGGCGGCGGCAACTACCAGACGCTCATCAATGATGCTCTACGCAGCTTTGCCGAGTCGGTCGAACATAACCTTGAAGATACCCTCCGGCGCGTGCTGCGAGAGGAGTTGCCACGATACAGAGTCCAGCCGAAGGCTCGTTGACCGCCTCGGGGTGACACGCCTTTCGGCGACGCGTCGCCGCGAATAGAATCGGCCGCATGGCCACGAGCGCACGCAGCACTCCATCGGACCTTCACGAGGCGACGATCGTCGAGCTGCGGGCGGCGATGGATGCGGGCCGTCTGACGTCGGCGGAGCTGACGCGGCATGTTCTCCAGCGCATCGAGACGTACGATCGAGGCGGCCCCCACCTCAACGCCGTGCTCGAGGTGAATCCCGAGGCGCTCGAGATCGCCGAGGCGCTCGACCGCGAGCACGCCTCGACCGGCCCCCGGGGTTCGCTCCACGGGATCCCGGTCCTCCTCAAGGACAACATCTGCACCGCCGACCGGCTCCACACGAGCGCCGGATCGCTCGCGCTCAAAGATGTCGTCGCTCTCCGCGACGCGTTCCTCGTGACGAGGCTCCGTGAGGCGGGCGCGGTGATCCTGGGCAAGGCCAACATGACGGAGTGGGCCAACTTCATGACGACCGGGATGCCCGCCGGCTACAGCTCGCGCGGCGGCCAGGTGGCAAACCCGTACGGAACGGGCTTGAGCCCTGGCGGCTCCAGCAGCGGGTCAGCGGTCGCGGTGGCCGCCGGTCTTTGCGCGGTCGCCGTCGGCACCGAGACCTCGGGCTCGATCCTGAGCCCGGCCCACCACAACTCCGTCGTGGGCATCAAGCCGACGCTGGGGCTCGTCTCGCGGGCCGGGATCGCGCCGATCGCGGCGAGCCAGGACACTGCCGGGCCGCTCGCACGCACGGTCGCGGACGCGGCGACGCTCCTCGGCGCGCTGGCCGGCGTCGACCCGCGCGACCGCGCCACACGCGAGAGCCGTGCGCACGCGCACGGCGACTACACCGCGTCTCTCGATCCGCGGGCGCTCGAGGGCGCCCGGGTGGGCGTGCCGCGGGCCGGATTCTTCGAGCGCCTGAGCGCCGCCGAGGTCCTCGTGATCGAGGCCGCCCTCCACGCGCTCCGCGACCTGGGCACGACCGTGATCGATCCCGCCGACATCCCGACCGCGCGCGCGGTGGCAGACTTCCGCTCCGACGTGACGCTCTACGAGTTCAAGCGCGACCTGAACCGGTATCTCGCCGAGCTCGGCGCGGCCTCGCCCATCAGGTCCCTGCGCGACCTCATCCGCTTCAACGAGGCCCGGCCGCGCGAGATGCTGCGCTTCGGCCAGACCCTTCTGCTCGCCGCGCAGTCGACGAGCGGGCTCAGGGCGCCGACGTACGTCGTGAGCCGGGCCGAGGACATCCGGCTCTCGCGGACCGAGGGCATCGACCCTGTGATGGAGCGCGAGCGCCTCGACGCGCTCGTCTTTCCCGGATGGACCGGCGCGGCGATCGGTGCCAAGGCGGGCTACCCGAGCGTCATCGTGCCCGCTGGCTACACCGCCGAGGAAGCACCGGTCGGGCTGACCTTCCTGGGCCGCGCATGGAGCGAGCCGGCACTCATCCGCCTGGCGTACGCGTTTGAGCGCGCCACCCGGCACCGCCACCCGCCCGCGAGCATCGCGTGAGCCGTGGTAACGTGTTGCGGCCGGGAGGAGGAGCGTGCAGATCGGCGTCGACATCGGCGGCACATTCACCGACATCGTGGCCCTCGACCGCGAGGGTCGCCTGGTGCTCACCAAAGTCCCTACCACGCCGAAGGACTTGCTCGACGGCATCGGCGCCGCGGTCCGGAGGATCCTGGCGCAGACGGGCGCCGCGCCCGGTAGCGTCGAGCGCTTCATCCACGGCACCACCGTGGCCACCAATGCCGTGCTCGAGCAGAAGGGGGCGGTGACAGCCATCCTGACCACCGCGGGCTTCGAGGACGTGCTCGAGCTCGGGCGGCAGAAGCGCTCGCGCATGTACGACCTCGAGATGGAGGTCGAGACGCCGACGTTCCTGGTACCCCGCCGGCGCCGCGTCGGCGTCCGCGAGCGCCTGGACGCGCGCGGCGCCGTGCTCGTGCCGCTCGACGAGGACCAGGTGCGGGCGGAGGTGGCGGCGTTACGCGCGCAGAGCGTGCAGGCCGTCGCCGTGTGTTACTTGTTCTCGTTCGTCAATCCCGCCCACGAGCGCCGCACGCGCGAGATCTGCCGAGAGGTGGCGCCGGAGCTCAGCGTGTCGCTCTCGTGCGAGGTGGATCCGACCTTTCGCGAGTACGAGCGCCTGTGCGTCACCGCATTCGACGCCTACCTGGGCCCGGTGGTGAAGCGCTACCTCGCGGGGCTTGCGGAGACCCTGCGCGGCCTCGGCGTCCCCGCCGTGCCGCTGGTCATGCGCTCGAGGGGCGGGATCGTCTCGGCCGCGCTCGCGGCGCAGGAGCCGGTGACGCTGTTCCTCTCGGGCCCGGCGGGCGGCGTGATCGGCGCCAGGTTCGCCGCCGAGCGCTCGGGGGTCCGCGACTTCGTCTCGCTCGACATGGGTGGCACGAGCAACGATGTGGCGATGGTGAGGGGCGGCGAGCCGCTCATCGCCAGCGAGGGCTGGATCGGGCCGTATCCCGTGCGCACCCCCATGGTGGACGTGAGCTCGATCGGCGCCGGCGGGGGCAGCATCGCGTGGATCGACGGGGCTGGGGGCCTTCGCGTGGGTCCCCGGAGCGCGGGCGCCGAGCCTGGTCCTGCATGCTATGGGCGCGGGGGTGACCAGGCGACGGTGACCGATGCCAGTCTGATCCTCGGCTATCTGAATCCAGAGCGCTTCGCGGGGGGGCTGATGACCCTCGACGTGGGCGCTGCCGAGCGCGCCGTCGCCGGCATCGGCCGCCGCCTGGGCCTGGACACGATCGCGGCGGCGGCCGGGATCCATCGCGTCATCACCGCGCGCATGGCCGACCAGATCCGCCTCGTGACGATCAAGCGCGGATACGATCCGCGTCAGTTCGCGCTTGTGGTTCTGGGCGGGGCGGGACCGGTGCACGGCGTCCGGCTCGCTGAGGAGATGGGCATGACCGAGGTCATCGTCCCCGAGGCGCCCGGGGTGTTGGCGGCCTTCGGCCTCCTGGCCGCGGCCATCGAGCACCACCACGCGCGGACGCTTCAGGCGCCCACGGACGCCGCGGATCTGGATGCCGTCAACCGATGCCTCGCCGAGTTGGACGCTGCCGGGCGAGCGCGGATGCGGGAGGAAGGTGTCCCAGCGGACCGAGTCAGTGTCGCCTACTCCGCCGACATGCGTTATGTGGGCCAGGCCTACGAGCTCCCCGTGCCCATCGTCGCTCCGGTCGCCGCCGAGCGCGTACCCGAGATCGTGCGCGCCTTCCACGCGGTGCACGACCGGGTCTACGGCTATGCGCGCACGCAGCAGCCGACGGAGTTCGTGAACTTCCGCGCCGTACACGACTACCCCCTTCCGCGGCCGGTGGTGCGCCCGGCGGCGCCCGCGGGCGGCGCCGCAGACGACGCGCGCGTCGGTGAGCGCCGTGCCTACTTCGCGCCCGATGGCTTCGTCGCGGCTGCCCTCTACGACCGCGCGCGACTCGCCGTCGGGGCCCGCGTATCGGGCCCGGCCATCGTCGAGCAGGCGGACACCACGACGGTGATCCCGCCGGGACACACGGCGCTCGTGGACCGTTCCGGCAACCTGCGTCTCAGGAGAGGTGTGACCGCATGAGCGGCGTCGCCATCGACCCCGTCCTGCTCGAGGTGCTGCGCAACCGCCTGGACGCCATCGCCGACGAGATGGAGCTCACGCTGCTCAAGAGTGCGGCCTCGCCGATCGTGAAGGAAGGTCTCGACGCCTCGGCGGCGCTCTTCAGCGTCCAGGGAGAGACCATCGCGCAGGCGGCGGCCATCCCCATCCACCTGGGCGCGCTGCAGTTCGCGGCGCAGCGGATCGTGCGCGCGTTTCCACCCGAGCGCATGCAGGACGGCGACGCCTTTCTGCTGAACGATCCCTATGACGGCGGCACGCACCTGCCGGACATCACGCTCGCCGTCCCGGTCTTCGCGGAGGGGCGCCCCGCGGCGCTGGCGTGCACGATGTGCCATCACCAGGACGTGGGCGGGCGCACGCCAGGAAGCGTGCCGACCGACGCCACCGAGCTCTACCAGGAGGGCATCATCATCCCGCCTACGCAGCTCTTCCGGGCCGGGGCGCTGGACGACAACCTCTTCGGTCTGCTCGCCCGGAACGTGCGCTTGCCGGAGGTGTTCACCGGCGACCTCATGGCCCAGGTCGCGGCGGGACGGCTGGGTGGCCTCAGGCTGCGGGAGCTCTTCGCCACCCACGGCGCCCAGACCGTGCTCGACTACATCGCGGAGCTGCTCACGCGGGCCGAGCGGCTCACGCGGCGCCAGATCGAGGCGATTCCCGACGGCGAGTACACGTTCGAGGACTATCTGGACGACGACGGCGTGGAGCTCGGGCGGCGCGTGAAGATCGCGGTGACGGTGCGCGTGCGCGGCTCTTCCATGACGTTCGACTTCACGGGAACGGATTCACAGGTCAAGGGGCCGTTCAACTCGGTGCCGGCCTCGACGATGTCGGCGGTGTACTACGCGGTCCGCGCCATCTCGGACGCGTCCATCCCCAACAACGGGGGCTGCTTCCGCGCCGTCGACGCGGTGCTGCCGGAGGGGACGGTGGTGAACCCGAAACCGCCCGCGCCGGTGAGCTGCCGCACGGCGACCATCAAGCGCATCGCCGACGCGATCCTGGGCGCGCTGGTCCGCGCCCTGCCGGGACGCATGCCGGCGGCCAGCTCGGGGACGCTGCTCGTGATGGCCTTCGGGGGCCGCGACCCCCAAACTGGCCGACCCTTCGTGGCCAGCGAGCTGGCCGCCGGCGGGATGGGGGCGCGCCCGGACAAGGACGGCATCGACGTCATCGAGACCGATGTGTCGAACTGCATGAACATCCCCGTGGAGTCGGTGGAGATGAGCTTCCCGCTGCGGATCCCGCGCGTCCGCCTCTGGACGGACTCGGGCGGCGCAGGGCGGCGCCGCGGCGGCCTCGGGCTGGAGAAGGTCTTCGAGGCCACCACCGCCGACGTCATGGTGTCGCACCGGGGCGAGCGTTTCTCGTCGGCGCCCTGGGGGCTCGACGGCGGCGCACCCGGCGGCTCCGGGAGAGCGTTCATTCTCCGCAAGGACGGGTCTCGCGAGGACCTCCCGTCGAAGAAGATGATCGTGCTGCAGCCGGGGGACCAGGTCTGGGAGTACGTGGCCGGCGGGGCCGGGTACGGTGACCCGCTCGACCGCGATCCCGAGCGGGTCCTCGCCGACGTGCTGGACCGCAAGGTCACGCGGGCGGCAGCGCGGGAGGCCTACGGTGTCGTGCTCACGGCGGAGGGCGATGCGGTGGACGAGCCCGCCACCAAGGAATGTCGCGAGGCGCTTCGTCGCCAGCGAGGCCCGGTCACCTGGACCTTCGACCGCGGCGTCGACGGACGCCACCGCTGACGAGCGGCTCAGGGGGAGAGGTGCCGGCGGGCCAAGCCCTGAGCGTAGGCCTCGAGCAGCCGGTGCATCTCCCGCATCGCGTCCTCGGCCGCCCGTCGGTCGTCGGGTGTGCGCAGGTGCTTGAGGATGGTCTTCTTCGTCTCGCCCGACTCCTCCTTCTCAATCGCCTCGTGGACCGTGTAGTTCATGCCACCCCACTCGGGGCGGACACCGTAATGCTGGACGAGCGCTCGGCCGACGGTCTGCGCGATCTCGACGACTTCCTCCTCCAGCAACGCCGTCGCACAGAGGGAGGCGCTCCAGGGAATCTCGTCGGCCAGCCGCCGGAAGAAGGCGATGATCGCTGCCATTTCGGACCCGGGCACGATGCGCTCGTACGCCTCGCGTGAGTAGCCGAGGTCGTCGCCGATCCGGCGGTATAGCTCATCGTGGTCGGGCGTCCCGCCCACCCGGCCTTCGAAGTAGCCCAGATCCTCGACGAGCAGGTGGTGGGCGCAGTCCTTGCGAACCTCGACGTCGTCGCAGCGGGTGTGGATGCCGCTGAAGATCCGCGGGAACCAGGCGATCAGGAGGTAGTGCTGGGAGATGTGCGCCCAGACCTGCTCGCGGCTCAGCGCGCCCGACGCGAAGCGCGTGAAGTATTCCGAGCGCCGGAAGGGGCTCTGCGCGAGCAACTCCGCCGTCAACGCCTCGAACCAGTTCTCGGTGGTCATCACGGGGCGTCATGATACGCCGGAAACTTCTGGACTCGAAGGGCTCCGATGCGCTACCTCTGGCCATAGTGCGGCGCTTCGGACTTGCCGGAATTGCAGTCGCCATCGTCCTGCTGGCGGGATGCGCACGACCGCGTGTCGTGATCGCGCCTTCCCCGCCGGCTGCTCGCATCGGCTACGAGGAGACGGGGCTCGCGTCCTGGTACGGAAACCCGTACCACGGCCGCCGCGCAGCCAGCGGCGAGGTGTATGACATGATGGAGATGACCGCCGCGCACCAAACGCTCCCCTTCAACACGTGGCTGATCGTCGAGAACCTCAACAACCATCGCACTGCCGAGGTGCGGGTCAACGACCGCGGACCCTTCGTCGACAAGCGCATCCTCGACCTCTCCTACGCCGCCGCACGCGTCCTCGGCGCGACCGGGCAGGGTGTGATCCCCGTGCGTTTGCGCGTGATCAGTGGGTCGACGCTTGCACCGACGTTGCGGGAGCGTGCCTTCACGGTCCAGGTGGGAGCGTTCAGTGCTCAGGAGAGAGCGGTGACGCTCCAGCGTGAGCTCGGAAGTGCGGGGGCTGAAGCGAACGTCCGACAGGCGGAAGTCGGCGGACGCACGATTTACCGTGTGCGTGTCGGGCGCTTCGCCAGCCACGCGGAGGCCGTCGTCACGGCGCGGCGACTCGCCGCGCGCGGCTACACGGTGATCCTCATGGGGGAATGACTACCGCCCGCGGGGACCCCAATCGAAGTTGAGGACCCTCACGCGATAGCCGACGGCCTCGGTCGTCTTCGCCTGGAAGAAAGCGCGGTTCCCCGGGGGGACGCCGAGCACCCAGGCGGTCGAGCTGCCCACGACCTGACCGGCGCTATCGACCCGCTCGATCGCGAGGACCATCCGGACGACGGGAATGTCCTGCTTGTTGTGAACGTAGCCCTCGATCACAGGCCCCTTGGCGCTCCGCGCGACCTGCCACTCGATCGTGAAGTAGCGATTGAGACTCTCGGCCGCATAGATCTCCGCCCGCGCCCGACCCCCGCCGAGCAGCAGCGCCGCGACCGCGACCGACACTAATATTCGACGCATCGTCGGCCCTCCTCGACTTGACTGAGAAACCGGTTCCCTTTAGACATCGGAACCCGGGCGACGGGTTCCGCGATGACCACTCCCAGGTCCGCTCGGCTCGAGCGGCCCCGGGCTCGTCGTGCTCCGCGCCGGCGCAGCCGACTCGCCAGAGTTCCGGGTCGTGCCACCTCACTGGATCACGCGGTCCGCCCGCGTGAGCAGGGATGAGGGGATGGCGAGGCCGAGCGTCTTTGCAGCGCGGAGGTTCACCAGAAGCTCGAAACGCGTCGGCCGCTCGACCGCAAGCTCGGCAGGTCGGGCGCCGCGGAGGATCCGGTCGACGAAGATCGCCACGCTGTGGAACGCCTCGGTCCAGGTGGGACCGTAAGCCAAGAGACCGCCGGCGTCCACGAACTCGCCGAGCGGATAGACCGCTGGTAGCCGGCTCTTTGCCGCGAACTTCGCCAGGTCGCGGCGCCGCGCCACCGTGACCGTGTCGGCCAGCACGACCAGGGCGCCCGCGTTTCCGCCCTTGACCCTGTCCAGCGCCGCCCTGAACTCGGCGTCCTCGCGGAGCTCGACCGGGGCCAGCTCGACGCCGAGCGTGCGCGCGGCGACCTGCGTCTCCTTGAGCTCGAGGGCGGCGGTCGGGTTGGACGGGTTCCAGAGCACAGCGATGCGCGTGGCGCGCGGCACCGCGTGCTTCAGGAGCTCGAGCCGGCGTCGCGCGAGCTCGGGGACAAAGAGGCTCAGCCCCGTGAGATTGCCGCCCGGACGGCGCGCGCTCGCGACGAGTCCGTTGGCAACGGGATCGTCGGTCGTCGCGACGACGATGGGGACCGTCTTCGTCGCCTGGCGCGCGGCCTCGATGGCGGGCGGGCCCGCGGCCACGATGACGTGCACGCCGACGCGGAGGAGCTCCTGCGCGTGGCCGGGGAAGAGCTCGAACTTCCCCTGGGCGTAGCGGTACCACGTCTTGGTGTTCCGCCCCTCGACCCAGCCGAGCTCGCGCAGGACCCGACGGAGCACCGGCCCCGACTCGGGCGTGGCTTCGTTGGCCAGGAGGCCGATCCCAACGACGCGCGGCTCGTTGGCCGTCGCGCGCGGCGCGGCCGCGAGGACGAGCGACGCGGCCACGAACCCCAGCGCGGCTCGCCGGAGCGCGTGCTTGAGCAGGAGGCGTACGCGGCGCTCGTCCTCCACGACCAGGACGCGTAGCGTGCGCCGCATGCGGCGAAGCCTATCAAACTGGCGAGGAAATTGATATGATTCACCGCGACATGGCACAGGGGCTACGGGAACTGGTGGGCCGCGCGATGAGCGATCCGGACTTTCTCGTCGAGCTGCAGCGCTCACCGAACGCCCTCCTGGCCCAGTACGAGCTCAGCGACGACGAGCGCACGACGATCCTCCAGGCGCTCGCGCGGCTCGCGACGGCGCCAGCCGGTCAACACCCGTATGCGTTTCGCAACGCGCTCCTCCGCCGCGTGGCCACCTAGTGCCGTTCCAACTAACTTCGCCAGACTTCGTTCTCGGTCGTCGCCGAATGAGGACCTCAACATGCTTGCGCATGTTGACCGTGGGCGAGATCACGCGCGCGTCAGCGTACGCTCCGGTCGGCTCCTCCCTCGGGCCTTGTCTGGCTCGTTATTTGGCCCGGCACCTCGAGTCCGCCGTGAGTCTTAGTCCGAATTCGTTGGAAGTCCACTAGGCGCGCGGGGCGCGACCGGTGGACGCGCCGGCCGATCTCCTGAGGTTTCTGCGGGACGTCCGCCTCTTCACGCGGTTCGGCGAGCCGGACCTGATCGCGCTCGCGGAGAGCCTCCGCGAGCGACACCTGCGCAAGAACCAGGTGCTCTTCCGCGAGGGCGATCCCGGCGACGAGATGTTCATCGTCCGCGACGGCATCGTGCTCGTCTCCAAGGCGATCAAGGGCCGCGTCGAGCAGGTGCTCGACCGCGTCCACCCCGCGGACTTCTTCGGCGAGATGAGCCTGCTCGATGGCTCGCCCCGGTCGGCAACGGTCCAGGCCGAGACCGACGCGATGTTACTCTCCCTCGACCGGACAGGCCTGCAGCGCCTCAGCGACACGAACCCGCGCGCCGCCGCGGCGTTCTTCTACGCGATGGTCCACGTCTTCATCGAGCGGCTCAGGCGTTCGACCCACCAGGTCGCCGAGGCGACGCGCTGGGGCCTCGAGGCGACGGGGTTGGACGTGGAGTCGCGGTGAGCGAGCGCCCCGCGCCCGCAAAACTCGAGCTGCTCGTCCGTCGCGAGGACGAGAGCTTCGAGGTCCGCGAGGTCGGCAGCGCCCTCGGCTTCATCCAGTCGCGGCCCCACCGCGCGCCCGAGGGCTCCTTCGAGATCTCCGAGGTCGGGTCCCGCGTGGCGGGCGAGCCCTCGTTCATCCTCAAGAACGCCGCGACGGAGCGGTTCCTCGTGCTCTCGGAGCCGGAGACGTTCCTCTGGGAGCAGATGGACGGCAACACCTCGCTCCAGGAGATCGCCACCGCCTACGTCCTGAAATACGGCGAGTTCGACTTCGACATCATCCCGAACCTGATCCGCAAGCTCCAGCGCGCTCAGCTGCTGACGCTCGAGCCGAAGTCGCGCCTGCGCCAGGCGCTCGCCCGGAACCGGCGCCAGCGCGTGGCGAAGGCCGTCGAGACGACGCTCGCGGGGCTCGAGCGCATCCGGGTCTCCAGCCGCAAGGTCCAGCCATTCGTGCAGCGCCTGCATCGCTGGGGCGGCTTCGCCCTGTTCACGCGCGCCGCAGCGGTCGCGTGCCTGGCGCTCGGCGTCGTCGGCGGCGTTGCGGCGCTGGCCCTCCTGCGCGAGCTGGAGGACGTCTTCGTGGGCTTCGGGGGCCACGCGCTGGGCGGGTTCCTCGTCGTGAAGCTCCTCCTCTTCGCGAGCGTCGCGCTCCACCAGCTCGTCCACGCGCTCGCGTGCGTCCACTACCGTCGCCGCGTGCGCGAGTTCGGCTTCGCCCTCCTGCACGGCTTCCTGCCGACCTTCTACGTGGACGTGACGGACATCTTCATGGCGAGCCGGCGGGCGCGCGTCGTGACGGCGGTGTCGGGCACGCTCGTCCATCTGGTGCTCGGGGCCGTCTGGTTCCTCGTCGCGGCGCAGGCACCCGTGGGAAGCTTCACGCAGGCGTTCGCCGCGGCGTCGGGCATCATCCAGTGGCAGGCGCTCGCCATCGCGCTCTACCCCTTCTGCTTCGTCGAGATGGACGGCTACCACGTCTTCGTGGACCTGCTGGGCGTGCCGACGCTCAAGCACGACGCGCTGTCCTACGTGAAGGCGCTGCTCGGCGGCCGGGCGCGGCTCCGCTGGAGGCGGCTCGAAGGGCTGTGGCTCGCCTACGTCGTGCTCTCGACGCTCTCGGTCGCAGCGTTCTTCGCCTTCAACGTCTGGATCGTCGTCCGCGCGACGTCCTGACGCTCAGGCGCCCACGTCCCGCAGCAGCGCCTCGATCGCGCCGGCGATCGCCCGCGCGTGCCGCCCGTCGGTGGACGGCGGCGTCCCGCGCGGGTCGAGCGCCGCGGCCTGGGCCTCGGGCGGTAGCGCCGCGAGCCGCGCCTGAGCGCGCGAGCGGAACTCGTCCCCGAGGAGCACGCCGAGCTCCACGATCGCGGCGAGCGCGAGCGTGGCGCGGGGGCCACGTTCGCGCGCGGTGGTCAGCGCTTCGGTGAGCGCACGGCGGAAGCGCTCGGAGACGCGGATCCGATCCCGCTCGATCACGACGAGGTCGCGCGCGACCGCGCCCCACTCGAGCGCGACTGCGCGCGCGACGTCCTCGATGGCGGATGCCAGCGGGGCGGCGCTCCCTGCGGCGACTGCCGCCGCGACGCCCACGCGAATCTCGGGCGCGATCGGCTGTGAGGCGCCGTCGGCTGCCACCGGCTCGAGGACATGTCGCAAGTCTCCCTCGGGGGAGAGGAGCAGGTGGTCCTCCAGCGGGCGCCCGAGGGCCCAGAGCGAGCAGAGCACGCCGTCCGGGACGTCGCGCACGCGTTTCGGGGCGTGACGAGCCACGGACTGCCAGTGCGGCCGGTAGTAGGCCGCGCCCCGGAAGACGACTTTCTCCACGAGCCCGCGACGCTGGACGAAGAGCCCGCCCGCGCCGAAGAGGCGCTCGTGGGGCGCGGGGGTCCAGGCGAGATCGCCGGCCATGAAAGCCGTGAGCGGATCGGGAGCGTGCTCGGGCTCGTAGCGGAACGACTCGAGGAGCGCGAGGAAGAGCTGCTCGGTGGGGTAGGGGCCCCGATAGGCGAGCCGGGTCACGCCTTGCTCTCGGGCGAGCTCGGCGATGAGGTTCAGCACCGCGGTGCCGCCCCCGGGCGGTAAGCGCCCCGGCTCGGCGAGCGGCGGGATGCGATCGATGCGCGCCCAGTCGAGCGCCTCGAAGACGGTGAGAGGCTCGCCCGACCAGCCTTGGGATTCCGGAAATTGCTCGCCGCGCCACACGCGATCCGAGAGCCCCCACGGCGCCGCCGTCGTCGCGCGCGGCTCGATCGAGAGCCACGAGCCGTCGGGCAGCCGTACCGAGGCGCGCTCGAGAGAACCGTCAGCGGCCCAGGCGAGCTCGCTCACCGGGTTGCCGTGACGATCGAAGGTCTTCACGAGCGGAATGATACAATCAAGTGGTCGATGCTGATCTGGCGGTCAGCCCTCGAGATCGGCGACCTCATCCGGGCAAAGAAGCTCTCGCCGGTCGAGATCGCAGACGCGGTCCTGTCGCGGATCGACGCGATCAACCCCATCCTCAACGCCTTCTGCCGCGTCGCCGCCGATCGGGCGCGCGCCGCGGCGCGCGAGGCGGAGATCGCCGTCACGAAGGGCGAGCCGCTCGGACCGCTCCACGGCGTGCCCGTCTCGATCAAGGACGTTCTCTTCACGCGCGGGCTCCCGACGACCGGAGGCTCGCGGCTCTTCGCCGACCACGTCCCCGACGAGGATGCGATCGCGGTCGCCCGCCTCAAGGCAGCCGGCGCCATCGTCATCGGGAAGACCAACACGTCGGAGTTCGGCCACAAGGCCGTCACCGAGAACCCCCTCTTCGGCGTGACCAAGAACCCGTGGAACCCCGCGCTCACGCCGGGTGGCTCGAGCGGCGGCGCGGCGGTCGCCGTCGCGAGCGGCTGCGGTCCGGTCGCGCTCGGCACGGACGGCGGCGGCTCGATCCGCATCCCCGCCGCGTTCTGCGGCGCGTACGGCTTCAAGCCCTCGTACGGCCGCGTCCCGGACCGGGGCGGCTTCCCCAGCGGCTTCGCCCACGTCTCTCACGTGGGGCCTCTCACGCGGACCGTCCGCGACGCCGCCCTCGTGCTCGACGTGATCGCCGGTGGCGACGACCGCGACCGGCGCTCGCTCCCGCGTGAGGCGGGCTCGTACCTCGACGCGTGCGACGGCCGCGTGAAGGGTCTCAACATCGCGTGGACACCCGACCTCGGCTACGCCCGCGCGGACCCGCGTGTCACCGAGCTGGCCGGCGACGCGGCGGCGGAGTTCGAGTCGCTCGGCTGCCACGTGGAAGTCGTCAACCCGGGCTGGGAGGACCCCGAGGGGTTCTTCGGGACCATGATCGCCGCGCAGTTCTACGCGGCGTGGTCGGATCGGCTGCCGGAGGCCGAGGCCGAGATGGACCCGACGCTCGTGAAGTTCATCCGCCGGGGCGGCGCCGTCACGGCGCGGGACTACGTCCAGGCGCTTGGGCGCGTGGACGCGTACTGGCGCGAGGTCCACGCGTTCCTCGAGCGCTTCGACCTCCTGCTGATGCCGACCGTCGCGGTGCTCCCGTTCCCCGCAGGCCAGGCGCCGCCGCGCGAGATCGCTGGCGGGGGCGTCTCGGTCCTCGGCTGGATGCCGTTCACGTTCCCGTTCAACCTCACCGGCCAGCCTGCCGCCTCCGTCCCGGCGGGCTGGACCGGCGACGGGCTGCCGGTCGGCTTGCAGATCGTCGGGCGCCGGCACGCCGACGCGACCGTCCTCGCCGCCTCGGCGGCGTTCGAGGAGGCGCGGCCCTGGAGCGAGCGCCGTCCGGCGCTGTGAGACTGCTCCCGTGAGCCCATGACCGATCGCACCCGGTGGGCGATCGCCACGGCCGCTCTCTTCGCGGCGGTGGCGCTGGTCGTCTGGCTCCTCACCACGCGTCCGCCGTCCATGCACTGGCTGTTTCGGCTCTACGAGGACAAGCACTTCCTCAAGGAAACGGTGCGATCGTGGGGCTGGATGGCGCCGCTCGGGTTCATCGCGCTCCAGGCGCTCCAGGTGATCATCTCGCCCATCCCGGGCGAGGTCACAGGCCCCGTCGGCGGCGCGCTCTTCGGGACGTGGCTCGGCGTCGTCTACTCGACGATCGGCCTGACGGTCGGGACGCTCGTCTGCTTCTGGGTGGGCCACCGATGGGGCGAGCCGCTCATACGGTCGTGGCTCAGCGAGCACAACTGGAACCGGATGAATTTCATCCTCGAGGCCGAGGGCGCGATCATCTGCTTCATCCTCTACCTCATCCCGGGGTTCCCGAAGGACATCATCTCCTACCTCTTCGGGATCAGCCCGATGCCGTTCTGGGTCTTTGCGGTCGTCTCGACGGCCGGGCGGCTGCCGGGCACGGTGCTCTCCTCGTACTTCGGCGCCCACGTCGCCGAGCAGCAGTACATCTACGCGATCGCGTTCATGGCGATCGTCATCGCGCTTTGCCTTCCGTTCTACTATTACCGGGACCGTATCGTGAAACGCTTCCACAGGACGGGGTCGACCAAGAGGGAGGCCGGTAAAAAGGCTTGACGGGCCGGCGGCGAGCCCGGTAGAGTATCGGCCACAATGGGCACTCGGTCGACGTGGTTTGGCCTCTTCTACTTTTTCTACTTCACCGAGGTCTGCCCAGGCGCTCTGAGCTAGGACACGCAGAGAGCCGCGGGCAGATCGAACGCCCGCGGCGTCGACGACTCGAGGCCGCGGGCCCCCCCGCGGCCTTCGTTTTTTTCGCGTGGAGGCGGGCTCCCGGCCCCGCGATAGAGGAGAAACGACATGATCATCGTGCTCAAAGCAGGCTCGTCGGACGCCGAGGTGGAGGACGTGTGTCGTCGCATCGAGCGGATGGGCTACCGGGCGCACACCATCCGCGGCGAGCTCCGGACGGTCATCGGCGCCGTCGGCGACGACCGGGGCAAGGACCGGCTCAAGAGCCTCGAGTCGCTCGAGTGCGTGGAGGCGGTGCAGCCGATTCTCCAGCCCTTCAAGCTGGCGAGCCGCGAGGTGCGTCGCGAGGCGACCGTCATCTCGGTGGACGGCGTCGGGATCGGCGGCACGGAGATCGTGGTGATGGCCGGGCCGTGTTCGGTGGAGTCGCGCGAGCAAGTGTTCGAGGTCGCCGCGAAGGTCAAGGCGGCGGGCGCGCGGATCTTGAGGGGGGGCGCGTTCAAGCCGCGCACGTCGCCGTACTCGTTCCAGGGGCTCGAGGAGGAGGGGCTCAAGTATCTCGCCGAGGCCAAGCGCGAGACGGGGCTGCCCGTCGTCACCGAGGTCATGGAGCCCGAGAAGGTGGACCTCGTCGCTCACTACGCGGACATCCTTCAGATCGGCGCGCGCAGCATCCAGAACTTCTCGCTGCTCCGCCGCGTGGCGGAGACGAAGAAGCCCGTGCTGCTCAAGCGCGGCATGGCCACCTCGATCCAGGAGTGGCTCCTGTCCGCCGAGTACGTCTTGAGCGGCGGCAACCCGAACGTGATCCTCTGTGAGCGCGGCATCCGCACCTTCGAGACCGCGACGCGCTTCACCTTGGACCTCAGCGCCGTCCCGGTCGTGAAGAAGCTCTCGCACCTGCCGGTGGTCGTGGACCCGAGCCACGGCACGGGCCACTGGGAGTACGTGGAGTCCATGGCCCTGGCGGGTGTGGCGGCGGGGGCGGACGGGCTGATCATCGAAGTGCACCCACGGCCCGAGGAGGCGCTGTCGGACGGTCCCCAGTCCCTGAAACCGGACCGATTCGCCGCGCTGGTCGACCGCGTTCGACGGGTCGCTCGGGCCCTGGATCGAGACCTCTAGCGGCTATAATCGGGGGGTGCAGATGAGCCTCAGGGGGTTCGGCCGCCGGCGGACCGTCGTCAGCGTTGCTGGCTCGGTCGCGGCGCACCTGCTCGTTGTCGCCGCGCTCGTCTGGGTGAAGCCGCCGTCGACGGTCATAACCGTGAAGCGTGGCGAGCCGCTCTTCGTGGAGTTGCCCGAGGCCGATGAGCCCGCCCAGCGCGGCCTCCCGGGTGGGCCCGCGCCCGCGCCTGCGAAGGCGCAAGCCGCGGCTAAGCCCGCGCCACCGGCGGCCAAGCCAGCTCACGTACCGGAGGCGGCGCCGGCCACACCGGCCCCACCGATCGTCGCCAGGGTGGCTCCTGCACCGGAGCAGGTCCCGCCGCCGCCCGCGACACCCGAGGCCCCAGCCCCGGCGCCGACGCCACCGCCCGTGGCTCAAGCGCCCACGCCCGTCGAGCCTTCAAAGGAGGCGCCGCGCAAGGAAGCGGCGCCGCTCGCGGCCACGGAGGCCGCAGGGCCGAAGGTCGCCGCCGCTCCGCCTGGGCCGCGGGAGCCGGCGCCCGACATTCGCTCGGCGCTCCGCCGCGGCGGTCCTGGCCCGAACGGGGCCGGCGGCAGCGGAGAAGGGCGCGCGGGGATCGAGGGGGAGCCGCTCCCGCTCGACTCCAAGGACGCACGCTACAACGACTATCTCGACCGCGTCCGCCGGATGATCAAGGAGAAGTGGGCGTATCCGTGCGTGAACAACCCGGCGACGGGCCAGTGCGAGTACAAGTCGGCGCAGCTCGTGATCGAGTTCGGCATCCTGAGGGACGGCCGGGTGCCCTTCGTGATCGTGCGGAAGCAGTCGGACTTCGACATCTACGACGAGTACGCCGTGAACGCCATCAAGCTCGCGTCACCCTTCCCGCCAATGCCGGACTCCGTCGCGGACGGACGCAAAGGCCGCGCGATCCTCGCGACGTTCAGCTATATCGTCGAGTCCTCGTTGACGAATCTGCTGCGCTAGGGGTAGCATGGGCGGTACTCTGGACAGGCTCGTAGCTCAGTGGGAGAGCGCCTCTCTGACGCAGAGGAGGTCGGCGGTTCGAAACCGCCCGAGCCTACCATTCACCACCCGGGACGAGCGAAGCCCTGTCTGAAGAAGAGCGCCACCTCAAGCTGACCGGCGAGTTCGACTGCGATCCCTCGCCGCTCGCGACGCTCCGCCATTCCACCTCGCACGTCATGGCCCAGGCCGTGAAGCGCCTCTTCCCCGACGTGAAGCTGGCGATCGGGCCCGCGATCGAGGACGGCTTCTACTACGACTTCGGGAAGGCCGAGCCCTTCACGCCCGAGGACCTCGCGAGGATCGAAGCGGTCATGCGCGAGATCGCGAAGGCCGACTATCCCTTCGAGCGCCAGGAGATGGGCCGTGCGGACGCCGTCCGCTTCTTCCGCGAGCGCGCCGAGCCCTACAAGGTCGAGATCCTCGAGGCGATCGACGCCCCGCGCGTGTCGCTCTACCGCCAGGGGGAGTTCATCGACCTCTGCCGTGGGCCGCACGTACCCTCGACGGGCCACGTGAAGCACTTCAAGCTGCTCTCGTCGTCGGGCGCCTACTGGCGCGGCGACGAGCGGAACCCGATGCTCCAGCGGATCTACGGGACCGCGTGGCTCACGCAGGAGGAGCTCGACCGCCACGTCTGGCGCCTGGAGGAGGCGAAGAAGCGCGACCACCGCAAGCTCGGGCGCGAGCTGGACCTCTTTATCTTCAACGAGGTGTCGCCGGGCGCGCCGTTCTGGCTCCCTCACGGCTGGACCTTGGTGCGCGAGCTGGAGCGGTTCGTCCGCGAGGCGCTCGATGCGCGCGGCTACCAGGAGATCTCGACGCCGATCCTCGTCAACAAGAAGCTCTGGGAGCAGTCGGGCCACTGGGAGCACTTCCGCGAGAACATGTTCCTCGTGGAGTCGGAAGAGCAGATCTTCGGCCTCAAGCCCATGAACTGCCCGGAGTCCACGCTCGTCTATCGTAACGCGCTCCGGTCGTACCGCGACCTCCCGCTGCGCTTCTCCGACATGGGCCGGCTGCACCGGAACGAGCGCTCGGGCACGCTGACGGGTCTCTTCCGCGTGCGGCAGTTCACGCAGGACGATGCGCACATCTACTGCCGCCCCGATCAGCTCCAGGACGAGATCCGGGAGCTTCTTGAACTGGTTCGCGACTGGTACAAGACCTTCGCGCTCGACCCCTTCTTCAAGCTCTCGACGCGGCCGCCGAAATCGATGGGGACGGACGAGCAGTGGGAGACGGCCGAGCGGGCCCTGCACGACGCGTTGAAGGCGAATGGGCTCGCGTATGACCTCAACCCGGGCGACGGAGCGTTCTACGGGCCCAAAATCGACATCGACGTTCTGGACGCGCTCGGGCGCCGCTGGCAGCTCGCGACCATCCAGATCGACTTCGCGCAGCCCGACCGCTTCGCGCTCGAGTACATCGACACCGACGGACAGCCGAAGCGCCCCGTCATGGTCCACCGCGCGATCTTCGGCACCTTCGAGCGGTTCATCGGGGTGCTCACCGAGCACTACGCGGGCGTGTTCCCGACGTGGCTGGCACCCGTGCAGGCGCGCGTGCTGCCGGTGAGCGAGAAGCACGCCGCGTACGGGCGGACCGTCTGGGAGAAGCTCCGCGCCGCGCGCGTGCGGGCGGAGCTCGACGACCGCAATGAGAAGCTCGGCTACCGGATCCGCGAGGCGCAGATCCGGAAGGTCCCGTACATGCTCGTCGTCGGCGAGCGGGAGAGCCAGAACGGGACCGTCAGCCTCCGGCACCGGAGCGGGGAGGACCTCGGGGCCGTCCCCCTCGACCGTGTGCTCGCGGACCTCGCGCGCGAGATCGGCTCGCGCGCGTCCAGTCTCACCGTGGGCCGTTCGTGATCGGGCGGCCGGCCCTCCCTGTCCAGCACGCCGAATCCGGCGGCTAACCACGAGGAGCGCGTCTATCAGCCAAGCGAAAGAGATCCGTATCAACGAGGGGATCCGGGTGCGAGAGGTTCGGGTCGTCGGCGCCGACGGGGCGCAGCTCGGCGTCATGCCCATCCAGCAGGCGCTCGAAACCGCACGGCAACAGGAGCTCGATCTCGTCGAGGTCGCGCCAGAGGCGCAGCCGCCGGTGTGCCGCATCATGGACTTCGGCAAGTACAAGTACACGCAAGCGCGGCGGCTGAAGGAGGCGCGCAAGAAGCAGACGACGATTCTGGTCAAAGAAGTCAAGATGGGGCCGAAGACCGAGAAGCACGACTTCGACTTCAAGCTCAAGCACGTGCGGCGCTTCATCGAGGAAGGGCACAAGGCCAAGGTGACGGTGCGCTTCAAGGGGCGCGAGATGGCGCACACGGAGCTGGGTTGGAAGATGCTCAACAAGATGGTCGAAGCGACGCAAGATATCGCGGTCACGGACAACAACCCCAGGATGGAGGGGCGCATGCTCCACATCATCTTGAGCCCGAAGTCACACAACTGAGAGCGCGCGGGAGGCGGACGCGATGCCGAAGATGAAGACCAAGCGCGGGGCGGCGAAGCGCCTCAAGCGCACGGCCTCCGGGAAGCTCCGGCGCGCCGGCGGGTGGAAGCAGCACAAGCTCGAGAAGAAGCGTCCGTCGCGCCGCCGGCGTCTCCGCGAGGCCAAGCTGATCGACAAAGTGGACGAGCGCCGTCTCAAGGTGCTCGTGCCCTATCTCTGATCTGGAAGGACGGCAAGCATGCCACGGGCAAAGGGTGGAGCGAAGACGCGCCGCAGGCGCAAGAAGATCCTCCGGCAGGCGAAGGGCTACTTCGGCGGACGACGCAAGCTCTATCGCACGGCCGCCGAGACCGTCCTCCGCGCGGGTGCCTTCGCCTATCGCGGGCGAAAGCAGAAGAAGCGCCTGGCGCGCGGCCTCTGGATCATTCGCATCAACGCCGCGTGCCGCCAGGCCGGGCTCTCGTACTCGCGGTTCATGGCCGCGCTGAAGAAGGCCGGGATCCTGCTCGATCGCAAGGTGCTGGCCGAGATCGCGGTGCGCGACCCGCAGGGGTTCGCGAAGCTCGCCGAGACCGTCAAGGCGCAGAGCCGGTAGTCCGTGGGCCATCCGCGGGTCGACGCGATCGCGCAGGAGGCGCGTGAGGCCGTCGCCGCCGCGCGGTCGTCCGCCGACCTCGAGCAGGCCCGCGTCAGGTTCCTCGGCCGCCAGGGCGTCCTGACCCAGCTCCTCCGCTCGCTCGGCACGCTCGCCCCCGAGGAGCGGCGGCTCGTCGGCGCGGCGGCGAACGAGGCCAAGCGCATGCTCGAGGCGCTCCTCGAAGAGCGCCTGGCCGAGGCGCTGGAATCGGAGCGCCGCGCCCAACGGACGCGCGCGCGGCTCGATCTGACGCTGCCGGGCCGGCGTCCGCCGCGAGGCGTGCTCCACCCGCTCGCGCGCGTCCACGACGAGATCGTGGCGATCTTCGCCGGCTTGGGCTTCTCGGTCGTCGACGGGCCCGAGGTCGAGACCGACTACTACAACTTCGAGGCGCTCAACATCCCGCGCGACCACCCCGCCCGGGACATGCAGGACACGCTCTATCTCACGGAGTCCACGCTGCTGCGCACCCACACGTCGCCCGTCCAGATCCGGACGATGCTGGCGCAGAAGCCGCCGGTGCGGATCATCGTCCCCGGCAGGGTCTTCCGCCGCGACGTCGCCGACGCGTCGCACTCGCCGATGTTCCACCAGGTCGAGGGGCTCGCCGTGGACCGCAACGTCACGATGGCCGATCTCAAGGGGACGCTCGGGCTGTTCGCGCGCGAGATGTTCGGGCCGGAGTCGCGGATCCGCTTCCGGCCGTCGTTCTTCCCGTTCACGGAGCCCTCGGCCGAGGTGGACGTGCTCTGCTTCGTCTGCCACGGCCAGGGCTGCCGGCTCTGCAAGCAGGGCGGCTGGCTCGAGATCCTGGGCTCGGGCATGGTGCACCCGCAAGTCCTGAAGAACGTCGGCTACGATCCCGAGGACGTCACGGGCTGGGCGTTCGGGATGGGGATCGAGCGGATCGCGATGCTCAAGTACGGCATCGACGACCTCCGGCTGTTCTTCGACAACGACCTGCGCTTCCTGAGGCAGTTCGCGTGAAGATCCCGTACACGTGGATCCGGGAGTTCGTGGATCTCAGGCTGTCGGCCGCCGAGGCCGCGGACCGCCTGATGAACGCGGGGATCGAGGTCGCCGCCGTCACGCCGCTCGCCCCCGACGTGCGCGGCGTGGTGATCGGCGAGATCGAGGCGATCGAGCGTGAGCTCGGCGACAGCCACGGCCACCGCCTGCTCCTCTGCCGTGTCTCCACCGGGCGCCAGAAGTTCTCCGTGATCTGCGGAGCTCCCAACACCAAGGTCGGCGTGCGTGCCGCCTTCGCCCCGCCGGGCGCCGTCCTCCCGGGAGACCGCCGCATCGGGGCCACGACGATCCGAGGGGTGGAATCCCAGGGGATGCTGTGCTCTGAGCGCGAGCTGGGATTCGGCCTGGAGCACGAGGCGGGGATCTTCGTCCTCGACGGCGACGCGCCGCTCGGCGCGGACCTCATCGCGCATCTCGGCCTCGACGATCATGTCCTCGACGTCGAGCCCACACCGAACCGTCCGGATTGTCTCTCCGTCCTCGGAGTGGCGCGGGAGCTGGCGGCGCTGACCGGCACGCGCCTGCGCGTGCCGACGATCGCGCCGAAGGAGGCAGGCGCGCCGGTGCGAACGCTCGTCCGCGTGCGGATCGAGGCGCCCGACCTCTGCCACCGCTTCACCGCGCGGGTGGTCAGCGGCGTGACGGTCGGCCCCTCGCCCGCGTGGCTCCAGGCGCGTCTCCGCGCCGTGGGCCTGCGCCCGATCAGCAACGTGGTGGACGTCACCAACTACGTCCTCTGGGAGCTGGGCCACCCGCTCCACGCCTTCGACTACGCCGCGGTGACCGACGCGACGATCGTCGTGCGACGCGCCCGCGCCGGCGAGCGGTTCACGACGCTCGACGGCCAGGAGCGCGCGCTCGACGACTCGATGCTCGTCATCGCCGACACGCGGCGGGCGATCGGGATCGCCGGCGTCATGGGCGGCGCCGACACCGAGGTCACCGACGGGACGACGCGCGTCCTGCTCGAGAGCGCCTGGTTCGACCCGGTGTCGATCCGGCGCACCTCGCGGGCGCTCGGCCTCAAGACCGACGCCGCGTACCGCTTCGAGCGCGGCGCCGACGTCGAGGCGCTCGTGGACGCGTCCGCGCGCGCGGCTCAGCTCATCGCGGAGCTCGCAGGCGGCGCCGTCGCCCACGGTATGGTGGACGCCTATCCGCGGCGCCGCCGGCCACGACGCATCAGGCTCAGGATGGAGCGCGTGAAACGCGTGCTCGGCGTGCTCCCGCCGCCGTCGAAGGCCAAGGCGATTCTCGCCGGCCTCGGGCTCCCGACCCGGCAGAAGGGGAGGGACCTCGAGATCGAGGTGCCGAGCTTCAGGCGCGACCTCGCGATGGAGGATGACCTCGTCGAGGAAATCGTCCGCGTGTGGGGCTACGACAAGCTGCCGTCTGTGGTCCCGGGGTCCGCGGGCACGCCGTCGATCGCGGGTGGCCTGACCGGGGTGCGCGGGGCCCTCCCGCCGACCCTCATCCAGGCGCAGACCGTCCGTCAGGCACTCGTCGGCGCCGGCCTCGCCGAGGCGATCACCCACGCCTTCAGCGACCCGGCGCGCGCCGCGCTCCTCCGGGCGCCTGGCGCTCCCGAGCCGCTCCGCCTCCTCAACCCGCTGAGCCAGGACGCGGCGCTCCTCCGGATCCATCCGCTCGAGGGCATGCTCGCCGCCGTCTCGGTCAACGTGAGGCGCCAGCAGCCCGACGTCGCAGTCTTCGAGATTTGCAAGACCTACGAGCCCGACAAAGGTGAGACGGGCGCACGCGAGTCGCGCTGGGTGACGCTCGCGCTCACAGGAGCGCGTGCCGAGCCCGCGTGGCACACTGCCGATGCACGCGCGGATGTCTACGACGCGAAGGGCCTGGCCGAGCACGTCCTCGACGCGCTCGGGGTCGGCGGCCTTCGGCCGGGCGGCGCAGGCCGGCTCGCCGGCTTCGAGCCGGACTGCCACGGGACGCTCGTGACTGCCAGCGGCGCCATCGCGGCCGAGTTCGGCGAGGTTTCAGCACGGGTGAGGGAAGCGTTCGGCATCGACGCTCCCGTCTTCGCCGCCGCGGTGTCGCTCGACGTCGCCGCGGCGACGACGCAGGTACCGCTCCGCTACCGGGGGCTCCCGCGCTTCCCCGCGGTCCAGCGCGATCTCGCGTTTGTCCTCGGCGCCGAGCAGTCGTTGACCGCCGCCGAGATCGAGGCGAAGCTCGCCGAGGAGGCGGGACCGCTCCTCCGGCGTGTGACGCTCTTCGACGTCTTCCGCTTCCCGGACGGCCGGCGGAGCCTCGCGTGGCGGCTCACCTTCCAGGCCGAGGACCGGACGCTGACGGACGACGAGGTGAACCGGGTCCAGGAGCACATCACGCGGACGATCACCCAGACCTTTGGCATCACGCTGAGGAGCGCCTGATGCGGAAGCGTTCCTGATGGACGACTCCGTCGTCGAGCGTCTGGCCCAGCTCGAGGACGCGGTCCACCGCGCCGCCGACGCCCTCGGCCGGCTCCGCGAGGAGAACGCTCAGCTCAAGCGCGAGGTGCGACGGCTCACCGACGAGCGCAGGCAGGTGCAGGCGCAGGTGGACGCGATCCTGAAGGACATCGCCAAGCTCGAGCTGGATAAGCAGGAATGAGCGCGCCCAAGCGCGTCGAGCTGACCTTCCTCGGCCAGGCCCTCGCGCTCCGCACCGACGCTTCGCCCGACTACGTCCGCAAGCTCGCGAAGTTCGTGGAAGAGCGCGTGGCGGAGCTCAAGCGTGCGGGCGTGAAGGACCCGCTGAAGGCGCTCTCGCTCGCCGCGCTCGACATCACCGACGAGTTGTTCAAGGCGCGCGACGAGAAGACGCGCGGGGCCGGGGACGTCGGCGCACGCCTCGGGGCGCTCGTCGCCCTCCTCGACGAGGCGACCCTGAAGGAACCCTCCTAGCGTTGGAGGGTTTGGGGGGCCATGTCGGGGCCCCTAGTCGAACTTGCCGTGGCGGCCGGCGCCCGCCGCGAAGCGCGTGGCGCCCTCGCGGCTCTCGCCGGTGGCCGCGGACCGCATGCCGAGCGCGTGCTCGCGTCGCAACGCCGCGACCAGCCGCGCGCCGACCGACTCGTAGGCCGACTGCCGGTCGCTCCTGACGCAGTTCGGCGGGAAGGCGGCGACCGTGCGCGCGAGCGCCTCGGCTTCCTCGCGCGCCTTGCCCTGCGCCACGACCCGGCTCGCGAGGCCGATGCGCTCGGCCTCGCGCGCGTCCACCGGCCGGCCCGTGAGGATCAGATCGAGCGCGCGGCCGAGGCCGACGACCGCCGGCAGTCGCACCGTGCCGCCGTCGATCAGCGGCACGCCCCAGCGGCGGTTGAAGACGCCCATGATCGCGTCCTCCTCGACAACGCGGAGATCGCACCAGAGGGCCAGCTCGAGGCCGCCCGCGACGGCATAGCCCGACACGGCGGCGATCACCGGCTTGGCGAGCCGCATGCGCGTCGGGCCCATCGGCCCCTCGCCGTACGGGCGGGGGTGCCTCGGTGGCGCCGCCGCGAAGGCCTTGAGATCGAAGCCCGCGCAGAAGGTGCCGTGGGCGCCCCAGAGCACGGCGACGCGCGCCTCGCGGTCGCGCTCGAAGGCGCGGAACGCGGCGCGCAGCGCCGCGGCCGTCGGCGGGTCCACCGCGTTCCGCCGCTCGGGTCGGTCGAGGATGATCGTCGTCACGGGGCCGTTCGTCTCGCTCCGTACGCCGGGTCGTTCCATAACTTGCATCCTCCTCGCCCGTCATGGTACACACGGGTGTCCCTGCGCTGTTTGTGATGTCGGGGGAAAGTTTCAACCTCGGAAACACAACGGGAGCTGTGACAGAGGGTGGTGCGCAAGCCCCTCCGAGAAGGGGAAGCCTGAAGCCCTCTTAATTAACGGCGCCCACCTGGTCATACCGGGTTCGAAACACCGTCGGCACACGGCAGAGGTGGGGATTTGACTGACTCCTTCGCTGCCGCCTATACTTCGGAAATGCAAGGGGTTTGGCTCAGTCTCGACGCGATCTTCGCAATCGTCGGCCTCGTCGTCGGATTCGTTCTCTACAAGTGGTTCAGTGAGCGCAAGATCGGCGAGGCCCGGGCGCGCGCCGAGACCCTTGTCCGCGAGGCCGAGCGCGACGCCGACAACCGCCGCAAGACGGCTGACCTCGACGCAAAGGAGGCCGCCCTCAAGGCCCGCAGCGCCTCCGAGGAGGAAACGCGCCGTCGCCAGCGCGAGATCGAGCAGATCGAGCAGCGCGTCCTCGCCAAGGAGGAGGGGCTCGCCCGGAAGCTTGACCAGCTCGAGCGGCGGCTGACCGAGTTCGCCGCCAAGGAACGGGACCTCGGCGCGCGCGAGAAGGCGCTCGGCGAGAAGGAAGGCCGCCTCGCCACGGCCCTCGAGGAGCAGAAGCGCAAGCTCGAGACGATCGCCGGCCTCACGGCCGAGGAGGCGAAGCGCCAGCTCCTCGCGTCCCTCGAGGAGGAGGCGCGCCGCGAGGCGCAGCTCCTCGCCATGCGCCTCGAGGAGGAGGCGCGCGAGACCGCGCGCGTCAAGGCCAAGGAGATCCTCGCGACGACCATCCAGCGCCTCGCGCCCGACTACACCGTCGAGACGGCGGTGTCGGTCCTGGACCTGCCGTCGGACGACATGAAGGGGCGCATCATCGGCCGCGAGGGGCGCAACATCCGCGCCCTCGAGCTGCACACGGGCGTGGACCTCATCGTGGACGACACGCCGGAGGCCGTCTTGATCTCCGCGTACGACCCCTACCGGCGCGAGATCGCGCGGCAAGCGCTCCAGATCCTCATCGCAGACGGCCGCATCCACCCGGCGCGCATCGAGGAGGTCGTCGAGAAGGTCAAGAAGGAGATGGACCAGCACCTGCGGGAGGAGGGCGAAAAGGCCTGTTTCGAGGTTGGTGTGCACGGCCTCCACCCCGAGCTGGTCAAGCTCGTCGGCCGGCTCCGGTTCCGCACCTCCTACGGCCAGAACTGTCTCCAGCACTCGAAGGAGGTCGCCTGGCTCGCCGGGATGATGGCGGCGGAGATCCACGCCGACGCCAAGCTCGCCAAGCGCATGGGGCTTCTCCACGACATCGGCAAGGCGCTCACCCACGAGCAGGAGGGAAGCCACCCGGAGCTCTCGCTCCAGGTGCTGACCAAGTACAACGAATCGCCCGCGGTCATCAACGCGGCGCTCTGCGGCCACGAGAACGTCAAGGCCGAGACGATCGAGGCCGTGCTGGTCGAGGCGGCGGACGGCGTCTCGGCGGCGCGCCCCGGCGCCCGGCGCGACGTGCTCGAGTCGTATATCAAGCGGCTGACGAAGCTCGAGGAGATCGCGATGTCCTACAAGGGCGTCGAGATGTGCTACGCGATCCAGGCCGGGCGCGAGCTGCGCGTGATGACGAAGGCCGACATCGTCTCCGACCTCGACGCCCACCAGCTCGCCAAGGAGATCTCCAAGCGCATCGAGGCCGAGATGCAGTATCCCGGGCACATCAAGGTGGTCGTCATCCGCGAGACCCGCGCGGTCGAAGTGGCGAAGTAGGACCCGATGAACATCCTGATGGTCGGGGACGTCTACGGCGAGCCGGGCCGTGCCGCGATCACGAAGCTCCTCCCGGAGCTCCGCCGGGAACACGCGATCGACTTCTGCGTGGTGAATGTCGAGAACGCCGCGGGCGGCTTCGGCGTGACGCCACCGATCGCCAGGCGGATCCTCGACGCCGGTGTCGACGTGATGACCTCGGGCAACCACATCTGGGACAAGAAGGAGATCGTCGAGTACATCGTCAAGGAGAACCTCCTCCTCCGTCCCGCGAACTTCCCCGCGGGCACGCCCGGCGTGGGCCACGTCACCATCAAGTGCGGTCCCCACAAGGTCGCCGTCGTGAACCTGATGGGGCGCGTCTTCATGCTCCCGATCGACTGCCCCTTCCGGAAGGCCGATGCGCTCATCCCGGAGCTGCGCAAAGAGACGCCGATCATCCTCGTGGACATGCACGCCGAGGCGACCAGCGAGTCGCTCGCGATGGGCTGGTACCTCGACGGGCGGGTGAGCGCGGTCGTGGGCACGCACCGCCACGTCCAGACTGCCGACGAGCGCGTGCTCCCCGGCGGGACGGCGTACGTCACCGACCTCGGGCTCACGGGTCCGACCGACGGCGTGATCGGGGTGGACCGCGATCAGATCATCCAGCGCTTCCTCCACCAGATGCCGCTGCGCTTCGAGACGGCCAAGGGGCCGGCGGCCCTGCAGGGCGCGGTCATTGTCGTGGAGCCGGACACCGGCCGCGCGTCGTCCATTCGCCGTCTCAGCGTCCCCGCTTGACCCGCGACCCCGGTGACTCTCGCGACTCGCATGATTCTTGACGGCCGGCGCGTCGCCCAGAAGGTTCTCGACGAGGTCCAGGCCGGCGTCGAGCGCCTGCGCGCCGAGGTCGGCGTGACGCCGATGCTCGCGGTCGTCCTCGTCGGCGACTTCGCGCCGTCCAAGATCTACGTCGCCAACAAGAAGAAGGCGGCGGCGGCCGTGGGGGTCGCCACGCGCGACTACGTCTACCCCGCAGGGCTCACCCAGCGCGAGCTCCTGACGCTGCTCCGGACGCTCAACGCCGAGGACGACGTGCACGGGATCCTCCTCCAGCTCCCGCTCGTCGAGGGCTGCGACGAGGACGAGGCGATCGCTACGATCGCTCCCGAGAAAGACGTGGACGGCCTGCATCCGACGAACCTCGGCCGCCTCCTGGCCGGCGCCCCCACCGTCGTGCCGTGCACGGCCGCCGGCTGCCTCGAGATCCTCGACCACTACGGCGCCAAGCTCGAGGGCGCTGAGGCGGTCGTGATCGGCCGCTCGCGTCTCGTCGGAAAGCCCCTCGCGCAGCTCCTCCTCGCGCGCCACGCGACGGTCACCACGTGCCACACGCGCACGCGCGACCTCGCCGCGCACGCGCGCCGCGCCGACCTCCTCTGCGTCGCCGCGGGGCGGCCACACATGATCACGGGTGACATGGTGAGGGAGGGCGCGTGGGTGATCGACGTCGGGATCAACCGGCTCGCGACGGGCCAGCTCGTCGGCGACGTGGACTTCGACGCGGCGTCGAAGCGCGCGCACGCGATCACGCCCGTGCCCGGTGGCGTCGGGCCTATGACGATCGCGATGCTGCTCAAGAACACGCTGGGCGCGGCGCAACGCCAAGTGCTCGGGGGGGAGCTTCGCCCCCCGCCGTCTTCCCCGGGGCGGAGGCGCGGGCAGAGCCCGCGCTCGAGCCCATGACCGGCGGCCGCGCGGTGTTGACCGTCTCCCAGCTCACCGAGGAGCTGCGGGTGCTCCTCGAGGAGCGCTTCCCGGCGGTGTGGGTCGAGGGCGAGATCTCGAACTTCCGCCTCTACGGCTCCGGCCACACCTACTTCACCCTGAAGGACGCGGACGCCCAGCTCCGCTGTGTCCTGTTCCGCACCCGCGCGCAGCGGATCCGGTTCCAGCCCGCCGACGGCCTGCACGTGGTCGCCTTCGGCTCGGTCGAGGTGTACGCGCAGCGTGGCGAGTATCAGCTGGTCGTCGAGCTGCTCGAGCCCAAGGGGCTCGGCGCGCTCCAGCTCGCCTTCGAGCAGCTGAAAGCTCGACTCCAGGCCGAAGGCCTCTTCGACGCGGCTCGAAAGCGGGAGCTTCCGAGGTTCCCGAAGCAGATCGGCATCGTCACCTCACCGAGCGGCGCCGCCATCCGGGACATCCTGCGCGTGATCGGCCGGCGCTTCGGCGAGCTCCATATCGTGATCGCGCCCTGCCGGGTGCAGGGGGAGGGGGCGGCGGAGGAGATCGCCCAGGGGCTCCATGATCTGAACGCGCTCGGGAGCGTGGACGTGATCATCGTCGGCCGGGGCGGCGGCTCGCTCGAGGACCTCTGGGCCTTCAACGAGGAGGTGGTCGCCCGCGCGATCGCGGCCTCGAAGGCTCCGGTCGTCTCGGCGGTCGGCCACGAGGTGGACTTCACGATCGCCGATTTCGTCGCCGACCTCCGCGCTCCGACGCCGTCGGCCGCCGCCGAGCTGGTCGTGCGCGAGAAGCGGGCCGTCGTGGACGCGCTCGACGCCCTACGCGAGCGGCTCGAGCGCGCCGCGACCCGTCCACTGCGCGATCTGGAGCGCCGCGTGGACGAGCTGTCGCTGCGCCTGCGCCGCGCGATGACGGGCGAGCTGCGACACGCGAGTCACCGGGTCGAGATGCTCACCTCCACGCTCCGCTCGACGAGCCCCGTCGTGCGCGTGGCGACCGGCCGCCATCGCCTGGAGCGCCTGGACGCGCGGCTCTCCGCCGCGCTCACGCGGGGCTGCGATCGCTCGCGCTTTCGGCTGCGGGCGCTGGTGGCCAAGCTCGACTCGCTCTCGCCGCTCGCCGTCCTGGGCCGCGGCTATAGTCTGACGCGCGCGCCCGACGGGGCAATCGTCAGGAGCGCGCGGCAGGTGAAGGCGGGGGACGACGTCCAGGTGCTGCTGCACGAGGGAAGCCTCGACTGTCGCGTCGCGCGGACGAAGGACCAGGATGACCGACCTCAAGTTTGAGGACTCGCTCGCGCGGCTCGAGCAGATCGTGAGCCAGCTCGAGAGCGGCCACCTGCCGCTCGAGGAGTCGCTGAAGTCCTTCGAGGAAGGGATCGCGCTCGCGCGGCGGTGCGCGAAGTATCTGGAAGACGCCGAAAAGCGGATCGAGATCCTGGCGAAGGACGCGCAGGGCGCGCTCGGCACCAAGCCGTTTTCCTGGGAGCCGGAAGGGGACGCGTGAGCGGCTTCGACCTCCAGGTCTATCTCACGGAGCGCCGCGGCCTCGTGGACGCGGCGCTCGAGCGCCATCTGCCGAGCGAGGCCGCGCCACCGCTCACCATCCACCGCGCCATGCGCTACAGCGTCATGGCGGGCGGCAAGCGCCTCCGCCCCATCCTGGTCATCGCGGGCGCCGAGGCCGTCGGCGGCGCGGCCACGATGGTGATGCCGACGGCGTGTGCGCTCGAGATGATCCACACGTACTCCCTGATCCACGACGACCTGCCCGCGATGGACGACGACGACTACCGTCGCGGGCGCCTCACCAACCACAAGGTCTTCGGCGACGCGATCGCGATCCTGGCGGGCGACGCGCTCCTCACGCTCGCGTTCCGGCTCATCGCCGATAACGCCGACCTGGTGAGCGACCCGCGTGTGATCCGCGACGTGGTCGCCGAGATCGCGGATGCCGCCGGCACTATCGGGATGGTCGGCGGCCAGGTCGTGGACATCGAGTCGGAGGGCAAGGCGATCTCGGCCGAGACGCTCGAGTACATCCACCGCCACAAGACCGCCGCCCTCATCCGCGCCTCGCTCCGCGTGGGCGCGCGCCTCGCGGGCGGCGACGCGAAGGCCGTGGCGGCGATCACCGAGGCGGGCAGCGATCTCGGGCTCGCCTTCCAGATCGTGGATGATCTCCTCGACGTCGAAGGGAGCCTCGAGGAGCTGGGCAAGACCGCCGGGAGCGACGAGCGCAAGCAGAAGGCGACCTATCCGGGAATCCACGGCCGCGAGGCCTCGCGGCGGCAGGCGAAGATGCTGATCGACCGAGCCAAGGAGCGGCTCGGCGTGTTCGGGCAGCGGTCGGCGCCGCTCCTCGCCCTCGCCGACTACGTGGTGGAGAGGAAGAGCTAGCGTGTCGGCCATCTCCCACCTCTACGCCCGCGAGATCCTCGATTCGCGCGGCAACCCGACGATCGAGGTGGACGTCCAGCTCGAGTCGGGCGCGTGGGGGCGCGCCGCGGTGCCGTCGGGAGCCTCGACGGGCAAGCGCGAGGCTGTCGAGTTACGCGACGGTGATAGTCAACGCTACCAGGGACGAGGCGTGCACCGGGCCGTGAGGAACGTCGAGGAGACGATCGCCCCCGAGATCGAGGGGATGGAGGCCTCCGAGCAGGCGGCCGTGGACCAGGCGCTGCTCGAGCTCGACGGCACGCCGAACAAGTCGGCGCTCGGCGCCAACGCGATCCTCGCGGTCTCGCTCGCCGTCGCGCGGGCGGCGGCGGACGACGCGGGGCTCCCGCTCTACGCCTATCTCGGGGGCGTCGGCGGCCGGCTCATGCCGGTGCCGATGATCAACGTCCTGAACGGCGGCGCCCACGCCGACAACGGCCTCGACTTCCAGGAGTTCATGCTGGTCCCCGCGGGCGCCGAGAACTTCTCGTCCGCTCTCCGCGTGGCCTCCGAGGTCTTCCACACGCTCAAGGGGCTGCTGAAGGAGAAAGGGCTCGCCACGGGCGTGGGCGACGAGGGCGGCTTCGCGCCGAACCTCCCGAGCAACAGCGCCGCCCTCGATCTCCTCATGCAGGCGCTCGAGCGCGCCGGCTACCGGCCGGGCGAGGACGTGATGCTGGCACTCGACCCCGCGGCGAGCGAGTTCGCCGAGGCGGGCGGCCGCTACCGGCTCCGGCGCGAGGGGGTCACGCTCTCGAGCGAGGAGATGATCCACCGCTACGAGCAGCTCGTCGACCGCTACCCGATCGTCTCGATCGAGGACGGCCTGGGCGAGGATGACGTGGCGGGCTGGGGCGCGATTACGCGCAAGCTGGGCGCGCGCGTCCAGCTCGTGGGCGACGATCTCTTCGTCACGAACCCGGCGATCATCCAGCAGGGGATCAAGCACGGCCTGGCCAACGCGGTGCTCGTCAAGGTGAACCAGGTCGGCACGCTCACCGAGACGCTCCAGGCGATCGAGCTCGCGAAGCGCGCGGGCTACGGCACGATCATCTCCCACCGCTCGGGTGAGACCGAGGACACCTTCGTCGCCGATCTCGCCGTCGCCGTCAACGCGGGCCAGATCAAAACGGGCTCGGTCGCTCGCGGCGAGCGGACGGCCAAGTACAACCAGCTCCTCAGGATCCAGGAGGAGCTCGGCAACGCCGCCTCCTGGCCCGGGCGCTCGCTCTACGCGCGGAGCGCGCGATGGACACCCGCGCGCTGAGCCGCCGGCGTCTCGGCATCGCCGCCGGCGTGCTGCTCGCGGCGAGTTTGGCGGGCTTCGGCGTGCGCGAGTCGATCCACGTCTGGCAGCTGCGCCAGGAGCTGCGCGCCCTCGAGCGCGATGTGAGCACGCTCATCGAGAAGCAGCGGAAGCTCGAGGAGATCGCCGAGCGCCTGCGGAGCGACCCCGCGTACGTCGAGAAGCTCGCGCGCGAGGAGGTCGGCATGGTGCGCGAGGGCGAGACCGTGCTGAAGTTCCCGTCCCAGCCGCCCCGCTGACCCCGTGGAGTCGTTCGGGGAGGGGTTCTGGCGCGCGGCGGCTAGGGCGCTCCGGTGGACACTCCGATGACCCGGAACTCCCCCCCGTCCTGCTCCTTCAGCATGATCGTCCCCGGCCCGCGCATTTCGTTGTCGCCCACCTTCAAGCCCAGGTCCTCGACCGTAATGCCGTTGACCTTCCCGTCTGCGCGAATGGTCGAGAGCCCGCGGAACGGGAACACCAGGGCGACCTCAGACTTTTGCGCGGCGGGTTCGAGCGTGAAGACCTTGTCGCCCACTCTCACCGTGACCTGCTCGGCCGCCACGGTCCGGAGTTCGTCCCATCGTTGATTGCCCCACGCCATCAGGAAGGTGTGGGCCGTCCGAACGTGTTGGGGGGCCTCCGCGTCAACGGTGAGCGCCGGCAGCAGTGCGCTCGCGGCAACCAGGATCAGGATCG
>Ga0209803_1000158_pt1 | contig 42921 bp, 44 predicted proteins | sample GraSoiAngelo_138_FD_185895 | JGI IMG/M metagenome (GOLD analysis project Ga0209803, IMG submission 185895) | Grasslands soil microbial communities from the Angelo Coastal Reserve, California, USA - 14_0929_09_40cm (SPAdes) (version 2) | ecosystem: Environmental > Terrestrial > Soil > Grasslands ...
GGACTACTAACTAACGGTCGATGCGGACAAAAGCAAACTCGGGATCGAGGACATCGGAGACGAAGCGAAATGTTCAAATTTGTTAAATAAGTCCGGTATTGTTGCGGCCCATCGCCCAGTTCGCGCATAAAGACGCCGCAATGGCTGGTTGATTACGCCAGAAGAGTTAATGAAGTCAAATGGTTGCAAGAAAGGAACCCTGCTGGCAACAAGTTTGCGTATTCAGCGAGAATTCAGGCCCCTATAATTATACATAATTAACCTTAATTTTAATTTGACTTTGTAGTGTCCGCTCGTGGAGATATTTCACCCCCTTCAGTCAGGACATCGGGTTAAGGGACAGTTGAGACATGGATCAGCCAAACAACGTGAAAAAACTCCGTGAAGAGAAGATGCTAAGCAAAGCAGAACTTGCTCGGTTGGCCGGCATCTCGCCGTTGACCTTGGACCGCATCGAAAGGGGTAAGGCCTGTAGGATGGCGACGAAAAGAAAGATCCTCCTAGCGTTGGGACTTAAGACCAATCAGAGGGAACGGGTTTTCAAAAACAATAGCCATGTTTGAGTCTGTAAAAAAATTCAATTTCAGCTTTCCGACTCCCTTCGGGCATAACGACGGCTTCGTCGCGCTCGATATCGGTTCTAGCTCGATCAAAATGGTTGAAGCGGTGGTGGAAAAAAGTAGTTATCGGCTCCTCAACCTGGGGGTTTTGCCGGTGCCTGCAAAGGCAATCCAGAACAACATGGTAGTCGACCCCACGTCGGTCATGGACACCATCCGAAGACTCATTCTGGAAAATCACGTAAAGGCGACCAAAGTGATTTCCGCCGTGCCCGGCCGTGCGGTCATCATGAAAAAAGTTCAGATGCCCAGGCAGGAGGACGCTGAACTGGAGGCCAACGTCGAGTTTGAAGCCAATAACGTCATTCCGGAGAATTTGGAAAACGTCAACTTAGACTACCAAGTCCTCAACATTGTGGACGGTGGGAACCAGATGGAGGTCCTTTTGGTGGCTGTCAAGAAGGAGCTCGTGAACAGTTACACCGATGTGATACAGGAAGCGGGACTTGATCCGGTGGTCATGGACGTCGATTATTTTGCGTTGGAAAATATGTACGAAGCAAATTATAGCGAAGCGGCAGATGGTGGCGTGGTCGGGCTGATTCACATGGGCGCTCGTTACACGAGCATCACATTATTGCAGAATGGTCTTTCCACGTTTACGGGCGATCTGCCCATGGGGGGAGAGGAATTCACAGATAGCCTGAGGAGAGAACTCAATATCCCGGCCGCCGCGGCCGAGACTTTCAAGTTAACCGGCACGCTCGAAGGCAAAAAGGGATTGGAATTGAAAGCAGCACTGCGGCCGATGGTTGAAGGCTTGAGCGAAGAAATTCGCAGGACCGTCAGTCTCTACGGCGCGCTGGCATCGGAGGAAGGTGACGGCCTAAAGACGATCTTTTTGAGCGGGGGTAGCGCCAAACTCCCCGGACTGCGCGAGTTGTTGGAAGCGCGAATGGCAGTGCCGGTTCGTCTCGCGGAACCCTTTCGCGGTTTTACCGTCAGCAAAAATATCGACCGGACGTATTTGATGGAATCCGCCCCATTGTTTGCGGTGGGAGCCGGCCTCGCGATCCGCAGGCCGGGGGACAAATGATTCGGATTAATTTACTTCCGGTAAAGGAACGCAAGGCGGAAGTCAGTCGGCGGCGAGAACTGACCCTTGGTGGGGTGGTCTTAGGATTTACGGTTCTTGTCCTTGCTGGACTGTATGTCTACCAGCTCTACCGATTGTCAACGCTCAACAGTGAACTTGTCGGATTACGCGACGAGATTCAAGCTCTGGATGTAAAAGTCAAGCAAGTCGGTGACCTGCAAAACAAGATCGAGGAGTTCAAAAGCAAGAACAAGATTATTGAAGATCTTGAAAGGAAAAAAGTCGGCCCCGTGCGGGTGATGGAGAGTCTTTCAGCCGCAGCTCCGCCGAGCCTTTGGCTTACGGAGTTCAAAGACATCGGCGGCAACTTGGTTATTAATGGGCAGGCGATTGATAACCAGACAGTGGCCGATTTTTTAAAGGCATTAGTGAGTTCATCTTATTTTAAAAATGTCGAGCTGGTGGAGACGACCCAAGGCGGCCCGGCGGCTGGGACGTATAAAAAATTTTCCATTAAATCGGTAGTTTCTTATCAATCAACGCCGAGCGCCAGCGCGGTCAAAGGAAGCGTTAAAGCGCCGGCTAAAGCGGAGAAAAAAGGTTGAACGAGCTACTCAACAAGTTACTAGAACGATCGAGCGGGCAGAAAATCGCGATTTTAGCGGCCGTGATTATTTTGCTTGGTGCGCTTTACTATAGCTTCCTTTTCGATCCTCATGCGATCGCCAAACTGGCGGACGAGGTTGAGATCGCGAGAAACGAAAGAAGCAAAAAACAGCTTCAAGCGGCTAACCTGCCGCGGCTTCAAAAGGAGCTAGCCGAGCTGGATGCCAAGCTCAAGCAAGCCGTGGCGCAGCTACCCAATAGAAAGGAGATGGCCGATCTTTTGAACAGCATCTCGAACAAGGCACAGGAGTCCGGACTGGAAGTTCTCTTGTTTCGCCCCCGCGCGGAGAACTATCAGAATTTCTATGCTGAAGTCCCGGTGGACATAGTGGTCAAAGGAAGTTTTCACAACGCCATCAATTTCTTCGACGAAGTTGGACGGTTAAACCGGTTGATCAACATAGACAACATCGGCTTCAAGAACCCGACGATCACTGGGGATCAGGTCATCCTGGAGACGACCAGCGTGGCGACTGCGTTCCGTTTCTTAGACGACGCGGAGCGCAAAAAGGTCGCCGAAGAGAAGGCGGCCAAGGGAAGAAAGTAATCTGACGATGGGCAGAGCTTTGAAAATGTCTCTGGTGCTGGTGCTGGTGGTGGCGGCTTTCGTGAGCTCGGCCGGATGGAGAATTATAGCGGCGCAAGAAGACGTCCAGACACCGTCGCAAAAGACAAAAGATGCCGTCGACAAATTCAATGCGGCCCCGGCGGCGATCGGCAAGGCACTGCAGGGTTTGAAAGAGGCCGCGAGAGCAAAGCTTCAGCAAACTTTGGGCGGGAAACGTGAACCGGATGCGAACCCGGATTCGAGTGATCCCAGTCTGCCGAAAACAAAGGACGGGTCGGCTGGGACTGAGCGTTTTTCGCCGGCGGGCAAACGGGATCCGTTTCGACCAGCTACGTTGGACACCAAGGCGAGTTCACAGCGGAGGCAAAACTTGTCGCCGTTGGAACGATTCGAGCTGGGTCAACTCAAGGTTGTTGGGATCGTCTGGGATATTAAAGAGCCAAGGGCAATGATCGAAGACACGGCGGGTTTCGGCTACATCGTGAAAGTCGGCACTCCCATTGGCAGTGGCGAAGGACGGGTGAAAGGAATTTATCGTAGCGAGGTCGTTGTGGAGGAGTCCTACGCCGATTTTTATGGCAACAAAAGGAAGCGCGACATTAGCATGAAGCTGCCTACGGAGTGACCAAAATGATGAAGACGAGAATTGGCTTAGCGAATCTCTTTAGAAGGTGGGTTAGGAGCAATGACCTAAACAGATCGGCCCTTTGTCTGCTTCTTATTGGAACGGGTTGCGTAACGATGAGCGTCAGTTGTTCCATGAACGCGGATAAGGATCGCGCCGCCCAAACCGATGCCAAAGCACCGACGTCTTCTCAAAATCAACCAGCTGCCAAAGCACCGCCAAAGGAAGCAAACCCAGCGCTCACTGCCTTGACTCTTCAGGAACTGTCGGTCCGTGAAGAGCGCGGACAGACCACATTGCTCGTTAAGTTTTCGCAACCGGTCACGCAGTTCCGTCATTTTCCGCTGCCGCAACCGTCGCGGATCGTTTTGGATATCTTCGGTGAAGCGAAAGCCTTATCGCAGGCCGAGACTTTTCGTATCGAGACTAACTGGGTCGCTGCGCTCCGTCTCAGTGCCACCGACGGTAGCCTCCGGTTAGTGGCGGACATCGCCGCCGCGAACGTGCCGCCGTATACGATCACTCCTGAAAACGGCGGGCTCAAAATCACTGTGGGGGCGCTCGACCCTAATGCCGTGACAAAGAAAGATGTCACCTTAGTTCGGGGCGGGCAGAGGATAGATGTCAGGGCGGCTGAGGCTACATCAACTGGAACTGTCCAGAAAAAGACCGTGACTGCCGATGATCTGTTGAGCACCGATAAAAAGTACACGGGCCAAAAGATCTCGTTGGATTTCAAGGATGCGGACATCAAAAACGTTTTTCGGTTGCTGGCGGAAGTGAGTGGTCTGAACATCATCGTCACCACTGACGTCAATAGAAAAGTTACGGTTCGTCTCGTGGAGGTGCCTTGGGATCAAGCGTTGGATCTAATTGTAGACACGAACGGTTTGGGCAAAGAACAGCTGGGAAACGTCGTCCGTATATCCACTGCCGGACAACTAAAGTCTGAAAAGGACGCGCTCGCCGCTGCCAGGAGAGCTAAAGAGGATTTGGAACCGCTCCAAACCATTTATTTCAACGTTAACTATGCCAAGGTCAAGGATTTGGAATCCAAGGTCAAATCCCTCCTAAGCAAGCGACCCGATGCCGCACTGGTGGCTGATGAGCGAAGCAATACGATCATGGTGCGCGATATCAGGAAAGTCGTCGATGATGTTAATACATTGGTTGCCAAGCTGGATGCGCGCACGCCTCAGGTTCTCATTGAATCGAATCTTATTGAAACGACACCGAGTTTTGCCCGTTCCCTGGGAGCAGAATTAGGCTTGAACTGGCAATCCCTCCAGGTTCAAACATCAACACCTGCCGGCAGCCCGTTTTCGGCAAGTCCGCTTGCTGGTGGACTGTTTACAATTGCTCAGAGCAGACTTGGGGCGATCAGAAATCTATCTTTAAAATTGTCGGCTGCCGAGAACGAGGGAAAGGTCAAGATTATTTCCAAACCTTCGGTCGTGACATTGAACAACATTGCGTCCACTATAAAGAGCGAGCGGATATTGAGGATTGCCCTCCCAAGTTCGACTAACATCGCAAGCGGTAGCGGAGCCGCTGCAGGAACTGCGGTTGCCACTGAAAAAATCCCAGTTGGAATCACTCTGACGGTTACCCCTCAGGTATCGAGCGATGGGTTCGTGTTAATGAATATCAACGTTAAATCAAGTTCTATTGCCAACAATCCAACAGTCAGCGGAGGTGTGGCCGGGGTAATTCCTTTCGACGAGTTGAACCGGGAAGCCACCGCTAACGTCCTCGTGAGAGATGGAGAGACAATCGTTATCGGGGGTATTCTCAAAGACACGGCCCAAGACAACACGAGCGGTATCCCTTACTTGAAAGACGTTCCCGTTCTTGGCTGGCTGTTTAAGAGTTGGAGCATTCAGAAGGACCTCGAAGAACTTGTAGTCTTTATCACGCCGCGTATTGCTGAGGCTGGCTCCGAGAATCTGCCCACGGCAGATGAGCTCTGGCGAGAGCAAATGAAAAAAACCCAGGGCGAGCAGGCGACCGCACCGTCCATCAACCCCTAGCCTAGAAAATCGAATTAGAGTAGGATACCCGCATATCCGTATTTTACCACGAGTGAGTCTCACCCGCGCGGCCCTTAGGATCCGTGTCCTTGTGGGATGTATTTTAGAAGAGGTGCTCCACGATCTATATGATGGCCGATATGCTTTATCGTAAACGACAGCTCACCGAGGATAGGTAATGGTTTAGACTTCGATGCCTGCGAGACGGGAAGCCGTGAACACAGTAAAAACGTAGGCGTTGAGAGGTCACGATAAAATGCAAGAACGGGCGGTCTCCGCAATCGCACAGCCTTTCCTCGTGTTTTTGCTCGCCGCTACCTCAGTGACTTTACCCTCATTAGTACACCCGGGGGACTCCACGCCTTTCCAATTTGCTCAAGGCTTCAGCTCTTGGCGACCCTACGCTAATCCTAATCGATTGATTTCCGTTGGGATGAATAAAGGGGAAGTTCTTGCGATCGCTGGGGCACCGAATCACGAGGAGTCGTATTACCAATCAGCGGGCGGCCGGCTGGCTAGAGTCTCGGATTGGTATTATATCCAGACCGGCTTGAACCCGGAGACAACTCTGCTCAAGTTCGTGCAAGAAAGCCTGGTCACTATCACGTCGACGCCAACACGGTAACTCTAGCGAACCTTATCGTGCCTTTCATGCGCTCCCCCAGCTCGATTCGGGCTTGAAAGCACCTCTTACTCTCTGTAGTCTAATACGCAATCTGAGGAGTCATTCATGCTGCGTTATTTCACTGCGGGAGAGTCCCACGGCCCTTGTCTGACCATGATTATCGACGGCGTGCCGGCGGGCTTTCCCATCGACGTTTCCAAAGTCAACCATGACTTATGGCGTCGCCAGCAGGGCTACGGCCGCGGCGGTCGAATGCTCATCGAAAAAGATGAAGTCCAGATTCGCTCCGGCATTCGTTGGGGCGAGACACTTGGCTCGCCCGTTGCCCTCGGTATTGAAAACCGCGATTGGAAAAACTGGACCAAGAAGATGTCAGCGGCGCCGGAAGACCGAGATGAAAAGATCGCGGTAACCAAGCCGCGGCCGGGACATGCCGATCTTACCGGTGTTCTCAAGTACGACCGTTCCGACATTCGCGATATTTTGGAGCGCGCCAGCGCCCGGGATACCGTGTCGCGGACGGCGGTGGGTTCGTTTAGCAAGCAGTTGCTGTCGCCGTTCGGCATCCGAGTCATGGGATATATTCGCTCCATCGGCAACGTCGCAGCCAAGATGGGCGGGTTTACGTTTGAAGAAGTCTACGCTCGCTCTGAGGAGTCGCCCGTCCGAACCGCGGACAAGGAAGCCGAAGCCAAGATGATTGACCTCATCGAGGAGTGCAAGAAGAGCGGGGATACTCTCGGTGGCATATTCGAGGTCATCGCCTTAGGACTGCCGCCGGGGCTGGGCACGCACGCGCAATGGGATCGGAAATTGGACGGCCGTCTGGCGCAGGCTCTGATGAGCATTCAGGCCATTAAAGGTGTTGAGATCGGTCTCGGGTTCGAAATGGCGCGCCGCCGCGGGTCGCAAGTACACGACGAAATCTTCTTTGATCCGGCAAAAATGGTGACTGAAGGGACTCCAAGAATCGTCCCGACGGGGTTCTATCGCGGTAGCAACAATTCTGGCGGCACCGAAGGAGGAATGACCAACGGCGCACCGCTGATTGCCCGAGTCGCCATGAAACCGATTTCGACTCTCATGAGTCCGCTGCAATCCGTGGACCTCCGCTCCAAACAGCCGGCGGACGCATCCGTTGAGCGCTCCGATGTGTGTGCTGCGCCCGCGGCGGCCGTGGTGGGTGAATCCGTGGTTGCGTTCGAGCTTGCCGGTGCGTTTCTCGAAAAATTCGGCGGCGACTCCCTACGGGAAATCACGCGCAACTACGAAAGCTACCTCGAACAAATTAAGAGCTACTAACTGTTGTCGCGAGGCGCTATTCAGAACATCGCTTTGACCGGTTTCATGGCCGTTGGTAAGAGCGCCGTGGGGCGGGCCCTGGCAAGAAAACTTAGACGACGTTTCGTCGATCTCGATAGGCTCATTGAAAAAGCCGAGGGGATGAGAGTACGGGATATTTTCAGTCAAAAGGGGGAGTCGTACTTCAGGCAATTAGAAAAGAAGGCGCTTGCAGCGGTCTTGCAACAAGAGGGTCAGGTGATCGCGACCGGCGGCGGAGTCGTAATGGATGAACAAAATCTCAAAATGCTCCGGGAGAAAAGCCTGCTGGTGTGTCTCACCGCCTCACCAGACGTGCTCGTGAAACGAGCAGGAAACGGCGCGAAGCGGCCGTTGCTCAAGGGACTCGATCGCAAGGGGCGGGTTGAGGAACTTTTGAAACAGCGGGAAAAAAACTATGCCCAGGCTCATGCAATCATTGACACGAGCCAATTGACCGTGGAACAGATTGTGGAGAAAATTATCCATCTCTTGAACGTGGAGAAATGAGCTGATGCAAACTTTAACCGTCAATCTCGGCGATCGCTCCTATCCGATCCATGTCGGGGAGGGAATCTTGCCGAGAGCCGGAGAATTTCTCTCGCAGGCGGGTTTGCGTGGAAAGGTGGCAATCGTTACGAATCCCACGGTCGCGCAGCTCTATCTCGATGCCGTTCACGAGGCGCTTACCGACGCTGGATTCGAAATGATTCCCATACTCATTCCCGAAGGAGAGGAACACAAAAATCTAAAGACATTGGCCAGTATCTACGACCGGTTGATTACGGAGCGACTTGAGCGCAATTCATGCGTCATGGCACTGGGAGGCGGGGTGGTCGGAGATGTGGCGGGTTTTATCGCCGCTACCTATCTGCGTGGCATTCCTTATATTCAGGTGCCCACAACACTACTGGCTCAGGTGGATTCCAGCGTCGGTGGCAAAACCGGCGTGAATCATCAGAATGGCAAAAATTTGATTGGCGCCTTCCATCAGCCTCGATCCGTCTTGATCGACGTGACCGTGCTTCAGTCGCTGCCGCCCAGGGAACTCGTCGCCGGACTGGCTGAAGTGATCAAATACGGCGTTATCGAACATCCGGCCCTGTTTACTCTACTGGAAGAAAAGATCGACAAAGTGATCGGATTAGATCGCGAACTTCTGGTTCAAATCATTGCGACCTCGTGCCGCATTAAAGCCAGAGTGGTGGAAAAGGATGAGCGTGAAGACGACTATCGCGCCGTCCTTAATTTCGGTCACACCATCGGCCATGCTTTGGAAGCCGTGACTGACTATCGGAAATACCTTCACGGCGAGGCGGTGGGGATTGGCATGGCTCAGGCAACGGCGATTTCCGTGCATCAAGGATTTTGCGACCAGAGGAGTCTTGAACGGATTCGCAAGCTGATCAGAAAAGCAGGTTTGCCTGCGGACATTCCTCCCGACGTATCGCGGCAAAGCCTGATTCAAAGCATGGAGGTGGACAAGAAATCGGCGGAAGGCAGGATCAAATTTGTCATGTGCGCGGGCATCGGCAGGACTTGTTTTCATAGCCTGGCGCCTGGAGAAATCTTGGCCGCGCTTGGCGCGTAAGTGTTCCAGATTTGAGAAACCGACATGGCAGGGAAGAAAAAAGTTCTGGTGCTCAACGGACCCAATTTAAATCTTCTCGGCAAGCGGCAACCGGAAATTTACGGCCACTTGAGCTTAGAACAGATTAACAAACAAATTCGCGCTCTGGCCAAAGAGCTCGGAGTGAATGTCGAAATTCGACAGTCGAACAATGAGGGCGAGTTGGTCACGTGGATTCAGGAAGCGCCAAAGCAGTTCAGAGCCATTGTTATCAATCCGGCTGCCTATACGCATTCCAGCGTGGCGCTAAGGGATGCTATCACTGCGGCGGGATTGCCCACGATTGAGGTGCACATCTCGAACATCTACAGGCGAGAAGAATTTCGCAAACATTCATACATCGCCGGCGCGGCGGTGGGTCAGATCGCGGGATTTGGCGTGCAGAGTTATTTGCTGGGGCTCCGAGCCGCAGCAGAATTACTTTGAGCCGGTCGCGTTATTCCAAAAACAGCGATCCGGTATCAAAACCTTTCTGGCGCATTTCATCAATCAAAGATTGCCGCTGGCTTTCTAGTTGATTAATCTGATTTCTGAGATCGCTCAGCTCTTTTTGCTTCTCCGTGTAGGCCGGCGGTGCATCAAGAGAAAAAGGAGGAGAGCCGGCGTTCCCTCCAGTTTCGAGTCCCTGCGCCCTGTACTGCGCATCTCTCAACCTGGATAATAAGTCTTCTTGGTGACCTCGGAAGGCTTCCTCACTGGTGAAGAAAGCTGGATCCGAACCTCGATTGCCTCTTGTCTCAGCGGAATAGCGATCTCGCAATTCTTTCAGTCGTTCGGTTAGCTCCCGGATTCTTGTTTGATACTGTTTTTCTTCCTTTGCCTTTTGCTCCGCTGCGCTTTCTTCAGTCGCGGGAAGTTTTCCGGTTGCTATCGGTGGTGTTGATTTCTTTTCCTCCTCAGCTGGCTCTTTAGCTGCAATGGATGTTGGCGGCGCCGGTTGTGAGACATCGAGCGCCGATGGGTCTACTTCACCGCCCTTACGGATCGCTTGAATCTGGTTTTTCTCAATACCGATCTCGCCGCCAAGTCCCTGGAATTTGATCGTTCCGCCTTCCTCACGATAGCTCTGGACGGTGATCCGGCGGCCGTTCTTCAGGATCAACGTGTAATCTGCGAAAGCCGGTACGACGAGTAAATAAAAAACGCCGAAAAGTAGCAGAAAAGTGGGTCGTCCGGTCATGATTTGACAGTATACCACGCCGGCTTGAGCCGTCATACATGCGGCCATCCCACTCTTTCCGTGCCGCGTTTACACACCCCTTAAATCATGTTAGCGTAAAATCTCTCGAGGTTAGCCGCTATGAACCAACCAGCAATGCGGTTCTGTACGCTGTGGCTTTTTCTCATTCTCCTTCCCATTTCTAATTCAGCTTGGGGCGCTGAACCCAAGGTTCAGATCCTCTCTCCCAAAGACGGCAACCGCATCACGCAGGACCAAAAGACGATCTTAGTCAGCGGTAAGGTTGCCAGCGAGGCGGCGCGGTCTCCCAACGTAGATATTTTCCTGGTCATCGATATCTCCGGCAGTACCGCGCTATACGCCGGCGTTGATTTGGGCGATGCGGCTCAGCCGGATAGTCTAGGCTCTTCCGGTTTCCCCAGACCGCAGATCAGCATCGGAGGATTTAGTCTCGGAGGGCCGTCCCCGAGAAATTTGCGGAACTCGGTTCTGGCGGCCGAGGTTGCGGCAGCGCGTCGGCTGCTTGTGCAGCTCAACTCGCAAACCACACGAGTCGGCGTGATCACTTTCAGCGAGGGTGCACGGTTGCTGCAACCGCTGAGTCATGACTTCGAACAGGTTCGTCGTGCTTTAGACGATATTCTGAGGGCGGGACCGAATGGCGGGACGAACATGGTCGAGGGAATCCGCACGGGAATTTCAGAGCTGATGGGATTAGGAACCAGCGAAAAAAGAACCGATGCTGTGAAGGTCGAGTTTCTTCTTACCGATGGGTTTCCGACATTGCCCATCGGCGGAGGGAGACGGATGGCCCCCGAAGATATTAATCTAACGATAAATGCCGCGCGACTGGCGGGCAAGGCGGGCATTAAAGTCCATGTGTTTGCTTTGGGCGAAGAAGCTCTCTCATATCCGGTTGCAGCCGTGGGCATTGCTAAGGAAAGTGGCGGCACTTATACTCCGGTGTCCAGACCGGCGGATGTTCTCGCGGTCGTAGAGAATATCTCGGTGGTCGGCGTGGATTATGTCCAGGTCGTGAACCAAACCATGGGTCAGAAGGCAACGCAGCTTCGGCTCGCGGCAGATGGATTTTTTTCTTCTGCCGTTCCCGTGGTCGAAGGGCGCAACCAGATCGAAGTCATCGCCCGGGCCAGCGATGGTAAGACGGGGCGCGATTCGATCACGATTTACTATCAGCCCGGCACTCAAAAGTCTTTGGAGTTGGAAGTCTTCCTCGAGAAGGAGAAAAACCTCAAACTTCAGGTTGAACGGCTAGGAAAGAGTCAGGAAGAAATCCAGAGAGATGTGGAGCGAGGTCGGGAAAATAGCCTGGGAAATTCGCCGCGGCTGCCGCCTCCGACGGAAGGACCGCCGCGATGATCGATTCGCTCAATAACAATGGCTCAATTCAATGGAACCTAGCGCTTCACCCGTTCGGCTTCGGCGGCGATGGCGATTTCCGAAGCTCCCGCCCGTTTGATAATCGACATCACCTTCACGGTTTCGCCGAGTAACACGTCTTTGTCGCCGCGCAGTATGACGGTCTTATCTGGGCTCGTATTCAGCGCGTCCTTCAATGTCGCCTCCAGGCTCTCCTCGCCCACTTTTTTTTGATTAACATAGATTTCGTGTTTGGGAGTTAAAGTTACAGTTGTCCCGCGGGCCTCCGATTGCGTGGCGACAGCTTTGGGCAAATTCACTTTGCCGCCCGATTCGACCATCGCCGAACTGGTGATCATAAAAATGATCAGTAAAACCAAAAAAATGTCGGTCAAAGGCGTGATGTTGATCTCCGCCATAATTCCGGAGTTCTCATCATTACCGCCGATCGGGGTCATTGCCATGGCATACCTCACAGGCTCATGTGGCGGAGAACTTTCGCGACCTGGATGCGGAAAAGGCCGTTGAGATTGGCTATCCTCGTTTGAAAGTAATTGTAAAAAATGACCGCGATAATCGCTACCGCGAGCCCCAGTGCGGTTGCGACCAGGGCTTCCGAAATTCCGGCGGCGACCACGGCAAATCCTCCGGTTCCGGCAATCGACATACTTTCGAAGGATTTGATAATTCCCACAACCGTGCCGAGTAGACCAATAAACGGCGCGCTGCTGGCGACGGTTCCGAGGATCCACAGATGCTTTTTCAGACTCTGCGTCTCCTCAAACATGGCTTCGACGGCAAGGGCGTTGGCTGTCTCAAGGCGCTGGCTTCCCTCTTTGTCGAGAATGTTCAGGAAAATTCGTCCAGCGGGGCAATGAGAGTTCTGCTTACAGATGGCGATTGCCAAGTCTTGTTGCCCTTTTTTGATGGGTTCCAGGAGCGACTCGGTGATTCGTAGGGTCATTGAGTTGATGTTCCTGAGAGACCAGAGCCGCTCGAGGACAACGGTGACGCTCACAATCGACAATAAGATCAGCGGATAGGTGGCGATCGCGCCCTTGTGGATGATCTCGATGAGGTTCAGACCTTGCTGCTCCATTTTGTTACAGCCCTTCTAAGAACTTCGGAGAAGATTACCTTAAACCAAAATTAATTCAATGTAAGGTTTGCGGGGTTGAGAAGGAAGGCTTTGGATCTCTTATCCTCGGACGCGGATGGATACCGCAAAACGCATGATCATAGGCTCGTTGGCGAGATCCTTTAGAGCTTCCGGGATGGGCGGAAACGGAGAAGCTCGCTTCATCGCCTCGACGGCGCCGGCATTGAGTCTCGAATCAGACGACTCCAAAACTTCCGCTTGCGTCAGCTTCCCGGCCCGATCGAGCGTAAAGCGAACGGTAACTTTGTGGGCGCCGGTAACCTCGTCCGGGTACTTCCAAACCGATCTGACCCGTCTTTCTATTTGCTTTAGATACTGGTCGTAATCCGCATTCGGGATGCCTTTCAGGCCTGTGTTGCTGCCACCACCTGTGCCGGCTCCGGTTCCCGCTCCGCTCAGACCGGTTCCGCTCCGACTCCCTCCCGGAACTCCGTAGGGTCCGGTGCCGCTCCCCGTGCCTTTGAGCGCTCCGGGAATTTGATTTCCTTCCTTCAGTGCTTTGATTCCGGGCTCTTCGCTCATTCCTTTTAGAGCGGCGAGGCTTTTCTGATTCATTTCCAAATCCGACGCAGGGCTACCGGGAAGTTGCCTAGCGGATTCCTTCGTCGGTAGCCGCACCAGCGAGTCGGGTGAGGTCTCCTTCACATTGACGGACTCATGAGGCGTAGCGGTTGCGAGGACTTTCGGGCCTGGAAGCGCAACGGGCTTCGGCGGTGGTGTCGCTTCTTCGATTTGCTCACTTGGAGCTGAACTTTCCACTGAGCCACTGTCCAGCTTTCCGGTTCTTTGCGCGGGAGGCACCGGAACGCCTAGTTTCGGCAGGGTTCGCGGACCGCCGGGGCCTTTGCCTAGGCCCATGCTCTGGTTATCAGAGCCGCCGTCTCTCACTTCCATTAACTGTACCGAAATCGGCGTATCGATCGCAGGCTTTACGATTGAGAAAGTTGCCCGCAAGGCGAGAAAAAACAGCATCGCGTGGAGGAGCAGCGAAGGAATAAGGAAGGGACTGCGAAAAAGGGAGAGGAGGCCGATATCTCCCAAGTATCCGTGTGGTTCTCGGGTCATGTTAATTATCGGGCGTCGGAAACTAACTCTTTGGGATCCGCAGCTGCAGCAGGGAGCTGCTCTTGTTTTGAAAGGAGATCGAGCCCCAGGGCGCTAACGTCCCGTCGGATAATACGGCCGCCTTCGTAGTAGGTCCATAAATCCACTATGCCATCGCCGTTGAGATCCCGTTCCTCTTTAACGACGACTTCGCTGTCTTTCGAAGTGTCATAATAAACCCATAAATCCGGCTGGCCGCGGCCGCTTGTGTCCTTTTCTACGGTGGCGAGCCGACCGTTCTGATACACGGCGCGATAGGTCATCCTTCCTTGCCCAGTTTCGTCGCGCTCTTCTCGGGCGATCTTGTCGCCAGCGTAGTAGAAAATCGTATCCGGCCTTCCCTGTCCTTTGGTATCCACTTCTCGACGCACGAGTTTTCCGTCTTTGAAATAACTCCAGGTATCGACTCTACCGTCGCCTTTGGTGGCTTCTTCTTGGCGCACGATCTCCCCCGGTTTCTGCGGGTTGTAATAAATCCAAAGGTCCGGCACACCGTCGCCGTTAATGTCTTTCACCTCCATATTTTTGAACATCGGCGGAGGAGGAATCACTGCGGGGGTTGATTTGCCCAAGGAGGCGAGCGCAACGTTTTCCGGCGGTTTGTTTACAGTCGGGCTATTCGGGGGTGGACGCTGAGCCTGGGCGACTTGCGCTGCGGGTTGCACCTCGGGCTGTGATCCGGCGGACGAAGTTGAGGCCTTGGCAATTTGGCTTTCTAATCCTCTCTGCCGCTCCAGCTCTTGCTCAATGGCCGCTTCGAGTCGCTGGTCTTTTTGCTGTTCGGATTGAATCTGAGTGTTGATCGCGCCGTAGTATGAATCTGCTGTAATAAGGCCGGCAATTAATCCGAGAATGAGCCCCCCGCCGGCGCCATACGGTCCGCCGATGGAGCCGCCCATCGCCAGGCCTTCCATGGCCCTATTCCATGCGTGTTGCCATCGTTGGGAGCCTGTGACCTGAGGCGAAGACTGCGGCTGGGGCGAAGACGAATTGTTAGCGCTGGGGTAAGGGTATTGAACGGAACCCGGCGGATACTGTACGGGGACGGGATCACAGCCAACCAGCATGATAAAAAGCCCGACTAAAAATAATCCCGAGCGCGTATTCATCGCCTGGACCTTGTTCGCAGATCTTACTTTATTTCACTCGCTGGTACCATTTCCTTCTTAGTATTCACGGCTTTATTTTCAGCCAAGGAGGAAGGACCGTAGCTTGCCATACTTCTGACCTCTTCTTCAACCGAAACGAACGGAGAAGCAACGGAGGGGGGCTCCGCATTGGCGACTTGCTCCTGCCCGACAACTTGACCATCCTTGAAGAGGTATCGACCCGTGATCTTACCCTGGTAGCTCTGATCCTCCAGTTGCTCAACCCGCTCACCGTTCTGAAAATTGACCCAGACATCGACTCGCCGATCAGCATTGGTGTCTGCTTCCTGGCGAACGATTTGACCTTTTTCGTAGAAAATTCTCAGGTCGAAGAAACCATCTCCGTCGGTATCGCGTTCTTCGCGAACAAGCTCATTGTCTTTAAAATAGTAAAGCGTGTCCCACTTTCCAGTTCCCTTTGTGTCCCGCAAGCGTTTCTCGAGTCTGCCTTGAGAGAAATTTTCAATCAGGTCGATACGGCCGCGCCCCGAAGAGTCTTCCTCCCGCCGGATCACTTCGTCACCTTGAAAGTAAACGATCCTGCTTACCTTGCCGTCGCCACGCAGGTCCTCTTCCTGCTTGACCAGCCGGCCATCCCGATAATAGCCCCATAGATCGACTTTGCCGGTGTGCTTGCGATCGAGTTCCTTCCTGACCAACTGGCTGTTTTCAAAGTAGGAAAAACTGTCGGGCTTACCGCTCCCACTTGTGTCTTCGTCTACGCGACTGATTTGACCGTCGCGAAAATAGACTGTGCGCTGCGCAGTGCCGGATAGCTTCGCGTCCTCCTCGCTCCGTACCGGCTGGCCATTTAGATAATAGACCCAAAGACTAGGTTTGCCAGCATGGATGGTATCTTGGCCTTTCCTCTCAATCTCGCCCTTGGCGTTAAAAAAAATCCAGGTATCGATCCGGCCATCATTCTTGCTGGCAATCTCTTCGCGCCCAGGCTTGCCACCTTCGTAGTAAACGAAAATATCGGGTTTCCCATCAAAATTGACATCTTGCTCGACCCGCTCGATTTGACCTTGCCGGTTATAGTAGGTCCAACGATCCATCTTGCCGTCGCCATTGGTGTCGCGCGCTTGGCGGATAACGTTGCCTTGCTCATCATAATAAAAGCTCGCCACCGGCTGTTGGCTGCCTGCGGGGTGAGAGGTTAAAGCGATAGATAAAAAGATCGGTAGGAAAAGGGCGGCGTTAAATAGATACCGCTTCATCGCACTTTGTTAGACGGCGATGTAGATACAACACTAAGCAGACTTCGAGGAGTCGTGGTTGTCTTTCGGGTTGTCCGAGCTTTCAAGGGGAACTCTCTCGGAATCGTTCACCGCTTTTTTGAATCCCCTGATGGCTTCTCCGAGAGATTTTCCCAGATCGGGAAGCTTGCTCGGACCGAAAACGATCAAGGCGATCACGAAGATAACAATGAGCTCCGGCATCCCAATGCTTCCGAACATATGCTACCCCCTACTTAGATTTGTACGCTACGCCCTGACGTAAGGGATGTCAATGCATCCTCGTCCGCACGTAGAGGTGACAATATCGTCATCGTCCCTAAATCAATGGTAGTCACTTGGGCCATCATACAGCTCTGCTAGAAACTGTGCCGTTCTATCATTCATTAGTGGTTCCAGGAACACCGGGGGTTCGGAAGAAGAGCAGAGAACTTTCGCGATATTGTGTTCAATGGAGAACTAGGTTATAAAACGCCTCATGTGTTATCGGCCCATTGTGGAGATAATCGTGGGTCTTTGGCTCGCGGTGAACCTCTTGGGCTGTCTAGCGGTTGACGACTCCGATCTTCATATCGCCTCGTCGTCAACGATGGTTTCGACCAGCCTGGATACTCCCGACGACTTAAAGCATCAGTCAGTGTTTCCCTTGCCTGTTCACGGCGTCGCGTTTAACGCTACGTGCGATCCTAGTTCGCTGCGGAATGGCTTTCTAAGAACGCCGCCGGTTTCAAGGCAAGATTTCAAGCCTCACCGGGTAAACTGCGTATTTCTCTTGTGACCTTCTGACATTTCCGGGTCTCGTGAGCTCCGCAGCCATGACTAGGAACATGCCGGCGCTCTCGAATCCAGTGACTGTTTACTACCACCCCGGTTTACGGGCTGAAAGGAAAACTTTTATGAATGCGAGAACGGTCGTCAGAAGGCAAGAGCGGGCGCAAAAATCAAGCATAAAAAACTTCGACCGCAAACACGAAAATATTCCGGCTCCAAGCAGCAGGCCGCAGCTCAAGAAAATACCGCTGCTCGATTTGACCCGAAAGTACCGGTCCATTGAGGCTGAGCTGCGGCGGCAATGGGGCTCGGTTTTTTCTTCAATGAAACTGTTGAATGGATCAAACCTTTCGGCGTTTGAAGGAGAATTCGCCGCTTATTGCGGCGTAAAGTATGCCGTTGGTGTCGCCTCCGGAACTGATGCCATTTATCTCTCTCTACAAGCCTTGCGGATTTCCACCGGGGATGAAGTCATCTTGCCTGCCCATGTGCCTGCCCCGGTGATCGAGCCGGTTATTGCCGCGGGCGCCAAACCGGTTTTAATCGACAAAGCCGTAGGCGATTATGGACCCGATCTGAATGGCCTGAGGAAAGCTATTAACCCTAGGACCAAAGCAATCTTGGCGGTCCATATGTTGGGACTTCCTTGCGATATGCAGGCGATACTGGAAGTTGCCCAGAAGCGCAATATCCCGGTTGTCGAGGATGCTTCGCAGGCACAAGGTGCTGTTTACAAACGTCGGCGCGCGGCGGGCTGGGGCGCAATCACCCCCATGAGCCTCGGGCCCGTTAAGAATTTAGCCTCTTACGGCGATGGTGGAGTGGTGTTGACCAATGACGAACAGTTGGCGCAATACGTCCGACTTCTCCGGGTGCATGGTCAAGCCGAGAAGTACGATCATAAGATTTACGGCTGGAACAGCCGGCTAGACGAGCTTCAGGCGGTCGTGCTGCGGCTCAAACTTCCGACATTGGATCGAGACAATGCCAGACGAGCGGCCATTGCGGCTGAGTATTCGAAATGTTTCGCTGATTTGCCCGTGATAACACCGCCGCAGTTTTTTGATCGTACCAGCGTCTATCATCAGTATGTCGTGGAGACTCCACACCGCGACCCTTTGCAGAGATTCCTGGAAAGCAACGGAATCGGCACAGGCATCTATTATCCGGTGTCCCTCCACCAGCATCAAGCGTGGAAAGCCAAAAAACTCCCGGCCTATTCCCTGCCGGAAGCCGAGCGGTATGCGCGCGAGAATTTAGCTATTCCGGTTTTCGCCGAGCTGAACGATGAAGAGGTTGCCTATATCGCCTCGGCGGTGCGCGAGTATTTCTCATCCAAGGCTTGAGAGCTCTTGCAGACCCTAAGGTATTCCGTCGTGGCGCCCATGCACAACGAACAGGGGAACGTGCGGGCGCTCTACGATGCCATCAAGAAGGCAATGGACAAGTTGGGCCAACCCTACGAGATCGTGTTTGTCAACGACGCCAGTAGCGACCGGACCCTTGCTGAGATGAAAGAGATTCAAGGCCGCGATCCTCATTTTCATTTTGCCGACTTGGAGGCTAACGTAGGGGAGAACTGGGCTTTGCTGGCGGGAATCTCCAGAGCGGTGGGTGAAGTCATCATCACCATAGACGGCGATTATCAAAATGATCCCGCCTATATTCCCGATCTGCTGAAAAAACTCGCCCAAGGCTATCGCGTGGTTTCCGGCCGGCGCAAAGATCGCGCCGCCGCTTTCTGGACCAAACGCCTCCCCTCGCAAGTCGCCAACGCTATGATCCGACTCGTCTCTGGGGTCCCTGTGCACGATTGCGGCTGCGGCCTTAAGGCTTATCAGAGAGAGGTTTTAGAGGGTAAGTTTGTTCCGCAGGGTTTTATGAACCGATTTTCGCCGGTTTCTCTCGGCGTGAAGCGGCATGAGTTCTCGGAGGTTGAGATCGTTGACCGCGCGCGAATCTCAGGACAGTCCCACTACGGTCTGAGCCGGATCTTTATCGTGCTGCGGGACCTGTGGGTGCTGCCATTTGCCATCCGTGGCGCGGCAAGTTGGCAAAGCAGGTTGCGGTTTATATTTGTGCTCTTTGTGGCCGGTGCTCTGATATCTGCATTTCAGAATCGTTGGGTGTGGGCTGTGACGATGATGGCGTTCGCTGCGGTTTCCTGCTCCAATGTTTTGAATCTTAGACGGTTTGTCGAGGCCCAGGCGAAGCCAAAGTTTCGAATTAAGGAGTTTAGGTAAGTTGATGGGAAAGAAAATAAACGTAGGTTTCGTCGGCGCAGGCTATTGGGGGCAGAAGCTGCTGCCAAAATTCTTATCCGCGCCCGACGCAGCGGTGCGCGTGGTTTGCGACATTCATAGCGGCAATCGCGCCGCGGTTCAACAAAAGTTTCCCCAGATTTCCACAGCCGAATCGTGTGAAGCTGTTCTCACTGATCGGGAGCTCGATGGAGTGGTCATAGCGACTCCGCCAGCGAGCCATTTTTCTCTGGCAAAAAAAGCGTTGGACGCGGGAAAACATGTCTGGGTGGAAAAGCCCTTAGCTCTGCGCTTAGAAGAGGGCCGTGATTTGGTTCAGTTGGCGCGGGCGAAAAAAACCGTCCTCTTCGTGGACCACACGTTCCTTTATGATCCGGCGGTCACGATGATTCGAGATATGATCCGCCAAGGGGAGTTGGGCGACATTTACCATCTCTATTTGCAGCGTCTCAACCTTGGAAGAATTAAGCGTGACTCCAACGTCTGGTGGAATTCGGCTCCTCACGACGCCTCTATTGTTTTGTATCTCTTAGCGAGTCGGCCCAAGAGTGTTAACTTGCACGGCTACCGTTATCTCCAGCCCAATCTGGAAGACCTTAACCTGGCTGTCATCGAGATGTGCGACGGGACCTCGGCGTTTATCTACCACAACTGGCTGTATCCGGAGAATACGGCCAAGCTGACCGTCATCGGCAGCAAACGCCTGCTTGTCTACGAAGGCAAATTCGAAAAACGATCGGTAACGGTTTACGATTACGAGGTGGAAGATTCCATGGATGGCGGGCGATTGATGGACGGATTGCCGACGACAATTCCCTCGAAGATGATTGCCGAACGTGAGCTGCAAGGCTTCCAAGATCAGGAACCCCTGGCGGCCGCCGTCAAAGATTTCCTAGAAAGTATTCGGGATAGCCGGGCCCCGTTATCTCACGGGGAATTCTCGCTCCAGGTGCTTGCTGTTCTCGAAGCCGGAGATCGGTCGGTTCGATCAAACGGCGAAAAAATTCCCGTCGAGTTCTGATTTTTCAAATCCTCGCAGGTCGACCCGTTCAGGGTTAAGCTTTGGGATTGCATGGAGCAAGCGCGTGATTGTTATCCCGTTCAAGAATGAGTTGAGTTTCTTGGGATTACCATACAGCAAGAACTTTTCATGATTCATAAAAGGACAAGTTCAGAAAACTTAGCAAAGCAAACTGATACGAGCGGTTTCGGTGAGCGCGGCTGGGCCTGGTTTCTCTGCCTCGTCTGTTTGGTTGTCTTGTTTTCTAATATTGGCGGCGGCGCTCTGTTCGAGCCGGATGAAGGAAGAAACGCGGAAAAGGCCAGGGAGATCTTGCTGCTCGATAGCTGGGTGACGCCCTATCAAAATTTTCTGCCAACGTTGGATAAGCCCATTCCCTACTATTGGTTGGTTGCTTTTTCCTTCAAGCTCTTTGGTCTCTCTGAATGGTCGGCTCGGCTGCCTTCCGTGTTGGCAGCCCTCGGGTGCGTCTTTCTGGTCTACCGATTTGCCCGCCTTCAATGGGGATTACGGGAAGCTTTGTGGAGTTGTCTCATCCTCGTCACGAGCATTGAGTTCTTCGTGCTCTCGCGCGTCGTCATCTTTGATATGACCCTGACATTCTTCATTACCTTGGCCCTTTTTTCATTTTACGTAGCCGTCCAGCTCGATCATTCGAGATCTGCGAAGCTCTACTGTTTACTTATGTACGCTGCCATGGGAGCCGGCACCCTGGTTAAGGGTCCTGTCGCGCTGGTTATCCCCGGCATCGTGATCTTCTGTTATCTCCTGCTTTCGCGTAAATGGTTCTTGTTAAGCAGAATGCATATCTTGCTCGGTGCCTTGGTCTACTTCGTTGTCGTTGCGCCATGGTACCTGTGGGTGGAAGCGAGAAATCCGGGCTATTTGAGATACTTCTTGTGGGAGGAGCATTTCGTTCGCTATCTGACGCCTCGCTTCAGCCGGACCAAGAGCTGGTATTATTTCTTTGGGGTTTTGGCGGTGGGATTCTTCCCGTGGAGCTTGCTCATCCCCTTTACGGTAAGGAATCTCTGGAAGCGCACCTTTAGTGACGCGAATTTCTTCTTGCTTCTTTGGGTGATATTACCCTTCACTTTCTTCTCTGCGTCGAATGCAAAGCTACCCCATTATATCTTGCCTATCTATCCGGCCCTGGCGATGCTGACCGGCTGGACCGTGGCGGTTGAACTCGACGGCGCATCAAAGCGACGATGGTGGGTACTATACCTGCCTTGGATTTTCACGCTGGGGTGTTTTCTCTACCTTCTCATCGGGGCGGCATGGCCGAATCTCTTGCCGAGCCACATTAGCGCGGCGGTGACTCAAAAGGTCCACTTGGTGGCGCTGTACGGCGTCGTTAGCTTGCTCGTTTTCGCGGTTTTTGCGGCCGGCGATTTGCGGAAGGTTTGGCGAGACCAAGGCGCCGCCTATGCTTGTACGGCGATCGGTCTTGCGCTCTTTTGGGTCTTGGTCGGACAGATCATGACGGTAGCTTCGTTCCATCGGGCGTCGAAGTCATTGGCGGAAGAATCAGCTCCCCTGATCAGCTCTGAAGATCGTATTGTGTTTTACGATACCTACGTCGAAGGGATGCCGTACTACCTGCGCATTGACAAGCCTATCTGGCTGGTGCAGGCGCGGGAAAAAGGAGACGTGATGGGCAGCTATTACGTGGCGGAGCGGCATCCAGCTCCGGCAGCGGGCTATGGTCAGGTGCTTTTTACGTTCGAAGAATTCGCTGAGCAATGGAAGAAAAATGCAGGGCCATTAAAAGTCTTCCTGAAAGAGAAGAATCTCGCTAAGCTCAGCGGAGAAATAGGCACCTCGCCAAAATTACTCATGAGGTTCAATGAGTATTTGTTGGTAACGAACCGCTGAAGGCAACACCCCAGGCATTAACCATGACGAGCGCGGCCATTAATTCCCATAGCGCAATAGACCAATATTCATCTGCTTATTCTCTAGTGTTGACTGCCGTGGCCGGCTTGTTGTTTTTTCCCGGTCTCGGCGCGCGGGATTTCTGGGCCCCCGGCGAACCTATTTATGGTGAAGTGATCCGGGTGATGTTCGAGAAAAACAATTGGTTAGTTCCGATGCTGAATGGACAGCTTTATGCCGACAAGCCTATCCTCTACTTTTGGCTGGCTCTGGTGACTGCCAAATTAGCGGGCGGCGTCAACGAATGGACGGTCAGACTTCCCGCGGCTCTTGGAGGTCTCGGTCTTGTTTTGATGACTTACCAATTTGGCAAGATCTTTTTCGACCGGCAGACGGGATTTCTTGCCGGGCTTACTCTCGCTACCACGAGCCGGGTTTTTTGGGAATCGCGTTTTCTCCGCCTGGACACCCTCTTAGCGTTCTTCCTTTGGGCTGGTTTTTTTTGCTTTCTGAAGGCGTGGCTAAAAGAGGCAGACAAGCGGCTTTTTCTTTTGGCCTATTTTTGTTTCGCTCTGGCGACCCTTACGAAGGGCCCCATCGGCCTCGCCCTGCCCGGCCTTGCGATTGTGATTTGTGTTGCCATGACCGGCCGCTGGCAAGACATCAAGCAAATGCGCCCGATCGCGGGCTTAATCGTGATGGTGGCAGTCTTGGCGCCGTGGCTGTTGCTGGTCCATTTACGGGATGAAGATCAGTGGATTACAGATTTCATCTGGATTCACAACGTTCAGAACTATGCCCTAAGACCCATTGGACATGTTCGACCCTTCTACTATTATCTTTACAATCTGCCGCCCGATTTCTTGCCTTGGACCGTGCTGGTGCCGGGGGCGCTTGTTTTCTATTATCCCTGGAAGGCGCGGCTGCGGGAGCCGGTAACCTTGGCTCTGTTTTGCTGGTTCGCCGCGATTTTTCTATTTTTTACCGCCTCAAAATCGAAAATTGCATATTACCTTCTTCCCCTTTTGCCCTCACTCGCGCTGTTGATCGCTAGCTATCTCAGGGCGCTGTTATCAGGCACGGAATTGAACGGAGTTCATTGGCGCTGCACCGCCGCGCTATCCTATTTTCTCTCCTGCTCTTTACTTGCTGGCGGCATTGCGCTTCCGTTCATCATTCACAGAATGGAGCCAGGTCTTTTTGGCTGGGTCTTGCCCATGGCCTTGGTTTTGATCGCCGGCTCTGGCGGCATGATGGTTTTCCTCGGGCAGAGGATCATGCACTCATTTCTGGGGAGCTTTATCGCCCTTCTCGTCGGAGCATCTCTTGTCAGTTCCCTCGGGGTTCTTCCCTACTTAGACCGGTACAAGTCGCCGCGTCCCGTCGGCGAGTTCGTGAAGAACCATGCTTCTTCCGCCGCATCCGTTTACGTGTTTCAAAGCACCATGAGTGATTTCAATTACTATGCCCAACGGGAGAAAATTCCCGTGATTGGCTCCAAGGTAGAGCTCGCCAAATTGAGGGAGGCGAACGCGCAATTGTACCTACTGATTAAGGACAAGGATCTGAACGACGTTGGTCCTAGGCAGAATTATGACATCGTCACCGAGCAGCGCGTGGGTGAGAGAAAATGGTATCTTCTCAGAGCTCCCGCAAAGGTTTCTTAGAGGCGACACTGGTAATCCTTACGTAGTTCATCATGTGCGGCATTTACGGATACCTCTCCCCAACGGGAACGATTGACCCTAGGATATTGCGTCGTATGGGCCACCCTCTTAAACATCGAGGACCGGATGATGAAGGGGAGGTGATTTTAGATTCTTCTGAAGTGTCCGTGGGTCTCGGCCACAAACGACTGAGTATTATCGATCTCTCGCCTGCCGGCAAGCAGCCCATGGCCAACGAAGATGAGACAATCTGGATTACTTTCAACGGCGAGATCTACAACTTCAGAGAAATCAGAAAGGAACTTGAAGGCAAAGGCCATAAGTTTCGCTCCCATTCCGACACCGAGGTGATCGTTCACCTCTATGAAGAGTTAGGAACAAAGTGCCTGGAACGGCTGAACGGCATGTTTGCCTTTGCATTGTGGGACGCCAAACAGAAGTCGCTTTTTCTTGCGCGCGACCGCACGGGCAAAAAGCCGTTGCACTATTGCGTTCATCGGGGCCATTTTCTATTCGCGTCCGAAATCAAGGCGCTTCTCCAGCACCCTTTAGTGAGCCGCGAAATCGATCTTAAATCTCTCAACAAGTATTTGGCCTACGAATATGTTCCCGCGCCCAACAGCATCTTTAAAGCCATCAAAAAGTTGGAACCGGGTTATTGCCTGCTCTTCCGCGGCGGCGCCGCCGTGACTTCCCAGTACTGGGACATTCCCATGGAGGATTATCCGATCAGCGATCGGACCGAAGCCCAGTACATCGATGAGCTCAAAGAATTGTTGGAGCGTGCCGTTACCGCCAGGCTGGAGGCTGCCGACGTTCCGGTGGGCTTATTCGTCAGCGGCGGACTCGATTCCGGCGTGGTTGCCGCGATCGCGCGGAAGGCGAAAGAAAATCTGCAATGCTTCAGCATCGGCTTTGAGGAAGCGTCCTTCGACGAAAGCCGATATGCGCAGCAGGTTGCGCGCTCCCTGGGAATCAAACATCACCTCAAGGTCTTTCGCGCGCAGGAAATGCTGCACATGGTGGAACGATTGCCGGAAATCCTCGATGAGCCGTTGGCGGATCCTTCTATTTTGCCGCTCTATTTGCTCTCTCAATTTGCCGCGGAGCATATGAAGGTTGTCTTGAGCGGCGACGGAGGAGACGAACTTTTCGCCGGCTACCAAACTTATCAGGCGCATAAACTCGTGACGTTCTATGATGCCTTGCCTGGTTTTGTGAAAGAGTCCGTCAAAGCGTTCGCGTTTCGTTTGCCGGTCTCTCACAAATATCTGAGTCTCGATTTCAAGATCAAGCAGTTCCTCAAGGGGGTGGGCGTATCCTCCGAAGTGCGATTTTTTCTTTGGCGCGGCGCTTTCAGCAATGCCGAGAGACATGCGCTCTTACGTCCCGAGGTTCGGCTGGAGTTGCAAAACGAGAACGCGTACGAGGAGATCTATCGCTACGTCAGGAAGAGCGGCCTCACCAAAGAACTGGAGCGCATTCTGTATCTATCGATGAAGCTCTATCTTCAGGATAACAATTTAGTGACGGTTGACCGCGCCAGCATGGCCAATGGCCTAGAAGTCCGCAGTCCGCTTCTGGACCGCGACGTAGTGGACTTCGTTTGCCGGTTGCCGATGGAATATAAGCTCAACGGATTGAAGACTAAATATATCCTAAAAAAAGTTGCCGAAGAGCTTCTTCCTCGAAACGTCGTCTATCGCAAGAAAAAAGGATTTGGAGTTCCGCTTGCGAAATGGTTGACCGGCGAGCTCAGAGAATTCATGCTGGATTACCTGAGTCAAGAAAGAATTGAGAGACAAGGGATTTTTCATTACCCTTGCGTGAGTCAGCTGATCGACGAGCAGCTGACGATGAAAAAGGATAATCGAGAGCTGCTATGGACGCTGCTGGTCTTTCAGACTTGGTATGAAAGATACATTGAATCGGCAGGCTCTGTGGACGGATGAAGCCGTGAACAAAGTAAGATTCCAGGCAGGCATGAAACTCAGGGTACTGTTACTTCTATTGGCTCTCTGCATGTTGCAATTCTTTTGGGGCCTGGGGCGAGCGCCGTTTTACACTCGGGGAGAGTCCCGTGAGGGGCTGGTCGTCTGGGAGATGTACAAAACGGGAAACTGGACACTTCCGATGATCAACGGTGACTACATTCCTTACAAACCGCCCCTGTTTCATTGGGCCGGAGTCTTGACGTCAATAGTGACGGGAAAGGTGAATGAGTTCACTATTCGCTTTCCCTCCGCGCTCTTTGCGACCCTCGGGGTTGTACTCCTCTACGCTGCTGGGACTCGTCTTTGGAATGAAAAAACCGGGCGGTTCGCTGCGTTTGTTTTGGCGACCAATCCTGAATGGTGGCACTCCGGTACCATGGCTCAGGTGGACATGACTCTGACATTTTTCATGACCGCAGCTCTATTGCTGTTCTATTTCATGTATAAAGAAGGCAATCACCATAGACTCTATTGCGTGGGGCTGGCCTTGCTGTTGGCTTTTGCTGCCTTGGCCAAGGGGCCGCTCGGAAGCATCCTCCCGTTGTTGATCTTTCTCGTCTTTCTGGGGCTCCGGCGCGATTTCGCCTTTCTGAAAAAACTACATCTCTTTTCCGCGGCCGTAGTTTTCCTCGTCGTTGCCGGTTCTTGGTATGCCCTGGCTTTATGGCAGGGAGGACCGACCTTTTTCATCCGGCAAATTATTGAGGAAAACCTAGGCACGGCCGTGGGCGATTACGGACATCATCAGCCTGACTATTACTTCGTTCCGGTTTTCTTCTTAAATCTGGAGCCCTGGAGTTATTTCTCTCCGCTGATCGCCTTTTATGTATATCGTCGGCGCCGAGAGTTGTTTCAAAACCATCTGCTGTTCCCGTCGGTTTGGCTGGTTACCGTCTTCCTATTTTTTTCCCTTGCTTTAGGCAAGCGCGGTGTGTACATCCTTCCCTTGTTTCCGGCTTTCGCGTTGCTATTCGGTGCCTGGTGGGGGAGCCTTGATAAGGAGGACCTGCCCTATTCTCGTTGGCTCACATCCGCCGCGGGATATCTCCTTGCCGCTTCCGTTCTTTTCGCGGTGGTCAGAATAGCTTTTCTAATTGAAAGTCATGGCGCACAAGATCAACGGATTTTTCTGCTAACAAAAAACCCAAGAGCTTTGAACGATGTCCTAGGTTTTTTAACTCCTCCATCAGTGTCGGTGTGGATCTGTCTGGTACTTTTTGGTGCGGCTGCACTGCTCATTCTTTTGTCGTTGCCGCAAAAAAAATGGGATGGCGTATTTGTTGGCTTTGCATGCATGGCTATCGGGACGACGTTATTTCTGAAAATCGCCTATTATCCTACGATCGCAACCAAACGAACCTTGAAACCTTTTGCTGTCCGAGTTGGGGAGAATCTTGATCCGCAAGCGAGGCTTTTGTTCTATCATGGGCTTGACTACGGCACGATATTTTATTCCCGCAGGCATATAGCGTCCTATTCGCCGGAAATCCAGGAGTTGGAGGCGCCCGTGTTTTTGCTCATGTGGGAAGAGGATTGGCAGCGAATACGAGACAGGAATGATCTTAAAATGCTGGATATCAGCGAAGGGCGCGGGCCGGTGGGTAAGCACCGTCTCGTTCTAATTGAATCGCCAGGGGAAACGCCGATTTCAGACCCCACAACATTTTCCCCGCTGAAGCGTGGCGATGCGGTTGATTCCGACGGCGAATGACGTCGCTTTTTCACAAAATCGTTGTTCGATCCCCGATTACGAGCCGGGCACACAGCGCATTCTTTATAAGCGCGGATCGCTGGACCGAGATCGCTTGTCCGGTTAAAGTGGTGAACCGAGCCGCAGCGTCAAATGGGAGAGCCAAATGGAATTTCTTTGGGACTTATTTCACCGTATCTACGACGTCGAGTCTATCGTCCGCACTGGAGGGCTGGTAGCGCTCATAGTCATCGTTTTTGTTGAAACTGGCCTTCTGGTCGGTTTTTTCCTGCCCGGAGATTCACTGCTAGTAACGGCCGGCTTCTTCGCGGCCCGCGGCGATTTGGATCTACTCACGCTGAACACCACTCTGAGCTTGGCGGCGATAGCGGGGGACAGCGTCGGTTATGGCATCGGTGCGCGAACCGGTCCGAAAATCTTTACTCGGGAAGACTCCCTGTTCTTCAATCGGAAACATCTGATTTCAGCGAAGGTATTTTATGATCGATACGGCGGATTCACGATTTTCATCGCCCGGTTCATGCCGATTATCCGAACCTTCGCTCCCGTGGTCGCCGGCGTCGGCGCCATGCAATACCGGAAGTTCATCGTCTACAACGTCTTCGGAGGCATTTTTTGGGTCTTGACGATGACTTTGGCCGGTTTCTATCTCGGCAAAGTGATTGCTCCGGAGCGGATTCACCTGGTCATCGTCATCGTTATCTTTCTCTCGCTGCTGCCCGCCATCATCAAGTTCGCTCGCGAAAGATGGAAGATGCGGAATCAGGCGCGCTCTAGTAAGCAGACGAAGCGAATCTAGGGGCCAAGGAGGTCACTTGGAAATCTTTGGAGTGGCGGTGATTTTGGGAATCGTTGAAGGTTTGACTGAGTTTATTCCGGTTTCATCGACGGGACATTTAATTATCGCCGGTCATTTACTTGGTTTTGTCGGTGATAAAGCTTCAAGCTTCGAGGTCGCTATCCAGCTCGGTGCCATCCTATCCGTTGTTTTTCTTTACTGGCACAGGTTTCTCGGGCTCATACCTAGTGGCGGAGGCGCAACACCCATGAACTCGAAATTGGAGGGTTGGTTCGGCTTACGTCGCATCGGTCTGGCCACGCTTCCGGCTTTGGTTGTGGGTTACCTGGCCCGCCATTTAATCAAAGAGAAACTGTTTACCCCTGTGGCCGTGACTGGGGCGTTGGCCGTGGGTGGAGTGGCGATCCTGATTGCGGAACGATTCGTGTCGCGGCGGCGCTCGAGTTCGCTCGACGCGCTCACCTTGCCTCAAGCTTTCGGCGTCGGTCTGTTTCAAGTTCTCGCCCTATGGCCTGGGACTTCTAGAGCCGCGGCCACTATCGTCGGCGGTATGCTTCTGGGGCTGGACCGCAAGGCGGCGGCGGAATTTTCTTTTCTCATTGCTGTTCCGATCATGTTTGCTGCCACAGGCTATGAAGCTCTCAGGATGAGAAATCTTGTTGGCGCGGAGGACCTGGTCCAGTTTGGCATCGGCTTCCTGGTTTCATTCGTCGTGGCGCTCATCGCAGTGAAGGCCTTTGTCAACTTCTTGGGGCGCGGCACTCTCCAGCCCTTCGCCTGGTACCGGATCATCGTTGCGCCAATCTTTTATCTTTTGACTCGCGGGCTGAGCTTTTGACAATCCCGATTCGAGCGAACTCAGACATGGCTACCTTCGAAACCAAGTGGAACCTTCACTTTTTTCTACTTGCCGTGCCGGTGCTTGATCCAGTGATAAATTTTGTTGCGGTAAAGATACGCCGCAAGCAGGATCACCGCGGAGACCACGGCAAAAAGCGCCACCGCGTAGTATTCCTGATTGCGGAATTTAGCGCCTTGGACTGTTAAGAGATAGGTTCCTGGGATTCGTCCGACGATCGAGACGATTAAGAAAGTGCCAAGCTTCATCCGGCTCAGCCCCAGGAGATAGCAAAGGTAATCTTTCGGAAACCCGGGGACAAGAAACAAGAGAAAACAAATCATGGCGCCCGTGTTTGTGGTCAAAAAGTCGAACTTATGGAGAACTTCTTGACTGATAAACCGCTCGACGAAAGGTCGACCCAAGATGCTCGCGAGTTCGAACGCGATCCAAGAGCCCAGAGTGAGTCCTATGCTAGACAGCAAAAAGCCGAAGGTCTCGCCGTAAACGTATCCGCCGGCTACTCCGGTTAGCTCTCCGGGAAAGGGCGCAGCGATGACCTGCAATACCTGCAAGAGAACAAACACCGCCGGAGAATAGGGTCCAAGGGATTGAAGGAATTTCGTCAGTCTATCACTGTTGGAGTAGATGCCCTCGAAATCATCGAAATCTTCTCCGGGCGGGGCAAAAGCGCTAAAGGGCCGCGGAATATAGCGACTGAAAAAGAACAGCAGGACGATCAGCACGATAAGGATAAGACCTCTGATGGCAAGTTGGCGGCGCTGGTTGGTCATCGGAATTTTATAGCAGCAATAGATTGGAAACACGAGAGTGTATTGGATCACTACTCGTGAGAAAGGCGCAGAGCCTTAGAAGCATCCCCCGAGGAACTCAAGACACCCTACGCCCACTCGTGATCGTCGATTCCGGCAGCCGGGCCGCAAACAATTTTCGCTTTGAGCCGGCGAATAAGAATAGGCTGGTAAACCCCTGGCGCCGTGCTTCTCTTGCGAGGGAAGAGTCAAAAAAAAGGTGGCGCCGGATATTTCCCCAGCGCCACCTTTAAAATGAACTTGCTTAGAACAGCAGGTTAGGAAATTATTCCGCTCCGACTTTTGGACGCCATTTATCGAAACGATGCTCGTAGCGGTCTATCACATCGGTCAGGATCATTCCCGTAATCGCGAAAATTAGCACGCCGACGAAGACCTTATCCGTCTGGAACGTTGCGCCTGCAACGGTGATCATAAAACCGATACCGGCAGTCGCGGCGTAGAGCTCGCCGACCATGACGCCGATGAGCGCACGACCGACGGCCAGTCTCAGGCCGGTCAGAATGAACGGCACGGTGGAGGGTAACACAACGGATTTGAATATCTGCCACTCCGAAGCCCCAAAGCTTCGCGCGGCGGTCAGTAAGTTTGCCGGAGTCGTCTTCACACCATCTCGGGTATTAATCAGCAATGGGAAGACAGCGCCAAGGAAGATGATACCGACTTTCGAGAGAACGCCGATACCCAGCCAGATAATGACGAGGGGCAAAAGGGCCACGCGGGGAGTGGCATTCATGGCATTGACGAAGGGATCGCAAACATACGCGAACCTCTTGTACCAGCCGATGGCGATACCAAAAGGGATGGCGAAGATGACGGAAAGCGCATACCCCCAGGCGAATTCGATGCCACTGATATACAAGTCGTTCCAGATCTCTCCCGAGGCAAAGAGCTGAATAGCCGCTTTCATCACCAGGGATGGCGCGCTCATGAACATGGGGTTGATCAGTTGGAAGGTGTTGCCGCAGAGTTCCCAGACCGTCAGGAAAATGAGGACAGATACGGTCCCAAGAATTTTCCTCTCCTGGTTGAGATAAAACTTATATGCTGCAGACGCTTCGGCTACCTTTACGTCTAATAGTACTTGTTCCTGAGCGGCTTGATCAGCCATATATCTGCCCTCCTATGTTAAGTTTTGAAGACAAAACCGTTATCGCCAGCCTGCGAACGTGTAACAAAAGGGCTTCATCTTGTCAATAGCTCGTGGGCCGAATCGCTAACTTCAACTCTAGCCGAATTCTGAACCGATGCAAGGCGCCCGCAGAGTCCGTTTAACCTTGACAATCCTTTAGGTATTAAATATTTTAGATTCAAGGAATTCACAATTGATTCAGGAGAAAAAATGAAGCTCCTTTTTGTCACACCGCCCATGGGAAACTGGGCGCCCTGGGGCGAGCGGCACCTTGCCGTGAACTCCCTGCATTCACAGGTGGCAGCGTTCATTCGCGAGAAGAAGGCTGCAGACGTCGGGGTGCTCGACTGCAGGGCACTGGGTTTGGACGATAACGGGTTGCTGCATGAGCTTCGAGTTAGGCGCCCCGATGTGGTTTTCTTCGGCAGCATGATTCCGGCCGCTGGGGGTGCGGCGCAGCTCAATCGTTTCCACGCCGCCATGAAAAGCATCAAAGAAACTTTTCCGAGCATCGTTACCGTCGGCGGCGGATTGATGTATACGGCGGTCCCCCAACAAATCATGGCCGAAAATCCTCAGCTCGATTTTGCCATAGTGGGCGTCTTTGGCGACAATGAGCATACGCTCTGGGAGCTGCTGGAGGAGCTCAAGAAGCCGTCTCCAAATTTCGGCGAAATCAAAGGGCTCACCTACCGTAAGGGAGATGAGATCGTTTTGAACCCGGCACGACCGTTGATTCGAAATCTCGATGAGCTGCCGATGCCGGCTTACGATCTCTTTCCGATGGATCGGTATTATGGTTACTCGGTCATCCCTAACTACAATGAGGCCGTGACATCTCGGGGTTGCGAGGGGGCCTGTCATTTTTGTTATGAGTGGTGGCTGGTCGATCCGAGAAATCCGCGCGATTTTACCTCCCACCGAACCCGCGGTGGCAAGAAAGTCGCGGACGAAATGGAGTTGCTGCACCGGAAATATGGAGTCAAAGCGCTCACTTTTATGGACGACGACTTCAATTCCGATCGGCAAAAAATGGTGGATTTGGTAGATGAGTTGGAGAAACGAAAACTGGATATCAGCTGGTTTAGCCTGAGCCGAGCGCAAAACCTGATCCGTGATGCCGACTTGATCCCAAGGTTGCGGAAGGTGGGTCTGTATCAGGTGCTGATTGGAGTTGACGGTGGCACGGATGAAGAGATCGCCGAGGCACGCAAGGGACCGATGAAAGTGGGAGTCAAAGAATTGAAGGAGCTGATCCAATTCCTGCGCAAGAATGATATTTCGACGATTGCCACTTACCTGAACGGCTTTTGGGAGGATGACGAGGCAAAAATCCGCCAGCGGGCCAAGGCCGTAGACGAGATCGATCCGGATATCGTTATGATTCAGCTGCTCAACCCGATTCCCGGCTCACCTATATATAAGCAAGCGGTAAAAAATAATGTCATCGAGGTCAGCAATCTGAGTCTCTATGATCTCGAACACTGCGTCATGCCGACCAAGTACCTCACCCGCCAGCAGCTCGGCGAACTCACCGGCTGGGCGTTTCAATCGTTCTACAGTAAGCCCGGGAGAATCGATCGGATCCTCAATGGCTACAGCTCGCCTTATATCAAAATGAAATTCCTCTCCTTCAAAGAGAACGCGGCAAAATACGAAAAGGGTGCGGCTGAGGACGCCGTTGCCATTTAGGGCTTAATTATTAGCCGATGGCGGAGCAAGAAGGACACCAGTCGCTCCAGGGGAAAACTGTTCTGGTCACCGGGGCGAGCCGCGGCATTGGCGCGGCTGCCGCAAAGCGGCTAGCGCGCGCGGGGGCCGCGGTTGTCATAAACTACCATCAAAATCGGCAAGCCGCGCAGAAAGTTCTTCAAGGCGTCGAAAAGGCGGGCGGCCGAGGCATGATCTTTCAGGCGGATGTGACGAAACCGGATCAAGTCGAGGCGATGGTGAGATCGACTCGCGAGACGTTCTCCAGCGTCGACGTGCTCGTCAATAATGCCTACTTCCCCTTTGAGGTCGGGCAACTCCATGAGCTGCCCTGGGACAAGTTTCACCAGGCGATCGAGCATGAACTGTCGGCTTTCCACAGTTGTGTACGTGCCTGCTTGCCGGGGATGACCGAAAAAAAATCAGGCCGGATCATCGTGGTCAGCACGCGACTCGCCCAGCAACCGCTCCCCAGAATGGGAGCTTACGCGGCGGCTAAGTCGGCGCTGGAATCGATGGCGAACACCATGGCGATCGAGCTGGGGCCGTTAGGTGTAGCGGTTAACGTTGTGACCCCAGCCTTTATCTTGACGGATGCTTCGATGATTATGCCGGAAGAGTACAGGGAGCGGGTACGTCAGACCCGCCCGTTGCAAAGACACCTCTACCCGGAGGATGTGGCCGGGGCTATTGCATTCCTGGCGGGCGATGAAGCGAGCATGCTCACCGGCAGCAATATCCTGATCACGGGTGGAAGTCATCTGCAGCTCTAGTGGTTTCGCCGCAGCCTGAAATCCCCAGGACGCTCGGCGCCGAATTTTCGTAATCATGCTTTCGCTCGATGAGATTGTTGAGAAGCTTAAAGAGATCGTCGGCCCGCGTTTTGTCTCGACGAATCCCATCGACAAGATCAACTATCAGCATACTCTTGCATACGGCGCTTACCGAGCGCTCCCGGACGTCATCGTGCGGGTCGAATCGGACCTTTACGGCAATCACTCCGTTGCCAAGATTCTAGAGTTTGCCAACGAGCATAAGATCCCGATTGTAGCCAAAGGCGGGGTGGGAATGGGCATCAGCTCGCCGCTCAAAGGCGGGATACTTTTAGACATGCTCGGCATGGATAAAATCCTTGAGGTCAATCCGACCTTGCAATACGTGATCGCCGAAGGCGGCGCAAGCGTCTACGCGATTCACCATGCCCTAAGGCAACATGGTCTCATGCTGCCAAATTTTGGAACCTACGGTCCCGCCGTCGTCATCGGCGCCATGGTCAATAAAGGCGGCATCGGCTACGGCATGACCCGCTACGGCTGGATCGCCGATATGGTCATCGGTTTGGAAGTTATTCTCGCCGATGGCGAGACCATCCGGCTCGGCGCCCTAGCCAACCAGGGGACAACTTTCGGTCCTTTTCAGAAATGGATACACTTGCCGGATTTGCTGGGTTTATTCACACTCGCCGCGGGGTCGATGGGCATTATTAGCAAGGTCTGCCTGCGAGCCATCGAGGGACAGCGAGAATGGTTGCACGATTACTGTTACACCTTCCGCCGCGACCAGCTCGACCGGGTCCAAGATGCGCTCATGCAGCTGGTCAAAGGCGAAGTGGTTTATGACATTCACTTCACCGACCGCTGGCAATACCACTGGCCGATGGAAGAGGGTCTTTACGATAAGACAAAAATTCCGGGCGACGCCTGGTTTTTTTTGAAGACCGTGATTATGGCGCGTGACGCGGAAGAACTCGCATTTAAAGAGAAGCGGATGCGGCATATCTATCACGAGACGGATGGTGTAGATGTGCCGGAGATCGCCGAGAAGGCTATGGGCGTCAAGGCGCAGGAGCACGGCCTTCACGGCTGGCCGGATTATCATATTATGGGGCCGGACGGCTGGTGTGGTTCTGTCGTGCGCCACACCGGCATGTTCGCCGTCACGTCGAAGATGTATCCGTTGACGTTCTTGAAAGAGATGTACGATCTGGACGAAGCCGCCAAGCGAGCATGCGGTCTGTGGGACGCGGGACACTCGCCACAACACGATAGCTATGTGACCCGCGACCTGGCTATCAAGGAAGAGTATTTTGTTTTCTACAATCCTTACGATGAAGAGGATATCGGCAAGTTGCGCCGTTGGATGGGAATGGTGCAAGAGTTCAGCAACCAGCGGGGCGTTGTCTGGACCGCGCCGACCCTCAGCACGAAAGGATCCCATCCGTATCAACGGCTCAGCAATCTTTACGATCTGGTGAAAGAGATCAAGCAACTCGTGGATCCAAACAACATCTTGAACCCGGGCGCGCTGTATTAATCCATAACAGGAGCCAATCATGTCGGCATTGCCCAAAGATTATTCCGGAAAAAAACTTTCGGCGGTGGAAGCGGATGCGGTTGTCGCAGAGTTGAAAAAGTATTTGCTCGATCTGGCGGATCGCTGGCTTTTCAAAGGGCGATTTCACACCGATTTAAGCAAAGGGACCCTTCCCGTGGAGGCGCTCAAAGTCTTCTGGCAGAACTGGTACGGGTTCGTGGCGGAGATCAACAATTTCCACGGCGTCGCCTATCAACGACACCTGCCGTTTTTCAAGCGGCATCCTGAGCTACAGAAGCATTTCGCCAATCATGTGGCGGACGAAATGATCCATCCGAGCCCGCCGGGACATATCCGCATCGTTCTCGAGCAAGGCCGCAACTTCGGTCTTACCGACGACGAGATGATTGAATACGAAATGCTGGCCGAGTGCCGGGCTTTTCTCGAATACTACCGTGGCGTGCTGTACGAAGGAACGATGGCGGAATGGTGGGCATCGTTCTGTGTGGAGGAAGCCGTTGGCCATTGGGCGAAGTTTTTTGGCGGCGCGCTGCGCAAGGTATACAAAATGCCCGAAGAAAAGATCGTCTACTTCCGGGTGCATGCCGAAGCCGATCTCGAAGAACACGCCGATGGCGTGATGGCCCACGCCGATCTAGACTGGACGGTGCTCAAAAAGATGCTCGAAGAAGGACGCGCCGATACGCGCCCGGGCTTTAGCTTGGAGTATTGCCTGCGCATGGGCACTGCCTACTTCGCCTGGTTCTTTGAAGGCGTCTATCAGTACGTCAAGAAAGAAGGGTTATATAGCGCCTAACTATGTCCGAGCCAGCCGGAACTCAAGAACAACTCTCACCGCGTCCCCTGATGCGTATCCTGGGGGACTTCGCCAATAGCCAGATCCTCGACGCGGCTCTTGAGTATGACTTTTTCACTCTTATTCACAAAGGTTTTCAAAGCGCGGAAGAAATCGCGCGTGCAGCGGGAACCGATTTGCGCGCCACGCGCATTGTGCTGGATAGCCTGCCGGCTTTGGCTGTGGTGGAAAAACGGGACGGAAGATATTTTCTCACGCGCATGGGCGATACGTTTCTCGTTCAGGGAAAGCCATCTTACATCGGCGACTTTCGCCATGTGGCCCTGGCGCTCTGGGACGGCATGGCGCATCTCAAAGAATCTCTCAAAACCGGCAAGCCTTTTAGTCGGATGGATACCGGCAACGAGCTTCAGGTGTGGGAAAAGCTCGTTCTCGGGATTATCCCTATCGCCGAGCCCGTCGCAAAAGCGCTTTGCCATATTCTCAAGATCGGCAGCGAGTGTAAGGGACTGCAGGTTTTGGACATCGCCGGCGGTTCGAGCATTTTCGGAATGACGATTCTCTCTCGTGACCCGTCCGCGCAAGTCACGCAGCTGGATTGGCCCAACGTCAATGCCGTGGCCAAGAAACTCAATCGCGAGCAGGGCCTCGAAGGCAAGATTCGTTTCATCGACGGCGAGTTTCGATCCGTCACGATCGAACCGAAGCACTATGATTTAGTTGTCGCCAGCAATTTTTGCCGGTTCGAATCGCGGGAGGGAAACCAGGAGCTCTTCGCCAAAGCATACTCCGCTCTCAAGCCCGGCGGACGCCTCGTCGTCAATGACTTTGTGCCGAACGAGGAACGTACCGAACCGACTTTTGTTTTGCGCTTCTCGGTTTACACGCTGACCCACACTCCGGAAGGAGAATGCTGGACGCTGTCGCAGTATTCGGAGTGGCTGAAGAAGGCGGGGTTCAATTCCATCGAGATGCACGACGACGTTCCGAAAACCCTGCCAGGGACGACTTTGATAATCGCCACAAAGTAGGGATACGTTTTTGCTCCGATTCGGCGTTGTTTCTTTGATGTAGGTTTTCAAACCAATTTTCGCCGGACTCCCAGCGGCTCAACCTTCCCGCGCTCAAAGCACACGAAAACAATATTGCCCGTTAACGAATTTCTAAAAATCATACAAATTCTTACCCACAAATCAACACAATTCGGGGAAAGTGAATCTTCTCTTGCCCAACCGGCGCGCGCCGTCGCGGGTAATGACCACGGTGTCGCCGCAGCGAATCGAATCGGGCGCATTCGAGGGCATGGCGCCCGGCTGTTTATCATCAATCTATGGCTCACTTTCCTTCGGAATGTCCTTGCCTTATATGAAGTTCATTAGCTCGGTTCAACCCTCGGGGGCTGGAATTGCAAAATTCGGGATGCTAGACTCCGCCAGCGTTGATGGGTGTAGAAAATTTACACTTGACCTCCGGCAGGCTCCCGCGCTAATCCCTTCCAGGGATACCTATGCAGTATTTAGCCATCTCCGAATACGACCTCTTATTCCATTTCATGCGCAACGTTGCCGCCAAACAAGCGGAGGTGCTGTTTTTGGTCCAGGACCCGGCGGTGGCGAAACGAATCAAACTCCAGGGCGGCAACGTTCGCCAAGGAGATCTTCTCAAAGAAGAGACCTATAAGAAGATCAAGCTCCACCACGTGGATCAAGCCATCGTCTTCGTGCGCTCCAAGGACCTGCAGGAACGAATTTGCCGTCTGTTGAGGAATCTCGACAGGAGTTTGTCGATCGTCGTTCTCACCGCGGATAAAGCGGAGGAGCCAGAGAGCGATGACAAGCTCCTCAGCTACCTTCAGTTGCCCGATATCTTCGAAGAGTTCTGCGCCACGCGGCTTCTGGACATTTTGAATAGAAAAAAAGTGGAAAGAATCCGCTCGCTCTTTGGCGAAGACAAGGTTTACATACTGCTCCAGCACGATCCCGATCCGGATGCGATCGGAAGCGCTCTAGCGTTGCGCGAGCTTTTGGGGCGTAACCGTGCAACCACCCCGATCGTCACTTTCGGCGAAGTGACCCGACCTGAAAATCTCGCGATGATTCGGCTTCTCGACGTTCAGATCGACCGGATTACCGATAATGACCTGCGCAAAAATGGAGCTCGATTGGCCTTAGTTGATGTGCAGCCACCCTACTTTGACCAACCGCTGGGTCGAGTCGATTTAGTCGTAGACCATCACCCCAAGCGGACGCCGTTCAAAGCGCGCTTTGCCGATCTTCGAACCGCGTACGGCGCCACCTCGACGATCTTCACGGAGTATTTGCGCGCCATCGGCATGGAGCCGTCGCAGCGGTTAGCGACGGCGCTGCTCTACGGAATCAAAACGGACACTTTGTTTTTGGAGCGTGGGAGCAACCTCGCCGATCTCAACGCGTTCACGTTTCTCTATCCTTTTGCCAACAAGGCATTGATAACGCGGATTGAGCGACCCGCGTTGCCCCGCGAGGATCTCGAGGCCCTCGGGCGGGCTTTGACCCGGCTTCAGTTGGACAACGGCGTCGCCGTGATTCACATGGGCGAGATCAATCGCGAAGACGTTATTCCTCAGATGGCGGAGTTTTGTTTGCAGATCGAGGGCGTTGAATGGGGAGTCGTCTCCGGCTTGGTCAAAGACCGGGTCGTCATTTCCGTGCGTAACGTCGGCTACGTCAAAAGTGCCGGCGAGATCATGAAGAAACTCTACGACGACATCGGCAGCGCCGGCGGCCATCGGTCCATGGCTAAGGCCGTGGTCCCGTTGGATCGCTTCAAAGAAAAATTCGGCGAGGTGAGCGAGAAGGTGATCCGCGAGGCAATGTTGCGGATGATCGCCGAGCGCGACACAGAAGCGGCGCATGGATAACCAACCGGGGAGTTATCGTGAAATCGAACATACTGCAGACCTCGGCATCGAAGTAACCGCCCCCGACCTCCCAACTCTCTTCGCGTCCGCAGGCGAAGCGCTCTACAGTCTAATTGCCGATCCCGCAACGGTTCAAAGCGAGGAGGGTATCGCTGTCAGCGCAACCGGCAGCGGAACAGAAGAATTACTCCACGAGTGGCTAAGTGAGCTGCTGGCGCTTTTCAATATCCGAGGATTCATCGGGAAACGTTGCGAGATTTCTCATCTAACAGAGGAACAAGTCGTAGGGAAGATCAGCGGCGAAAAGCTCGACCTTCAAAGGCATACGTTTCATACTGAAATTAAAGGAGTCACTTATCATGACTTCAAAATGTGGCAAGATAAGGGCGAGTGGCATGTCCGGGTTATCTTTGACGTGTAAGAAAATCTCTCCGCTGCGTGTCTCTGCACGAGTACTCACGTTTCAATACAAACTTTAATCCCATTCATTCAATCGGCGAGCCTCTTCAGCACCGGGAACAACATTCGGTAGCGGATAAAGTCCGAGCGGTTCCTAATTCCTCCAAGCATGGCGCAGAAGTCGTGAATTTCTAATGGCAACTTGTCGGAGAATGTAAACTTCTTGGGAAATGAAACTGTTTTCTGGATATACAATCTGCAGCTGTAAGTAGTTATCTGCGACGAGGTTAGAAGAGACAGGATCGATTGATCCCGTCGCATCTTCGCCTCTGCAACTTAAGTCCGGACTAGGATCAACTTAGCCGAGCTTTTTATTTGTTGAGAAGCTCACTAGGCGTTTAGCCTATAACGAAAACAGACAAGGGATACCAATAGTAAAAGGAAGCAACGGGTATGAAGACACTTGGTGTTCTCTTTTTCATCGTAATCGCTGGCATCGGGAATGCCGCCGCTCAACAAAGTAATGCACCTCAGAAACCTAAGGTTCGGCGAGATGTCTCGAAGAGAGTGCAAGAAAAAGGTGTCGCTAAGGTTGGCGTAATGCTTTCTGGTCAGTGGGAACTTGACTCAAAGTTGACCAAGGAAGCTGCTCTTGCGCAGCGGCAAGCAATTGCTGCCGCCCAGAAAAGTTTGATGGCTGAGTTGGCTGGAACGAGGTATAAAGTCATCTCCAACTCGAAAATTGGTCCATACATGTCATTGGAGATAGGTCCAGATGCGCTGGCAGTGTTGGAAGGCTCAAGTCTTGTGAAGGATGTTTACCTAGAGGAAATGGTGTTTAGACCTACTCTGTTGCAGAGTGTGCCATTGATAGGAGGCAATCACGCTTGGACCGCTGGTTTTGAATGATAAACATTCGAAAGCGCTCATTCGTCTAAAAGGCGATCAAAATCAAGGAGGGTATTATGAAGACACTTCTACCTTTTGGCCGCATGTGTGATTGTAGTGTTGCTTGCCTTGGTCCAAGGCGGGAGTGCACAGACGACGAAGGTCCCCCAAACAGCGTGGGAAAAAGCGAAAAAGGAAAATGTCGTCCGAGTAATTGTGACACTTACCGTAGAAGAGATACCAGAAGGAAAACTAACTCGGGAAGCAAGAGATTCCCAGCGACAGGCTATCGCGGCCGGCCAAGACGCACTTATAGCTGAATTGAAAGGAACGAAATACCGAGTACTAGCGAAAGGTCGGACAGGTAATTTTATCGGCCTCGAAGTAGGTGAGGACGCACTCTCAGTGCTTGAACGTTCCTCTCTGGTTAAGAAAGTGGACGTCGATCGTTTTGACAAATTTAGTCAGAGTGAAAGTATTTCTGTTGTGCGAGCGCCCCAGGTTTGGGATTTAGGCTATGACGGCAGCGGTTGGGCGATCGATGACTGCATTCGATCCCGTCGCATCGATTCTGGGACTAAGCCCGGACAGGGATCACCCCCGCCGGGCTTTTTTATTGCTCAGCAACTCATTAGTTTTAATCTCTGGCGAAAAAAGCCAAAGACTACCGATCGCAAAAGGACGTAACGGACATGAAGACACTTGGTGTTCTTTTTTTCATCCTAGTCGCCGGCATCGGGAGTGCGACGGCCCAGCAGAATAAAGCACCTCAGAAACCTAAGGTTCGGCCAGATGTCTCGAAGAGAGTGCAAGAAAAAGGTGTCGCTAAGGTTGGTGTAGTGCTCAATGGCCAATGGGAACTTGACTCAAAGTTGAGCAAGGAAGCTGCTCTTGCGCAGCGGCAAGCAATTGCTGCCGCCCAGAAAAGTTTGATGGCTGGGCTGGCTGGAACAAGATTTAAAGCCATCTGGACGTCGAAGATTGCTCCTGGCATGTCGTTGGAGGTAGGTCCAGATGCGTTGGCAGTTTTGGAAGGCTCAAATCTAGTGAAGGATGTTTACCTGGACGAAATGGTGTACAGGCCGGGTTTGATGGACAGTGTACCTTTGATAGGTGGCGACCTGGCCTGGGCTGCTAATTATGATAGAACCGGACAAGGGATGATGGTCGTAGATACCGGAGTGGACGGGCAACACACTTTCCGAGCGGACTTGGGGTACAAGTTCTTGCAATCACGCAATTCAAGTCAATCGCGAATGCTAAAGAAGTCATCAAAAGTAACCGGAATTTTACAATCGAGAGCCAGCCGATAATGTATGATTCGCTGTCATGAGTGAGAGACAATGAGACATTGTCAGTGGATCCGGTCGCATCTTCGATTCTGCAACTTAGGCCCGGACGAGGATCAGCCTGGCCGGGCTTTTAATATTAGGAAGGAAGTGATGAAAATGAAATTCTATCTCTATCTATTCATGATTACGCTAACCGCTTGCACAGCCGCAGGAGTCAGCGCTGCACAGCAAAGCAACGCCTCGAAAATAGACGCGAAGACATGGTCGAAGGTGCAAGACAAAGGTACTGTGCGTGTCATTGTCAGCCTTAACGTGCCATACCGCCCGGAACGAGAGCTGGCCCCGGATGCCATTGTTACGCAAAGACAAGCCATCGCCGAGGCTCAAGATAAGCTGGTCGCGGAACTGGATGCGACGACACATAAAGTTAACAGACGGTTTACTACCGGCGGTATCGCCTTGCTTGTAGGATCGGACGCATTGGCGATTCTGGAACGATCAGAGCTTGTGAAAAAGGTTGCAGAGGATATCGCGATGTCGCCTAATTAGAACAGAAGATCCAAAAGGTAGCCCTACAAAAATACAATTTATTTTAAATGAGAGGAGGCAACGATGAGGATCTGGTGGCTGATGATGTAAAATACGGGAAGAGGGTTGAGAGAGAAGTTTAGGTTTTTGCGGGAACGGAGAGGCGGAATATGATTGGAAGTTCGCGAACATAGTCGACTCGGAGAGGGTCAGTTATGATAAGACCAGAACCAAAACTATCATTTTCTTTCCTATGGGATTGTTAAAAATAATCGCTAAGAAACCAATGCCAAAGATCCTAGCCTTAGCCATCGCCTTATTCGCCCTTGCGATATCTCAGCCGACTATCGCCCAAGGAAAACCGGACGAAATCCCCGAAGTCCGAACGATCCTTGAGCAAGCCGTGGAGGCTGCCAACAGTATAAAGCCCGACGTGCCGAAATACTTGGCCTTGTTGGCGGTCGCAATAGCACAAGTGAAGGTGGGAGATTTGAAGGGGGCTCTCCGGTCCGCGGACGATAGCGGGAAGTGGACGGACATCGTTTTGCAAGCGATTGTAAAGACACAGAGGGATGCAGGAGATGTGAATGGAGCGCTACAAACAGCCAAGAGCATCAAGCCCCCGTATGCGAGAGCTGATGCCTTGGGACAGATCGCAATAGTACAAGCAAAGGCCGGGGATCAGGCAGGCGCTAAATTATCTCTCCAGCAGGCTCTCCAGATTGCCAACACCATCGATGATGCCAGTGGAAAATCCGCTACTTTGCGGCAAATCGCAATAGCCCAGGCAAACGCAGGAGATGTAAATGGGGCTCTTCAGACCGCCATCAACATCGAGGAC
>Ga0209803_1000161_pt1 | contig 42543 bp, 34 predicted proteins | sample GraSoiAngelo_138_FD_185895 | JGI IMG/M metagenome (GOLD analysis project Ga0209803, IMG submission 185895) | Grasslands soil microbial communities from the Angelo Coastal Reserve, California, USA - 14_0929_09_40cm (SPAdes) (version 2) | ecosystem: Environmental > Terrestrial > Soil > Grasslands ...
TCGTACACAAACATGGGATGGTGAAGGTTGAGCGTGCGGTCGCTGCCCCAGAATTCCTGGATGTGGGTAACAATCTGATCGTAGTCAGCCTTGGTGCAGCTCGTAATATCCATACGGAAAGACTCAATCTCGATTCGTGATGTGATGCCTAACCAAGATTATCTAGTTCCGTATAGAACTGCATTACTTCTGTATATTACGGTTCGCGTCGCTGTCACTTGGACTGCTTTTACAATGGGGACGATGATTTGTAAAGTCTCCTGTGATGACCCAATCCGACAAAGGCCGAAAGCTGCTTCCGTATATTCAGAATCCTCTGAGTCCGGAGTCTAGTACCGACCCCAAACTGTCAGCTGGGCTACGTACTCCCCGTCCACCTCGATTCAATACATGGGTGTAGACCATCGTCGTACTGACATCGCTATGACCCAGTAGCTCTTGGACGGTTCTAATATCGTATCCATCCTCAAGTAGATGGGTCGCAAAAGAATGCCGAAACGTGTGCGGGCTTGCCGGCTTGGGTATCCCCGCTTTCTGTACGGCGTCTTTAACCGCCTTCTGCAACACGGATTCGTGAAGATGGTGCCGGCGCTTCTCGCCAGTAACCCGATCGGTGTAGGGAATGGGGAGCGGGAAAAACCCACTGCCATGTCCATTCTCGACCCGCGTTCGGGTATTTGCGGTCCAAAGCATTCGGCAAAGCGACGCGACCAAGTCCTTTCTTAATATCTTCTTGATGTTGGCCTCGATTCGACTCGATATGTCTGCGAAGGGACTCCTTGATCGCGATCGGCAGCATCGTGTGACGATCTTTATCACCTTTGCCGGCTCGAACGACGATCTCGTTGCGTGAAAAGTCGATATCTTTGACCCGGAGATGACAGCACTCCATCAGCCGCAATCCACCGCCGTAGAGGAGAAACGCCATCAAACGTGGCAAACCGTTCATGTGATCGATCACTTTCTTGACTTCTTCTTTCGTGAGCACGACCGGCAGTCTCTGCGGACTCTTTGCGCGCACGACCCCGTCGATAAGTCCGATCTTTTTGCCCAGTACTTCTTTATAAAGAAATAAAAGCGCGTTAAATGCCTGGTTCTGCGTGGATGCGCTGACGTGGCCATCGCTGGCCAAGCTTGAAAGAAACCGTGCGACCTCCGGTTCTCCCATCTCAATTGGGTGTCGTTTGTTGTGGAAGAAGATGAACCGTTTGATCCAATGCACGTACGCCTTCTCCGTGCGGTAGCTGTAATGCCGCGTCCGGATCGCGTCGCGCACGCGGTCGAGCAACTTTGGTTTCGGTGCGCTTGAAAGAGAGGAGATTAGTACGGCCCCTTGCGAGGCTCGGTTCGGCCCCTTCAACACGTAGTCAGCTAACCTTCTTGCAGTGGAATTCTCCATAGAGCCCTCCTTTTTCTGCGACCTTTGAACGTCTTGAACGATTTAAACGGTTTGAACCTCCTCTTGAAATATCTACGACGAACCGTAGTCATAGATCTTTTCGCCGGGCGGTCAGCGCAGCAAGCACGCTGTATATACTGAAACTATTTTCAGGTGTCAACAGCAGTTACAAGGTTTCTAAAGCGGAGAGCGTGGGCTGCGGGTGTCGCTGGGAGGATCTAGGGACGCGGTCCCGATGGCGTCGGCGCAAAGAAGTAGGTGGAAATTCCTATTGGCGATCGGCACTCCCGCCCTCACCACAGGTGAGCGAGAACTTGCCGTCTACTTAGAGACCTGATCGAGCACGATATCGACGTTTTTCGAGCCAACATCGACGGGATTTTTTTTATATTCGCCGGTCAGGTCTCCGGGCTGACGCGTGGTCGGATTGCCGTCCTTGTCGAGGCGGACGGTGATCGTCACTTTGCCCGAGAAAGGTCTTCCTTGCATCATGACGTTCTCCGCGCTGAGGGAGTAGGAGAGCGGAAAAACCGGCCGATCGATTTTCTTTACAGCGAGCGGCGGACCGACAGCCGCTCCTGCGGAACGAGCAATAATAAAGAGAGCAGCTTGGCTATCAATATTTGCCTTTAACTTTGGATCGAGCGTAATCTTTCCGGTTATCTGGTCGGAGTCGTTGGTCGCGGATGACGCAGTTTGCTGCGCGGGTCGTCCTTTCTGACCGGCCTCCGGAATCTCCGCTAAGACCTTTTCAATCTCGCCTCTTTCCTGACCGGCTGGCATGATCTGAAGGAGTTTCTCCAGCACCGGTCTGGCGGCGGCGTAGTCCTGTTTCGCTTGGTAGAGCGTCATGCCCTTACCCCAAAGTGCCATGGGCATATTAGGCGCTACCGAAAGAGCTTTATCGAAAGCCATCAGTGCACCGTCGGCGTGGCCCGCTTGAACGAGTATGAAGCCCATGTAGGCATGCGCTTCGGGTTGATTCGGATCTGCAGCAAGTACATTCTTGAACGCTTCGATCGCTTTGGGCCAGTCTTGTTTTGCAAAGGCGGCCTTTCCTTGTTGAAGTTGCGAGGAAGCCTCACTCCCGCTAGTTCCTGTACCGGTAAGAAAATCGCCCGTGACGGTATCCTGCTCTGAACTGCGCGGGCGCAACGATTTCGTCAGAGCAATACCGAGGACTAGACCGAAAATCAGTAAAAAAGCGCCGCCGGCAACAAGCTGCCATCCGCGCGAGCTCCCGCCTTGCCCGCCTGCGGGCGTAGCCGATCGGGAAGGCGATTTTCTTTTTTCCACAGCTTTGACCGGAGGTGTTTTCTGAGATAACTCATCCATTTGTTGTAAGACCGTAGCGGCTTTGAGTTCGATGTCCTGACGCAATCCCGTGTAGTCGGTCTCGGAAAGTTTGCCTGCCTGATAATCGAATTCGAGTTCTCTCAGGTCAGCGTACAATCGAGCTCGCTCTTGGAGCAATTGAGATGCGGGGGTGGAGTCTTCGAGATCCAATGCCACCGTATCGGTCATCGTGGCTTCATTGCGCACTCGCGCCAGCAAAGCTGAATCGATGGGCTTGGCTTCAGGCTTGCCTTTGTTCGTGGACCACCGGCGCATGAATAATATTCCGAGCAGGAGCCCGGCAATCAAAACCACAAACGGTACGACCCAAACCAAGAGACTGAATCCCGATTTTTCCGGCTTCAGGAGGACCCATTCGCCGTACTTGGAGACGAAATAGTTTTTGATCTCTTGCGGTGTCTTACCCTCGCGAAGTTGGTCGCGAACCACCCCGCGCATTTGCTGCGCCATCTCGGACGGGGAGTCGGCGACGGAAAGGTTTTGACAGACGACGCAGCGAAGCTCCGTCGCGATGGCTCGGGTTTGTTCCTCCAGGTCAGGCGCCGGGGCCGCGAAGATCGGTTTCCCGAGGACAAGCAGCCACGCGATAATTAGTCCTAATGCGATGGTCTTTTGATAGTGGCGACGCAGGCAATGTGCTGTCGTTCTGGCACCAGGCGATAAGGAAAAGTCAGTGAGCCTTCCGCCCGCGGTTAGGTTTTCTGCCCCCTCTCCCTGGAAAGACCGTATCGTAGTAATTGAGGACGTAGAAGCGCGAGCAGAAGTTTCCCCCTTTGGAAAAGGGGGATTGAGGGGGATTTTTTCGGGGATGTGAAACCGTGGGCGACTGCGAAAATCTCCCCTAGCCCCTCTTTTCCAAAGAGGAGAAATCAATTCTCTGCCATCGACGGGAGACAATTCAGGTGAGCGTGACGGGCTCTCATTCAAAAGGACACGGAGTCGCTGTCGGATGCGTCGTTTAAGAAGCAGCAGGTTTTGTCGAAACAGCATTAGCATGTTTTGTCTCAATGGATCGACTGATAGTCGCCTTTTCCTTCCTGCGCGCTCACAATGCCCTTTAGAGCTTCCTCTAGTTTTGCCGCGGCGACCTGGGCCTTGATCCCGCCAACGTGCTTGTACGTAATGCGGCCCTGGGGGTCGATGAAAAAGCTCTCGGGAATGCCCCAGACGCCGAAATCGACGGCCATTTTTCCAGACGCGTCGGTGCCGTTGGGGTACGTGATGCCGAATTCCTCGAGAAAGGCACGCGAGTCCTTTTCCGTGTCTTGCAGCGCGACGCCGAGAAAGATCATGTTTTTGTCTTTGACCTTTTGCCATCCGACTTCCAAATCTCTCGCTTCCGCGCGGCAGGGTGGGCACCAGGAAGCCCAGAAGTTCAGAAATACCGCTTTGCCGCGTAAATCGTTGAGCGTGATCTTCCGCCCGTCAAAGAGAGTCACGGCGAACGGCGATGCCGGTTTGGCGAGCAACGGTGACTTGATGTAGCGTGAGTCGCGAGTAAAACCGTAAGCCAGCAGCCAAAGAAAGGGCGCAATGATGAGAATCGTTAGGATGAGACGGCGCCAAGCCATTTCATGTTTCCTGCGGGGATATTTTTCCCAGCGGGGAGATCGAGATCAGCGTCCCCAAAATGATGACGAAACCGCCGATCCAGATCCAGATCACCAAAGGACGAACCAGCACCTTGAGCGTCGCCTGGTTCTTGTCCAGATCGCTGAATCCTGAAAGGATGAGATAGAGATCATCGCTGATGGTGCTTCGGTGGACCGCCCGCCCCACCGGTGATTGCTGGGTTGGGAAAAATTTAAGAGCGGGAGATAATACGCCCACTTCATCGCCGCCGTTAAAAACTCTGAATGCGCCCTCGACGCGAAAGTGAGTGGGCTGCTGCGCCCCCTTGAGACCTTCGAATTGAACGAGATAATGGCCAATCGCCAAACGTTCCTTCAGGCCAAGTGTTGCTTCACGCTCGAGGCTGTATGACATGGAACCCGCAATCCCCATGATAATCAGCACCACCCCGAGATGGACGACGAGTCCGCCGTAGCGGCGCTGGTTGCGACGCGCCAGAGTGATTAACCCGCCCAGGATGCCTTCGCCGGCGATGCGGCGACGGGCACGCAAGGCCAAGGTGGTGTCGTAGATAATCGTCAGGACCACGAAGGACAGCAGGGTAAAACCGAGGAGCGGCAAAAAGTCGCGAACCTTCCACCCGAACAAAATCCCGGAAATGACCAGCGACCCGGCCGCGGGCCAGAGAAAGTTGCGTTTGAAATTATCCCATGACGCTTTGCGCCACGCGATGATGGGCCCGACACCCATGAGAAAGACCAATAAGAGAAAGAGCGGCACGGTGACCGAATTAAAATAGGGGGCGCCGACACTCACCTGGACGCCGGCCACCGCTTCCGAGAGTAACGGGAAGATCGTGCCGAGAAAAATAGTGAACAACGCGGAGACCAGAACGATGTTGTTCAAGAGAAATGCCGACTCGCGGCTCACCATCGAATCGAGTTCCGGCTGTCCTTTGAGTTGGTCGGAGCGATAGGCGAGCAAACCGAATGAACACAGCAGAACCAAGGAGAGAAAAGCCAGAAAGACACCGCCCACCGGTCCGGAGGAAAAGGCATGGATGGAAGAAAGAATTCCAGAGCGAGTTAAAAAAGTGCCGAAGATGGTCAGGCTGAAGGCGATTATGATTAGCGAGAGGTTCCAAACCTTGAGCATGCGACGGCGCTCTTGCACTTGCACGGAGTGGAGAAACGCGGTCGCCGGCAGCCAAGGCATAAACGCGGCGTTTTCCACCGGATCCCAGGCCCAGTAACCGCCCCAACCCAGGACATGATAAGACCACCAGGCGCCGACGAGATTGCCCATGGTTAGAAAAAACCATGCGGTAATGGTCCAGCGGCGCGTGGTGACGATCCACGCTTCATCCAGTTTTCCCTTGATCAGGGCGGCCATGGCGAAAGCGTAGGGAACCGTGAGCCCGACGAAACCCGTATACAAGAGCGGCGGATGGGTCATCATGTTCGCGTCTTCCAGCAAGGGGTTCAGGCCGCGACCATCCACGGGTACGGGGAAAATTGTTTCAAAGGGATTCGAGACGAAACTGACCACGCCGAGAAAAAAGGCCGAGACGATTGAAAAGATCATCAGCACCCACGGCATCAGCTCGCGGTGCCGGTCGCGATAGATCCACGCGACGATCCAGGAAAAGATAATCAGCAGCCACTCCCATAAAAGCAGCGAGCCTTCCAAGGCGCCCCATAAGCCCGTGATCCGGTAATAGACCGGGGTCGCGCGGGTGGTATTGAAGGCGACATACTTGATGGAAAAATCGGTTGTTACCAAACCGTAGATCAATGCCGACGCGGCCAAGGTGACGAGAACGAACTGTCCCAAAATAGCTAGCCGAGTGAATGCAAAATATCGATCATCGTCGCTGCGCGAGCCGATGATCGGAATGATGACCCCCAAGAGCGCCAGCAAAAGGGCCAGGAGGATGCTGGTATGGCCGATAAGTGAGGTCACTTCGATTGCGGTTCCTTGCCGGGAACGAAACTGTGCGGATAGGCGACTTTACTGTCCGGAGGCGGGCTGTATTCTTCGGAATGTTTGGCCATGATCGTCGTTGCCTGGAAGACACCGTCGCCGCCGATTCTACCTTCGACCACCGCTCCTTTGCCGTCGGCAAAAAGATCCGGCGGCACGCCGCGGAAAAAAACCGGAATGGAAGCGGTGCCATCGGTGAGCTCAAAGCGGTAGGTAAGGTTCTTAGCGTCCTTCTGGAGGGAGCCTTTGACGACCATGCCTCCCATTCGTAAGAATTGGTTCGTGAAAGTGTTGCCGCTCGCTTTTACTTCCGAGGGAGTCCGAAAGTATACGATCGCTTCCTTCGCGCCGCCGTAAATGATGTAGGACAGCGCGCCGAGAATGATCAGCCCACCGATAAGAAAACGTCTATTTCTTCGCATGACTCTGTGATTCCTCGGCGGAACGTAACTGGGTGAGCTCGGTTTCCGCTCGGCGAAAGCGTCGCTTTAACGAAAAGAGGTACAACAACAGCGCGCCCCAGACGATTCCATAAGCCAGAAAAACAAATCCCCATCTACCCATCAGTCGACTCGATTCATCCGTCGGGTCTTGATCTCCTCCGTGATCTCGCCGAGGCGAAAACGGAGCGAAAGGAGATAAAAATAGAAGAGAAAGAATGCGACAACGTTGATTAAGAGAGGCGTTAACAAGGGCCACTGGATATTCTCCCAGGGCGCCTTGTCCGGTCTTAAAATAGACGGTGGCTGATGCAACGTGCGCCACCAATAGACCGACATATGGATCAGTGGAATATCCAGAAAACCGATGATCCCCAAGATGGCGGCCGACGAGGCCGCGCGATTTTCTTCCTCAACCAGAGAACGGAGCATGAGATAACCCACAAAAATCAACAGTAATATTGCCGTCAGCGTTAACCGAGCATCCCAAGTCCACCAGACGCCCCAGGTAGGCCGCCCCCATATGGAGCCCTCGGTGATCGTGAGGGCGGTAAAAAGAACGCCGATCTCAGCTGCGGAGTAAGCGAGAATATCATCCCGTTTTTCTCTTTTCCATAAGTACAGGCAGCTGCCGACAAAGACGAGAAAAAAAGAGAGATAAGCGGTAAGGATACTCGGGATGTGCAGATACATGATGCGTTGCACTTCGCCTTGATAGGCATCCGGGGGAGCTTGGATGAGTCCCCAGTAGAGACCGACGATGACCAGAATTAAAGCGAGCGCTCCCAAATAGCCTTTTCTTTCTCTTGCCATGCTTTGCTGCATGTTCGTGATTATTAACGCGGAATCTTCCGAAAGGGGTCCTACGGAGTGCTGCGGCACTGGGGTATGGGAGTGGTGGCTTTGAGACTATCGCGTATCCCATTCGGCCGATACTCCTTCACTCCAATACTCCAACTCGCGATCTTCTCGTTCGAACAGGATGTCCCGGCCTTTCCTCGATTCATGAATTCTTCCGGCTAGACGTCGATGACCCAATCGAAAATCAAAACGCCCAAAGTCAGAAATATCACATCAAATCCTATCAAAAGACGCAACCATGGGGCGGCATCGCCGATTGCTCCGGCGCGCAGGACGCTTTCCATGCAACGTATCGTTGCCAAGATGACCGGAACCATCAGCGGAAAAAGAATCAGCGGGAGCAAGAGCTCCCGGGCCCGGGCTTTCAAAGTCACAGCGGAAAGCAATGTCCCCAAAACGCAGAATCCGATGGTGCCTAACAACGCCATCAAGAAGAGCAGCGGGATCAGCTCCCATGATCGCAAGTTGAAGAGAATCCAGAAGAGGGGAATGACGACGATTTCGACCAGAACCATCAAAGTAATATTGAAACAGACTTTGGCGAGAAAAAGCGCGCCCCGGTCCATGGGGGACAACAAAAGGGCGTCAAGACAGTGATTGCTTCGTTCGGCTTCGAAGAGTTGGGCCAGACCCAGGGTTCCGGTGAAAAGAAATGCCAACCAGAGCAGCGCGGGCGCCATTTCGGCAACTCTCTCCGGGGTGAGGTCGAAGGAAAAGTGAAAAACGAAAAGGAGCAAGGTGCCAAAAAAGAACATCGTCAGCAGGCTCTCTCGGCGGCGCGTTTCCAAGAGGAGATCTTTCCGCAGCAGCAAAAAGGTTTGTTTCAAGATTCTCATGACGGTCCGCGCGGTAAAAATTCGCTGAAGGCGCGATGGAAACTGTCCCACGGTTGCTGGCGCGGCTCGTCAAAAGTGAGTTTTCCCTGATGCAGTATGAGGGCGCGGTCGCAGAGTTGCATAACGCGTGAGATGTGATGCGATGCGATCACGACGACGCTGCCCTTGCGGCACTGTGCTTGTAGAAAATTCTCCAGCAGATCGATGCCGCTTCCATCCAGAACGCCGTAGGGTTCATCCAAGAGCAAAAGCCCGGGTTCGAGCAGTTGCCATTTGGCGATGGACAGCCGAAACTTCATGCCGCTGGAGAGCGCGGCGACATATGCTCCCGACCACCGCTGCAGTCCGACGGCATTCAACGTGCTTGCGATAGCGGAGCCCTCGATGTTCTTATCGTAGAGAGCGGTAAAGAAATCCAAGTTCTCACGCACCGTGAGAGTATCGTAAAGATGCTCGCCGGGAGCCAAAAATCCGATGGTGGACCGGAGCGTGGTGGATGTCCGGGAAAGGGCTGTGCCATTTATTTGGATCTCGCCGGACGTTGGATAGATAAGGCCTGCTAGAAGTTTGAGAAGGGTCGTCTTGCCTGCGCCATTGGGTCCGAGCAACGCTACGCATTCACCCGCGGCTATATTCAAATTGACATCCCTGAGCGCCCAAAAATATCCGTAGGCTTTAGACAGATGACGAGCCGCTAGTTGCAATGTGTGCTTCCTAAGAACGCAAAGTCTTTTGAAGTGATGCCGAATATAGTTGTCGATGAATGCGGATTCAAGGCCGGCTGCGCGCAATTTGTTCGCCGTCGGTCATAAGGTTGACAATCTAGACACCGGTCCCCTATGTATATTGCTCAACCATTCGACAATCGACCAAGGAGGAATTATGAATCCCGTGGTTACTGTCACCGGATTTTGGGACGCGTTTGTAACAAAAATAGCGGTCTTCTTGCCAAATCTCTTGTTTTCAGTCGCCATCATTTTGGTCGGCTGGGTCCTATGCAACGTCATCAAGAGAATTGTCGTTCGCATTCTCAAGGTTTGTCAGTTCGATCTGCTCGCCGATCGTGTAGGGATCAAGCAGGTGCTTGAGCGCGGCGGCATCAAACAGACACCCTCAGACATACTTGGACTTCTGGTTTTTTGGTTTCTCTTCTTGATCGCCATTGTGACCACGTTGGAGACGCTTAACCTCAGCGGCGCTACGGATACGCTGCACACCATTTATTTATATATTCCAAAAATTGTCGCCGCCCTGGTCGTGCTGATTCTTGGACTCTATTTCGCGAATTTTCTCGAGACGGTTACCCGGACTTCCTGTGCCAATGCGGGATTGCAACAAGCGACCGCCATCGGTCGCGCGGCCTACGTGGGGACCGTCATTTTTGTGGTCGCGGGCATCTTTGAAATCTTGGACATCGCCTCTGAAATCGTCATATGGGCGTTCATTTTGGTCTTCGGCGCGGTTTGCCTGGCGCTCGCCTTGGCGTTTGGTTTGGGAGGGCGCGATGTGGCGGCGCGTTACCTGGAGAAGTGGTTGGAACCAAAGAAGAATGATGAAATAACTCCTCCTTGACTCTCCCTGGTTAATCGGCTAAATTTCAACGAGTTCAAACAATTTTGTTGAAGAAATAGCCTAAGGGCAGAGAGAAATTTCTGACAGGCCCTTAGGCTATTTTTACACGTGAGGAGGCTATGGCTGAATACAAGGTTGTGAAGGTCCCGAAGGACGGCGCGAAAATAACCATGTCGGCAAACAAGGAGCTGAAGGTGCCGGACAATCCAATCATCCCATTCATCGAGGGCGACGGCACCGGCCGCGACATTTGGCGCGCTTCGGTGCGCGTGTTCGACGCGGCGGTGGAGAAGGCCTACCAGGGCAAACGCAAAATCCGCTGGATGGAAGTGTACGCCGGCGAGAAGTCCTTCAAAATGTTCAACAACTGGCTGCCGGATGAAACCGTCGAGGCGTTCACGGAATTTCTGGTGGGAATCAAGGGACCGCTCACCACTCCGATCGGAGGAGGCTTTCGTTCATTGAACGTGGCGCTCCGCAAGTTGCTTGACCTGTACGTTTGCCTGCGCCCGGTGCGTTACTACAATGGCGTGCCATCGCCGGTTAAACATCCTGAATACGTGGACATGGTGGTTTTCCGTGAGAACACGGAAGACATTTACACGGGTATCGAGTTCATCAACGGAACCGAAGAGAATAAAAAGTTCAGGGCGTTGCTCAAAGAAAACTTTCCCAAAGAATATGCCAAGATTCGTTTCCCTAATACGGCGGGTATCGCGCTCAAACCGGTTTCCGTCGAGGGCACGGAGCGGCTGATCCGCGCTGCGATCAAGTGGGCGCTGGCGAACAAGCGCAAAAACATGAATATCGTTCACAAGGGCAACATCATGAAGTACACCGAAGGCGCCTTCATGGAATGGGCTTACGCCCTCGCCAAGCGGGAGTTCCGTAATGACGTCGTCACGGAGCGCGAGACCTGGATTCTGGGCAACAAAGAGCAGAACGCAAACCTGAGCGTGGAAGACAATGCCAAGATGATTGACCCTGGCTTCGACATGATGTCTCCCGACCAACAGACTGACATCAAAAAAGAAGTGGAAGCGGCGCTGAAGCTCTGGCCGACCCATGGTGACGGCAAGTGGAAAGCGAAACTGCTGCTTAAAGACTCCATCGCCGACGTGACTTTGCAGTTCGTTCTCATCCGTCCGAAGGACTACGACGTGATCGCCACCATGAACTTGAACGGCGACTATCTCTCCGACGCGCTCGCCGCGCAGGTGGGCGGCATCGGCATCGCCCCCGGAGCGAACATCAATTACGACAGCGGACACGCGATATTCGAGGCGACCCACGGCACCGCGCCGAAATACGCCGACTTGGACAAAGTCAATCCCGGCTCGGTCATCCTGTCCGGCGAGATGATGCTCCGCTACATGGGCTGGACGGAAGCCGCCGACCTCATCGTCAAGGGGCTGGAAGGAGCCATTGGCAATAAGACCGTCACCTATGATTTCGAGCGGTTGATGCCCGGCGCAAAGCTTGTGAGCTGCTCTGGATTTGGCGGTGCTATCATAGCCAATATGTAATGAAGGAAAGGGGGATAACAGTGGCACGGAAGAAGATCGCCTTAATTGGAGCGGGTAATATCGGCGGCACCATGGCCCATCTATGTTTGCTTAAAGGTTTGGGAGACGTGGTCCTTTACGACGTAATTGACGGTCTGCCACAGGGAAAGGCGTTGGATTTGTTGCAATCCGGGCCCATTGAGAATTTCGACGGCAAGTGCCTTGGAACGACCCAATATGAAGACATCGCTGGCGCCGATGTTTGCATCGTCACGGCCGGCATCGCGCGTAAACCCGGCATGAGCCGGGATGATCTGCTAGGAACCAACGCGAAAATCCTTGGCCAGGTAGGCGAGGGCATTAAGAAGTACGCGCCCGATTCCTTGGTCATCGTGATCACCAACCCGTTAGACGCAATGGTCACTTTGATGAAGCGAGTCACCGGGTTTCCCAAGAATCGAGTTGTCGGTCAATCGGGGATCTTGGACTCCTCTCGCTATCGCACTTTTGTCGCGCAGGAGCTGAACGTTTCCGTGTCGAGCGTGGCGGCGCTTGTTCTCGGCGGGCACGGCGACGATATGGTGCCGGTGCGCAGCAGTTGTCTGATCTCCGGCGTGCCGGTAGAGAAATTGATTCCCGCAAAACGGCTCGATGAGATCGAAGCGCGGGTGCGAAATGCCGGCGGTGAGATCGTGGCGCTACTTAAGACCGGGTCCGCCTATTACTCGCCGGCGTCGGCTGCCGTGCGCATGGCTGAAGCTTACTTGTTCGACAAAAAAGAAATTCTTCCCTGCGCCGCCCTGCTGGAGGGTGAATATGGAGTCAACGGCTATTATTTCTGCGTTCCCGTGATGATCGGAGCCGGCGGCGTCGAGAAAATTATCGACATCCATCTTAGTGCCACCGACAAGAAAGCGTTCGATGAATCGCTCAATCATGTCAAAGACATAGTTCAGTCGATGGACCGAATTTTGGGCGTTGCGTAAGCCATTTTCAGTTGCGGAAACCTTGAGACCCTGAGGCTAATGGTTTAGTCTCAGGGTCTCACTTTATTATGGCTAAGACAGCATGAACATTCACGAATACCAGGCCAAGGAGCTGCTCAAGCGCTACGGCGTTCCCGTGCCACTGGGAAAGGTTGTGTCCACGCCGCAAGAGGCGCGAGGCGCCGCCGTTGAACTTGGCGGCCGTTGCGTCGTGAAGGCGCAGATTCATGCGGGCGGGCGCGGGAAGGCGGGCGGAGTCAAGCTCGCCCGTGATCCTGCGGATGCCGAGAAAAAAGCCGCGGAAATTTTGGGCAAGAACCTGGTGACGCACCAGACCGGACCCGAGGGGCGCCAGGTCAGAAAAGTCTTGATCGAACAGGGCTTGAACATCGACCGCGAGCTTTACTTAGGCATGGTTCTGGACCGCGCCCAATCGCGGATAGCGGTGATCTGCTCTGCCGAGGGCGGCGTGGAAATCGAAGAGGTCGCCGCCAAAAACCCCGAGAAAATTCTCAAGGAACTGATCGATCCCGCCGTGGGCCTGTTGCCGTTTCAGTGCCGTAAGCTCGCCTTTGCCCTGGGCATGCCCGCCGAGTCGGTCGGCAAGCTTACCGCGATGATGCAGGCGTTATACCGCGCCTTCGACGAATGTGACTGCTCGCTTGCCGAGATCAATCCGCTCGTCCTGACCAAAGAAGGTCAGGTGATCGCGCTCGACGCCAAGATGAATTTCGACAGCAACGCTTTTTTCCGGCAGAAGGAGATTTTGGCCCTGCGCGATCTTCATGAGGAGGACCCGCGCGAGATCGAGGCGAGCAAATATGATCTCTCGTATATATCGCTCGATGGCAACATTGCGTGCATGGTCAACGGCGCCGGGCTGGCGATGGCGACCATGGACATCATTAAACTTTGCGGCGGAGAGCCGGCCAACTTTCTAGATGTCGGCGGCGGGGCGAACCAGGAAAAAGTCGCGCAGGCTTTCAAGATCCTGCTCGCCGACGCCCGCGTCCGGGGAGTTCTGATCAACATCTTTGGCGGCATCATGCGCTGCGATGTTCTGGCCCAAGGTGTCGTAGACGCAGCCCGCGAGTTGAAAGTCAACGTTCCGTTAGTCGTCAGAATGCAGGGAACCAACGTCGATATCGGGAAAAAGATTCTTGCGGATTCCGGTTTGCCGATCATTTCTGCGGAGACGATGGCGGAAGCGGCGGAAAAAATCGTCGGAGCAATAAAATCAAAAATGTAATATGGCGGTTCTAGTTAACCAAGAAACTCGCGTTTTGACCCAGGGTATCACCGGCGCCACGGGCCAATTCCACACGCGGGCATGCAAAGAATACGGCACGCAAATGGTCGCCGGCGTAACACCCGGGAAAGGCGGCAGCTCGTTTGACGCCATTCCGATCTTCGACACGGTTGGGCGCGCGGTTGCCGAAACCGGCGCGAACGCCACGGTCATTTACGTGCCGCCGCCGTTTGCTGCGGATGCGATCATGGAAGCGGCGGATGCGGGTCTCCCGCTGATCATCTGCATCACGGAGGGAATCCCGGTTCGGGACATGGTTCGCGTGAAGGAGTATCTCGCGGCAAAGAGTTCCCGGCTGCTCGGACCTAACTGTCCGGGCGTGATCACTCCCGGAGAGTGCAAGATCGGCATTATGCCGGGGCACATCCACCGTCCGGGAAGCATCGGCGTTGTTTCCCGCAGCGGAACCTTGACCTACGAGGCGGTGGACCAGTTGACCCGTCTCGGGTTGGGGCAGTCCAGTTGCGTGGGAATCGGCGGCGATCCGGTGCACGGGTTGGAGTTTGTTGATGTGCTGGAGCTGTTCAACCGTGATGCGGCGACTGAAGCTGTGGTGATGATCGGCGAAATCGGCGGCAGCGCTGAAGAGGAAGCGGCAGCCTGGATCAAGGCAAATATGAAAAAACCCGTCGTCGGATTTATCGCCGGCCAGACCGCTCCGCCCGGCAAAAGAATGGGACATGCCGGGGCGATCATATCCGGAGGGAAAGGAACCGCACGCGAAAAGATTGAGGCAATGAAACAGGCCGGAATTCGAACGGCGACCTCGCCAGCGTTGATCGGCCGCACGTTGCAGGAGGCTCTGGGAAAGTCATGAGTGTCGAGAGAACCTTGTCCATTATTAAACCCGACGCGGTTTCACGCGGCCTTATCGGAGAAATTCTCAAACGCTTTGAATCCGCCGGGCTGAAGATTGCGGCAGGCAAACTGCTGCGGCTCACGCGGGAGCGGGCCCAATCGTTCTACGCGGTGCACAAAGAAAGACCTTTCTATGCAAGCTTGTGCGCTTACATGTCCTCCGGCCCCATTTTTGTTTCGGTGTTGGAGGGGCAGGGGGCGATCATGAGAAACCGGGAAATTATGGGAGCCACGGACCCTGCCAAGGCGGCGCCCGGTACGATTCGTCGCGATTGCGGCAAAGACGTTGAACAGAACGCCGTGCATGGATCCGATGGCCCGGAAACCGCGGCCACCGAAATCGCCTTCTTCTTTCGGCCGGACGAGATTTTTCGGTATTGATTGCACACTAGGGTATTTTACCGCGGGACGAATGATGAAGCCCAATATCAAAGATCTGAGTTTGCAGGAATGCGAGGCCCGGCTCGTTGGGCTTCAGCAGCCCGCCTACCGCGCCAGACAGATCTGGCAATGGTTGTTTCACAAGCGTGCCACGGCCTTCGCCGAGATGACTAATTTGTCCGCTTCGTTGCGCGGGCAGCTGGATGAAGAGTTCTCAATCAGCCGTCCCCAAATCGTGCGCAAGGAGGAATCGCTCGACGGGACGGAAAAATTTCTGTTCGGCCTTGCCGACGGCGAAAGTATCGAAAGCGTGCTAATTCCGGAAACAAAACGGCTTACCTTGTGTGTCTCGACCCAAGCGGGCTGTGGATTTGGCTGCGCGTTTTGTGCGACGGCGCTGTTGGGTCTGAAGAGAAACCTCAGCGCCAGCGAGATTCTCGACCAGATCCTGGAGGCGAGTCGAACGTTAGCGGGTGAGCGGCGGATCACGCACATTGTGCTGATGGGGATGGGGGAGCCACTGGCGAATTACACGCAGACTTTGCGGGCGCTGGAAATTATGACCGATACCAGCTGGGGCATGGGCATCTCACCGAGGAGAATCACGCTCTCCACCGTCGGCCTGGTGCCGCAAATCCAAAGACTGATGGAGGAGACGCGGGTCAATCTGGCCATTTCGCTTCACGCCGCCAATGACGAGCTTCGCGGCAAGCTCATGCCGGTCAACCGCAAATACTCTCTACGAGAGCTTATGGATGCTTGCCGCGCGCTGCCCATCCCGCGGCGCAAGCGCGTCACTTTCGAATACGTATTGCTACGCGGCGTCAATGACTCGGTCGAGGATGCGCGGCAGTTGTGCCAACTGCTTCAAGGCATCCGCTGTAAAGTCAACTTGATTCCTTTTAACCCCCATCCCGGGAGCCGCTTTCAAAGACCCACCGACTTGGAAGTCGAACGCTTCCAGCAGGTCTTGCATCAACAAAACATCCAGACCAATATCCGCCGGCCAAGGGGAGACGATATCCAGGCGGCGTGTGGGCAACTACAGGGCGAAGAGTTTCGGAACCCCCAGGTTCAGTCTTTGTTTACAGCCGAGGCGCGTTAGCGGAAGATGGCTCGATCAATCATCGGCGTCATCGGCGGAAGCGGTCTGTACCAGATGGCGGGGCTGGAAAATGTCCGCGAGGTAGAGGTCAAGACCCCTTTCGGCAAGCCTTCGGATAAATTCGTCAGAGGCGTCTTGGATGGAGTGGGATTCCTCTTTTTGCCCCGCCACGGCAAAGGCCATCGTTGGTTGCCCACCGAAGTGAATTCCCGCGCCAACATCTTTGCTATGAAAAAACTCGGCGTCGAGCGGATCATCTCGGTGAGCGCGGTGGGCAGCCTGCGCGAAGAGATTGCGCCCGGCCACGTCGTCGTGCCCGATCAATTTATCGACCGGACCACGCAGCGTCCCAGCACGTTCTTCGGCAAAGGCATCGTGGGGCATGTGAGCTTGGCTGATCCTTTCTGCAAGGATCTCGCGGCGAAGCTTGCCAATGCCGCGACTCAAGAGGGTGCCAAAGTCCATGCTCGGGGCACTTATCTATGCATGGAAGGGCCGCAGTTCTCGACGCGGGCGGAATCTCACCTCTACCGTGGTTGGGGGGCCGCCGTGATCGGCATGACGAATATCCAGGAGGCCAAATTGGCCCGCGAAGCGGAGATTTGCTTCGCTACCTTAGCGTTGGCGACGGATTACGACTGCTGGAACGAAGCGGTCGGAAACGTCGAGATCGAGCAGGTCTTGAAAGTCTTGCAGCAAAACGTCGAGCTGGCGCAGAGGACGATCCGCCGTGTGGTGACGGCGCTGTCGGATGCTCGATCCTGCGGCTGTGAGTCGTCGCTCAAGGATGCTATCATCACGGAGCGGACGCGCATTCCCAAGAACGTTCGTGCTAATCTGAAACCCATTATCGGTAAGTATCTATGAGCGTTTTGGTCGTCGGCACGGTGGCATTCGATTCCATCGAAACTCCCTTCGGCTCCGCAGAGCGGATCCTGGGCGGTTCGGCTTCCTACTTCGCGCTGGCGGCGAGTTTTTTTACTCCGGTTCGTATCGTCGGGGTCATCGGTCAGGATTTTCCCGAGGAGCACCTCGATCTTTTTTCCCAGCGCGGGATCGATCTCGAAGGAATCAAGCGCGAACGGGGCGATACTTTTCACTGGCGCGGGAGATATCACGAGGACATCAACGTGCGCGACACCTTGGAGTTGCACCTGAACGTCCTTTCTGGTTTTGTGCCGCAACTGCCGGATCGCTACCGCGATGCGGAGTACGTTTTTTTAGGAAATATCGACCCGGTCATGCAAATGGAGGTGTTGAATCAGATTCGGCGCATGCGGCTGGTGGTTTGCGACACCATGGATCACTGGATTCGCGAAAGTTCGACGGAGCTCAGTAAGGTGCTTCAGCGGATCGAGATGCTGGTGATCAACGATTCGGAGGCGCGCCTGCTCAGTGGGTACAACAATATCGTTCGCGCCGCGAGAGCGATTCTCAAGATGGGGCCCAAGGTCGTGCTCATCAAGCGCGGCGAGTACGGCGTGCTGCAATTCTCAGACTCTTCCGTCTTCGCCACGCCCGCCTATCCGTTGGAAGAAGTCTTTGATCCCACGGGCGCCGGCGATTCCTTCGCCGGGGGATTTTTGGGCCAACTGGCTCGCTCCGGAGACCAGAGCCAACGTGGAATACGCCGCGCCATCGTGTATGGCTCCGTGGTCGCGTCGTTTACCGTGGAAGACTTCGGCGTGAAACGATTGACCACGGCATCGTTGCCGGAGATCGAGGAACGCTACCAGCGCTTTGTCCAGTTGACGGATTTTCACACCTGAGCCGATGGAGCTTTCCGTAGTCATCCCGGTATACAACGAGGAAGAAAACGTCGAACCGTTGATCTGCGAAATCAACGGCGTGCTGCAGCCCCTGCGAAAGAATTACGAAATGGTCGTCGTTGACGATGGCAGCCAAGACGGGACTTTTTTCCAGTTGTCTCGGCTTCACGCTCAGCACACCTGGCTTAAAGTTGTGCGTTTGAAACGAAATTTCGGCCAAACCGCGGCGATCGCCGCCGGACTGGCCTATGCTGAAGGCGATATCGTTGCTATGATGGACGGAGATGCGCAAAACGATCCTCGGGACATCCCTGCCCTGCTGGCGAAACTGGACGAGGGCAACGACTTGGTGGCGGGCTGGCGCTTTAATCGCCAGGACCCGTTCCTGAGCCGCCGTTTGCCTTCGGTCATCGCCAATCGGCTGATCTCCTGGACGACACAAGTAAAGCTGCATGATTACGGCTGCACGTTAAAGGTGATGCGGAAGGACGTCGCGAAGAATCTAAAGCTCTACGGCGAAATGCACCGCTTTATTCCCGCGATTGCCTACGAGCGCGGCGCCCGGGTTGCCGAGCTCAAGGTCAATCATCGGGCGCGCCTGCGCGGTAAGTCGAAATACGGTATGATGCGAACCTTGCGGGTGATATTGGATCTTTTGACGGTGAAATTCTTGATCAGCTATTCCACGCGGCCATCGCACATTTTCGGCCCGATTGGCATTGTCAGCGGCGGCGTGGGATTCTTGTTCGCCGCCTATCTCAGCTTCGAAAAGCTGGTCTACGGCACGGCCATTGGAGGTCGACCGTTGCTCTTGCTGGCGGTGCTGCTTATCTTCAGCGGTTTTCAATTCATCACCATGGGGCTTTTGGGGGAAATGCTGGCCCGAACCTATCACGAATCCCAAGACCGGCCGGTTTTTGTGGTCGGCGAAATTTTGGACGGGGGTGAACGCGCATGAATCTTGCTGTCGTCGGGACAGGGTACGTGGGTTTGGTCGCCGGAACTTGTTTCGCTGAGACCGGCAACGACGTCATCTGCGTCGATATCGATGAGCGGAAGATCGCCATGCTCAAAGAAGGGAAAGTGCCGATTTACGAGCCGGGTTTGGAGGAAATGGTCCAGCGGAACGCCGAGGAGCAGCGACTATCCTTTACGACCGAACTGAACTCCGCTGTCAAAAGGTCCGCCATCGTTTTCATTGCCGTCGGGACGCCGCAAGGAGCCAACGGAAAAGCAAACCTCGAGTACGTGCGGGCGACGGCGAAGGAAATCGCCCGCGTCATGGATTCCCGTAAAATCATCGTGACCAAGAGCACGGTGCCCGTCGGTACAGCCGATCAGATCAAACGGTGGATATCGGAGGAAACGTCCCATCCGTTTGCGGTTATTTCTAATCCGGAGTTTCTCAAAGAAGGCGCGGCCATCGATGACTTCATGAAGCCTGACCGCGTGGTGTTAGGGGGCGACGACGCGGAAGCCATGGAGTCCGTTAAGGAGCTTTATGAGCCTTTCGTGCGCACCGGTAATCCGATTCTCGTGATGGACAGCCGGAGCGCAGAGATGAGTAAATATGCCGCCAACGCCATGCTCGCCACGAAAATTTCTTTCATCAACGAAGTGTCGCGCCTGTGCGAGAAGACCGGGGCCGACATATCGGAAGTGCGGCGAGCCATCGGATTGGATCGTCGCATCGGTGCGCATTTCATCTTTCCCGGTGTCGGCTATGGCGGCTCGTGTTTTCCCAAGGACGTTCGCGCCATGATCAGCATGGGCGGAGACGCGCCCGAGATGCTGTTGCTCAAGGCGGTGGAGCAAGTGAATGAGCGGCAGAAGGGGATATTGGTGGAGAAGGTGCAACGCCATTTTGGCGCGAATCTTTCGGGTTTGACGTTTGCGGTTTGGGGGCTTGCCTTTAAGCCGCGGACGGACGACATGAGAGACGCGCCGTCGATCACGGTCATCGAGGAGCTTCTGAAGGCCGGCGCCCGAGTCCAAGCGTTTGACCCGGAGGCGACGGAAGAGGCGAGGAAAGTCTTTGGCGATCGAATTCACTACACCGACCGGAATTACGATGCGCTCGCCGGAGCGTCCGCTTTGCTGATTCTCACCGAGTGGAATGAATTTCGCCGGCCGGATTTTCGGCGCATCAAAAAGCTGCTGAAAAATCCTGTCATATTCGATGGGCGCAATATTTATGATTCAGCAGACCTGCAAAAGGTCGGCTTTAAATACTATTCGATAGGACGGAATCATGGCTAGATACTTGATTACCGGCGGCGCGGGCTTTATCGGCTCTCACCTTTGCGAGAGTTTTCTTAAGAAAGGGCACGAGGTTATCTGCATGGATAACTTTTCGACCGGCGCCAAAGAAAACATCGCGAGCTTCGCCAGAAATGCTCGCTTCCGCTTCATGGATCACAACGTGAGCCGCTATATCGAAGTGCGAGAACCTTTGGACTACGTTCTTCATTTTGCCTCGCCGGCCAGTCCGGTGGATTACCTCGAGCTTCCCATTCCCACGCTCAAGGTGGGCTCGCTCGGCACCCACAACGCTCTGGGATTGGCCAAAGCCAAGAACGCGGCTTTTCTCCTCGCGTCGACGTCCGAGGTTTACGGCGATCCGCTGATACGGCCACAGCATGAAGAGTACTGGGGAAACGTGAACCCCGTGGGTCCGCGCGGCGTCTACGATGAAGCCAAGCGTTTCGCCGAGGCCATGACGATGGCCTATCACCGATATCACGACTTGAATACCCGCATCGCCCGAATCTTCAACACCTACGGACCTCGAATGCGTATGCAGGACGGCCGGGTCGTGCCGAATTTCATCACTCAGGCTTTGAAAGGGGAGCCCTTAACGGTATACGGCGAAGGGGAACAAACCCGGAGCTTTCAGTATATCGACGACCTGGTCGAAGGGATCCACCGGCTGCTGGAGTCTGAAGAGCACTTACCGGTCAACATCGGCAACCCCTATGAGATGACCGTCCTGCAATTTGCCAAGAAAATTCTCGATCTCACCGGTTCCCAGAGTTCCATCGTATACAAGCCCCTGCCGCAGGATGATCCGCAGGTTCGGCAGCCCGATATCACCAAAGCAAAAAAAATTCTCGCTTGGGAACCGCAAGTAAAGCTCGAAGACGGGTTGCAAAAGACCATCGAATACTTTCGTGCCCGCCTGAAGGAGTCGAAGGCGTGAAAATCGTTGTTACCGGCGGTGCGGGGTTCATTGCTTCGCATATTGTCGACGCTTACATCAACGAGAGACACGAGGTTCATGTCATTGATGATTTTTCGACGGGTCAGGAAAAGAATCTCAATCATCGGGCCACGGTTCACTCTTTGGATATCGCAGAGCCTAAAACCGCCCGGTTGATCCGGCAGATCAAACCCGACATATTGAACCATCACGGGGCGCAAATGGACGTGCGTCGTTCCGTGGCCGATCCAACGTTTGACGCGCGGGTCAATATTCTCGGCTTCATCAATCTGCTTGAGACCGCGAAAGATGTAGGGGTTCAGAAAGTTATTTTTTCATCGTCCGGTGGAGCCGTGTACGGCGACCGCGAGCCCATCCCGGCCAACGAGGAGCATCCGACGATTCCATTGAGCCCTTACGGGGTCAGCAAGCTAACCGGAGAACTGTATTTGGGCTACTACCATCTGAACTTCGGGTTGCCGTTTGTCGCCCTGCGATACGCGAACGTGTACGGTCCCCGGCAAAACAGTAAAGGCGAAGCAGGGGTGGTGGCGATTTTTATCTCGCAGTTGCTTGCCGGGAAGAGTCCGATCATCAATGGCGACGGTAAACAGACCCGGGATTACGTTTTCGTGGGCGACGTCGTTCGGGCCAATGTCGCCGCGCTTGATGCCTCGTACGTCGGTCCGATCAACATCGGCACCGGCCGGGAGACTGATGTCGTGACGATTTGCGAATTGCTGCGACAAGGCTTGGAATCGAAGATCAAGGCGGTCCATGGGCCGGCGAAGCTCGGTGAGCAGCGACGGAGCTGTTTGGATGTTTCTCTCGCAGGCAAAGTTTTGCGCTGGCGACCGGAAGTTACGCTCCAGTCGGGGTTGAAGAAAACCATCGCCTATTGTCGGGAAGCCGGCGCTTCATGAATCCGGAACAGATCCGAAATTTTTCCATCATCGCCCACATCGATCATGGAAAGTCCACTCTGGCCGATCGACTTTTGGAATTCACGGGAGCGGTGAGCGCGAGAGAGAAAACCGATCAAATTCTCGACAGCATGGACCTGGAGAGGGAGCGGGGAATTACGATCAAAGCGAGCCCGGTCTGTTTGCGCTACCGCGCGAAGAACGGCCAAGAGTACAAGCTCAATCTGATCGACACGCCGGGCCACGTCGACTTTACCTACGAAGTGTCGCGCAGTCTGGGAGCTTGCGAAGGCGCATTACTGGTCGTCGATGCGGCCCAAGGGGTCGAGGCGCAAACGGTGGCCAACGTTCATATGGCGTTGGACCACAACTTGGAAATTCTTCCGGTCATCAACAAGATCGATTTGCCCAGCGCGGAGCCGGAACGGGTCAAGAAGGAGATTGAGGACGTCATTGGACTGGATGCCTCGAATGCCGTTCTTGCCAGCGCCAAGGAAGGGATCGGCACGGAAGCGATTCTCGAAGGGATCGTCAACTGGTTCCCTCCGCCGAAGGGGAACCCGGAAGGGCCGCTGCGGGCGTTGATTATCGATAGTTGGTTCGATCCCTATCATGGCGCCGTAGTCATGATGCGTATCTTTGACGGATCGGTGCGCAAGGGTTCTCGCATCCGCATGATGTTCAGCGGCAACGCATTCGAAGTCACCCGCCTTGGAGTCTTTTCCCCGGGGCCGGTGGAAGTGGCGGAGATGAACGCGGGAGAAGTCGGCTTTCTGATGGCGGGCATCAAAGAAGTCGCGGAAACACGGATCGGCGACACGATTACGGCGGAGGATCGGCCCGCGAATGAGCCGTTGCCCGGCTTCAAGCCGATGAAGCCCATGGTTTTCAGTGGCCTCTATCCGACCGACTCCGGTCAATACCAGAATCTGCGCGACGCTTTGGAAAAGCTCCGTCTCAACGATTCGTCGTTTACTTACGAACCGGAAACCTCCCAGGCGTTGGGCTTCGGATTTCGCTGCGGCTTTTTGGGTCTGCTGCACATGGACATCGTGCGCGAGCGGCTCGAGCGCGAGTTCGCGCTGAGTCTGATCACCACGGCCGCCACGGTGATTTACCGAGTGACCAAAACTACTGGCGAGACAATGCAAATCGATAACCCGGTGAGAATGCCGTCCGAAGGGGACATCGAACAGATCGAAGAACCGGTCATTGAGGCGTCCATTCATCTTCCTCAAGAGTTCCTCGGCAGTGTGCTCAATCTCTGCGAAGAAAAGCGCGGCAGCCAGAAAGAGATTCGCTATCTGGGTCCGACTAGGGTATTGTTAATTTATGAGTTGCCGTTGAACGAGATCGTCGTCGATTTCTACGACCGGCTGAAATCGGTGAGCCGCGGCTATGCTTCCATGGATTACGAGATAGCCGGTTACCGGCCGGCGGATCTCGTGAAATTGGACGTTCGGATCAACGGCGACTTGGTGGATGCGATGTCGATGATCGTGCATCGCGACAAGGCGCATTATCGGGGCCGTGATCTGGTGCAGCGCATGCGCCAATTGATTCCCCGTCAGCTCTTCGAAGTGGTCGTTCAGGCCGCCATCGGCAGCCGAGTGATCGCGCGCGAGTCGGTGAAGCCGCTGCGGAAGAACGTAACCGCGAAGTGCTACGGCGGCGATATAACGCGCAAACGCAAGCTCCTGGAGCGGCAGAAAGAAGGGAAAAAAAGAATGAAGCAGGTCGGCAAAGTGGAAATTCCCCAAGAGGCGTTTCTTGCGGCCTTGAAAGTGTAAACGGAGAGTAGGTATGTCTATAGACAAGGTGTCGAAAGCCAAACAACAGACGACGATGGAAGCCCAAGAAAACGTCAAAAGCAAGTCGACTTTTCGAGAATATGCCGAAGCGATCATCATGGCCCTGGTTTTGGCGCTGTTCATCCGAACCTTTATCGTTCAGGCGTTCAAGATTCCATCCGGCTCGATGATCCCGACCCTCCAGATCGGCGACCATATTCTCGTCAACAAATTGGCCTATGGTGTTCGCATCCCGTTTTTGGAAGATTACGCGGTGGATTTCGCCAAACCTCAGCGGGGCGATGTCGTCGTTTTTATATTTCCGGAAGATCGTTCAAAAGATTTTATCAAGCGGGTGATCGGAGTCGCCGGCGACTCCGTCGAAGTCCGAGGTAAAAAAATCTATATCAACGGCAAACAATTCGAGGACTCTCACGCCTATTTCGCAGGAGACGATCCGCAGACAGCCGGACTTTTAAGTCGTGACGATTACGGTCCTAGAACGGTTCCGGCGAACCATATTTTTGTCATGGGCGACAACCGAGACCGAAGTTACGACAGTCGATTCTGGGGTTTTGTCGATTTGAACGACGTGCGCGGCAAAGCCTTTTTGATCTACTGGTCGTGGGATGGCGGCGATCGGTGGGTGCGCTGGGAGCGGATCGGCAACTTGATCCACTAAGGGATTGTGGATTTACAGTTACGGCCAAGTTTTTAATTCAATGCCTCTCGCAACCTTGAGGCGCGCCCTTTTATTAACGGAAAATCAAAATGATTTACAAAGGAAAAACTGTATTCACCATTTTGGCGGGGTTGACGCTTATCCTAGTAGCGGTGAATATTTTGTTGAGTCTCGGCAACGAATCGCTGCGCGTCGATGTGAGCCAGCGCCAACAGTTCATTGCGCAAAGCATGCAGCTGGAAGGCCTGCATCGGGAGATCGTCACGGCTTTGGCGAGCATCGCCGTGAGAAACAATGACGAGCAACTCAAGGGTCTCCTGGCTTCTCAAGGCATCAATCTTGGCGCCAATCCTGGGCCGGCGGGCAAAGCAAAGTGAAAATCGATGGAAAATGAAGTGCCGGCAGTAGAGGAGACCGAACAGCAAGACGTGACCGCAGCCGAACCCACCGAGAGAAGCGGCTCGGCTCTTCCTCTGATATTGACGATCGTTTCCGTATTTATCTGGTTCGCGTTTCAGACCGTGCAACTGGTTCTCGAACGGAATAATCTCGGTGCGTTGACGGCCAACCTCGAAACACCGATGCAAGAGTCGCGGAAAATGCAAACACAACTTCAGTCGCTGGTAACCAAAACCGCAGAACTGGCAAACCAGGGCAATGCGGGCGCCAAGGCGGTGGTCGAAGAGCTTGAGAGGCGGGGAATTCCAATCCAAGGCGCCGCGCAGCCTTCGAAGTGAGTAAATCTCGATTCGCTTTTGGCCCGTCTGTTGAACCGTTAAAACTTTAACTTTACGCTTAGTCTCTCCGCCCGATTGGAGAAACATCCTTGAAAGTTGAATTCCATCCGTTAGTTTGGCGCTGGTTTGTCGAGCGCTTCCAAAAGCCTACGCCTCCCCAGGAAAGAGGCTGGCAATCGATCGCTGCCGGCAGGTCGACCTTGATCGCCGCGCCCACCGGCTCGGGCAAAACCTTAGCCGCATTTCTTTGGTCCATCGACCGCTTGATTCAGCGGGCGTTGAGCGGGCAGCTCGATGAAACGACGAAGGTCGTCTATATCTCCCCCCTGAAGGCGCTGGGCAATGACATTGCGAAAAATCTTCAAACGCCGCTGGCAGAGATCTATCGGTTGGCCGACTCGGAGGGAATTCTCTTGCCCGGCATCAGAGTCGCCGTGCGTTCCGGGGATACCCCGGCCCATGAGCGGCAATCGATGGTCCGCAACCCGCCTCATATTCTCATCACCACGCCGGAGTCGCTCTATATCCTGCTGACGGCCGAAAGAAGTCGGCGATTCCTGAAAAACGCCGAGACCGTTATTGTCGATGAAATTCACGCCGTAGCCCAAGATAAGCGGGGAGCGCATTTGGCGCTGTCCCTCGAACGCTTGCAGGAGCTCACGGAGCGACCTCTCCAGCGCATCGGTCTCAGCGCAACCCAAAAGCCCGTCGAAGATGTAGCCCGGCTGCTGGTCGGGACGGAACGCGTTCTGCCGAATGGCCAACCCGACTGTGAAATCGTCGATGCGGGCCATCAACGGGATTTGGACCTCCGGATCGAGCTTCCGGAGCAAGAGCTGGGCGCCATCGTCACCCACGACATCTGGGGCGAGGTTTACGACAAGCTCGTGGCGCAGGTAAAGGCCCATCGAACCAGCCTCGTGTTTGTCAACACCCGCCGGTTGGTGGAGCGGGTTGCCCATCAACTCAGCGAGCGGCTCGGCGAAGACAAGGTGGGCGCGCACCACGGCAGCCTCTCGCGCAAGGGCCGCCTCGAGGTCGAGGAGAAGCTCAAATCAGGCGCGCTCCCGGTGGTTGTCGCCACCGCGTCGCTGGAACTCGGTATCGATATCGGCCATGTCGACGTCGTCTGCCACATCGGCTCGCCGCGGACGCTGAACATCCTGCTCCAGCGAGTGGGTCGCTCCGGACACTGGCTCGGAGCGCTACCTAAAGGGATCTTCTATCCGCTGACGCGCGACGATTTAATGCAATGCGCGGCGGGGATTCGTGCGGTGCGAGACGGACAATTGGACCGGCTAACGATTCCGGAAAAGCCGCTGGATATCCTGGCTCAGCAGATGGTGGCCACGGTGGCGAGTGTGGCGTCAAGCAGCGACGCGACGGCAAACCAAAAGCGTTCGACGGATTCAGGAATCAGCGAACAGGCGCTCTGGCGCTCGGTTCGGCGGGCCTATCAGTACCGCAATTTGACTTCGGAGGAGTTTGAACAGGTCTTGCAGATGCTTTCCGAAGGGGTGTCCACCCGCAAGGGACGGCGCAGCGCCTATCTTCATCGGGATCGAATCCATGGCGTGTTGCGCGCGCGGCGCGGCGCCCGTCTCACTGCCATCACCAACGGCGGCGCGATTCCCGACACGGCCGACTACGACGTGATTGAGTTTCCCGACGAAACCCTGGTCGGGAAAGTCAATGAGGATTTCGCCATCGAGAGTTTAGCGGGGGATATTTTTCTCCTGGGCAATCGTTCTTGGCGCATCCGCCGGGTGGCGTCGGGTAAAGTGTGGGTGGAAGACGCCAAAGGCTTGCCGCCGAGCATTCCTTTTTGGCTCGCCGAAGCGCCCGCCCGCACCCGCGAATTATCAGCCGCGGTTTCCGATTTGCGAAAAGAGGTGGCGGCTCGTCGCGACGGCGCTGACGCCATCGCTTGGTTGACGCGGGAGGTCGGCCTGCCCGACGCCGGCGCCGATCAGATCGTCCAGTATGTGAACCAGACCCACGCGCTCTTGGGCTGTGTGCCGACCCAGGATCGGATTGTCGCGGAGCGATTTTTCGATGAAGCCGGAGGGATGCAGCTGGTGATTCACTCTCCGTGGGGCGGGAGGATTAACCGGGCCTGGGGCTTGGCCCTCAGGAAACGCTTTTGCGTGAGCTTCGACCGGGAGTTGCAGGCGGCTGCCACCGACGATGGTATCGTGCTTTCACTCGTCGAGCAGCATTCATTTCCGATCGACGACGTTTTCCAGATGCTGCGACCCGCTATCGTAGAGCGCGAGTTGACCCAAGCCGTGCTGGCCTCGCCGTTTTTCACCAACCGATGGCGGTGGAATGCCACGCGGGCATTGGCGGTCATGCGCCACAGCGGCGGCAAGAAGGTTCCGGTGGTGCTGCAGCGCATGCGGGCCGAGGACTTGTTGGCTGCGGTTTTTCCCGAACAGGTCATGTGTCAGGACAATCGCCCGGGGCCGGTCGAGATTCCGGACCATCCGCTGGTGAATGAAACCTTGCGCGATTGTCTGCACGAGGCGATGGACTTGGGAGGATTATTGGAAATCCTCACGATGATCGACTCTGGCAAGATCCGAACGGTGGCGATTGATACCCCAGTGCCGTCGCCAATGGCGCACGAGATTCTCAATGCCAATCCCTACGCCTTCCTCGATGACGCGCCGCTGGAGGAGAGGCGCGCGCGGGCGGTGTCGTTGCGACGGTTGGATCCGTCCATGGACCGCGAATGGGGTGCTTTGGACCCGGCGGCGATCCAAGAGGTCTGTAACCAGGCATGGCCCGATGTGCGCGACCCGGAGGAGCTGCACGACTTGCTCCTGGGGATCTACATTTTGCCGGTGGAAGAGCAGCAGGACTGGCGTGATTGGGCCGATCAATTGATCGATCGTGGCCGCGCAACGGTTTTAGTTTGGCGTCCCGACGAGAGTCAGCGGATTCGGCGGGCTTATGTCGCTGCCGAGCGTTGGGACGTCGTCCGAACGGCGATTCCGGGAGGAAAAGCGGAACCGCCTGTGGCATTGCCATTGGGGTTCAAGCCGGAAACGCTTCCGGAAGAAGAGGCGTTGCGCAGAATCGTGGGCGGTTGGCTCGATGTTTTAGGCCCGACGACGGTCAGCGCCTCGTCGAAAAAGCTCGGCCTCGCGCCGAATAAAATCGAGACTGCGCTCATCGGGCTTGAGGCAAGCGGCGCCGTGCTGCGCGGCGAGTTCACCGCGCGAGCGATCGGCGCTGAAATAGAATGGTGTGAGCGCGGTCTGCTGGCGCGCATCCATCGGCTGACACTCGGGCGCAGGCGTAAAGAGATCGAGCCGGTTTCGCCGGCGGACTTCATGAGGTTCCTGTTTGCCTGGCAACATGTATCGCCCGACAGCCGGATGCGGGGCCGTGACGGCGTTCTCGCAGTGATCCGGCAATTGCAGGGATTAGAGCTGCCGGCGCCGGCGTGGGAACAACACGTTTTGCCTGCGCGAGTTAAGGATTACGATCCGTCGGATCTCGAGCATCTCTGCCTTGGGGGGGTGATCGCCTGGGGCCGGTTACGCTTGAATGCCGAGCTGCCGGAAACGGATGACGAAAACGTAAAGTCCAAACGACGGCGGCGGGTGCTTGCGCCGACGCGAACCGCGCCGATTGCCTTCCTGCTTCGCGATGAGCTGGAGTTTTTTCTTGAAGGCGGGCTTCCTTCATGGGAAGAGGCGGAGAATTTGTCCGAGATGGCGCGAGAAGTCGGTCGTTATTTGGATCAGCGCGGAGCTTCTTTTCTCGCGGATATCGCCCGCGGCACCGGTCTACTCAAGGTCAAGGCGGAAGAGGCTTTGTGGCAACTGGTGGCGCACGGCTTTGCCACGGGCGATGGCATTGCGGGGCTGCGCGTGCTGCTGACCCCTGAAACAAAAAGGGGCGGACGGCGGCGCGGCCTTCGAGTCATCAGCGGCGGCCGAGCGGCGGAGCGATTGATGCCCGTCGGAAGGTGGTCTCTGTGGCGGGAGAAAGTCGAAACGCCGCCGGCAAGCGAAAAGGTGGCTGAGCACCGGGCGTGGCAACTCTTGCGGCGCTACGGCGTTGTATTCCGGGACGTGCTCGCCCGTGAATCCTGCGCGCCATCGTGGAGAAATTTGCTGGCCATTTACCGCCGGCTGGAAGCCAGAGGCGAGATTCGCGGCGGCCGCTTCATCAATGGCTTTGTCGGGGAGCAGTTTGCGTTAGCGGAAGCGGTGGACCTGCTACGAGCGGTGCGCCGAAGCCAAGATAGACAAGAGCCCATTTTGGTTGCCAGTGGAGATCCGCTTAACCTGGTGGGTATCTTGACTCCGGGCCCTCGCCTATCTCCCTACTCGAACCAGGTGGTGGCGTTTAATAATGGGATGCCCGTGGATAGCGGTCTGTTGGGCGCGGTCTTGAGCCGGACCCAGCAACTGCAAAAATGGAGTGATGGAGTGGTGGAGTGATGGGATCGGAGTGTTGGCACTCGTAGTACTACAGTACTCCAATATCCTGTTTTTGGAGGGAACTTTGACGATGGGACGATGGAAATTTGTTTTCTCGGCACCGGCGCACCGTGGCCGGATCCGTTGCGCGGCAGTTCAGCTATCCTCGTCGATGTCGGCTCTGCGCGAATATTGTTGGATTGCGGCCGCGCATGCGTGCAGCAGATGGCCCGGCTCCAGATTGAGCCCGCCACCATCACTCACTGCTTTCTTACGCACGGTCATTACGACCATGTGGCTGACTACGCCTTGTTGGTTCTCACATCGTGGCGCTTCGGCCGGCACCACTGTTTACAAGTGTATGGCCCGCCGGGCACCAAAGCGATGTCCGACGCTTTATTTCAGGAGGCTTATAAGATCGATATCGCGGCGCGCAAGAGTTTGAAAAAGTCGGACGCCGAGGCGGACATCAATATCAACGTGACTGAAATGCGCGGCGGCGCCGTCGCCGAGGGCGAGGGTTGGCGTCTTCGCGCCGTGGAAGTGGCGCACTGGCCGATCCCATTGTCTCTCGGCTTTCTCATCGAAGGGGATGGCAAGCGGCTGTTTTTTACCGGCGATACTTCACCCTGTGATGCCGTGCGAGAAAGCGCCGCAGGCGTGGATCTCTTAATTCATGAAGCGATGTATTTTCCGGCGGACTCCGGGCATTACCGGAGCCATAGCCACCCGGAACAGGTGGGCGAGGTCGCGCATCAGACGGGAGCGCTCCAATTGGTTTTGACTCACCTCCAGCCCGAGACCCGGAAGGAAAGGTTGTTAAACGACGCGAGCAAGAAATTTACCCGACGGATCGTGATGGCTACAGATCAGATGCGTCTTGTGCTATAAAAGGTCCGCGACCGTGGTCGGTGATCTTTTCGTCGAGCTGTTTTGTTGATAGAGGCGGGTTGCACCTTCCATTTGGCTTTCAACGTCGTCCAAAGCTGTCCTCCTTCACCTTTTCTCTTGCCGTAGGTGACATGTTTAGTGTAACTACCCGAGCCATGGTTGAGATAAGAAAACACGCAGAGTATGCGCGCTTTTTTGGAGCGTGAATAATTTCAAATACTTCTAACTTAAATTTTCATCCGTTGCTTGCGCGCAGATGAAATATTAGAGGTGAGCTCATGGCGGAAAACCGAGTCTTAGGCGTTCCAAGTCCCCGAGTCGAAGGTGAACAAAAGGTCGGTGGTAAAGCCGTCTATGCCGTGGATGTGCTTTTGCCTGATATGCTTTGGGTCAAGGTCCTGCGCAGTGCCATCCCGCACGGCAGGATAAAACGGATCGACGTGACCAAGGCGCTTTCCGTTTCCGGCGTAAAAGTAGTGATGACCGGACAGGATGTTGCCGGCGCAAGGATCGGCAAGAGGATCATCGATATGCCGCTTTTGGCGGATGGCGTGGTGCGCTACATCGGTGAAAAAGTTGCCGCTGTGGCGGCGGAGACGGAAGCAGCAGCCGAACGAGCGGTTGACCAGATCGAAGTGGAATATGAGGAACTGGCCGCGGTGACGGATTCGCTGGCGGGGCTGGAACCGGACGCGCCGTTGCTCCATCCCAACGTGGCGGAGTACAAAGGGCTGCTGCACAGGATCGAGACTCCGAGCAATGTATTCGTTCACTTGACCTGGAACAAAGGAGACGTGGAGGAGGGATTTCGACAGTCCGACGTCGTGGTTGAAAATACTTTTCATGTGCCGGCGGTTCATCAGGCTTATATCGAGCCACATTCCTGCCTGGTGCAAGTAAAACCCGATGGCGGAGCGGAGGTCTGGGCTTCGACCAAAAGCCCGTTCGCCATGCGCGAGCAAGTGGGAAGCGCGCTGCAGGTTTCACCCGCCGACCTGGTCATTCACCCATGCTACGTTGGCGGCGATTTCGGAGGCAAGGGAGACGCGAACGAAGTCGCGCTTTGTTATGCCCTGTCCAAGAAGAGCGGCGGCCGGCCGGTGAAGTTTCTCGTCGACTATACCGAGGAATTGATCGCTGGGAATCCGCGCCACGCCGCCACGATCAAGGTCAAAACCGGCGTAAAAAAAAACGGCGTACTGATCGCTCATCAGATGGAATATATTTTTGACAGCGGTGCTTACGGCGCTTACCGCCCGCAGGGTTTTCTCGTCGGCGCTCACGAAGCTTCGGGGCCGTACCGGATTCCCAACACCCACATCGAAGAAAAATACGTCTACACCAATAAATTCCCCTGCGGCTACATGCGCGCGCCGGGTCACCCTCAAGGTTCGTTTGCGAGCGAAAGCCAAGCGGACATCGTAGCCAAAAAATTGGGTATCGACCCGGCGGAATACCGGCGCATGAACTTTATGCAAGACGGCGATCATTTCCCTGTCGGAGAAAGCATTGCCCACGTCAAAGCGGCGGAAACGTTGAAGAAGGCATTGGAAGAGTCCGGCTATCGTGTCACGAAACCGAAGAACGTGGGACGCGGCTGCGGCGTGGGCAATTGGGTTTCGAAGGGCGGCGAATCCTACGCCTTCGTGAAAATTGACGACGCGGGCGAGGTGACGCTCTCCACTGCGGTCACGGATACCGGCCCGGGCGCGTATACGATCATGCGCCAGATCGTCGGCGAAGAACTAAAAGTCTCGCTGGATTCGATCAAAGTCGAGATCCTCGATACGACTAAAGTGCTCAAGGACACGGGGGTGCGCGGCAGCAGCAGTACCCGAGTCCACGGGGGATCGGCCTATGAAGCGGTGAAGAAGGCGCGCGAAGAGATTTTGCGCGTCGCCGCGCAAGCGATGAATGCTTTGCCGGATGAGTTGATATTGTATGACGGGGGCGTGACTCATGGCCGCGCCGAAAGGCGGATGAGTTTCGCTGAAATCGCGCGAGCGAACGGCGGGCCAATCATCGGGGAAGGTCATTACCTCAACATGAAAGAAGGACCCGAGACCTCCACGGTAGCCCAAGTTGCTGAAGTAGAAGTGGACAGGGAAACAGGGAAGGTAACCGTCAGACGGCTGACCACGGCTCATAACACTGGAACCATATTGAATCCTCTGACGCACCAGGGGCAGATCGACGGAGCTGTGATGATGGGGATGGGCTACGGAACGATCGAAGAGCTTGCAACGGATGACGGCGGCAAAGTGATGACCGCCAATCTGGGCGACTACAAAATTCCGAATATTAAAGATATCCCAAACTTGAAAACCGCGATCGTTCAATCCAAGACCGGCAGTGGCCCATACAATAGTATGAGCATCGGTGAGACGGCTATCATTCCCACGGCCGCCGCGATCGCCAATGCCGTCGAGGATGCCGTGGGCGTGCGGATCAAGTCGTTGCCGATTACGGCCGAGAAAGTGCTGATCGCGCTTAAAGACCGCTAACTGTTCCGTGAAAAATTCACAAACTTTGACAGGGAGGCGAACGGCATTATGAGCTCCGAACGCGTCGCAGTTCCAGCACGTATCGTGCGAGCATTAGGCATCTCCATCAACGGGCTGCGCACTGCGGTTCGCTTAGAAGAGGCATTTCGACTGGAGCTTCTGGTGCTGATTTTCGTCATACCTGCAGCTTGGATATTGACGAGCGTCGGCATCCAGCGCGCTTTGCTGATCGGCAGCTGGCTGCTTGTGATGATTGTGGAAATTATCAATTCAGCAATTGAAACGGTGGTAGATCTGATCGGCACGGAACGGCACGAGCTTTCCGGTCGCGCCAAAGATCTCGGTTCGGCCGCGGTGTTTTGCTCGATCTTATTGGCGGCAACCGTGTGGCTGGTCATTTTTTTCTCCGCGTAGTTGGTTATCTGTAGAAGAGGATGGGCATATGAAACGCGTTCGATATTTCAGAACCGCATCTTGTCTTTTCGTAGCACTCTGTCTCAGCTTTGCCGTATATGCGAAGGCCGGCGACCCCCTTGATGTGGTGAAAACAGCGATCGACAAGGCCATTCAGATCCTCAAAGATCCCAAGCTGCAAACCAAGGATAAGAAGCAGGAACGGATTGATCGCCTGAAAGAGGCGATCAATCCGATTTTTGATTACGAAGAGATGGCAAAACGGTCGCTCGGTTCCCACTGGCGGCGGCGCTCGCCGGCTGAGCAGGAAGAATTTGTCAAGCTGTTTCGTGATTTCCTGGAAAAGGTTTATTCGGATAAGGTGGATCTTTACAACGGCGAAAAGGTCATTTTCGGCCGGGAGATAGTCGATCAAGACTTTGCCCAGATAGAATCCAGCGTCGTTAATGCCAAAGGTGAAGAAACCGCTGTGGTTTACCGGCTGCGACGCGTGGACGGAAAATGGAAAGTCTATGACGCGGTTGTTGAAAACATCAGCATCGTCAACAACTACCGGTCCCAGTTTGATCGAGTGATTTCCAAGTCGTCCTACGATGAACTGAAGAGGATGCTAAAAGAGAAGGCCGGATGAACTCTCGTTGCTCCCCAGCCCACCTTGAAACGCCAGAGATCTCGCGGCTGGCGTTAGAATATAGCGCGGATCAGACCGCCGACGGCGCGGAACGGTAGCGAGATAACCTCGCCGATTACATTTACGGTTCCGCTCAGGACCCCGGTGTCTTCGGTAGAGCTGCTCGTCGTGGTGGTTGTTTCTCTTTCCACTCGTACAGGTTCGCCGGTGCGCTGATCGTATTGCACATCACGTGTAACCGTTCTTTGTGTTGAGCACGCCGCCAAGTTCGCTGCCAAGAATACACACAGAAACAAATTTGAAGTCCCACGCATGACTTTTCTCCTTTCGTTGAAAGGCTCCAAAGGAAGTAAGATAGCCAAACTCGTGCCACGGCTGTAGCCGCGATGTGCCAGGTACTGCGAGTCCCACAAGTGAGACATGATCTGACCGGTTATTTGTTAAAAACCGGCGGATAATTCGACAGTTATATTATTTTGATTCGAAAACGAGACACTACGGCATTTTGGTTTCGCGGCCGTATCCGTCTGGATTTCCAATGGTAAAATAGTAGTTGTTCCAGTAGGTTTTTCCTATCACCGTGGTTAGTTTTACTATCCTCGCATTAATATCCGATTTGATCTTGTATTACGAAACTCGTCGATGAAGTTCGGAATTTTACCAAACAGAAACGGTCGTTCGGTTGAGTTGGAAACGATCAGGGAAATAGCGTTACTCGGCCGCGAACGCGAACAGCGTCACGGTAACCGCTAAGAGCGCCATGGCGCTGATCGCCAACGACCAGTGTATCCCAATCAGCCCGCCCACTACGCCTACCGTCACTCCGCTGAAGGCGCGCAGCCCGAAGGCCGACATCGTAAAGAGACCAATAAGCCGTCCGCGGAGGTGACTAGGGGCGAGAATTTGCACGATGGCTTGGGCCGTCGAATAGAACGAGAGATTCAAAATCCCCGCGAAAAACAGGAGCGCCAATGACAGTAGGTAGTTGTTCGAGAAAGCAAACGCCGCAATCGCCATGCACCAAAGGATGGCGCAGGTAATCGCAGTCCGGGCATCCGCCTTCAGCCAGCCTTTTCCTTCAAGGACGAACCCGCCAAAAACGGCGCCTGCCGCACTGGCGGTGAGCAATGAGCCATAGGCGAAATCGGCATTCGCGCCGAGGTCATGAGCGAATTCAGGCATCTGAGTGTGCACCGCGTTGCCGATGAGCAGCGACGCGCTGCCGCCTAAAAGCACCATCGTAATGATCGCCCGGTTGTGAGCGACCTCTCGGATAACATCTAGAGCATCGTTCCAGCCGATGGCTCGTTTCGGCGGCATCCCCTCCCGGAGATGTCCCGTGTAAGGAACGAAGAGCAACCAAAGGGTTAACGGCAGGTAGATGAGAACGTTGGCGAGCAGTCCCAGTGACGGGCCCAGTAACATCATCAATCCAGCGCCGACCGCCGGGCCGAAAAGTATTCCTAATTGACGGCTGGTGGCGTTGAGCCGTACGGCGCTCTGAATTTGCTCGATGCCGACAATATCGTGGATAAAGAGCTGTTCCGCGGGCGCCCATAAAACACCGGCAACGCCGTGAATGATCAGCAAAACCGACGCCTGCCACACTTGAATCGTATTGGTATAGAAGAGCACCGCCCAAGCGGCCGACACGCCCATGTACATCACTTGCGCCACTTGAATGACCTTCCGGCAGTCGTAGCGATCAGCGATGCCACCAAAATAAACGGACAAGAGCAGAAACGGAGTCCAATGACTGATATCGGCAAACCCGGCCAATACCGGCGAGTGAAACTTCTGAAACAGCAGCCAATAACTGATGACGTGCTCGATATTGTCCGCCATCATGGCGAGCATGGTGGTGACGAAGAAGAAGCGGAAATCGCGGTCATGCAGAGCCGCGAAGGCAGGCTTTTTTGTCGAACTCGCGGAGCTGTTACTTTGAAGGGCCGGAGTGTTGGAAGCCAATGCTGTGGTCCCCAGGGAAGAAGTCTCGTATTAGACCGCGAAAGTAACGGATCTTGAGAGGCTATGCAAATAGATGATGAAAGAAGGCGAAGATATACACGCCTCGTCGAGTAAAGAAAAGACTGCCGAACCGCAATCAGCCTCTTGAGAAAAGTTTAAGGCTGCTTTCCCAGAACTTTTCCAGGACGGCCGCGGCCTTGTTTGCTCGCGGGATCTAAGTCGAGATGAATTTTCCTGATCCAACGGGCCGTTCCTACTCGGCGACGCCGCGTCAGTTCTGGTCAATCCTTACCGCTGCGTCTTGCCGTACGAAACCGGGCGGCCGGCCGTGCTTAGAACGAATTTCCAACCAGCCGCCGCGGGAGTCGACGACGTTGATTTTCATTCCCGGCGCGACGCTGGCGATCAGCGCTGAGTTTTCGCTTGGGCTACTGTAAATTTGGGTTGGACGAGTAATCCTAAATGTACCCTGGCGCTGTGGGGGAGGTTTTGCCTCCGCCGTTTGTTTGGAAAATTCTTTAGGGGCTTTTGCGGCGGTCTCCGTCGGAGTCGACGGTTCGCCGAAGTCGGTTTCGGACCCGACGGCAGGTTCTTTCGACCCGGACATTTTATCGGCGCTCTTGCCTAAGAATCCGACGGCGAGGGCGCCTGCGATGGCAAGGACGATGATGGCTGGAATGATTGCGACGCGCGACCTTCGCTTGGCTGAAGTCGTGACGGCCGGTTTAGTTTCTTGATCGGTTGCTGCAGCGGTTGCCACCGGGTTGTTCGAAGTTAGATCCGTATGATTGCCTGTGTTTTCGCCTGAACCGTTGCCCGGAAAATTTGCTTCGGAAGGTACGATGCCGAACGGAATCCGCTCAACCCGATGCTTGATTACAGACTCAGCCGATTGTGGACGTGCTTCGGCGGCAGTATTTGTCGGGCTTTGAAGGGCGTGTGAGATATCCGAATTGGGCGTCCCCGGCGACGATCCGTCGATGAGATCACCGGCGGCAGCGGTTTCCGTTTGAAATTGGTGGTTTCTATCAAGGGGGGGTGGTTGCGTCGTTGGTAATTCATGGGCCTGCTGTAGCAGTGCGCTGAAGTGCTTTTGAGTCGCCTCACTATCTGCAAGGCGTTGCTGCCATCGCGCAATTTCTCCTTCGAGTTGATGTTTTTCCTCGCGCAGCTCCTGACAGACGCGCTCCGTTTCCGCTAAGCGTTTGTCGGTCGTGGCCAGTTCTTGAACTCTTTCCTTTTCCGCCGAGTGCTCTCGTTGTAATTCGACCATTTGCGCTTCCAGCTTCTGTTGCCGGTCTCTAAAGATCATCTCGCGAGATTCAGCGTTGGCTAGTTGTTGTTGTACGGCCTCTAATTCTCGAACCTTCGGCTGGCTTGCTTCCAGTTGCCGGTTGAGATCAGTGACTTCCATTTGCAGTCGCGCATAACGGTCGGCGGCCTCTTGGTTCTGCCTGGCCGATTCGCTGAGCCGGGCTTCGCTCGCGTGAAGTTGTCTTCGAAGACTGGCAATTTCCTTTTGCAGCTGTTGGTTTTCGGATTGAGCGTTCTCGAAGCGACGTAGTTCGGTATGAAGCTCCTCTATGGTTTCATGGCTCGCTTGCAGTTCCTGTTTCAACTGGGCGACTTCGGTTTGCAGCTTCGAATCGCGCTCGGCGGCGTCCTGATTCTGTCTCGTCGATTCGCTGAGTTTGGCTCCGTTCCATTGAAGCTCATGGCGCAGATTGGCGATCTCCTGTTGCAATTCCTGATTTTCGGCACGGAGCTGCTGATTCTCGGATTCTTTATCACTCAGGCGACGTTGTATTATCTGAAGCTCCCCTAAGGTGTTATGGTTTGCCGCCACCTTGTTTGAAAGCGAGGCGGTTTCCTCGAGCAGCTCTTTGTTCTTGATCGTCACCGTATTTACTTGCTGTGTGGATTCGGCGAGATCGGATTTTAGTTGCGCATGGCGATCCGCGACCTCTTTTTGCTGACTGGCGGATGTAGCGAGCAGCGCCTGGCTCTTTTGCAGCTGGTTTTGGAGATTCTCGAGCTGCTGCTGTAGATGCCGGTTTTCAGCGTGCAGCTTTTGGTTTTCGGATTGAGCATCCAGCAAACGCCGCTGCCCCGTCTGCAGCTCGTCGATTGTTGTGTGAGTTGCTTCCAGTTGCTGTTTCAGTTCGCCGACTTGGCTGTGCAATTTTGCATTAAGATCGTTCGCTTCCTGATTCTGGCCGGCAGATTCGCTGAGCTGAGCTTCTTGGCTGACCAATCGACCTTGCTCGGTCTGCAGCTCGGCTATCGTTCTTTGACTTTCTTCCAGCTGACTTGAAAGGGAGGAGATCTTTTCCGCGAGCTCCTTGTTTCTGGCTAGCAGATCCGCCGATGAATGCGTTTCGGAGTGCTGCGCCTCGGCAGATCGATCGATGGTCTTGTCGGTTTGATTGCGTCTGACGCCTTCGAACTCGCGTTGTTTGTTCCTAAGCTCCCGCTCTGAGGCGAGAAGAAACGTCGCCAAGAGGCCGATGGTTCCACCGGCGAAAAGAAACAACCACACATGCAGATTTTCCATAATATTCTCCTATGACAATTGCAGCAACACGTTTTTAATACTCCCTGGGCCGTTCCTTGAGCAGATGAGTTTCTGTCTCCGTCGTTCGAAGGGCCGGCTTTCACCGAGTGCAGCGTTCTGGGTAAATTTATAGATGTCGACGCCAAAGCTATGCCAACGGGCCTAAGTAGGCCTTGGATGACCTGAGTCATTAGCTAATAAGGAAGTTTTTGTGGCGAGGAAGAATTTATGGCAAGCGTTTGGCACAAGGAATTTTGCACAAAACCGTGAATCTTGGCAAAAATTGTAAGCCTTCGATTAATCGTAATTTTGTTGAGTTTTGCGGCGCCGATGGGCGGACCGTGGCGATTGGCGAAAAAGTCAGACTTTTCTTTCGTGGGCACACGAGCGGCTTTGCTAATGGCATGCTGGGTTGCTGACCTTCGGCGTTACCTGAAGGCGGCGTCGAGGAAAACGAAGAGAAAACTTGATCACGACGTGCCATTGGATATAGGTTAAATGGAGCAGAGACAAAGTCATGGATGCGGCTACGAAGAAAAAGGTCTCTATCAGGATCAATGGCGTCGAGCACTCCCACGAGGTGGAGCCGCGGCTGCTGCTGGTTCATTTTCTTCGGGACGTCATAGGGCTAACGGGCACTCACATCGGCTGCGAGACCAGTATCTGCGGGGCATGCACTATCATGCTCGACAACGCTGCGGTGAAATCCTGCACGGTGCTTGCGGTTCAGGCTGACGGCGCCGATCTTTTGACGATCGAGGGACTGGCTCAGGGGGAGAAACTCCATCCGCTCCAGGAGGCCTTTTGGGAATGTCACGGGCTTCAGTGCGGTTACTGCACTCCAGGGATGATTCTTTGCGCCCACCAGCTCCTGCTACGGAATCCGCAGCCGGCAGAGGACGAGATTCGTCACGCGCTTGACGGAAACCTCTGCCGCTGCACCGGCTATCAGCACATCGTGGACGCAGTCCAGCAGGCGGCAAAGAGAATGGGACAGAAGACGAAAAAATAAGTCTGGAGTTTCGACCGAGTTGAAAGCCCAAGACCCGAAAAACCCGAAAATGGAGAACCCCCCATGCCGGTAAGTAAGCTCGTTGGCGCTAAGGTGAAGCGGCGTGAAGATCCGAGATTGATTCGTGGGCTTGGCCAGTACGTGGACGATATCAATCTTCCGAATACGCTCCATGTCGCGATTCTGAGAAGTCCCCACGCGCACGCGAGGATTAAAAGCATCGAGACGGACGCTGCCCGCCGACATCCGGGTGTCGTCGCCGTCGTCACGGGAGCGGAGATCAAAGATCAGATCGGCACCCTGCCGACCAGCGGCGGCAATGAGACGCTCAGGGTTCCCAAACACTACGTGCTCGCAGCCGATAAAGTCTGTCACGTCGGCGAGGGAATCGCAGCCGTAGTCGCCGAGGAGCGCTATACGGCTCCGGACGCGCTCGATCTGATTCGCGTGGAATATGAGCTTCTGCCGGTAGTCTCGGATCCGGAGAAGGCGCTGGCCCCAGGCTCTCCGGTGATTCATTCCGAGTGGCCCGACAACGTCGCCTTTCGCTCAGACCTCAAACATGGAAATTTAGCCAAGGCCTTTAAAGAAGCGGACAAAATCATCACGCAACGCCTCGTCCATCAGCGCCTGGCGCCCATCGCCATCGAACCGCGCGGGGTTTTGGCCCACTATCTCTCCTCTGACAAGGAGCTTACGGTATGGTCGTCGACCCAGATCCCACACATGCTCAAGAGCCATCTTTCTCAGATGCTCAAGCTGTCGGAGAAGCAGGTGCGAGTGATCGCGCCGGAAGTGGGCGGAGGATTCGGCAGCAAGCTCAACGTCTACGCCGAGGAAGGGCTGCTCGGTTACCTCGCTCTCAAGCTCAACCGTCCGGTAAAATGGACCGAGGGACGTAGAGAAAACATCCAAGCGACTATTCATGGCAGGGGCCAAGTGGGTGACGTCGAGGCGGCGGTGAAAAAGGATGGGACGATCTTAGGATTGCGATACAAGGTCATCGCCGATATCGGCGCCTATCATCAGCTTTTCACGCCAGCCATTCCGCCCTTCACCGGCCTGATGCTTTCCGGCTGCTACAAGATCCCCGCGATCAGCATCGACTTGACGGCGGCTTTCACCAACAAGATGTCCACGGACGCTTATCGGGGCGCGGGCAGGCCCGAGGCCACCTATGTGATCGAGCGAATGGTGGATCGCATTGCTCAAGAGCTGAGGATCGATCCCGTGAAGGTGCGAAAGAAAAACTTTCCAAAACCTGCGGAGTTTCCGTTCAAGACCGCAACCGGCGTAGCTTATGACAGCGGCAATTATCAGCTCGCGCTGAATAAGGCGCTTAAAATTGTCGGCTATGAAAAGTTGCGCCGCGATCAGAAGAGACTCCGAAGTCAGCGCAGATACTTGGGCATCGGCCTATCGACCTATGTCGAGATCTGCGCCATGGGACCCAAGGGAATGTGGGAGTACGGCAAGGTTGAGGTGGAACCCACCGGGAAAGTGAGGGTCTTGTCGGGCGCGTCGCCGCACGGGCAAGGACAGGAGACCTCCTTTGCGCAAATCGTCGCCGATCAACTGGGCGTCGAGATGGACGATATCACGGTCATTCATGGAGACACCGCTGCGGTAGCCAAAGGTATCGGCACTTTCGGCAGCCGGGCCACCGCGGTGGGCGGCATCGCCATCTATCAAGCGGCGGAGAAGGTTAAAGAGAAGGCGCGAGAGTTGGCCTCTCATTTCTTGGAAGTGGATGCGGACGATTTGGTATTTTCCGACGGGAGATTCAGCGTTAAGGGCGTGCCCAAAAAGGGGCTCACGGTTCAGCAAATCGCGCAGGAGGCGCACCGGGCTAAAAACTTACCCAAAAAGATGGAGCCCCGGCTTTCAGCGGAATCCACGTTTGAGCCGTCCAACTTCACCTTTCCCTTCGGCACCCACATCTGTGTGGTGGAAGTCGAGCCGCAAACTGGGAAAATCGGAATTAAAAAATACGTCGCGGTGGATGACTGCGGCAAAGTCATCAATCCACTGCTCGTCGATGGACAGATCCAAGGAGGAATCGTCCAGGGCCTGGGACAGGCGCTTTACGAGGAAGTAGTTTACGACGAGAACGGCCAGCTCCTCACCGGCAGCTTGATGAATTATGCTTTGCCCAGAGCCGCGGATCTGCCGCGTTTGAATCTGACCCGCACGGAAACGCCGACCCCGGTCAATCCGCTGGGGATCAAAGGAATCGGCGAGGCGGGAACCATCGGCTCGACACCGGCCGTTGTGAACGCGGTGGTGGATGCGCTAGCTCCCTTTGGCGTCACGCATATCGACATGCCGCTCACGCCTCAAAAGATCTGGAGCTTGTGTCAAGAAACGAAGGCAGCGGGTTCAGGAGGGCGACGATGATCCCGGCTTCTTTTGATTACATCGCGCCGCAGAGTTTAGAGGAGGCCGTGCGCGCCTTGGCCGATCATGGAGAAGAGGCGAAGCTTCTGGCCGGCGGCCACAGCCTGTTGCCTCTAATGAAGCTCAGGCTCGCCAATCCAAAGTTGCTTATCGATCTCAGTAGAATTCCCGGGCTTCGCGGGATCAGGCATGAGGACGATAAAATCATCGTCGGCGCGCTCACCACACATTATCAGATAGAAAGCTCGGAGCTGGTGAAGGAAAAGTGTCCCCTGCTGTCGCAGACAGCCGGCGCGATCGGCGATGTCCAGGTGCGCAATCGCGGAACCATCGGCGGCAGCCTGACCCACGCCGATCCCTCTGCCGATTGGCCGGCGGCGATCCTCGCGCTCGGAGGAGAGCTAAAACTCAGCGGGCCGAAAGGAGAGCGCCGGCTTGCGCCCGAGGATTTTTTTCTCGCTCCCATGACCACT